>Ga0070731_10000311_pt1 | contig 75088 bp, 68 predicted proteins | sample Coa_R1_2_FD_66448 | JGI IMG/M metagenome (GOLD analysis project Ga0070731, IMG submission 66448) | Surface soil microbial communities from Centralia Pennsylvania, which are recovering from an underground coalmine fire - Coalmine... | ecosystem: Environmental > Terrestrial > Soil > Unclassified ... | reverse complement strand
GACAGCGGCTGCGATCGCCGCGGCAGCCGATCGCGGCGCCCGGAACGCAGCGCACCGCGTGCAGCGGTTCGTCGACCGCGAGGATGATGTCGGAGATCCGCGTCTCGTCGCGCCCGCGCGCGAGGAGGTAACCGCCGCCCGGGCCGCGCACGCTGGTGACGAGGCCGTTACGGCGCAGCTTAGCAAATAGCTGTTCGAGGTAAGAGAGCGAGATCTCCTGGCGCTCGGCGATATCGCCTAGCGACACGGGGGCGCCGCCGCCGTGCTGGGCCAAATCGACCATCGCCATCACCGCGTAGCGGCCCTTGCTGCCGAGTTTCACGGCTGCGCTCCCGCGACGCGGCGGCGCACCGCTTCGGGTCCCGGCGGCGCGCTCTCGCCGGGCACCGCTAGATCGGGCGTCGCTTCGAGTTCGGCGAGCCGCGCCCGCAGCGCTGCGACCTCGTCGAGCAGGCCGTTGAGCGCACGGGCGATCGGATCGGGGATCTCGCCGCTGACCCCGTAGGGCTCGAAGCCGGGGGGGCCGGCCTCGGTCCCCGAGCGCCGGCCGGCCTGACGGGCCGGATTGCCAACCATCGTGGCGCCATCGGGCACCTCGCGCAGTACTACCGAAGCGGCTCCGATGCGGGCGCCGTCGCCAACCCGGAACGGCCCCAACACCTGCGCCCCCGATCCGACGATGACGTTGTTGCCGATCGTCGGATGGCGCTTCTGCCCGCCCTGCTCGCGCGTCGGGCGGGTGCCGCCCAAGGTCACGCCGTGATAGAGCGTGCAATCGTCGCCAATTTCGGCGGTCTCACCGATCACCACCCCCATGCCGTGGTCGATAAAGAGCCGCTTGCCGATGCGGGCGCCCGGATGGATTTCGATCCCGGTCAGCACCCGCCCGACATGCGAGATGAAGCGACCGGTGAGGTGCCAGCCGTACTGCCAAAGCCAGTGCGCCAGCCGGTAATAGAGCAGCGCCTGAAAGCCGGGATAGCACAGCACCACCTCGAGGCGGGAGCGCGCCGCCGGGTCGCGCGCCAGCGTCGCGTCAATCTCGCTGCGCAGGTTTTTGAAGAGCATCGCCGTCACTATGTTATCGTCGCCTGCCACGCCGCGCTCGCGCGGCGGCTTTGCGGACCCCGGCACGAGCATATAATTCCCCCACTAACCGGATCAAGTATAGGTCGAGCGGTGTTGCGGAACCCGTGCAAAAGGGGTCGTCAAACCAGACCCGGAGAGTCGGATTTGAACCGGATTTGCCATGCCTGACGTGATCATCAACGGCCCGGAAGGGCGCATCGAGGGCCGCTATCACCATGCCCGTGGCGGCACCGCGCCGATGGCGGTGGTGCTGCATCCGCACCCGCTGCATGGCGGGACGATGAACAACAAGGTCGTATACACGCTCTATCAGACGTTTGTCCGCCGCGGGTTTTCGACCCTGCGGTTCAACTTTCGCGGGGTCGGGCGCAGCCAGGGCAGCTTCGACCGCGGCGAGGGCGAGCTAGCCGATGCCGCCGCGGCGCTCGACTGGCTGCAGGGCTACAACCCCAATGCCGCGAGCTGCTGGGTCGCGGGCTATTCGTTTGGCGCCTGGATCGGCATGCAGCTGTTGATGCGGCGGCCCGAGATCGAGGCGTTCATCTCGGTGGCGCCGCCGGCCAACCAGTATGATTTCAGTTTTCTCGCGCCGTGCCCGTCATCGGGATTGATCCTGCAGGGCGACCAGGACTCGCTGGTGCCGCCGGAGGCGGTGCAGAAGCTCGTCCACAAGCTGTCGCATCAGCGCGACATCAAGATCGATTTTCGCAAGATCCCGGGCTCCGACCACTTCTTCGCCGAGAGCGCCGATACGGTGGCGGCGCATGTCGACGCCTATATCGCGGCGCATGCCCGTTTCGCCGAGCCGGCGGAGCCTGCAGCCGTCCCGGCACGCGGCCGCTAGACTAGGTCTGCCTCGCCTGCCGGGCTAGAGGCGCGGGCGTTCGTTGATCGCGAGAACGCGGATTCCGGCAGTATCGATGCGCACCGTGCTGAGCGAACCCTGCGCGACCTCGATCCGGCCGTAGAAATCGAGCGGCATGCCGAGCGCGAAGACCAGCATCGCGCGAATAACGTCGCCGTGGCTGACGACGACCACGCTTTCGTCGGGGTGCGCCTCGCCGATTTCGAGGAGGGCCTCGACCGCGCGGCGCTGCACCTGTCGCATGCTCTCGCCGCCGGGGATTGTCGCGAGGCTGCGGTGGTTGGCCCAGGCCGGCCAGCGCGGGTCGGCGCGGATCGCCTCGAAGGTCGCGCCGGTCCATTCGCCGAAATCGAGCTCGATCAGATCGTCGTGCAACGCGACCGGCAGGCCGAGCCGGGCGGCGACGATCTCGGCCGATTCGCGGGTGCGCTGGAGCGGGCTCGAATAGAGCGCCGCGATGTTGCCCTCCGCGAGGCGTTCGGCGACCGCCGCGATCTCGCTGCGGCCGCGCTCGCTCAGAGCGATCCCCGGCATGCGCCCGACCAGTACGCGGCTTTCCTGCCGCTCGCCATGCCGCAGCAGGTGGAAGAGGGTCATGCGGCCTCGGCCAAGGCGTAGACGCTACGCTCGAATTGGCCGTAGAGGCTGACCGCGGCAGGATCGGCGAACGGCAGGATCTGGGTCAGGATCACGCCGGTGATGCGGCGGACCGGATCGAGCCAGTAATAGCTGTTGAAGAGGCCCGCCCAGCTGACCGTACCGGCGCTGCGGCCGTTGGGGCCGGGATCGAGGTTCAGCATGTAGCCGAGGCCCCAGCGAATGCGGGCGCCGGGGAAGAAGTCGACGTCATTGGTCAGCAGCGGCGCGCTGCTCTTGAGGACCCCGGCCGGCAGGTCGCCGATCTGGTTCCGGTTCATCTCGGCGACGGTTTCTGCCTGGAGGATGCGGGCGCCGTCGAGGCTGCCGCCATGCAGCAGCATCTGCAGAAAGCGCAAATAGTCGCCGGCGGTCGAATAGAGCCCGCCGCCGCCGGCGAGGAATTCGCGGGGCCCCAGCGCTTCGAGTGGCTGCGGCACGAGGCTGCCATCCGCCTGGCGCTGATGCACGCTCGCCTGCCTGGCGCGCTGGTCGGACGTCGGCGCGAAGCCGGTGTCGGGTATGCCGAGCGGCGCGAAAATATGGTCGCGCAGATAGGCGTCGAGCGCCTGCCCGCTCGCCGCTTCGACCAGCCGGCCGATCCAGTCGATGTTGATGCCGTATTCCCAGCGTTCGCCGGGATCGAAATTGAGCGGCCGGCGCAATGCCGCGAGCTGCCCCGACATCACCATCGGCGTGCCGCTGGCTTCGACATAGCGCAGCGTGTCGGCGTTCCACATCTCGTAGGTGAAGCCGGCGGTGTGGGTCATCAGATGCCGCAGCGTGACCGGCCGCTTCGCCGGTCGCAGCTGCGGCGTGCCGTCGGGCGCGAAACCGTCGAGCACCTTGGGCGCGGAAAGCGCCGGATCGATGTCGGGTAGCGTCCCATCGAGCGAGAGCTTGCCTGCTTCGACCAACTGCAGCGCCGCGACGCAGGTGATCGCCTTGGTCATCGAGGCGATGCGGAAGACGGTGTCGAGCGTCATCGCCGGCGCTTGGCCGAATGCACGCACGCCGAAGGCGCCTCGGTAGATCAGCCCTTTTTCGCTCGCCGCCATCGCGACGACCCCGGGCACCTCGCGCCGCTCCACCGTACCCTGCAATGCCGCGTCTATATTCGCTCGCATCTCTGTTTGGCTCGGCATCACACCACCCTCAAAATTACCATTTCGGTGACGGCCGGGATCCAGCGATCTACCATCGAGATCGCTGAAATATGGGTCCCGGGCTGCGCCGGGATGACGATGTTATGATGAGGCGGGTGAGCGGCGGATGTTGCCGCTCTGCTCGGGGATGCCGGTCTCCTCGTAGCAGACGCGGGCGAAGGCGGCGACCCCCTCGCGGATCTCATCCTTGGTCGTCAGGCCGAAGCACAGGCGCAGCCGCGACTTCGAGGCTTCGCCGTCGACGGCCCATTCAGGGCCTGGGTTGAACGCGACGCCCGCCTTGAGCGCGGGCTGCACCAGTTTGCGCACGTCGATCTCGTCGGGCAGCTTCATCCACAGGAAAATCCCGCCCTTCGGTGCCCACGGCTCGACTGCGGTGCCGAACTCGCGCTCGACCGCCTCGACCATCGTATCGAGCTTGCCCTTCAACGCGCGGCTCAATTCGTCGACATGCGCCTCGAAATGCTTCGAGAAGTATTCGGCGACGACCATCTGTTCGAGGGCGCCGGTGCCGCTGTCGGCCGCCGTCTTGATCGCGACCATGCGGCTCATGAATTCCCAATCGGCGATCACGTAGCCGAGGCGCAGCGCCGGGGCCAGGGTCTTCGAGAACGAGCCGATATGGATGACGTGGCTCGGGTCGAGCGAATAGAGCGCCGGCGGCACGTCCATGCCGCCCCAGGTCAGGTCGGAGTAGCATTCGTCCTCGAAGATCGGGACGCCGTATTCGCGCGCCAGCGCCAGCAGCTGGTGGCGCCGGGCGAGCGGCATGATGCTGCCGGTCGGGTTCTGGATCGTCGCGGTCGTGCAGATGTATTTGGGCGTGGTGCCATGGCGCTTCAAATCGGCGAGGATTTGCCCCAGCGCGTCGATCCGGATGCCATCCTCGTCAAGCGGCGTGCCGACGATGGTGACGCCGAGCCGGCGCAGCTTCGTCAGATAGCCGCCATAGGTGAATTCCTCGAGGATCACCGTGTCGCCCGGTTCGAGCAGCACCTGGTTGACGAGGTCGATCGCGTGGCCGGAGCCCGAGGTGATCAGCACATCTTCCGCGGTGCCCTTGATGCCGCGCCAGCGGCCGAGCTTGTCGGCGACAAACTGGCGCAGGCCCAAATAGCCTTGCGGCCCCTGCGCCATGCTGTAAAGAGCCAGTTCGCGGCCGTCGCGGCGCAGCGCGGTGGCGGCCGCTTCGATCAATCCCTCGATGGGCACGAGCGTGCGGTCGTTGTGGCCGCCGATGAAATTGTATTTGGCGTTGCCGGCCCAGCGCGGCGCCGGCGGGGGCACCTTCTTGCCGAAGAGATTGGGGTAGGCGAAACCGGGGTTGCTCATGGCAAGGGATCCTATTCGGGCAGGTTGGCGAGATAGCGGCCGTAATCGTTCTTGCCGAAGCGCTGCGCCTCGGCCAGCAACCGGTCGCGGTCGATATAGCCCATATGATAGGCGACTTCCTCGACGCAGGCGATCTTGAGACCCTGGCGCATCTCGACGGTGCGGACGTATTCGCCGGCCTCGATCAGATCCTCGTGCGTGCCGGTGTCGAACCAGGCATAGCCGCGGCCCAGCCGCGCCACCTGCAATAGGCCGAGGCCGAGATAGACATTGTTCAGATCGGTGATCTCGAGTTCGCCGCGGGCCGACGGCTTTAGGCCTCGCGCGATCTCGACGACGGCGTTGTCGTAGAAATAGAGGCCGGTAACCGCCCATTGCGAACGCGGCTCGATCGGCTTTTCCTCAATCGAGATCGCCTTGCCTCCGCCGTCGAACTCGACGACGCCATAGGCCTGCGGGTTGCGCACCTGATAGGCGAAGACCGTGGCGCCCGGGCGCGGCCGCGCCGCGTCCTGCAGCATCTCCGGCAGGCCGTGGCCGTAGAAAATGTTGTCGCCGAGCACGAGGGCGACGGCGCCGTCGCCGATAAAGTCCCGGCCGATGATGAAGGCCTGCGCCAACCCCTCCGGGCGCGGCTGGGTGGCGTAGGACAGCGCGAGGCCCCAGCGGCTGCCGTCGCCGAGCAGCGCCTCGAAGCGGCCTCGCTCCTCGGGCGTGGTGATGACGAGGATGTCGCGAATGCCGGCCAGCATCAGCGTCGTCAGCGGGTAATAGATCATCGGCTTGTCGTAGACCGGCAGGAGCTGCTTGCTGACGACCAGCGTCGCCGGGTAGAGCCGGGTGCCCGACCCGCCGGCGAGGATGATGCCCTTCATCGGTCTCCCTCGACGTCATTCCCCGACAAGTGGGGGTGAGGGTCGGGATGGCCGACGCCGAGGCGGGTGCCGCGGTAGCGCTGCGACCAGATCGCCTGCCACCACCAGCGATTGTCGAGATACCAGGCGACGGTCTGGCGCAGGCCCGTCGCGAAGTTTTCACGCGGTTGCCAGCCGAGTTCGCCCCGGATTTTCGTCGCATCCATCGCGTAGCGCCAGTCATGGCCGGGCCGATCGGCGACGAAGGAGATCAGCCGCGCGTGCGGGCGGTGCGGCGACTTTGGTTGCAGTTGGTCGAGCAGGTCGCAGATCAGGGTCACAACGTCGAGATTGCTACGCTCGGCGTCGCCGCCGATATTGTAGCTCTCGCCCGGGCGGCCGCGGCACAGCACGGCATGGAGCGCGCGGACGTGGTCGTCGACGTAGAGCCAGTCGCGCACGTTGTCGCCCTTCCCGTAAATCGGGATCTCCTCGCCGTGCAGCGCCTTCAGGATCGTCAGCGGAATTAACTTTTCCGGAAAATGGTAGGGGCCGTAATTGTTCGAGCAGTTGCTCAGCACCGTCGGCAGGCCGAAGGTTTCATGCCACGCCCGCACCAGGTGGTCGGACGCCGCCTTCGAGGCGGCATAGGGCGAATTGGGCTGGTAGCGGCTCCGTTCGGTGAACTTGCCGTCGGGCCCGAGCGAGCCGAACACCTCGTCGGTCGAGACATGGTGAAAGCGGAACCGTGCCGCCCGCTCGGCCGGCAAGCCGCGCCAGTATTCGAGCGTAGCTTCGAGCAGCGCATAGGTGCCCTCGATATTCGTCCGGATGAAGGCTCCCGGGCCATCGATCGAGCGGTCGACATGCGACTCGGCGGCGAGGTGCAGCACCGCATCGGGGGCGAAGGCGCGCAGCAGGTCGGCGACCGCCGCCCGGTCGCAGATGTCGGCGCGGTGAAAGCAGTAGCTCGGGTCGCTGTCGATCGTCTTGAGCGAGGCGAGATTGGCCGCGTAGGTCAGCTTGTCGAGGTTGAGCACCGAGAGGCCCAGTTCGCCGACAAAGAGGCGGCACACCGCCGAGCCGATGAACCCGGCGCCGCCGGTAACCAAAACCTTCATCGCGCCACCCGCTTCTCTTCCAAGAGCAGCCGAAATCACCCGGGTTTGAGCCTCGATTGAGCATTGCGCGGCGCCACCCGCCGCGCAAGCGACAACAGCGCCGCGGGAGCGCCCGTCACGGGGGATTGCGTCGAGCTCCGAATCGCAGGTTTATGGGTGGCCGCCCCGCGTCCCGCGCCGCCGCATCGCCGAGCCCGATCGCCAGCCCCTAGCAGCCGCACATGCAACCTTCGCCGATCGATCCGGTGGCCGCCGCCGAGTTCATTGTGAGGCGGCTTTACCGGCCGCTGCGGTTCGCCGACGCGGCGTGTTTCGCTGCCGCCGAGACCGAGCATCCGTTCGCCGGCGACACCTGGTTCTGGACCGACGACAATGCCAAGATCGTCGAGCTGCTGGCGCGCCCCGAGCTGTGCCGGCGCTATGCCCGGGAAACCGACGAGGTTCTGCGCTTCCTGCGGCTGATGTGCCGCGGCCCGTTGATTCTGCGGCGGGTCGGCTCGCCCCGGCTGCTCTTGACCGGGCAGGACGGCAGCGAATTGAGCTTCTACCATTCGCTGATGCACCTGCGCTGCGATCTGTCGCGCGGCGTGGTCGTCGCCGGCATCCGCTTCCACGACAATCGCACCGCCGACAACCTGCTGTTTCATACCAATTGCGTCGAGTTCACCCACCGCAAGCGGCGCTACTCAGTGCCGGTCGAAGAAGCAATCGACGATTTTGCCAGCGACCTCGACGGCCATCGGCTCGAGCTGCGCTACGCCGCCGAGCTGCGCTTCAAGCCGCGCCGGCAGGAGCTGCGGGTCGGCCGCATATCCTACCGCTACTCGATCGATGCGCGCTCGATGGTGATCGGCGTTGAAGCGGCGCTCGAGGTCGATCCCGGCGCCGACATCAGCGACGTCGAGCTGACGATCGCTCAGGATTATCTCAGCCACGGCCTCAATGGGGTGCGTTACAGCCACATCTTCGCCGGGCGCCCCGAGGGCGAGCCGTTGCGCTTCACCGCCCAGTCGCGGGGCCGCCAGAAATTGCCGGTCGCGGGGTGCGACTATTATTCGATCGTGCAGCAGCAGATCGCCGGGTTCGCGCTGGCCGCTCACACGGCGCCCCGCGAGCCGCAGCGTCTGGCCGAGCTCGAGGTCTTGGTGCGCGAGCCCGGGTTTCTGCATTTTGTCCGCGCCCGCTACCGCTTCGGCGGCGGCTGCCGCGGCCGCCGGCTGGTCGCGGCCGAGAACAAGATGCTAACCGCCGGCGGGTTCTACCGGCGGGTCGAGGATTACCGCCGGCTGCTGCACGATGCCGCGGCCGCGCTCGGCGTGCCGCACGAAACCGCGATCGATTATAGCGTCTCCTACGATTACGGCGCCGAACTCAATGCCTTCGCCCATTATTTCGTGGCGCTGGGGCAGCGCGGCTGCGGCGCTACCCTGCGCGACGAGGCCAAGTCGCTGTTCGATGCCTGTCTGGCGACATATTTCGACCTCTTCGTATCGGGCCACCAGCGCGGCGAGGATACGATCTTCTCGCGCCAGCTGGCTTTTGTCGTGTTGAGCCTCGTCACGATGCACCGGGCGACCGGCAGCGCCGATTATCGCCACCGGCTGGGGGAGCTGTGCGAGGTGCTGCTCGAATTCGAGAAACGGTTCGACGACGTCGCCGGGGCTGCGGTGTCCGGCATACTGATGGGGGTCCACAGCCAGCGCATCGTCTTTGTCGATTGCCACAGCGCCGCGCTGTTCGCCCTGGCTCAGGCGGCCGAAATCATCGCGGATGCCCGCTTTGCCGCGGTCATCGATCGCGGCCTCGGCTGCTACTCGATCGAGACGATACGGATCGACTGGCACGACGGTCCGCATAAGGCCGATGCGATAGCCGTGGCGTGGCTCGACGATGGCGGCACGCGCCACACCAATCACGGCTTCTGGAACTACCATGCCGGCTTGATGCTGCGGCTTTTCGCGGCGTTGCGCCGGACCCCCGATCCGAGCCTGCAGGCGGTGGCCGCCCGCCACCGCGACCGCATCGAACTCTTCGAGTTAATGATTCGGCACCAGATCACCCACTCGTTGGCGTCGAGCGATAGCACCGTCGAGATCCGCAGCTCGGTGCTCTCGACGGAGACCAACTCGGAGACCCAGCCCTGGGCGGCCCTGGGCCTCATCGAAGCCGCGGATGACGGAGAATAACGGTTGAGGATGGAGCATGAGCATCTTCTCGCGGTCGGCGCGGCAGCAGCATTCACCGCGTCGCGTAGAAACCGGGGCGCAATCGGTCGGTGCGCTGCGCCGCGACGAGGTTGCCGTCGCCTTTGAACTGCTGCTCGGGCGTCGGCCGATCCACCAGAGCGAAATCGAGGCAGCGTCGCGACTCGGCGGCCTTCGCGAGGCCGTCGAATATCTGCTCGCGACCGACGAGTTCGCACATCGCTATCAAGAATTGAAGAAATCGGGTGCGCAGGGGGCACCCAGCCGAGCCGCTGCCAGCCCGCGGCCGGCTCCGATATTTCTTGGCGACCGAGTGCTTTGCTGGACGCATCGCGGTCAGCGCCTCTACGTCGTCCCTCAGGATGTCGATATAACGCCGCGGGTATTGTTGGACGGCACTTGGGAACTGCATGTAGAAGCAACGATGTTGCGCTTCCTGCGTCCGGGATATACCGTGATCGATTGCGGTGCAAATATCGGATACTATACCATTATTCTATGCGCCGCGGTGGCGCCGCACGGCAAGGTACACGCCTTCGAGGCGCAACCCGACCTCGTCCGCCTGCTCAAGGCAACGATCTACATCAACGGCCTGGGCCATCTTATCGACCTGCAATGCTGCGCGGTCAGCGACCGCCCGGGCAGCCTCATTCTCGCTCAGAGCCCGGATCATCACGGCAGCGGCAATGTCGTCCCCGGCCACTTCATCCCGACCTACGACGACAATTATCCGATCCGCATCGAAGTCCCGGCGGTGACCCTCGATGCCGCGCTAGGCGACCGGGTCGGGGCGGTCGACCTCATCCATATGGATATCGAGGGATCGGAGCCGCTGGCCCTGCGCGGGGCGCAGGCCCTCATTGAGCGCTCCCCCGGCGTCAAGATCATCACCGAATGGTCGGTCGACATGATGGGAGCCCGGGCCGATCTCGGCGAGTTAGTCGCCTGGCTGAAGGGGCTGGGATTTCGCTTCTGGGTAATCGACCGGGAGAGCGCCGAACTCACGCCGGTTGAGGCGACCGCTTTACTGGGATTGCCGCATGGCGACCTGTTGTTGTCCCGCACCGACCTCGGCTAACCGGCCCCGATCGCGCTTCGCAGGGTGTCGATGATCCGACCGAATAATTTCTTGTCGCGGTGCAATTTTTCGCTCGGATGGGCGGCCGGTCCGCCGTCTTGTTCGGTCGCGCTTGTCGCGCCGGGCGGTGTAACGACCTGGTCCAGGCTGATCGGCCGCGGCAACAGCGCCAGGTTGATCAGCGGCCACGGCCAGTCGCTGGGATACGCGTTGATCTGCTCCCCCCAGCGCTCCCGATCGGCGATGAAAGCGCGATAGCCCAACCGGTCGAAGAAGCTGAAATACGCATCCGCTGCGTCGCCCGATACGCGCTCCAGCATTTGCGGATGGAGTTCCGAGAGGATCATCGGGCGACACCGAGCCAGGGTCTCTTGCGCGCCGCGAAACACCCGCATCTCGGCGCCCTCGACATCCACCTTCAAAAAATCGAGGCGAGGCAACGCCAGATCATCGAGCGTTCGCAGCGGGATCGGCTGCCGCTCCATGTCAGGGGCCGGCGTTGCATCGGCCAGAAACGACCCGCCGGGGTTGTCGGTAGCGGCCGACCAGGTTAGAACGCCCTCTCCCTGCCGATCCGACAGCGCACAGCGATGCACCCTCACCCGGTCGGCCAAGCTGTTGAGTGCCACGGTTTTTTCGAGATAGTTCGCGGTCTCGGCGCGGGGCTCGAAGGCGTGGACCCGGCCTTCATTGCCGACAATCGCGCTGGCCACCAGGGTAAACCAGCCAAGATCGGCGCCTACGTCGGCAACAACATCGCCGGGTCGCAACGCGGCGTTCATAAACCGCGTGCCCTCTTTCTCGTAGTCGTCCTGCAGGCACGCCGAGGATACGAAGCGGTCGCCGAGGTCGATCCACATCAGATAGCGGCCGCCGATGACCGGCGCGGCGACCCAGTAGCCGTGCAGCCACCGTACCAGCCAATTTACCTTGTTGGCGCCGGCGAATTCCGTGCTGTCGAGAAAGGTGTGGCGCAGAGCTTCGACGTCCGGCAGTTGGCGGTGCAGTTCGATCGCGGTCTCGCTCTCCGGCTCGCGACCGAGGAAAAGGCGGTAGGCCCAGACCACCTCATCACGCGTCACCATCACCCTCTTGCTCCGCTGTGAAATCGCGACGCACCCGGCCCGCGCGGCCTTTCGTCACTCGCCAATCCTAGCCGCTTTCACTAGATGTCGCAGCGGGACAAACGGACCGGGTGTCGGGGTGATCTTTCTGTCAGTCGGTTTTCCCGGCCGGTTTGCCGCATGGTGCGAGGGGGTCGTCGCGCAACTGGTTGGTGCCCTGGGCGGCAGCGTCAGCAAGCTTGCCTGGCCCTCGATCGAGGAATTGACCCGCATTTGGCCGATACCGGGGGCCCTCGAAATCATCGCCCACCGGCTGATAGAAGCCACCAGCGACCATCTCGTCGTCGGATTGCACCAGCCGGATGATCGGCTGCTGGCGGCCCTGTCTGCGGCCGGAGTGCGGTTTCTCGTCGCGCTCGACGATCCGCGCGCCGCGGTTGCGGATATCCTGGCCGAGACCGGCTCGGAGTTGGGTCTGGCAACACGCGCGGTGGCGAATTGCTGCCCGCTCATCATGCAATTCGTCGCCCTGCCCGGAGCGTTGGCGCTGCACGCGAATGCGGCGCGGGCCGATCCTGGCGCCGCGGTCGTGGCGATTGCCGGCCATCTCGGGCTCAACCTCAGCCGGCCGAGGACCCGCCGCATCGCCGAGAGGATCGCGGCGAGCGAACTGACCCGCGCGCTGGCATCCGCGCCTGCCGCCGCGGCGCTCTCCACGCCGGCGCAGCGGGTCGTCGATGGCGCGCTAGCGGGTTACGCCGAACTGTTCGGCGGCGGCGTTCTCGACCAGATCGTCTGGCGGCGGGAGATTTTTATACTGCACAGCGAGGGGTTTGTTCGCCCGACCGGGATCATCGATGTCGCCGGTCCGCCGCGTGTCTTGATCTACGGCCCCTATATCCACTTGCCGCCCGGGCGATGGTCGGCGCGGATCATCCTCGGCGTCTCGCCCGATGCCGCCGGCAACAGCTTTCTGATCGATGCCTTCGCCGATACCAGGCAACTCGGCCACAGCGTCTTGGTTCCGACGGCGGGCGGCGTCCACGCCGCTGACATCGATTTCTCGCTCGATGAGCCCAGCGCGAAAGGGCTCGAAATCCGCGTGCTGGTGACCAACCAGAAGCCGCGTGGACGCCTCGCGCTCGGCCAGGTCGTCCTGCAGCTGCTGGCGGTGCGCCAACCCGACGCCTTTAGCGGTTCGGAGGCTTTCGAGGCCGTGCTCGACCTGTGAGCGCCTTCCTGTGAGCGCCGAGCCTGTGGCGGGCCACGGTGACACCACGGCAGCGATTGGCTAGAAGAGGCCGCCTGACGCAACGCGAAGCGGGCGCGATGTTCTTTTTTGTCTTCGGATTGCCCGGCCGGTTCGCCCAGTGGTGTGATGCGCTGACGGTAGAACTCGCTGGGCTGGCGCTTGGCCCGAACGGGCTCAGCCATGCCGAGACCCTGGATCAACTGGCGCTCAACGCCCTCACCACCGGCGCCTCACAGGGCGTGGTGGCGGCGCGCCAGCCGGGCGGGAAGCTGCGCGCCGCGCTCGGCCATGACCGGCGGGACCTAATCGTCGCGCTCGACGACCCGCGTCCGGCGCTGGTTGATCTGGTGCTCGGCCAGGGCGTTGGGCTTGCCGCGGCGACGCAGATGGTCGCGAGCAGTTGCGGGGCGTTATGGGATTGGGCGGCGATGCCTGGGGCGCTGATCCTGCACGCCGATCGCGACGCGCCGCAGCCGGCCGCGACCGCCGCGGCTATCGCCCGGCACCTGCGGATCGCGGTCGATGACGCCGCGCTCACCGGCATCCTGCGCGATCTCGCCTGCGCCAGTCCGGTTCGGCCGCCGCACGACACGTCGCAATGGTGGAACGCGCTGCAGCCGGCCGAGCAGCAAATGGTGATCGGCGCGCTCGAGCCCTATGTCGCGGACGAAGATCGCGAACTGTCGGCAATCATATGGACGCGCGAGCTGTTCTTTCTCGCCGACCGGCCGACCGAGCGCGTCGCCGGTCCGGTCGACATCACCGGTCGGGCGCGCGGTCTCTTGGAGGGGCCGCATATCATGCTGCCGCCCGGCGCCTGGTCGCTGTCCCTGAGCGCGCTGCTGTCGCGCGGCGCCGTCGAGCATGAATTCCTCGTCGAAATCGCCGCGGACCGGCCGCTTGCCGCTGGGGCGCTCCGCCCGCAGCGCGACGGCCGTGCCCAAATCAGGCTTGACTTTGTCCTCGACGCACTGACAGAGCGCCCGCTCGCGATCAGGCTCAGTTCGACCCGCGCCGCGTTCGATGGCGCGATCCTCATCGATCGCGTCACCCTCTTGCGCGCGGGTGCGGCGAGCGCTGAAGCGGCATCGGCGCCCGCCGCGGCCGACTGAACCCACGGCCCGGTTCGCTGGGGGACGCGGGGTCGCGGGCGAGGCTTCGGACCGGGCGATGAGCCACTTCCCTTCGGGCAACGCGAGGGCGCACAGTCCGCCGATGGATCACGCGAATTATCCCGATAGTTTTCTGCGCGACATCCTGACCAGCGTCCGCACCATCGCGGTGGTCGGCGCCAGCCCGCGCCCGCACCGGCCGAGCCATGGCGTGATGCGCTACCTGCAGCGGCAGGGTTATCGCGCGGTCCCGGTCAATCCGTTCGCCGCCGGCGGTGAGATACTCGGCGAGCGCTGCTATGCGAGCCTCGCCGAGATTCCCGAACCGGTCGACATGGTAGACGTCTTTCGCCGCAGCGAACTGGCCGGCGCCGCGGTCGACGAGGCGATCGCGATCGGCGCCAAGGTGGTGTGGCTGCAGCTCGGCGTTGTCGCCGCCGCCGCCGCCCGGCGGGCCGAGGCGCGCGGCCTCGAGGTGGTAATGGACCGCTGTCCGGCGATCGAGATTCCCCGCCTCGGCCTCAAGCCCAGCTGAGCGCGATGGCGTTCTGGCCGATTGCCGCGGCGCGCCGGCATCTGCGATCTCGCCCGCGCCTCTTCGTGTCGATCGCCTTCGGCGTCGCGGTCGCGCTGCTGGCCCCGCGCGGGTTCAGCGACCCGCTGCGGGCGGTGGTCGCCTGGGATTGCGGGGCTGTGGTCTTCCTGGCGCTGGCGATCGCGATGGCGGTCCGCGCTACGCCGGACGCAATGCGTTATCGGGCCGCGCTCGAGGACGAAACGCGCTGGGTTTTCCTTGTCTTGGTGGCGGCTGCCGCCTTCTTCAGCATGTTCGCGATCCTCGGGCTGATGCGCGAGGCCAAGGCGGCGGGGGGTGCCGGACAGGTGGCCGAAACCGTCCTCGCCGGCCTGACGATCTTGCTGTCATGGTCGCTCGCCCATGCGATGTTCGCGTTGCACTACGCGCACGGTTTCTACAACGACCTGGCCGATGACGACGCGCCCGGGCTGGCCTTCCCGGCCGAGCAGAGCGACCCCGACTACTGGGATTTTCTCTACTTCTCGTTTGTCATCGGCATGACCGCGCAGGTCTCCGACGTGCAGGTATTGACGCAACCGTGGCGCCGGCTAGTGCTGGCCCACGGCATCCTGTCGTTCCTCTTTAATACCGTGGTGCTGGCCCTGTCGATCAACCTGCTCGCCGGGTTCTTCTGAGCCCTCAATGCGTCATCAGCACCGGTAGCGTCATGTGCTGGAAGATCCCGCGGCTGACGCCGCCGAGCACGTATTCGCGCAGCCGCGAATGGCCGTAGGCGCCCATAACCAGCAGATCGGCGCCGAGATCGGCGGCGCGCGACAGCACCAGATCCTCGATCCCGATATCGCCGGCGGTCTCGGTCTCGGCGGTGGCCGTGATGCCGCGCCGAACCAGGGCATCGGCGACATCGCCAGCCGAGACGCTGGCGGCGCCCGCGTCGGGCGCGCCGGGCCCGACCGCGAGCACGGTCACGGCAGCGGCGTCCTGCATTACAAACATCGCGTCGTGAAGCGCTCGCGCTGCCTCGCGGCTGCCGTTCCAGGCGACGAGCACGCGCTGGCCCAGCGCTGCGAAGCTGCCGGCATAAGGCACGATCAGCACCGGGCGGCCGCATTCGAGCACGACCCCCTCCGGCCGCAGCACCGGGGTGCCCGTGGACTCGGCGTCGGGGTTGGGCTGCCCGACTACGACCAGATCGTAAAGCGCGGCGAGCGCGGTCGCGGTGTCGGTCGGGTTGCTCTCGCGGTAAATCCAGTCTCCGGCTAGCTGGTGCTGCGCCAGCTCCTGGCGAAACGCCGCCTCGGCGCTGCTCGCCTCGGCGCGCTGTGCGTCCAGATAGGCTTCGACGAGCTGCATCCACCCCGAGAGATCGCCGTAGGCAGCTTCGGCCGGGTAGCCGCTGGCGCACAGCCCGGTAAGGCGCGCGCCGTGCGCCTTCGCTAGCGCGGCCGCCGGTGGCAGCAGCTGCGCGACGCTCGCGGCGCTATCGATCGTGACGAGGATTTCGCGGATCGCCATCGTTTGCCTCCTTCAGTGTCCCGGCGCGCCGTTCGGGCGCGCTAGAGATCGAGCACCGCCTCCCGGCACACCTGGATCCGTCGCTTGTTGCGCACTGTGTAGAACAACGGCGTCGCGGCAGGTGCGCTCCCGTCACGCAAGGCGATTGCGCGGCGCAGCATGAACTGGCTGACGTCGCGGAACGGCGCCAGCGGACGCCGGCCTATAGGATGCCAGCCGACGTCTTCGAGTTCATCGGTCGACACCGGATCACCGACGACGGCGCTGCTGTCCGCAAGAAAAAAGCGGGTGTTGAAGCGGCGAAAGACTGCGGTCGGGGTGATCGCTCGCCCGACATATTCGAGCGCGTCGAGCGCCGCGGCGATGTTGCGTTCGGCATAGGCCGTCTCAATGAGGCTGAGCCCGCGCGTGGCGCCCGGCGGCGGATTAGCGGGCGCGCTGTCGGACGCTGCGGGACGGCCCACCAGCACGCCCGCCTCTTCCCAGGTTTCCCGCAACGCGGCGCGCGCGCTGTGCCGCAGCCGGGGCGGCAGCCGCTCGCCGCCGGCTTCGACGTGCCACGGCCGGCGGTCCTCGGGATCGATCGCGCCGCCCGGAAACACCCAGACCCCGGGCATGAATTTGACATGCTCCGGCCGCCGGCCGGCTAGGAGCTCGAGGCCGCGCCCCTCCCCGCGCAGCACGATCAGCGAGGCCGCATCGCGCGGCCGCACGATCGCGGGTCTGGCGCGGACCGCCTCGGAAGCGTCGTTCATCGCCGATGCGCCGATGGTCAGGCCTCTTTCCCCGGCTCGGCGATGGCGGCCGACCACGGCGACATCACGTCGGCGACGCCGTAGGCGAGCCCATCGTCGCTGCGCAGCACGAGATTGGGGCAGGCAAAATTCGACGGCCATACCGTGTGCTCGACCAGCGCCGCGCTGGCGCGCGAGGCTAGCCGCTCGCGGATCGGCTCGGACAGCCGGCGGTCGATTGCAATCCCGGTCTCGCCGCTGACGTCGATGCGCGGATGGTGTGCCGCCTCGCCCGGCGTCATCGCGAAATCGACGATGAAGCTCGCGAGCTGCACCACGGCGGCGAGAATGCGCCGCCCGCCCGACGCGCCGACCCCAAAGCGGGCGCGGCCGTCGCGCGCCGCCACCAGAGGGCACATGTTGCTCAGGGCCCGCTTGCCCGGCGCCAGCGAATTGGGGCGACCCGGCCGCGGGTCGAACCACATCACCCCATTGTTCATCAGGATGCCGGTCTGTGGCAGTACGTAGCGGCTGCCGAAGGTCGACAACAGCGTCGTCGTCAGGGCGGCGATGCCGCCTTCGCGATCGACCGCCGTGATGTGGGTGGTGCAGCTCTCGCCCGGCGGCCGAACGTCGCCGAGGCCGGCGAGCCGCGCGTGGTAGGATTGCTGCAAGGCATCGATCAGCGTCTCGAAGTAGACCGCGTCGGGCGCCTGCGCGAAGCGCTTGCTCGACAGCCGGTCGAGCACGTCGGCCAGCGTCGGCGCCGCGGTCAGCCCGCGCGCCGCGTGCATCGAATAGTCGCGATAGGGGATTTCCAGCGACGGCACGAGACGCGCCCGGCACGCCGCCAGATCGTCCGCCGACAAGACGCCGCCGCCCTGCCGAGCGTCCGCCGAGATCGCCGCCGCGATGTCGCCGCGATAAAAATCGTCTGGCCCGAATTCGGCAAGCCGTGTCAGCGTGTCGGCGAGGCGGCCGAGCTGCAGCGCCGGCGCCTCGCCGTTCGGCGGGCTTACCGGCGGCAGGTCGCCCGGCAGCCAGACCCGCCGGCTTTCCTCGTAGCGCCGCAGATCCTGGGCCGCGCTCGCGGTCTTCAGGGTCACCCACCAGTCGACCGGCAGCCCCTGGCGGGCCAATGCCACCGCCGGCGCGACAAGGTCGCGCCACGGCGTGCGGCCGAACCGTTCGACCGCCAGCGCATAGCCGCGCACCGCGCTCGGGATCGCGAAAGAGGCTGGCCCGTGCATGTTGCGGTCGCCCTCGACCTGAGGCCAGGTGAAAAGTTCGGTGCGCGTCTCGCCGGTCAACGGATAGGCAGCCGGGTCGAGCCCCGCCGGGGAAATCGGGCCGAAATCGACGACTTCAGCGCGGCCGCCACCCGGCGGGTGGACGACCATGAAGCCAATGCCGCCGAGCCCGCTGTTCCACGGCTCGCGCACCGCGAGCGCGAAGGCGGTCGCGACCACCGCGTCAACCGCGCCACCGCCGGCCGCCAGCACCTCGGCGCCGACCGCCGCGGCCACCCCGTTCTGGGCCACGACGACGCCGCCGCGCGAGGCGGCGACCGGCTTCCTGATCACCCAGTTCTGCATCAGCTGCGGCATCTCACATTACCTCGAGGGCATCGACGCGGCTCTTGTAGAAAGCGTAATAGCCGGCGAGGCCCGTCGCCTCGTCAAACGGCGCCTGGTAGGCCCAGACCGCGTTTTCGGCGGCGGTTTTGCCGCCGCCGCCGGCGACCTCGATCGTCCAGTACGAACACTCGCCCTTGAACGGGCAATAGGTATGGTGGGCGGTCGGCTGCAGCAGATCGAGCCGCACGTCCTTTTCCGGAAAGTAATGGACCGGCTGGTGGCCGGTTTCCTCGCACCGCACCGTGGCAATGCTGTCGGCGATCACGGCGCCGGCAAAGCTGACGCGCACCCGCCGCGCCTCGGGCAACAGATCGACCCGGTGCTCGGGCTTGGTGGCATAACCGGGAGCGGGATTGGCCATCTATCCCTCCTCTTTTCAGCGGATCGTTTCGGATGGCGGCGCCTGGTTGCGGTGCGGCGCCGGCCGCTGCCCGCCGCACTGGAACGAGGCAAGGCAGCTTTCATGCAGCTGCGGATCGGTCACGGGACCGCATTCCTGGGCGATCCGCTTGGCGCGAAAGGCCGGGTTGGAGCACAGCAGCTGCTCATATTGCTGGCTTTCGCGGACGTTTTGTTGGGCACCCTGGTTGGCGTCCGATTGCGCCCAGGCGGCACCCGACGCGACGATCAGCGCAACCCCGGCAAGAGAGGTCAAATAGCCCCGACGCATGGCTCAGCTCCTGGTTTTTTGGTCCCCTTGGGGTGGCGGGTCAGCCAACCATCGTCAACCCGCCGCTGACGCTCAACACCTGGCCGGTGATGTAATCGGACCGCCGGCCGAGAAAAAACATTACCGCCTCGGCGATCTCCTCGGGCTGCGCGATGCGGCGGAACGGGATCGCCCGGGTCAGCGCCTCGCGCATCCGCTCCGGTTGGCGCTGGAACAGCGGCGTATCGGTCGGGCCCGGACAGACGCAATTGACATTGATATGGTAGCGCGCCAGTTCGCGCGCCAGTGATTTGGTGAAGGCGATGAGGCCGCCCTTGGCCGCCGCATAGACCGTCTCGCCGGTGCTGCCGACGCGGCCGGCGTCGCTCGCGATGTTGACGATCTTGCCGGCTTGCGCGACGACCATCGACGACAGTAGCGCGCGGCTCAGGCGCACCGCGCCCAACAGGTTGATCTGGATCAGCTGGTCCCACATCTCCGGCGGATTTTCGAGAAACGGCTGGATGCGGTCCCAGCCGGCGCCGTTGACCAGCCCGTCGACCTGTCCATCGAAGATTGCGGCCCGCGCCGCGACCGCCGCCGCAAAATCCTCGATCGCCCCGGGCTGCGTCAGGTCGAGCGGCAGGAACTCGATGGCGAGCCCGTCGCGCGCCGCTTCCTCGGCAACCGCATGCCCGCCCGCTTCGTCGATATCGCCGACAAACACCCGCGCCCCTTCGTGCGCCAGAAGGCGCGCGGTCGCCCTGCCGATACCCGACGCGCCGCCGGTGACGACGACGGTGCGGTCCTCCATCTCCATCGCGCTGCCCTTCCGAAACCCGCGCCGCGGCGATGTTCGACGCTGCCGCTGGCCGGTGTCAATCGCCTCGCGGCGGCCGCAATGTTTGCGCCCCGGGTCGAGTGCGTTACTGTCGGGGCCGCTGTTGCAGCGAACGGGGGGCCGCGATGAGTGGGGCGGGGGAGGTCGAGCGACGGCCCCATCCGGCGATGCCGCCGCGGCCGGCCCGGCCGCTCTCGACCTACCGGCTGCTGCGGATCGCGCAGGCCAATTCGCTGGCGGCCTGCGATGACGAATTGTTCGACGAGCTGGTGGTCGAGCGGCGGCTTTTGAGGCGGCGGTTTTTCGTCGTCAGCGATCCCGACGGCATCCGCCGTGTGCTGCAGGACAATTATGACAATTACCCGCGCCTGACGTGGATCAGGCGGGTCTTCGAGTTCGCCTCGGGCAGCGGCATGCTGCACGCCGAGGGGACGCCGTGGCGGCAGCACCGCCGCCTGATCAACCCGACCCTCGATCACCGCGCGCTGTTGCCCGACGTGCCGATGCTGGTCGAGCTGGCCGAGGCGATGGCGCAGCACATGGCGGCGCTGCCGGCCGGGCAGGAGATCGACACCCACGAGGCTTTCCGGCACCTGATCACGCTGTCGACTGGCCACGTCTTTGCCGGCGTCGACCGCGCGCTCGACCCGATGATCGACCGCATGGGGCAGTATCCCGGGCGCTACGGCCTGATTGATTTGCTGCCGACGCCGGGCTGGCTGCGGGCGCTCGACCGCCACCGCAAAACCCGCACCGAGGCCGCCGGCTTCGCGCCGCTCCTTGACCGACTGATCGCGGAGCGCTGCAGCGCCGCCTACGCCGGCCCCCAGGATTTGTTATGGCGCTTAGCCAACGCGCGCGACCGCGAAAGCGGCGCCGGGCTCAGCCGCGCCGAACTGCACGACGAGATCCTGACCCTCGGCGCCACCTCGGCGACCTCGCTGCGCCCGCTGCCGTGGATCTGGTATCTGCTGGCGACACATCCGGGCGCCGAGGAGAAGTTGCACGGCGAGCTCGACCGGGTGCTCGGCGGGCGCGCGCCCACCGCCGGCGACCTGCCGAAGCTCGTCTATCTGCGCCAGGTGCTCGACGAGACGATGCGGCTCTACCCGCCGCTGCCGATCATGATGATGCGCACCGCCGCGGCCGATGACGTGGTCTGTGGCCGGCGGGTGCCGCGCCGTTCGATCGTCGCGATCATGCCCTGGGTGGTGCATCGCCACCGCAAGCTGTGGCGTGACCCCGACCGCTTCGACCCGGACCGGTTCGAGCCGGCCGAAGCTGCGGCGCGGTCGCGCTATGCCTATCTGCCATTCGCCGCTGGCCCGCATGTCTGCGTCGGCGCGTCGCTGGCGATGCTGCAGCTGACGGTCGCGACGGCGGTGCTGGCGCAGCGCTTCCGCTTCCGCCTCGTCGCCGGCCGCACCGTCGAGCCGACCGCCTGGACCAACATCCGGCCACGCGACGGCATATGGATGACGGTCGAACCGCGCGTCGCCGCGGCGAGCCGCGCGGCCTGATTGGTGGCACTGCCGGCGACGGCCATGCCAGAGGCCGCGCTGCCGCGCATGGCGATGCCGCCGCGACCGGCCCGGCCGCTCTCGACTTTCGCGCTGTTGCGTACCCTGCCGGCAAATTCGCTCGCCGCCTGCGACGACGCGCTGTTCGACGAACTCTTCGTCGCGCGCCGCTATCTGTGGCGCCGCGTCTTCGTGGTCAGCGACCCTGACGGCATCCGGCGGGTATTGCAGGACAATACCGACAATTACCTGCGGGTCTCGCCGGTGCGTCGCGCCTTCGAGTTCAGCGCGCAGGGCGGCATGGTGTGCCTCGAGGGCGAAGCCTGGTGGCGGCATCGCCGCATCATCAACCCGGCGCTGGACCACCGCGCGTTGCGCCCCGACCTGCCGACGCTGATCCGGCTGACCGAGGCGGCGGCCGAGCATCTGGCCGCGCTGCCGCCGGGCCAGCCGTTCGAGATCGGCCGCACCCTGACCCATCTCTTGACTCGCACCAGTGGCTGGGTGTTTGCCGGGAACGAGCCCGAGATCGACGCGATGCTGGTGCGGATGGGGCGCTATCCGGAAAAATACGGCGTCTTCGACCTCTTGCCGCTGCCGCGCCGGCTGCGCTTCGTCGACCGCTGGCGCCGCAGCCGGGCCGGTCCGGAGACCTATTACGCCCTGCTCGACCGCCTGATCGCCAAGCGCCGGAGCGCCGATTACCGCGGCGGCCGGGACCTGCTATGGCGCCTCGCCAACACGCCGGATCGCCAGACCGGGCAGCATCTGAGCGACGCGGAAATCCGCGACGAGGTGCTGACCCTGGCCGCGACCGCGGCGACGCCGCTGCGGCCGATGATGTGGCTGTGGTACCTGCTGGCGCTGCACCCCGAGGTCGAGCAGCGTCTGCACGTCGAACTCGCCGAGGTTCTCGGCGGCGGCTCGCCCGCTCCCGAGGATCTTGGTCGCCTGGTTTACCTGCGCCAGGTGCTGGACGAGACGATGCGGCTCTACCCGCCATTGCCGCTGACGCTACGAAGCGCGGCGGCCGACGATATGGTTTGCGGCCACCGCGTGCCGCGGGGCTCTGTGGTGGCGATCATCCCGTGGGTCGTCCACCGTCACCGCCGGCTGTGGCAGCACCCCGAGCGCTTCGATCCCGAGCGTTTCGCGCCCGAGCGGACGAGCGCGCGGCCGCGCTACTCCTATTTGCCGTTCGGGGTCGGGCCGCATGTCTGCCCGGGCGCCGCGCTGGCATTGAACGAAGTCTTGATCGCGGTCGCCGTCCTGGCGCAGCGCTTCCGCTTCCGCCTGGTGCCCGACCAGCAGGTGGAGCCGGTCGCCTGGACGACGCTGCGGGCCCGCCGCGGCATCCAGGTCACCCTCGAACCGCGCCGCTAGACGCCCCCCGCATTAACCCCGACATCGCGCCGCCGCTTCGGCTATCATCGCGGCCGGTCCCGGTCAGACAGCGGAAATCCTCATGGCCGACATCGTACTGATCAATCCGCGTTTCTACCCGACCTATTGGGGCCTCGATTACGCCCTGCCGATGTTCCGCAAGCAAGCGCTGCTGCCGCCGATGAACCTGGCGCTGCTGGCGGCGCTGACCCCGCCCGAGCACCGGGTCACGATCATCGACGAGAATGTCGAAGCGATCGATTTCGCGCGCTGCGCCAGGGCCGACATCGTCGGCGTCACCGGCATGGCGGTGCAGCGTATGCGGATGGCCGAGATCATCGGGGAATTGAAGGCGCGCGGCGTCTTTGTCGCGCTCGGTGGCCCCTGGGCGACGGTCAGCCCCGAGGATCTCGGGCCGCTGGCCGACGCCGTCTTCATCGGCGAGGCGGAGGAGACCTGGCCGCAGTTCCTCGCGGAGTGGGGCGCCGGCCGCCACCAGCCGCGCTACGAGCAGGCAGAGAAGACCGATATGGCCGTCGTACCGGCGCCGCGCTTCGATCTCTTGAAGATGGACCGCTACCTCTACGGCAGCCTGCAGGTGTCGCGCGGCTGCCCGTTCACCTGCGAATTCTGCGACATCATCGTGGTGTTCGGCCGCCGCCCGCGGCTCAAGAGTTCGGCGCAGGTGATCGCCGAATTGGAGAGCCTCGTCGCCAACGGGGTGCACGACGCGTTCATCGTCGACGACAACCTGATCGGCAACAAGAAGGCGATCAAGCTGATCCTGCGCGACATCATCGCCTGGCAGGAGACGCGCGGCTATCCGCTCAGCTTCGTGACCGAAGCCTCGATCGACCTCGCCGAGGACGACGAGATGATGCGGCTGATGCTCGACGCCAACATCGACAGCGTCTTTGTCGGCATCGAATCGCCCAACGAAGAAGCGCTGCGCGAAACCAAGAAGATCCAGAATTTGACCGACCGCAGCGGCACGGCGCTGGAAAAGATTCACCGCATCCAGGAGGCCGGCATCTTTGTGTGGGGCGGCACGATCATCGGCTTCGACCACGACGACGAAAGCGTCTTCGAGTTGCACCGGGAGTTCGTCGCGCAGTCGCGCATCGCGCAGATGATCGTCCAGGTCCTCTATGCGATCCCGCAAACCCCGCTCCATAAGCGCCTCGCGGCGGAGGGCCGGCTCGACGATGGGTTCGTGATGGCGAACTGGGGCGCCGCCGCCGCGACCAACGTGGTGCCGCTGCGGCTCAGCATGGCGGCGCTGCGCGAGGGCTATCTGAAGCTGATCAGCGACCTCTATACGCCCGACGCCTTCTTCGCGCGGATGGACGCGATGTGCCTCGGCACCAAATGGCTGCCGGCGCCGGGGCGCACCAAACATCTGCGGCGGCACCGCCTGCGCTGGCTCAAGCTGCGGGCGTGGGCCGGCATCCAGACGCTCTACATCTTCGTGCAACTAATGCGTGTGGTGCCGGATGCGGAGTTGCGGCGGCAATACCGCCGACGGATCTGGCTCGCGATGAAGCGGCGCCCGAACATCCGCCTGATCCGGATCTATTGCATGACTTGCGCGGCGCACTTCCATTACGACCGGCTGATCGCGCAGATGACCGCGACGCCCCCATTCGTCGCGTCCGCCCCGGCGCCGTCGCAACCCGCGGCGGACGCCCGCGCCGCGGCGGATTAACCCGCCGCTTCGAGGCGCCGGCGCCCCTCCGGCACAGGCATTGTGCCGAGCGCCGCATCGATCACCAGGCTGCCGAGCCGGTGGGCCGGCACGTCGATGCGTCGCGGGGCGCCGCTTGCGCCCGGCCAGATCGCATAGTCGCTGTGCGGCTCATCGAAGCCGAAATGGGCGAACGCCCCGGAGAGGCTCGGCAGATGGTCGCCATAAAAGCCGAGCACCGCATTGTCGTCGCGCCGCTCGAGCCCGGCCGCCAAGAGGCGCAGCATCTCGTCCGAGCGGCGCAGCCCGTCGAGATAGCGCAACAGTCCGCCGTCGTCGGGCAACTCGCCGCGATCGAAGAGGCGTTCGATCGCCGGATCGAGCGGCGGCCCTTTCGCCATCCACGGCCCGTGATTGCCCATCGTGATCGCGAAGATGAAGGTGCGCGGGCCGGCGGCGTCGAGAAGGCGCAGGATATGGCGGCCGAGCTCGGGGTCCGGGCAATAGGGCGGCCGCCGTGCGCCGCCCAGCGTCTCGCGGCCGAGGAACTCGTCGAAGCCGAGCGCCGGCATAACCAGGTCGCGGCGGAAAAAGCGGCGATCGAACGGGTGCAGGCAGATCGTGCGATAGCCCGCTCGGCGCAGCCGCCAGACCTGCGATGCGAGCGGCACCCGCGCCAGCGCGTAATAGGGATTGAAGCGATCGTAGCCGAGTTCACTCTCGGGGACCCCGCTGAGCACGGCAAATTCGGTGCGCATCGTGTTGGCCCCCCAGCCCGGCACTTCGAGCCGGCCGAACTGGGCCGCTGATGTGCAGCAGGCTTCGAAGCCTGGCAGCAGCTCGCGCGGGATGCGCGGCGACAGGCGGCGTGCGTCGAAGAACGATTCGCACTGCACGATGACGATTGGTCCTCCTGTCGGGCCGCCTTCGGGCTCGCCCCGCGCCCGCACTAGGGCCGGTGCCGCGAGGCTGCGCTGCCGCGCCGGCCGCTCGGCCCGCGCCAGGACAGTATGCACAATCAGCATCGCGAAGGGGCCGAGCGCTGCCGCGTCGACGTCGGGCTCGCCGCGCGGCTCCAGGCGGTGCAGCACGCGCGCAGCGGCGGCGAGCGGAAAGGGGCACGCCAGCAGCCACAGGACAGCCGCGAACAGCGCCGCCGCGCCCGCCGCCGCGAGCGGCTGCGGCGGCCACAGGGGCGGCTCGATCGCCAGCAACATCACGGCCAGCGCTAGCGCCGCCGCGCCCCCGCCCAGCACCAGGCCAGGCCCGGCAAACGGTAGATAGAGATGCGGATGGGTGAAGACCTGCGGCAGCTCGACCGATTCAGAAAACACCACCGGTTCGCGCAGCGTCTCTCGCATCGCGTAATCGGCCACCGTGAAGGCAGCGCCGAGCGCCAGCACCACGACGCCGACAAAGAGCGGTCGCCCGCTGGCGATGCCGAGGAGCAGCGCGCCCAGCGCCAGCGGTGCGGCGTCGAGCAGCAGCGCCGCCGGGCCGCCAAAACGCGAGCGCGCGAGGCGCCGCGGCATCAGCCAACCCGCGACGACGAGGCCCCCGCCGGGGGCGACGTGCAGCAGCACTGTGACCGGCCCCATCGCTTCACGCCGCCCGAATACGAAAGCGGAAGCCGCGCAGGATGCGGTCGCCGAGCAGCGCCGGGGCGAGGTCACAGAAGTGCATGCCGAGCACTAGCGGCCAGGGAAAATTGACGCGCGCGCGGCCGCGGTCGATGCCGCGCTTGATGCGGCGGGCGGCGCACTCGCCGCTCGCCAGAAACGGCACCGGCCCGTCCCAGCGGTCGGTCATTGGCGACGCAAAAAAGCCCGGGCACACCACCGTCACCCCGACGCCGTGCGGCGCAAGCAGCGGTCGCAGCGCCTCGCCGTAGGCCCGCAAGCCCGCTTTGCTGGCGCAGTAGCCGGGGCTGTAGGGCAGGCCGCGGAAGGCCGCTACCGAGGCGATCGCGACGATCCGGCCGCGGCCGCGCGCGCACAACAGCGGCGCCAGCGGCGCGATCGTGTGCACCGCGCCATTGAGGTTGACCGCGATCTGCCGCAGCGTCGTCGCGGCCTCTTCGCCGGGGCTTCCCGGTTCCGCCCCGGCCGAGGTGCCGGCGTTGGCGATCAGCAGTTCAATGGGATGGGCGCGGTCGAATTCGCCGAGCCAGGCGGCAAGCGCGGCGCCGTCGGCGACGTCGATCGCGGCGCTGCTGACGCTTGCCCCGGCCGCCCGACACGCGGAGGCGGTCAGGGCGAGACGCTCCGAGTTGCGCGCGACGAGGCCCATCACCGTGTCCGGGGCGGCGTAGGCGCGGGCCAGCGCGGCGCCGAGCCCGCTCGAGGCGCCAGTGATCACCACGACCCGGTAAGGTGCCCGCATCAGGGGCGCGGCCGCTCGCTCAGCCCGCGCGCCGGCGACGCGCCGACGATGGGGAGCACTGCGCGAACCTCGCTAAGCCGCCGCGCGATCATCCCCTGCAAGCGGCGGGCCAGCACCAGCGGTCCGGGCCGCCACAATCCCGGCTGGTCGAGACGCTCGATGATCAGCTCAGGCCCGCACGGCAGCCGGGTCAGCGGGTCGAGATAGCGCGGATAAAGAATGAGGGCGCCGGCGACCAATTCGTCGAGCGTCAAGCGGCGGCCGCGGTCGATCGGCAGCTGGTCTACGGTCAACCCCCACCCGGCATAGAACGGCCGGCCGTAGACGACGACGCGCCGCCCGCGCAGCAGCGCCTCGAAGCCGGCGAGCGAGGTCATCGTGTGCACTTCGTCGACCACGGCGAGGAGCGCGGCCGTCGCGGCGCTGCCGACGAACAGATCAGCGAAGCGCCGCGCCGTGGTGTCGGGTACGGCGCCCTGGCGGTGCCCGGCAGCGACGTCGGGATGCGGCTTATAGAGGATGCACGCGTCGGGGTTCGCCGCCCGAACGGCGGCGAGGAGGTCGCGGTTGGTGCGGACCGCGCCGCCGCCGCAAGTGATCGAAAGGTCGTCTTCGACTTGGCCCGGCACCAGGATGCAGCGTCGCCCGGCCGGCAGGTCCAGCTCGGCGGCGCCGGCGGCGAGGTTGTATTTGGTGACGCCGCGGCTGACGAGCTGGCCCGCCAGACGCTGCGCCCGCGCCAGCAGCGCCGGCGCGAACTCGGTCTCAGCGAGCAGGGTTTCGAGGTCGCTCGGCTGGCGCGGATCGAAATACATGCCGCGGGCATCGCAGACGAGCGAGGCCGGCGGCAGGAAGTCGGAGCCGAGGCCGACCGAGCGGATGAACCCGTCCTCGACGCGGATCAGCCTCACCCCATGCCGCGCCGCCGCCGCAGCGAGGCCGTCCGGCAGCCGCGATGCCCAGCCGGCGATGGCACCGGGCGGCCCGGGTCCGCGCCGCGTCGCGGCAAGCGCGTCCGCGGCGGTGCGGCGGAACACTGGGCCGCCGGCCGACGAGCGCAGGAAATCCGCGATGCGTCGGCGCTTCCAGAACGACATCCCGACGCACACCGCGACGCCGCGGTTGGCATCGTCGAGCCGGCGCCAGTCGGCGAGGATCGCTAGCGCTTCCTCGAAGCTCGTGGCGGTGTTGCGAAACGGGTCGCGGTAGCGCGTCGCGAGCAGGCAGGCGGCGGCGAAGAGCTCGTCGACCGTTCGCCGAAACCCGTGCTGCGGCAGGCCGGGCGCGTCGTCCGTGACGCTCCAGCCGGCGTAGAACGCCTCGCCAAACGCGGTGACCGGGACTCCCGCAATGAGGGCGAGAAAGCCGAACTCGCCGCCGGCGCTGTAGACCCGCTTCGCCCGAGGAAGCATCAGCCAGGGGTCGATCGCCGCGCCGAGCACGGTAGCGCCTCGCGCCGCGTTGGAGGCTAGGCCGGCGCTCAGTCGACCGCCGGCAAGACCGGCGGCGAGAACGATGAGTCGCTGGGCAGGGTGTTCGGCCGTGGCGCGGTCGAGCATCGCCGCCGCGACCGCCGCATCCGGCGCCGCGCCGCGCTCGGCGGCCACGAGATCGACCACCGCAAGGCCGTCACCCGGCGGCAGCCGGGTCCCGTCGCCGCCGTGCCACCATGCGCCGCCGATTCGCGCCGCCGCGAGCGCCCGGCGCGCCGCCGCCGCCCGCGCCAAGAGCGTGCGATCCTCCCAGCCGCGCTCGGCGAGGATGCCACCGGGCGTCGCGATGCCGGCCGATGCGCCGCCCGCCGGGCCTTCTGCCACCAGCGCGCTGAGCAGCGGCGGCGGCGTCCGCCCGCGCGGCGGGGCGCGCAATAGTCCTTCCTCCAGCCGCACTCCCGGAACCGCGGCGAGCTCCGGGAAGAGCATAGCCATCGCCGCGCCCGAGGCATCTCGCCGCGGCCGGGGTATCCTGTCGCCGAAATTGCGCATGCGCGGAGCCTATCGCCGGCGCGCCGCCTGTCCATGAAAATCGCCGCGCGCTTGACAGGCGCCGGCGAACGCGACAAGTGGCTCGGCATGATTGGGCAGGCCGTCATCCTTTGCGGCGGGCGCGGTACCCGGTTGGGCGCGCTGACCGCCGACCTGCCGAAACCGCTGATGCCGGTCGGGGACGCGCCCTTTCTCGACGTGCTGCTGTTCGAGCTCGGCCGCCACGGGGTCCGGCGCATCCTGCTGCTTGCCGGCTTTGGCGCGGCGCGGATCGAGGAATACGTCGCCGCCAGCCGGCTCGCGGCGCGCTTCGGCCTCGATATCGAGATCGCGGTCGAGCCGGCGCCCGCCGGCACCGGCGGCGCGCTGTGGCAGGCGCGTGACCGGCTCGACGAATCCTTCCTGATGCTCAATGGCGATTCGTGGTTCGACGTCAACCTGCTTGATTTGGCCTTCCGGCTGGCGGCCGATCCTGAGGCGCTCGGCGTCCTGGCGCTGCGCCGGCTCGCCGATGCCAGCCGCTATGGATCAGTGCGGCTGGCTGGGGATCGCATCGCGGCCTTCGCGGAGCGGCCCGCGGGCGGCGGAGCGGGGCTCGTCAGCGGTGGGGTCTACGCGCTGCGCCGCGCCGTCACCGACGCGCTGCAGCCGCAATCCTCGCTCGAGGCCGATCTCTTTCCCCGGCTGGCGGCGGCGGGACAGCTGCGCGGCTTTGCGTTCGACCGCTATTTCGTCGATATCGGCGTGCCGGCGGATTTGGCCCGCGCCCAGCGCGAGGTCCCGCTGCGCCGGCGCCGGCCGGCGGCGTTTCTCGACCGCGACGGTGTCCTCAACCACGATGACGGGTATGTCGGCTCGGTGGCGCGGTTCCGCTGGATCGAGGGCGCCAAACGGGCGGTCAAGCTGCTCAACGATGCCGGGCTGTTCGTCTTCCTGGTCACCAATCAGGCGGGCGTCGCGCGCGGGCTCTACCGCGAAGAAGAAGTCGGCTTGGTGCATGCCCACCTCGCCGGCGAACTGGCCGCGGCCGACGCTCACATTGACGACATCCGCTATTGTCCGTTTCACCCCGAGGGCGTCGTCCCGGAATATTCCCGGCCGAGCGACTGGCGCAAGCCGGCGCCGGGGATGATCCTCGACCTAGTGGATTGCTGGCCGGTCGACCCCGACGCGAGCTTTCTGGTCGGCGACAAGGAAGGCGATCTCGCCGCCGGCGCCGCCGCCGGTATCCCGGGGTATCTCTTTACCGGCGGCGATTTGGCCGCCTTCATCGCCGATCTCCTGTCGCGTAGGCTTGACGCTGCGGCGCTTTCCCGTTCCGCTTCGCCGGCGCCGCAGCTATAGTTGGGCACGGCGCCGCGGGGGGAAAGCGGCGTCCTCGGCCGGAGTTTTCGCTTTTTTTCCCGCCAGCTGAGCCGGATTTCGCAATGGTCGATTTCGTCCGCCGCGTCCAAGCCGTGCGCGATGCCGCCGTTATCGGCGGGCTGCCGCCGCGCTATGTCGCTAAGCTGCTGGCGTTCTTTGGGTCGCTCAACGTCTGGTTCTGGGCGATCGTCGGGCTGCCGACGCTGATTGCCGGCGTCTATTTTTTCGCGATCGCCTCCGACCTTTATGTGTCCGAGGTTAAGTTCGTCGTCCGCGGCCCGAGCAAGACCCCGGTCAGCGCGCTCAGTGCGATGCTGAGCAGCGCGGCCGGTTCGTCTGTGTCGGAAGACACCTTCGCGGTGCACGACTACCTGATGTCGCGCGACGCGGTGCGCCGGCTCGAACGCGAGGACGAATTGCGCACGCTGCTCGGCCGGCCGGAAGGCGACCTGCTGACCCGGTTCCCCGGGGTATGGTATTGGCGCAAGGATTTCGAGGCGCTCTACCAGGCTTATGCGCGCTTCGTCTCGGTCGAAGTCGACAGCACCAGCGGGGTCAGCACGCTTGAGGTCAAGGCCTACCGGCCGGAAGACGCGCAGCGCATGGCCCGCGCCCTGATGAATTTCAGCGAACAGCTGGTCAACGCGCTGAACGAGCGCTCGCGGCACGACGCACTCGCGGTGTTTCAACACGAAGTCGAAACCACCGAAGCGCGCATCGCCGAGATCCAGACCGAGCTGACCGCCTACCGCGTCAAGGAGAAGATGCTCGATCCGAAAAGCGCCTCGGTCGGACCGCTCGAGCTGTTGGCGCAGATGAATACGCAATTGGCCGCCGCCAAAGGGCGGCTCGCCGAAATCATCAAGGATTCGCCGAGCAGCCCGCAAATCAGGCTGTACCGCACCCGCATCGCCTCGCTCGAACGGCTAATCGGCGAGGAAGGCTCGAAAATCGCCGGCAACGGCAACTCGGTCGCGACCGCGGTGGGAGAATACGAGCGCCTCGACGTGCAGCGCCTGCTGGCGCAAAAGCAATTGGCCTCCGCCTTCACCTCGCTCGAAGCCGCCCGCCTCGAAGCACAGCGCCAGCAGCTTTACCTCGAGACGATCGCCCAGCCCAACCTTGCGGACTACCCGCTTTATCCGAAGCGGTTCCTGTCGTTCGCGACGGTCGTGGTCAGCTGCCTGCTGGCCTACGGCATCGCCTGGCTCCTGGTCGCCAGCGTGCGCGAGCACGCCTCGGCCTAGCCGGCCGCAGAACCAGCCGAGCCGCGCCGATGATTGCTGCGACCGGGATCAGCAAGGACTACCACTCGGAAACCGGCCACGGTTACCACCGAGTGCTGAACGATGTCTCGTTCATGGTCGAGCGCGGCGAGAAGGTGGCGGTGCTGGGGCGCAACGGCGCCGGCAAGTCGACGCTGATCCGCCTGCTCGCCGGGATCGAAGTGCCGACCAGCGGCACCATCGAGCGAACGATGTCGGTCTCCTGGCCGGTCGGCCTCAACGGCGGCGTCGGCGGCAGCATGACCGGCAACGACAATATCCGCTTCATCTCGCGGCTCTATAACCGGCCATTCCCGCTGATGCGCGAGTACGTCGACGATTTCGCCGAATTGGGCAAGTTTCTCGCCGAGCCGGTGCGCACCTATTCGGCCGGGATGCGGGCGCGGCTCAATTTCGCGCTGTCGATCGCGATCGATTTCGACTGCTACCTGATCGACGAGATCATCTCGGTCGGCGACCAGCGCTTTCAGCGACGCTCGCAGGAGGAGCTTTTCGAGAAGCGCTCCGACCGCTGCCTTATCCTTGCCTCGCACGTGCCGAACGTGGTCAGGGACTACTGTTCGCGCGCGCTCGTGCTGCATCGCGGCCGCGGCAAGGTATTCGACGACCTCGATCTGGCGCTCGACATCTACCAGGATCTGTAGGAATTGCCGGTCAGGCGCTGCGTGCACTCGCTGCGGCGCGCAGGTCGAAGCTGGCGTCGGCGGCCTCGTCCGGCCTTACCTGGCGCCCAGCAGCGAGCAGCCGCCGGGCATGCGCATGATCGGCGGGGCGGTTGACCGATTCGATGCCGAGCAGCTGCCCGTCCCGGTAGCAGAACACCGAAAACTCACCGCTCTCCGCGTCGCCTCGCAGCACCGTCTGATCGTGCCCGGTGGTGAGCCCGGCGATCTGCAGCCGCAGCTTGCCCTGCTCGCTCCAGAACCATGGCAGCGCCGTATACGGACGCGGCGTGCCAAGGATGCGCTCGGCGACGCAGCGCGCATGGTCGGCGGCGTTCTGCACCGCTTCGAGGCGGGTCTGCTGGCCCTCGGCGTGAACACAGGGAAAAGTGGCGCAATCGCCGATCGCCGAAATTGCCGGGTCGGCGGTCAACAGCGTCGCGTCGACCACGATGCCGTTCGCCACCGCGAGGCCGGAGGCGGCGGCCAATTCGGTGTTCGGCACGACGCCGACGCTGACCAGCACGAGGTCGGCGGCGAGCCGCTCGCCGCCGGCCAGATCGACGTGGTCGACCTTGCCGCCGTGGCCGGCGATCCGCACCGCCTGCGCGCCAAAGCCGAACTCGACGCCGGCGCCTCGGTGCGCCTCGGCAAAGAATAGCGAGGTCGGCACCGAGACGACCCGCGCCATGACGCGGTCGACCAGCTCGACGATGTGGACGTGCTTGCCCTTGGCGCGCGCCACCGCGGCGAATTCGAGGCCGATGAAGCCGGCGCCGATCACCACCACCCGGCCGGCAGCCGCCAAGCGCTCGCGCAGCTCCTCGGTTTCGGCCAGGGTACGCAGATAGCACACGCCGTCTAGCTCGATCCCGGGCAACGGCGGCACCCGGTTGCGCGCACCGGTGGCCAATACGAGATGGCTATACGACAGGCGCTCGCCGGTGGCGAGCCGCACCGCCCGAGCGGCGCGGTCGATCTCCATCACCCTGGCGCCGGGGAGATAGCCGATGCGGTGATCGCGGTAGAACGCCTCCGGCCGCATCAAGAGGAGTTCAAGGCCGATCTTGCCGTCGAGGTAATCTTTCGACAGCGGCGGCCGCTGATAGGGCAATACCGGCTCGTCGCCGATCAGCGTGATCGCGCCGCCGTAGCCATGTTGGCGCAGCGACGCGGCCAACTGGAAGCCGGCGTGGCCCGCCCCGACGATGACGATCCCGTCATCGGGCATCAGGTTTGGGTTTCCGGCAGGTAGACGACGAGCCCGTCCATTGCCGGCGATACGATGAGCTGGCAGGAGAGGCGGCTGTTGGTGCGGCGCGGGCTGGCGGTGCCTTCGAGCATCGCATCCTCGTCGGCCGACACCGGCGACACCATCGCCAGCTGGTCGTCGCGCACATAGACGTGGCAGGTCGCGCACATGCACGAGCCGCCGCATTCGGCGACGATGCCGTCGATCCCGTGGAGGATTGCGGCCTGCATGATTGTGGTGTCGACCGGGATGTCGAGCGTCGTCTCCTTACCGTCCTGGGCAACGTAAGTCACACGCGGCATGGTTCTTGTGGTCCTCGCTTAGCCTGTCGGCGGGGCAGCCTTGCGCAATCTCGAACCGCGGTCGAGCATTTTTCGGCCGGGTCCGGCGGCCGCGAGCGGGCAGGCGTTCCCGCGCGGCGGAAGCGGGTGTATAGAGATCGCAACAGTCCAGCAAGGGAGGACCGAGATGAAAGACGGGTTGCGCGTGTTCGATGCCGACACCCACGTCGAGCCGACGGCCGAAGTGCTCGACAAATATGTCGACCCCGGGTTTCGCCCGCGCCTCGCCGATCTGGCGCAATACCGCCAGCCGGTGCGGCCCAACAATCCCGGCGGCGCGCCCGGCCGCCACGTCTACCGCTACGGTCAGATCGCCTATAAGCGCATCCTCGGCGAGGCGGCGCCGCGCGACGCCCATAGCGGCCGCGACACCCACTGGATGGGTTCGAAACAGCCGCGCGCCGGAACCCAGGACGACCAGGCCGAAAGCCGCCTCCAAGACATGGATGACGAGGGGACCGACACGCATTTCCTCATTCCCACCTCGTGGACCAGCTTTGTCGGCCACGAGGACCCGGCGATTGAAACCAACATCATCCGTGCCTTCCACCGCCACATGGCGGATTTCAGCGGCAATCACCCGGACCGGCTGCAGGGCATGATCGTCGCCTCGGCGCGCGATGTCGACGCGGCGGTCAAGGAAATCCGCGAATGGGGCAAGTCGCGCTGGGCCGTCGCGGTGATGCCGCTCGTTACCAAGGACATCCCGGCCGACCATCCCAAGCTCGACCCGATCTGGCGCGCCGCCGACGAGCACGATTTGCCGATCGTGCACCACAGCTTCACCTGGACGCCGCCCTATTTCCCCGGCTACGCCGATCTGTGGGACAACATCTTCCTCGGGCGGTTGGCGTCGCACCCCTGGGGCGCGATGCGCTTCATCGCCTCGGTGATCGGCGGCGGCATCATGGACCGCTTCCCCAATCTGCGGGTCGGCACCTTGGAATGCGGCTTCGGCTGGCTGCCGTTCTGGGGCAAGCGCATGGACGAGCAATACGCCTACGTCGGCTCGACCGCCGAACTCAAAATGAAGCCGAGCGAATACCTGAAGAGCGGGCGCTATTTCTGTAGCGTCGAGCGCCACGAGGGGGCCGACATGTTCGACATGGTGACCCGCTTTTTGGGCGACGACGTTTTGATGTACGCCTCCGACTACCCGCATTCGGAGTGCCAATTCCCCGAGACCGTCAGCAACTTCCTCGCCTGGGACGTCCGCCCCGAGCAGCGCGCAAAACTGATGGCCGGCAACGCCGACCGGTTGTTCAAGCGGACCTGACCCAGCCGCTGTTCAAGCCGCTGTCATTGCGAGCAAAGCGAGGCAATCCCGCGCCGGGCACCCTCCCCGACGGGATTGCTTCGTCGCTGCGCTCCTCGCAATGACACGAATTAGGTAGAAGATGACTGTCGACACTTATGAAATCTACGCGGTGCGCTATGCCCATAACGAGCGGCGGGCGAGCGAGAATTTCTACGGTGGCGACCCGCATGACGGGCCGATGCCGCTCGATTATTTCGTCTGGGCGGTGAAGGGCGAAGACCGCACGGTGATCTTCGACACCGGGTTCGACGAGGCGATGGCGCGAAAGCGCAAGCGCGCGTTCCTGCGTCCGCCGCGCGATGGCCTCCTGGCGGTCGGGGTCGACCCCAGCGCGGTCCAGGACGTCGTCATCAGCCACATGCATTACGACCACGCCGGCAACAACGACCTCTTCCCCAACGCAACCTTCCACCTGCAGGACCGCGAGATGGCATTCTGCACCGGCCGCTGCATGTGCCACCAGGACGTCCGCCGCTCGTTCGAGGCCGCGGACGTGACCGCGATGGTCGGCCGCGTCTTCCAGGGGCGCGTGCAGTTTCACGACGGCGCGGACGAGATCGCGCCGGGCATCACCGTGCATCACGTCGGCGGCCATACCGAGGGCCTGCAATTCATGCGGGTCAAGACGCGGCGCGGCTGGGTCGTGCTGGCGTCGGACGCCTCGCATTTCTACGCCAATTTCGAACAGATGCGGGCCTACGCCACGGTCTACAACGTCGGCGACATGCTCGAGGGCTTCACGACCCTGAAGCGGCTGGCGTCGTCGCCGCACCACGTCATCCCGGGGCACGATCCCCTGGTGCTGCGCCGCTACCCGGCGGCGCAGCCGGGCCTCGAAGGGATCGCGGTGCGGCTCGACGTCGAGCCGCGCGAATAGTCAATCGGCCGATAAGCCCGCCGCCGCGGCAAGGCGTACCAGTTCATCGCGGCCCTGAAGCATGTCGTCGAGCGAGCCGAAGGCGTTCATGTAGTGCCCGCGGAAGCCCTTCTGCTCGATGCGGCGGAAGAGGTCGGCGAAATCGAGGTCGCCGGCGCCGGGCTGCAGGTGCACCTCGTTTCCGTTGCGCCAGCAATCGGCCAGCCGCACCTCGGCGACCCGGCCGAAATCGAGCGCCTCGACAAAGCCCGCGATCCCCTCCGGCACCAAATGCGCATGGTTGGCGGTGAAGGAAAGCCCGAACGCTGGCGAGCGGATGTGCTCATAATAAAACCGCCATTCCTCCAGCGTATGGGCAAGGTAGTGCATTTCGGCCTGCTCGGGTTCGTTGTTGAGGTTCTCCAGCAGGACCAGCGCCCGCTTGCATTCGGCATGCTCAACGACGCGCTGCAACCGCTCGCGCCCCGCCTGCATCCGCGTCTCGCGGTCGGAGCCGAAGTGAAACCCGGCATGCATGACGATCCACTCGGCGCCGAGCAGCGCGGCGGCATTGACATAGGCCATCAGATATTGCTCGACCGCGTCGGCGACGAACGGCGCAAACTCGGCGACGTTGACCGCGGACGACGTGTGCAGCCCGAGATGCAGCCCGTGCCGCTCACACTCGCGGCGCAGCCGCGCGGCGCGCTTGTCGGTGATCGTATCGAGCGCGTTCGCTCCGGTGTCGAGCTGGACGTCGATGTAGCGCACACCATGCGCCGCCGCCCAGGCGACGGCGTCCTCGAGCGCCAGCTTGCCGCCGACGTCGACGCCGATGCGCTCGCGCAGGCTCATCGCAAATGCCGTGCCCCCCTCCCGCGACGGGGAGGGGGACACGCCGCATTCAGCGCAGCGGCGAGAAGGCAGCCGGCACGACCAGCGCGTTCTCCTGGATCAGCGTCTGGCCGGGCTGGCCGCCCCGCGGCGGCCAGATGCCCTCCTTCTGGGCCTTGGCGCGGGTCTCGGCGCGGTGGTTGGCATCCTTGTAGGCCCAGATGTGGCGCCAGCGGTTGAGCCCGCCCAATTCGGAATGGCCGGCGAACGCCAAGGGCGACAGTTCGACGCGCTTGGCGATCGCGGTCGCCCAGCGGTCGATGATCGCGGGGATGGCGCCGGGCGCCAGCGTGTAGGTGCGGATTTCGTAGATGCCGCCCAATTGGCGCGGCTCCAGCTTCGGCGAGAACGGCGCCGGGATAAAGATCTCGCTGTTCATCTCCTCGATGAACTCCTGGATCTTCGGCGGCCAGCCCTCGATCTTCTGCGACCGGACCTTTTCGCGATGCGCGAAATCCTCGTAGGGCCAGACATGGATGATGCGGTTCAAGGGGCCGACCTCGGTGTGCCAGAAGGCGCCGAGCGGTGACACCTTGGTGCGGTTGGTCAAGCCTTCGGCAAAGCGCTTTTCGGCTTCAGCGACCGAGCCGGGCTTCAGACGGTAGGTACGGAATTCGACGATCATCGGGGGTTCCTCCGCTAAGGATGAGAACATGACGCTAGACCGCCGGCGCTCGCGCCACAAGGCGGCGGTGAGTAGCGGCTGCTATTGCGGCGGCGCGAGCGGCTCGCGCGGCGGCAGGTTCTGCCCCGCCAGGCACGCCTTCAGCTGTGCGTCGCGCCTGGCGTTGGATTCGGCAGTGTAATCGGGGAAGGCCATCTGCGCCTTTTTGGTGCAGAGGTCCATCGTCTTCCAGTTCTTCATCGCCACAACCCCCGGCTGGCTGGCCAGCGCGGCCGGCGCAAACGCGGCAACGAAAAGTGCTGTAATTAGGCGGTTGATCATTCCTGCCGTCCCGCTGCGGTGGGAGGCGCAGCATACATCCGATCGACCTCGCGTGGTTGCGTCGCGCAAAATTCTGAGGCTCCATTGCGCCGCCGCACCGGGAGGATTTCTGCCATGCCAGCCTTATTGAAAATCTGGGGCCGCACGACCTCGTCGAACGTCCAGAAGGTGCTGTGGTGCTGCGCTGAACTCGGCATCGAATACGACCGCACCGATTGGGGCGGGCCGTTCGGCGGCAACCAGAACCCGGAATACCTGCGGCTCAACCCCAATGGGCTGGTGCCAACGGTGATCGACGGCGACCTGGTGATGTGGGAATCGAACACGATCTGCCGCTATCTCTGCGCGACCCGCGACGGCGAGCGCCTCTACCCGCGCGATCCCGCCGCCCGCACCCATGTCGAGCGCTGGATGGACTGGCAGCTGTCGGTCATCGCGACGCCGATGTCGGTGCTGCTGGTGCAGCTCGTGCGCGCCCCGCCCGAGCAGCGCGACCCGGCGGCGGCCGAGGCGGCGCGGCGGCGCGCGCTCGCCGGCTGGATGATCGTCGAAGATGCCGTCGCGGCGCAGCCTTTTCTCGCCGGCACCGGGCTGAGCCTCGCCGAGATCGTGCTCGGCACGCAGATCTATCGCTGGTTCACCTTCCCGATCGAGCGGCCGACGCTGCCGGCCTTGCGTGCGTGGTATGACCGGCTGCGCGAGCGGCCCGGGTTCAAGAGCCATATCGAAATGCCGATCACATGATCGCGAGGCCGGTTACAGGCCGATTGCATTAGCCGCACGGCTTTCTAGGCTGCCGCACCTCAGAATGAGGGAGGCAAACATGAAGGCTCCAAAGGCCGCGCTGGCGATCCGGGTCGCGCTTATCACGGTCGCACTCTTGGGCGGCCCGGCATCGGCTCAGGATAAAACCAAAATGATCGCCGACCGCGAAGCACTGATGAAAGATCAAGGCCGACAATGGGTCGTCATCAGGAACTATGTGCAGGGCAAGGGTGAACAGGCAGCTGCGATAGCGGCCGCGGAGTCCTTGTCAAAATCGGTGCCGACGGTGCCGAACTATTTTCCACCGGGAAGCGAGGGGCCGAATCACGACGGCAAGTACGGGCCGAAGCCGGAGGTGTGGAGCAAACGCAACGATTTCCTCGCCGCCGACAAGAAGGTCGTCAGCCAAATCGCGGCGCTCGACACCGCCCTTAGGAGCGGCGATAACGCCAAGGTCGCGGCGGCATTTAAGGATCTCGACTTCTGCAGCAGCTGCCACAACGACTTCCGCGCGAAATTGCAATAACGGCCCTTGCTGCTGCACTTCTGCTGCTGGCCCCCTCGTCGGCGATTGCCGATAAGGGGGAGATTGCGCGCGGCGCCTATCTCGCCAATGCCGCCGACTGCGTCGCCTGCCACACCGACAGCGAGCACGGCGGCAAGCCCTTTGCCGGCGGGCGGGCGCTGGCGACGCCGTTTGGCACCTTCTACAGCCCCAACATCACCCCCGACCCGGAGACCGGCATCGGGCGCTGGAGCGACCAAAAATTCCGCCGCGCGCTGCGCGACGGGGTGCGCCCCGACGGCGCCAATTACTTCCCAGTCTTCCCCTACCCGAGCTTTACCGGGATCACCGACGCCGATTTGCGGGCGATTAAGGCCTACCTCTTTGCGCAGCCGGCGGTGCGGCAGGCCGACCGGCGGCATGACATCGCGTTCCCGGTTTCCTGGCGGTTTCTGCAGACCGGGTGGAAATGGCTGTACTTCACACCCGGGCCATTTCGCCCGGCGGCGGACCGCAGCGCCGCCTACAATCGCGGCGCCTATCTCGTCACCGCGCTCGCCCATTGCGGCGAATGCCACACCCCGCGCAACCGCTGGGGCGCCCCCGACCCGCGGCGCTTTCTCGCCGGGGCGGCGCAGGGACCGGACGGCAAGGAGGTTCCCAACATCACGCCCGACGCCCAAACCGGCATCGGCGACTGGAGCGAAGACGACATCGTCAGGGTGCTGACCGACGGCCGCACGCCCGATCTCGACCAGGTCGGCGGCCTGATGCGCGAGGTCGTCCGCAGCACCGCGCGGTTGACCGAGGCAGACCGCCGCGCCATCGCGCTCTACCTGCGGTCGGTGCCTGCGGTGTCGAGTCCCGACGCGAAATGACGGCGCCCGCGTTTCGGCACTGGACGCTCCGGCGCGACCTCTTATGATGGCGCTGCCGGGGGGCATTTTTCTTGCCTCCTGGCTGTCATGGAGACCGGTTGAACAAGGCGCCGCGGGTCGTAGCGGACCGGCGGAGGCAGCGCAGGGAGCGGAGTTTGGCGCGCGCGCGATCGGATAAAAGCCTCGCCCGTTTCGACCGGATCGCGCTGGTGCTGTCGGGCGGTGGCGGGCTCGGCGCCTACCAGGCTGGCGCCTACGCGGCGCTGGAGAATTGCGGGGTGCGGCCGAATTGGATCGCCGGCACGGCGATCGGCGCCGTCAACGCCGCGATCATCGCCGGCAACCTGCCGCACGAACGGATCTTCCGGCTGCGCCAGTTCTGGCAGGAATTGGGCCGCCATCGCGGGCCCGGCGCGGCGTATCGGGCGCGATCGAGGCTGCGCGGGTGGTTCGCCGCGGGGCTGCCGGGCTGGCGCGAGCGCAACGGGGCGGCAGCGTCGCTACGGCCGACGATGCGCACCGGCGAACTGCGCGAGTTGATCGCCGCGGCGGTCGATTTCGATCGCGTCAACTCCGGCGCGGTTCGGCTGGTGCTCGGCGCGGTCAACCTCGTCACCGGGGCGGAGACCTATTTCGACAACGACCGCCACGTGCTCGGCCCCGACCATGTGCTGGCGAGCACCGCGTTGCCCGGGATGCCGGCGATCGAGCTTGACGGCCAGCGCTATGGCGGCAGCGCTGTGTCGGTTGCCGCGCTCGACGACGCGCGGCCGGCCGACACCTTGTGCTTTGTGATCGACGGCTACGATCCGGCGCCGGGCGGCGGCGGCGGCGCCAGCCGGTCGGCGCGCGAGATCGCGGCGCTGCGGCGCAACCACGATCTGCGCCGGATGATCGCGCTGTTGGGCGAGCGGGTGCCGCCGGCGTCGCGCCGCGATGGCGATATCCGCAAATGCCTCGCCGAAGCGAGCGAGGCGACAATGACGATCCTGCACCTGGTGCACGAGGGCAGCGCAGAGGGTCTCGCCGGCAAGATTGCGGATTTCGCGCCGGCCGCGGTGCTGCGCCGCTGGCAGGCCGGCGAGAGCGACGTCGCGACGAGCCTCGCTCATCCGCTGTGGCTGGCGCCGCCGCCGCGGCGGCTCGGCGTCGTGGTGCACGAGCTGCGCGGCGGCGTCGCCGCCCCGCCGCGCTGAACCGCTGCGCCGAACCGCGAATCCGACGCCCGTTCGGGGGCTGCGCGGCGACGGCGGCCGAATTTGCCGAAATCGGCGCGCGATTTCCCCACCGCCTTGTCGCGGCATTAATTTATCCTATTGAAACCAAGGACGATTTAGGGTCCGATCGGGATCGAAGCCGGCCCTCTGTCGCGCGCCGGCGCATGGCTGGGGCCGCGGCGACGCAATCGCTGGCGTGGCCGGGGTTACCATATGCACAGTGAGGTTTCGTCCCGCGCCAAATCTGCTGCACGACGAATTTGGACCTGAACAGCCATGTTGTATGACGCCTACCAAGCACAATGCGATGTCCTCGCCCCGTGGCGTCTCTTTGCCGATACTGCGCGCGGTCTGCTTGACCAGGCCTGGCTGGGGCTCGACCAATTGCCGCTAGTGCGCGGCGCCAGCGCGGCATTGAACCTGTTCTCAGATACCAGGCTGCGGCACGAGCGCCCTCCCTTCGGTATCGACCGCGTGACGATCGCCGGCGCCGAGATCGCGGTCAGCGAGGAAATCGCGGCGGAGCATCCGTTCTGCCGGCTCGTGCGGTTCCGCAAGGCGGCCGCCTCCGACCAGCCCAAGCTGTTGATCGTCGCGCCCCTCTCCGGGCATTTCGCGACATTGCTGCGCGGCACCGTGGCGGCGGCGCTGCAGGACCACGACGTCTACCTGACCGACTGGGTCAATGCCCGCAACGTGCCGCTGCAGCACGGCCAGTTCGGCTTCGACGACATGATCGAGCTGGTCATCGATTTCATCCGGCAGCTCGGCCCCGGCTGTCACGTCATGGCGGTGTGCCAACCGGCGGTGCCGGTATTGGCCGCGGTATCGCTGATGGCGGCGGCCGGCGACCCCTGCCAGCCGCGCTCGATGGTGCTGATGGGCGGCCCGATCGACCCCGCCGCCAACCCGACCGAGGTCAACCGGTTCGCCGCCTCGCATTCGCTCGCCTGGTTCGAGAACATGGTGATCACGACGGTGCCGGCGCGCTATCCCGGCGCCTTCCGTCGCGTCTATCCCGGCTTCCTGCAATTGGCCGGCTTTATCAGCATGAACCTCGACCGGCACGTCGAAGCGCATTGGCGGATGTTTCGCCAGCTCGCCGAGGGCGATTGCGCCGGCGCGGCGCCGACCCGCGCGTTCTACGACGAATACAGTTCGGTGATGGACCTGCCGGCGGATTTCTATCTGGAAACCATCGAGCGGGTGTTCCAGCGCCACGATCTGGCGCGCGGCCGCTTGCGGGTGCAGGGCAAACTGGTCGATCCCGGCGCGATCGAGAAGACCGCGCTGATGACCGTCGAGGGCGAGCGCGACGATGTTTGCGCGGTCGGCCAGACCGTCGCGGCGCACACGCTGTGCCGCAGCCTGGCGCCGGCCAAGCACGCCCACCACCTGCAGCCGGCGGTCGGCCATTACGGCGTCTTCAACGGCCGCCGCTGGCAGACCGAAACTTACCCGAAGGTCGCCGAATTCATCCGGGCGAACAGCTGAGCGCAGCAACCTCCCCCGCGCCCTGGCGCGGATTTGCATGTCGCTGCCATCGAGCACAATAATGGCTGCGGCGCCGCGTGCCGGCGCCAAACCGCGGGGAACGCGATGCGTCGAGAGCTGCTACTTGGCTGCGGGGCCGACCGCAGGAAAAAGTTGTACATGACCGGCAACGAACAATGGGACGGATTGGTCACGCTCGATCACAACGATGACCATAAGCCCGACCATATCTGGGATCTCGAGAAAATTCCGTTGCCGTTCGAGGAAAATCACTTTGACGAAATTCATGCCTATGAAGTATTGGAACACACCGGAGCGCAGGGAGATTGGCGATTCTTCTTTGCCCAGTGGAGCGATTTCTGGCGCATTCTGAAACCAGACGGCTTATTTCATGCCACCGTGCCGATGTGGAATTCCATCTGGGCATGGGGCGACCCGTCGCACCGCCGCGTTATCAACTCCGGAACGCTGGTCTTTCTCAGCCAGGCGCAATACCAGCGGCAGGTGGGGAAGACGCCGATGTCGGATTTTCGCTTTTGTTATCAGGCCGACTTCGAGCCGGTCTATCACAAGGAAACCGAACACCAGTATCTGTTCATCCTCAGGGCAAAGAAGCCGCCGCTCGGTGCCGCCTAAAACCCTGACCGTGAAGGAATTGCCATGCCGTTGCGCAGCAAGGTCGTCATCACCTGCGCGGTGACCGGGTCGATCCATACCCCGACGATGAGCCCCTATCTGCCGCTGACGCCGGACGAGGTCGCCAAGGACGCGATCGCCGCTGCCGAGGCCGGCGCCGCGATCCTGCACCTCCACGCGCGCGATCCCAAGGACGGCCGGCCGACCCCCGACCCCAAAATCTTCATGCAGTTCCTGCCGCGCATCAAGCAGGCGACCAACGCGGTCGTCAACATCACCACCGGCGGCGGCCACGGCATGACCCTCGACGAGCGGCTCGCGGCCCCCTTACGCGCCAAGCCCGAAATGTGCTCGCTGAACATGGGCTCGATGAATTTCGGGCTCTACCCGATGCTCAAGCGCTACAAGGAGTGGAAATACGAGTGGGAGCCGCAGGCTCTCGAGATGACGCGAGACTTCATCTTCCGCAACACGTTCAAGGACATCGAGCGCTCGCTCAAAGAACTCGGCGAGGGCTGCGGCACCAAGTTCGAGTTCGAATGCTACGACGTCGGGCACCTTTATAATCTGGCGCATTTCCTCGACCGCGGGCTGGTCAAGCCGCCGCTTTTCGTGCAGACGATATTCGGCATTCTGGGCGGCATCGGCGCGGACCCGGAAAACCTCGCGCACATGAAGCGCATCGCCGATAAATTGTTCGGAGACAACTATGCCTGGTCGATTCTTGCCGCCGGGCGACACCAGATGCCGCTGATCACGATGGGCGCGATCATGGGCGGCAATGTGCGGGTCGGGCTCGAGGATTCGCTGTGGCTCGGGCGCGGCCAATTGGCGAAGGGCAACGCAGAGCAGGTCAGCCGTATCCGCACGATCCTTGAGAACCTATCGCTCGAGGTCGCCACCCCGGACGAAGCCCGCTCGCTGCTCGCCCTCAAGGGCGGCGACGACGTGGCGTTCTGATCCGGCCGGAGCCGGCGATCACGGCTTATGGCTGGTCCGGCACCAGCGGCTGCTCGCCGCCGACCTCGTCCCAGATGCGGATTTGATGGGTCGGCTCGCGCAGGAAGCCGAGGCTGACGACGACCCCGACCGCGGCGATCGCCATCGGATAAAACAGCCCGCCCAGCGCGATCCCGGTGGCGCCGGTCAGCAAGGTCCCGATGAACGGCACGCCGCCGCCAAACCAGCCGTTGCCGATATGGTACGACATCGACATTGAGCTGTAGCGGATGCGCGCCGGGAACAACTCGACGAGGAAGGCCGCGATCGGCCCGTAAACCATCGTGACCAGGAGCACCAGATAGAGGACCAGCACGGTCAGGATGGCCGGGCTGTCCTTGTAGGCGGTGAAGGCTTTGAACACCGGCCAATAGGTCAGCACCGCCAGCGCGAAGCCGGTGCACATGATGTAGCGGCGGCCGATCTTGTCGGACAGCCAGCCGAAGAACAGGAAGCCGAGCGAGCCGATCGTCAGCGCCACCATCATGATCGTGTAGGTGGTCGGGTAATTGGCCGCGCCGAGCACACCCGACAGAAAGATCAGCGCATAGAACTGGCCGGTGTACCAGACGACCCCCTCGGGCGCGGTGGCGCCGAACAGCGCGAAGATCATCAGCCCCCAATTGCGGCCGGTGTTGTAGGTGTCCCGGATCGGATTGGTCGAGGCCTTGCCCTGCTCTTTTAGCCGCGCGTAAAGCGGCGACTCGGCGAGGTTCATCCGGATGTAGCCGGACAGCACGACGAGGATCGAGGAGAGCCAGAACGGCACGCGCCAGCCCCAGTCGCCAAAGGCTTCCGGGCTCATCGACTTGCGGCAGATCAAAACGACGAGCAGGGCCAGCACGATCCCCATCGTCGCGGTGGTCTGGATCCAGCTGGTGTAAAAGCCGCGCCGGCCGTCGGGCGCGTGTTCGGCGATGTAGGTCGCTGCCCCGCCATACTCGCCGCCGAGCGCCAACCCCTGCACCGCACGCATCACCACGATGAGGATCGGCGCGGCGATGCCCCAGGTCGCATAGCTCGGTATGCAGCCGACCAGGAAGGTTGCCACTCCCATCATGATCAGCGTCAGCATGAAGGTGAATTTGCGCCCGATCAGATCGCCGAGATGGCCGAAAAACAAGGCGCCGAACGGCCGCAGGATGAAGCCGAACCAAAACACCGCCCAGGTTGCTAGCGTCGCGAAAAAGGCGTTGCCGGCCGGGAAGAAATGCGTCGCGAAGACCGCCGCCAGCACGCCGTAGATATAGAAATCATACCATTCGATCAGCGTGCCGACCGATGAGGCGCCGATGATGAACGGCAGGTTGAGCGGCGGCGCCGCGCCGGCGTATTGCGCCCGTTCGGTGTATGCCATTCCGGTCGTTCCTTCCCCGCTGGCGGGCCGCGATTGCCCGCACGTTGCCTAGATTTAGCGCAGAAGTTGAGGAAACGGAATGGCGACGAAACTTGGCGCCCGATTATCCTGGTTATCCTTGTCCGCTCAAATCGCTACGGCCTGGACGGGGCCGCGTTGTCGAGTCCCACCGACGCCCTGGCGCCGCCGGAGCGCGCCGAATCAGCGCCGCAGCACGGCGCGTAGCCGCTCGGGAACCGGCTCGTCGAGGATGTCGTCATAGAGCGCATGCAGCAGGCTTTCGCCATTGCTTCGGCCGCTAAGAAAATCGCGAATCTGGCGGTCGACAGAATGGATCACGATATTCGGCTCGTTCGACACGCATTGCAGGGCGAGCAGCATCGCTTTTTCACTCCCTTCGGGTGCGGGGTCCGGTTTGTCGCATTTGGCGCCGCCGCGTCCTGGTTTGGTCATGCCCGGTGTCTAACTGATGACGAAACGTCAACAATCTGTAACACGCGCTTGTCCCATGCGAAAACGCATGAGCAGCCATGCGTCGACGTCAAATGCCCCGCGGCCGCAGCAGGCACGCGCGTAGTGCCGCGCCAGTCCGCCCGATGGCGCCGATCCGACCGGGGCCGCGGCATCGAATTAAGGCGGCAGCGCGGCGCAATCTTCTCTATTGTCGCGTTACAATCGTAGCGGCGCACGACCGGCGTGAGGGGTGCATGGGCGCAGAAGCCGAGACAGCCGAGGTCTTCGACGCATTCCAGGCGCGCGGCGCGGCGATCGCCGATGCCTGCACAAGGTGCGGCGACTGCTTCCGCGCCTGCCCGATGATCGGGCCGGCCGGCATCGCCGAAGCCGATCCCGCGGCCACCGCCGGCGCCATTGTCGATCTGATCACCGGCGGCGCGGGTACCGCGGAGGCGGCAAGCTGGACGGAAGCCTGCAGCGGCAGCGGCTATTGCATCCCGGCCTGCCACGAGGGCATCAACCCGCGCTTCATGGTGCAGTTGGCGCGCGGCTTCGCCCGCCGCAACGCCGGAACGAGCCCGCTCGGGACGCGCTGGCGCCAACCGTTTCAGACGATGAGCCGCGGCGTGCGCGTGCTGTCGCGCCTGCAACTGCCGCCCGAAACCTTGGCGCGCTTCGCGCCGCCGCGCGAGCCGCGCGCCGCGCCGCCCGACGTCGTCTTCTATACCGGCTGCAACGTCCTGAAGACGCCGCACATCGCGCTCCTCTGCCTCGACATTCTCGACCTTCTCGGGGTCGATTACGAGGTGATGGGCGGGGTCGGCCAATGCTGCGGCGTCTACCAGCATCGCGCCGGCGATTTCGTTACCAACAACAAGATGGCCTACGCGACAATCGACGGGCTGGCGTCTTCCGGCGCCACGACCGTGTTGTCGTGGTGTCCCTCCTGCCAGATATCGATCGGCGAAGTGTCGCTGCCCAACTACGAATTGGAGTTTGGCAGCAAACCCTTCGACCTCAACCCGTTCCTCGCGTTCCTCGCGTCGCACGCCGAGCGGCTCGCCGGGCTGATGCGGCGGCGGGTCGAAAAGAAGATCGCGCTGCACGAGCGCCCGGTCTTCCCGGAGGTCATCGCCGCGGTTAAGACGCTGCTCTCGATCATTCCCGGTGCCGAACTCGTCGACATCGCCGTGCCGCGCGTCGGAACCCAGGCCAACAGCCTGGCGCAGCTGCCGAAATTCAAGCGTGAGCTGGTTCAGCGCGAGCTTGCCGCGGTGGCCGACGCTGGGGTGACGACGCTGGCGACGATCTATCACGCCTGTCACCGCGAAATCTGCGACGCCGGCGACGGCCGCAGCTTTGAAGTGGTTAACTTCATGGAACTGCTCGGCGAGGGGCTCGGGCTCGACAGCGAGGACCTCTATAAGCGCCTGAAGGTGCTCGGCGACATCGACCAGATGATCGTCGAGAGCGCCCCGCTCATTTCGGCGCACCGCCTCGACCTCGACACCGTGCGCGATGCGCTCCTGGCCGAATTCGCCGCCGCCAAATGATACGGCACCATTGACGGCCGCAGAGCCCGCCCTTAGCCTCTAGCGCATGCATTCGATCGTCCGCGACACCGAACGACGCCGACGCCGCCGCAGCGGCGGGGCTCGGGCATCGTGCGCGGGCGGACTGCCGGTCAACGCAGGGGCTTTCTGAAGCCGCGCCGACCGGCATCCGCAGGTGAGACAGCCAGACCCCGCCGGTTCGCCGACGGGGTTTTTCGTATTTGAGGATGAGGGTGAGGAGCGAAGGATAATGGCGAGCAACAAGCCGAGCGTGTTCATCGACGGCGAGGCCGGCACCACCGGTCTCGGCATCCGCCGCCGCCTCGAAGCCCTGCCCGAAATCGCGCTCAAAAGCCTGCCTGCCTCACTGCGCAAGGACGTCGCGGCGCGTCGCGACGTCATGGCCGAAGTCGATCTCGTCATCCTCTGTCTGCCCGACGAAGCGGCGCGCGAAGCCGCCGCGCTCGCCGCCGGGCTCGGCGCGGCGGCGCCGAAGCTGCTCGACGCCTCGACCGCGCACCGGGTCGATCCGGCGTGGACCTACGGATTTCCCGAGATGGGGCCGGGCCAGGCGAAGGCCATCGCCGGGGCGCCGCTGGTGGCCAATCCAGGCTGCTACCCGACGGGCGCGATCGCCCTCATCCGGCCGCTGGTCGAAGCGGGGCTCGTTCCGCCAGATTACCCGATCTCGATCAACGCAGTCAGCGGCTATTCGGGCGGCGGCAAGGCGATGATCGAGGCGCATGAGCGCTCGGGCGGCCCGCCCTTCGAGCTTTATGCGCTCGGGCTCGAACACAAGCACGTGCCCGAGACGCAGCTCTACGCCGGCCTCGCGCGCCGCCCGATCTTCGTGCCGTCGGTCGGACATTTCCGCCAGGGCATGTTGGTGTCGGTGCCGCTGCATCTCGATGCGCTGCCGGGGAAGCCGCGCGCCGCCGACCTCGAGGCCGTGCTGGCCGCCTTCTACCGCGGCTGCGAGCATGTCCGCGTGGCCGCGCCGGCGGCGGGCGGCAAGCTCGAGCCCGAAGGGCTCAACGACACCAACCGCCTCGAACTCAGCGTCTATGCCAGCGAGGCACGGCGCCAGGCAGTGCTGGTGGCACGGCTCGACAATCTCGGCAAGGGCGCCTCCGGGGCAGCGGTGCAAAACCTTTGTCTGATGCTCGGCTTGGGCGGTTTGAGCGAGCAATAACGACGGTCATTGCGACGAGCGGAGCGAGGAAGCAATCTCGGCGAGCCCGCCACAGACCCTCGATTTCGCTCGCAATGACGACCCCGGTGCAGATGTCGCGGCGTCGCGTTTTGGCCGGCGTCGGTGGCGCGGCGATATCGCTGGCACGGAAGAGGAATGTGATGGCTGATACGATGATCACCCGCAAGGTCCCCTCGTCCGGCGAGGCGATGCCGGTCATCGGCCTCGGCACCTCGCAGGTGTTCGACGTCGGGGCGGCGGCGCGCGTGCCATTGCGCGCGGTGTTGCGGGCCTTCGCCGAGGCCGGCGGCCACATCATCGACACCTCGCCGATGTACGGCCGCGCCGAGACGGTAACGGGCGACCTCGTCGCTGAATTGGGGCTGCGCCCGCGCGTTTTTCTCGCCACCAAGGTGTGGACCAGCGGGCGCGAGGCCGGAATCGCGCAGATGCGGCGCTCGGCGGAGTTGCTCAAAAGCCCGGTCATCGACCTGATCCAGGTGCACAACCTGCTCGACTGGCGTACCCAGCTGGCGACCCTGAGGGATATGAAGGAGAAGGGCCAAGTCCGCTATATCGGGATCACCCATTACACGAATGGCGCCTTGCCCGAACTCGCCCGCATCCTGCAAAGCGAGCCCGACATCGATTTCGTGCAGTGCGCTTATTCGCTCGGCACCCGCGCCGCCGAAACCGCGCTGCTGCCGGTCGCCGCCGAGAGGAAGGTCGCGGTCATCGTCAACCGGCCGTTCGAGGATGGCGGCATGTTCCGCCGGGTGCGCGGCCGGGCGCTGCCCAACTGGGCCGCCGAATTCGACTGTACCAGCTGGGCGCAGCTCTTCCTCAAATACATCGTCGCCGATCCGGCGGTGACCTGCGTCATCCCTGCGACCGCCGATCCCGCCCACGTGGCAGACGATCTGCAGGCCGGCTTCGGGCGCCTCCCCGACGCGCCGCAGCGCCAGCAGATCCGCCAGCTGTGGGATGCGCTTTAGGCGGCCGCCGCGACGGAAGCCACCGCGGCGAACAGCGCCTCGACCGGCTCCTTCGGCAGGTTGCGGGTGATGAAGACGAGGCGGGAGCGGCGGTCGGCGTCGGGCCAGGCTTCGAGCTCAACCGGGCGGTGCGCGACGTGCTGCACCGCATGCACGACGACCGGTCCGCGGCAACCCGCGACCGCAACCAACCCCTTGACGCGCAGCAGGTCGGCGCCGCGCAGCCCGGTGAGCACCGCCATCGCCTGTTCGAACACCGGCCACGGCAGCGGCGCATCGAAGAACAGCGCAAAGCTGTCGATGCCGTGCGAATGGGCGTGCGCGTGGTCGTGCTGGTGGGCCGCGACCCGAGCGGGTAAGTCGAGGCTTTCATCGAGCACGAAACCGGGCGCAATCGCGCCATGCACGGCGGTCGCGCGCGGCGCCGCGGTCAATTGGGCGATGCGGCCGGTCAAGGCCTTGAGCGTGGCGGAGTCGACGAGGTCGGTCTTGGTCAGGACGATGCGATCGGCCAAGGCCACCTGCTGGCGCGCCTCGGGTATCTGCGCGAGGTTGCCGGCGCCGCCCGGCGCGTCGACCACGGTCACCAGCGCCTGCAGGTGGAATTCCTCGCCCAGCGCGCGGTCGCTGGCCAGTGTCTGCAACACCGGGCCGGGGTCGGCGAGGCCGCTCGTCTCGATGACGACGCGCTGAAAGCTCGGCACCCTGCCCTGCGCCCGATCGGCGAACAGGGTGCGCAGGCTTTCCTGCAGATCGCTGCGCACGGCGCAGCACAGGCACCCGTTGCCCAGCAGCACTGTCGCGTCGCTCGAGGCGCGCAGCAGGGCGTCGTCGATGCCGATTTCGCCGAACTCGTTGATTACGACCGCGGTGTTGGCGCCCTCCGGAGCCCTCAGCAATTCACGGATCAGCGTCGTCTTGCCCGAGCCGAGAAACCCGGTGACGACCGTCACCGGGATGCGCGCCCCGCGCGCCCGCCGCTGCCGCCGGCCAAATGGGGAGGCATCGCGCGTGGTGAAGAGCTCCGCGTGCGTCACGTCAATGCGACTCCTGAAACGTCACCCCCGCGAAAACGGGGGTCCAGGGGCAACCGGCGTCGACTCGCCGCTCTGGATTCCCGCTAACGCGGGAATGACGAAAGTTCAAGCGCTCAGAAATCCATTTCGAGCGTGTAGAGGCCGCCGACGTGGCGGTCGACGGCGAAGACGATGCCGCGGTCGTCGACGAAGACATCGTTGATCTGGCAGGCGCCGGTCGGCGCGCCGGCGACCTGCGGCGCGAAATGCGCGACCTCTTTGGGCTGGTACGGGTTCGAGAGGTCGTAGGCTCGGAGGCCGCCGTTGAAGAACGTGCCGAAAACGATGTTTTCCGATTTCCAGCAGCCTTCCTTCGGCAGGTTCTCCCAGAGGTTATGGGCGCCGAAGCGGCCGCCGCGGCGCGCGAAGCTCTCGACCGGCGGCAACGGGCAGGTCGAGATCGGCACCGGATTTTCTTCGGTGCGGTTGTCGACGATCCACACCAGCTTCGGCCAGTCGGCGCCGTCATTGCGGGTGCACTCGTCGCTGACCACCAGCAGGTCGCGCTCGAAGAACGGCACGACCGTGTGGGTGAAGCCGAAATTGGGCGGATGGTAATCCCAGCGCGAGACCATCTTCGGGTGCGCCTTATCGGCGATGTCGAGGATGATCATGCCACCGTCGATATAGCCCATATAGACGCGGTCCGGGCGCTGCGGGTAGACGTTGGTGTTGTGCGGGCGGAAGCCGGTGTCGGTGCCCTCAGGATGGCGGGTCGGCGGCGCGACGTTGTCGCCCTGCTGCGTGCCGGGCAGCCACCAGCGGCCGACCTCGGTGGGCTTCGACGGGTTCTTCACGTCGATGCATTGATAAAACTGGTCGTCGTTCGGGTGGGTCGGGCGCGAGTCGGCCGAGCCCGAGCTCATGTGGATATATTCGCCGTCGGCGAACCACAGCTGGTGGACGCCGCGCGAGGTCGGGCCGGAGCGGTCGAAAAACGCGATGCGCCGCGGGCTTTCCGGCACCGATATGTCGAAGATCTCGACACCGGCCGGCTGCAGGCCGACCTTGGTCGTCTGGTAGGCGATCGCCATGATGTCGCCGACCGTCTCCAGGGAATTGGAGCGCATGTGGGTCTGCGGCAGGTCGGCGCGCGAGACGATCTTCGGGTTGCGCGGGTCGCTGACATCGACCGAGGTGAAGTTTTTCGGCGCGCTCTCGTGGGCGAGCCAAAGGATCCGCCGCCCGTCCTTGGCGAGCTGCAAGGACATCCCCTCGCCCATGCCGCCGAAGCCGTCGAGCGCGTTGTGCGCCAAGACCTTGAAGTTCCAGATCAGCGTTTCGTTGGTGGTTGCGCCTTGCGCCATCTTGCTCCCCTCTGCACCGGCAAATCGATCGCCGCAACGATAGCCGCGTCGGCCTCGGAAAGTCTACGCCACCGGTGCGGTTTGCCGGCGCGCTCAGCGCTTGCGCGCCCGCAGCGACACCGACAGCGGCAAGTAGGGAACGCCGTCCGGGAGGCGCCACAGCCCATCGGGGCCGCGCCGGCACATCGGGAACGGCGGCCACGGCAGCGTCGCGTGCTCGTGGAGGAATTCGAGCGCCAGCCCGGCATCGATCAGTGCGCTGACCAGCCGCGACAGCGAGTGGATCCACTCGTAGGTGCGGGTCGCGGCGAGCGGTGTCGGGTCGCCGCTGTAGGTCGCGGCCGTATCGAAGACGAGCGGCCGGTCGGCTGGCGTGTCGAGGGCGAATTCAGGGACGAGGCGCCCGTCGCGCTCCTCCAGCGCCAGCATGTGGGGATGCGCGTCGGCGAAATAGAGAAAGCCGCCCGGCGCCAGCAGCGCCGCGATCGTCCTCGCCCAGCGGCCGAGATTCGGCAGCCAGCAGATCGTTCCCCAGGTCGTGTAGACGATGTCGAACTGGCCGGCGACGGCGGCGCGCGCCGTGTAGACGTCGCGGCAGACGAAATCGGCAGCGATCCCGAGCGTCGCGGCAAGTCGGCGCGCCTCGGCGATCGCTATAGGCGAGAAATCGACGCCGGTGACGGCGGCGCCGGCCCGCGCCAGGGTCAGCGTATCGAGGCCGAAATGGCATTGCAGATGGACGAGGCGCCGGCCGGCGACCTCGCCCAATTCCATCGCCTCGATCGGATGCAGCCCCTTGTTGCCCGCGAGAAATCGCTCGACCGCGTAAAAGCCGCTGCGGTCGCGCCGGTGGATCGGCACGCGCTCGTCCCAGTTGCGCCGGTTGGCGGCGAGGAATTCGCTGTGGCCCGATATCGGTCGGCCTCGGCGGTTGGTCGAAGAAGCCGGCTGACGTATACCTGCGGCAGCCCCGCCGCAACAGGCCCGACGCCCATGGACCTCGTGATCAGGAACGCCCGCCTCGCCGACCGACCCGACGACGGCGCGCTCGACATCGCCGTCGCGGACGGCAGGATCGTCGCGATCGGCAGCGTACCGTCAGAGGCCGCCGCGTCCGCCCGAAGCTACGATGCCGAGGGGCGGCTCATCTGCGGCGGGCTGATCGAGACGCACATCCATCTCGACAAGTCGCGCATCGTCGGCCGCTGCCCGCCGCCTTCGGGTCGTCGGGTCAACCCGGTAACGATGACCGCGCCGCTCAAGAAGGACTTCACGGCCGAGGACGTCTATCGGCGCGCCGAGGCGACATTGCGCGAGTGCCTCGCCCATGGCACGACCCGGATGCGTACCCAGCTCGAGGTCGATCCGGCGGTGGGCCTGCGCAGCTTCGAGGCGGTCGAGGCGCTGGCCGCCGATTACAGATGGGCGATCGACCTCGAAATCTGCGTCTTTCCGCAAGACGGGATGACCAACTACCCCGGCACCGAGGAATTGCTCGTCGCGGCCCTGAAGCAGGGCGCCCCGGTGTTGGGCGCGGCGCCGCGCTACGACAGCGACCCCGGGGAGCAGCTCGAGCGCATCTTCGCCTTGGCGCGCGACTACGACGTCGACCTCGACCTCCACCTCGACGTCGGCGACGACCCGGGGCAGATGCACATCTATCAGGTGCTGGAACTGACCGAGCGCTTCGGGCGCGGCGGCCGGGTCGTTGCCGGCCACATGGCGAAGCTTTCGCTGTTGCCGCCGGCTGATGTCGCCGCGCTGGCGCGCCGCCTCGCCGGCGCCGGCATCGCGGTGACGGTATTGCCGGCGACCGACCTCTATCTGATGGGCCGCGAGCGCGACCACGCAGTGGTGCGCGGCGTCGCCGACGCCAATTTCCTCAGCGCCAACGGCGTCACCTGCTCGCTCTCCAGCAACAACGTCCTCAACCCGGCGACCCCCTACGGCGATTGCTCCCTAATCCGCATGGCCAATCTGCACGCCAACGTGCTGCAGATCGCGGCGCCCGAGGAACTACGCGCGTTGTTCGGCATGCTGACCGAGCGCTCGGCCCGCCTGCTCAACCTCACCGATTATGGAATTGCGCCCGGCAACCCGGCCGATCTCGTGGTGATAGACACGGAAACGCCGGAGCAGGCGATCGCCGAGATCCGCCCGCCGCTCGCCGTCTGGAAACGCGGCCGCCAAACCGTCATCCGCTCCCCGCCCGAGCTTCTGCCGCCGCCTTAAACCATGCGCTCGTCGGGGCCGATCAGGTTGCGGGGCGTCTCGCCAAGGATGGCGCGGCGGCAGTTGCGCACTGCGCGGCGCAGGTATTCGTCGCGCCAGGCGCCGCCGCCGGCCGAATTGTGCGGCGAGCCGACGACGTTGGGCAGGTCGAGAAACGCGTGGGCCATCGCGAAATGCCCGTGCCGCACCGGCTCGACCCACCACGCGTCTATGCCGGCAAAAAACCGCCGATGCGCCACGAGGTGGGCGTAGAGCGCCGCCTCGTCGACGATCTCGCCGCGCGCGACGTTGACGAGGATCGCATCCTCCTTCATCAGCTTGAGTTCGCGGGCGCCGATTAGCCCAGCCGTAGCGGTGGTCAGCGCCGCGCTGATCACCAAGAGATCGGCGGCGCGCAGCATCTCGTCGAGCCGATCGGTGGTGGCGATCCAATCGGTCGGCTCGGCGCTCGCGCCGCGCCGGTTGATCGCGTGGATCCGCATCCCGAAGGCACGCATCAGGCGCGCCGCCGCGACCCCGACCGCGCCGAACCCGAGAATGCCGCACACCCCGCCGCGCAGCATGCGGTTGCTGTTGCGCTGGTTAAATTCGCCGCGCTTCAGACTGTCGTGCTCGACAAACAGCCGCTTGGCGCAAGCCAGCGCCAGCGCGACGATATGTTCCGACATCGGCTCGGTGCCGCCGCCCTTGTTGGCGGCGACCGGCAGTTCCGCCGGCAGGTCGCGCGTCGGCACCCAATCGACGCCGGCGGCGGTGAACTGCAGGAGCCGCGCCCCGCGGATCAAGGGGATTTCGTTGGAGCTCAACTCCTTCGAGGTGTCGTGCGCCAGGAGCGCCCCGGCGCGGCGCAACGCCGCGCCGCGCGCGCCGTGCGGCAGGTCGGCGAGGTACACCACCTCGGCCGCCCCGGCCAGTTCCTCTGCGACGATCTCGCGGCTGCGCCCGGTCAATTGGTAGGTGACCACCAGCGGCCCTGCACTCATCCGCAATCCTCCGATTCCCTGCGCGTGTCGCCGCCAGCATAGCGGCCTGCGCCCGATTGCGCCGATAGAGTGTGGCGCGACGCCGATCACCGAAGGGCGTTTCATTCACACCGCGTGCCGGGATAACCTCACGGCAAATAAGCCTGCCGGAGCCTTGCCCATGCCCGATAGCACGACCCCGCCCGCCTTCCCGCCGACCCCGCGCACCCGCGTGCGCCGCCACCCCGAACGGGCGCATTACGACCGCGAGACGGTGTTCGCGATCCTCGACGCGGCGCTGCTCGCCCATGTCGGCTACATCATCGACGGGCGGCCCTACGTCACCCCGACGCTCTACTGGCGCGAGGGCGATCGGCTTTATTGGCACGGCTCGTCGGCCAGCCGCATGCTGCGCATGCAAGCTGCCGGCATCCCGGTGTGCCTGACGGTCAGCCATGTCGACGGCCTGGTACTGGCGCGCTCGGCCTTCCGCCACTCGCTCAACTACCGTGCGGTGATGGCCTTCGGCACCGCCGCGCCGGTCACCGACCCGGCCGAGAAAGAAGCCGGCCTCAACGCCTTCGTCGAGCGGCTCTATCCCGGCCGCACCCGGTTGATGCGCCCGATCCTGCCGCAGGAATTGAAGGCGACGAGCCTCCTCTCGATGCTGATCGAGGACGCCTCGGCGAAGATCCGCGACGACGGCCCGCTCGATCTCGCCGAGGATTTGGGCGCGCCCTGCTGGGCCGGCGTGGTGCCGATCGCGCAGCGCCTCGGCGCCCCCTTTCCCGACGCGCGGGCCGCGCCGCCGGGCGGCGCCGAGCCGGAGGTCGGCCATTTCGCCGAGGGCGCCACCTTTGACGCCGTGCTCCTCGCCCTGGCGCGGCGCTACGCGGCGGGGTGACCGCAGCCGCCGCCTCACTCCGCGGCTTGCGCGGCGGGGCGGCGCTTTGCCGGCTTCGGCCAACGTTGGGCGATGCGGGGGAGGATTTCGTCGATCAGGCGGCGGGTCTGGGACATGATCTCGTCGTCACCCTTGGCTGATGGGCGCAGGATGAATTTGGAGACCCCGGCCTCGACGTAGTCGGCGATGCGCCGGACAATCGCCTCGGCGTCGCCGATCGCGAAATAATCCTTGGGCTCGCGGCCGGTGCGCTTTCTATAGGCGTCGAACAACGGCACCAGGGCCGGGTCATCCGGCGAGCCGAAGCGGTAGGGGATGCCGGCGCCGTAATGGTCGTCGTCGATGGTGCGGCCCGCCTCGATCGCCGCCGCCTTGATCGCGGCCACCACGACAGCGGCCTGCGCCGGGGTTTCGGGGCCGGCCTGCCAGCCGGTGCCGAGGCGCGCGGTGCGCCGGATCGCCGCCTCCGACGAGCCGCCGATCCACATCGGCAGATCCGCCTGCACCGGCTTCGGCGAAATGGAGGCGCCCGAGAGGTGATAGTGCACCCCCTCGAAATCGACCTTGTCCTCGCTCCATAGCCGGCGGATCACCTCAAGCCCCTCGTCGGTCTTGCGGCCGCGGGTCTTGGGGTCGAGGTTGAGGGTCGTCCATTCCGGCCCCAATGGGCTGCCGATGCCGAAGGCCGGCAACAGCCGCCCGTTCGACAGAAAGTCAATGGTCGCGCATTGCCGCGCCACCAAGACGGCGTCGCGCATCGCCAGGGATAGGACATTGACCCCAAACTTGATGCGACGCGTCCGGCCGGCCAATGCCGCCATCACGCTCATGCATTCGAGGAACGGTGTCGGGCTGACCAGCCGGTCGGTCTGCCAGATCGAATCAATTCCGCCCGCCTCGCACAGATCGACCCAGCGCCAATAGGCGGCAGCGCCGGAAAACGGGAATTCCATCGTCCCGACCCCGATCGCGACGTTGTTCGGCATCAGCCTCTCCTTGTCTGGCGCGGCGAACTATGGCCCGATCGCGCCCCTCTTGCCCAGCGGGAGTGTTGGCGACGATGCGTGCGCCCGGCCTGATCATCGCCGCCCCCGCCTCGGGCAGCGGCAAGACGCTGGTGACGCTGGGCCTCTTGCGCCACCTGCGCGAGCGCGGCATGCGCGTCGCCGCCGCCAAGGCCGGGCCGGATTATATCGACCCGACCTTTCACACCGCGGCGAGCGGCGGCGTCTGCCGTAACCTCGACCTCTGGGCGATGCGCCCGGCGACCCTCGCCGGACTTGCCGGCGGGCTCGACAGCGCCGCCGACATCGTGCTGTGTGAGGGGGTGATGGGCCTCTTCGACGGCACCGGTCCGGACGGCGAAGCGGGCTCTACCGCGGCGCTCGCCCGGCTGACCGGCTGGCCCGCTGTGCTGGTTGTCGACGCGCGGCGGCAGGGCGCCTCGGCCGCGGCCCTGGTCGCCGGCTTCGCGCGCCACGACCCAGCATTGCCGTTCGCCGGGGTGATCTTCAACCGGGTGGCCGGCACCCACCACCACACCCTCCTCGAAGCCGCGATGGCGCGCCACCTCCCCGACATTCCCTGCCTCGGCGCGTTGCCGCACGACCCCGGGCTGACATTGCCCGAGCGCCATCTCGGCCTCGTCCCGGCCGGCGAGCATGCCGCGGCCGAGGCGGTGATCGTGCGCGCTGCGAGCCTTATAGCCGAGCGCCTCGACGTAGACCGGCTGCTCACGCTCGCCCGCCCGGCGACGCTCGCCGCCGCCGACTCGGCCGCGCCGCTGCTGCCGCTCGGGACGCGCATCGCGATCGCGCGCGACGACGCCTTCCTCTTCGCCTACCCCGCGGTGCTGCAAGGCTGGCGCGAGCAGGGCGCCGAATTGTCGTTTTTCGCGCCGCTCGCCGACGAGCCGCCGGACCCGGCGACCGACGCGATCTACCTGCCCGGCGGCTACCCGGAACTGCACGCCGGCCGCCTCGCCTCGGCTGGGCATTGCCTCGCCGGGTTGCGTCGCGCTGCCTCGGCCGGCGTCGTCATCTACGGTGAGTGCGGCGGCTACATGGCGCTCGGGGAAGCGCTGACCGACGCCGACGGCAACCCGCACCGCATGGCCGGGCTGTTGCCGCTGAAAACAAGCTTCGCCGATCGCGGTCTGCATCTCGGCTACCGCGATGCCACGGTGCTCACTGCGGGGCCGCTCGGCGCTGCCGGCGCGCGCTTTCGCGGCCACGAATTCCACTACGCGACTACCCTCGAAGCCGAAGGCGAGCCGCTCTTTACGTTGTGCGACGCCTCGGGCCATGATCTGGGCCAGGGCGGGTTGCGGCGCGGCTCGGTGATGGGGTCCTTCATCCACCTGGTCGACCGCGCCGATTGACGGAGACGAAGCATGCCGATCACCGATATCAGCGTCACCGACCGTGCCGATTTCGCCGGGGGCCACGAATTCGGCGCGGCCGGGGCGTATGTCCGGATCAAGGGCGTCGCGCGCGGCACGCTCGACCGGCGCGCCCCGGAGAATGCCGGCATCGTCGATCTCGACAAGGCGCCAGACGCCGAGGGCCTCGCCGAATACGCCACCGATTTCGACGTGCTGCGCCCGAAGGACCCGGCGCGCGGCAGCGGCATCCTGGTCTACGACGTCCCCAACCGCGGCTCGAAGCGCATTTTCAACCTGCTCGACGACGTCGTGGCCGGCGACCCGGCCCGCACCAACGACCCGAAGACCCGCGAAGACGCCGGCCTCGGCTTCTGCCTCGGGCGCGGCTATTCCCTGGTGTGGTCGGGCTGGGACCCGGGCGCGCCGCGCGCCAATGGCGGGCTCGGCGGCGATTTCCCGCTGGCGCTCAACAACGGCCGGCCGGTCACCGGCCGCATCCGCGACGAATTTCATTTCGGCACCCGCGCGTCGGGCGACGGCAGCCTGCGCCGCCTCAGCCACCCGGCCGCCGCTACCCAGCAATTGGCCGCGCGCCTGATGGTGCGCAACCGAGAGGGCGACCGGCGCACTCTGGTCCCGTGTGGGGAATGGGAATTCGTGGACCAGCGCGCGATCCGCCTCCTGCCCGAGGGCCGCAAGTTCGAGCCTTTCCGCATTTACGAGCTGTGGTACGAGGCCGAGGGGGCAAAGGTGCTCGGCATCGGCTTTGCCAGCGTGCGCGACCTCGTGTCGTTCCTGCGCCATGAGAGCGCCAGCCGCGGCGGCGAATTGGGGCTGGGGGAGATCAGCCACGCGCTCGCCTTCGGGGTGTCGCAGAGCGGGCGCTTCCTGCGCCACTTCCTCGAACTGGGAATGAACCGCGCCGCGGACGGCAGGCGGGTCTTCGACGGCGTGTTCAGCCACGTCGCCGGCGCCGGCAAGGTTTTTGCCAATCACCGCTTCGGCATGCCCGGACGCACCGCGACGCAGCACGAAGACCGGCTCTACCCGGAAAACTGGTTCCCGTTCAGCATGGCCCAGTGCATCGACCCGATGTCGGGGCGGCCGGACGGCATCCTCAAGGGCGAAGCGAGCGACCCCAAGATCATCGAGACCAACAGCGCCACCGAATATTGGCAAAAGGGCGCCTCGCTCATTCATACCGACGCTGGGCTCGAACACGACCTCGTGCTGCCGGACAACGCCCGCGCCTACCTGATCGCCGGTACTCAGCATGGCGGGCGGCCGGGGGTCGACCCGCGGCCCGGCCCCTGCGTCAACCCGCGCAACCCGCACAGCGCGACCCCGGCGCTGCGCGCCCTCTTTGTCGCGCTCGAGGAGTGGGTGACGCAGGGCGTCGCGCCGCCGCCGAGCCGGGTCCCGTCGATCGCTCGCGGCACCGCCGTGCCGGCGGAGACGATCCGCATGCCGCCGGTCAACGGCTTCGCGCACGCGCCGGGCGCCAACCGCGTCGGCCTGCCGGTCGATTGGATCGACCCGCCGGAAGAGGGAACCGGGCGCGTCTACGCGACCTATGTCTCGGCGGTCGACGGCGACGGCAACGAGGTCGCCGGCATCCGCCTGCCGTCGATCGCGGTGCCGCTCGGCACCTATACCGGGTGGAACGTTTACAAGGCGCAGCCCGGCGAACTGGCCGACCGCGACGGCTCGCTGATCCCCTTTGCCATCACCCGTGCCGAGCGCGAAGCAGCCGGCGATCCGCGCCCCTCGCTCGCGGAGCGCTACGGCAGCCGCGCGGCCTATGTCGAGCAGGTCGAGGCGGCCGCCGCCGCGCTCGTCGCCGAGCGGCTGCTGCTGCCCGGCGACGCGGCTGCCCTGGTCGCGGCGGCGCGGCAATGCGAGCGGTTCGACCGCTAGCGCTTGCGGCATCGCCAATCTCGCGGCAGCATCAGGGAAGGCGCCGAACGAGCGCGGGAAAATCAGCGGAGGGGGAAATGGCCGGATTTCGGCTCGTCGGCCGCACGGCAGCAACGGCGGCGATTGTGTGGACGCTGGCGGCCGGCGCGGCGAGCGCGCAGTTGATGATTGTCGGCAACGACGAAAAGCCGGGCTGGGACCAAAACGGAAAATCGATGCTGCACGAGCCCGGACACGACAGCCTCTCGATCATCGACACGGCGAAGCCGGCGGCGCCGAAGATCCTCGCGACCATTCCGCTCGCCAACACAATCGCCGGGCCGCCGACCAACCTGGCGATCGCGCCGTCGCGCGACATCGCGCTGGTCGCCAATTCGCTGATGCCCAGCGGCACTGGTGCCGACTACAAGCTCGTCCCGGACAACAAGGTGTTCGTCATCGACCTCAAGGCGAGCCCGCCCGCGATCATCGCGACGCTCACCGCCGGTAAGCAGCCCTCCGGCCTGGCGATTGCGCCCAACGGCAAGCTGGCGCTGGTCTGCAACCGCGCCGACGGCACGGTCTCGGTGCTGTCGATCGCCGGCAAGGAGGTCAAGATAATCGACAGCGTCACGGTCGGGGCGCCCGCAGATTCGGTGTCGGCCGTCGCGATCACCCCCGACGGCAAGCGCGCCCTCGTCGCCAAGGCCGCCGCCAACAAGGTCGCGCTGCTGTCGATTGACGGCGACAAAGTGACCTACGACAAGCGCGACCTGCCGGCCGGCATCTATCCCTACAACGTCGTCATCAGCCCCAACGGCAAGCTTGCACTGACCGCCGACAACGGCAATGGCGGCAGCTCCGACGGCAACGCCGACGCGGTCAGCGTCATCGACCTCGAAGCCAACCCGGTGCGCGTCATAGAACACGTCACGGTCGGCGATTCGCCGGAGGGCCTCGCCTTCAGCCCCAAGGGCAACCTCGCCGTGACGATCGAGGCGCGCGGCTCGAACCAGCCGAAATCGAGCTGGTTTTATCATCCTGGCGGCGCCGTCGGGATCCTCAAGATCGACGGCAAAAAGGTAACGAATGTCGGTGAGGTTTCGGTCGGCGCGCTGCCCGAGGGCGCCGTCTTCAGCGCCGATGGCGGCTACCTCTACGTCGGCAACTTCATCGACCGCGACCTCTCGCTCTTCCAGGTCAGCGGCACGAAATTGACCGATAAAGGCCGCTTCAAATTGCCCGGCCAGCCCGCCTCGATGCGCGGCGGTCCGCAATAGCGATCGGGCCGCGCGCATAAACCTCCAGGCATTCGCCCTGACGGGGAACCCGGAGGCCGCACCGACGTTGGCGTCGCGCAGATGCGGCGAACATGATTCAGCAGGGGAAGGGAAAGTTGCATGGCTGAGAGCATTACCAAGAGACTAGGTGCGCCGGGCGCCGCCATCGCGCTGCTGCTCGGGTTGGCTGCCTGCAACAACCCCTATGATCCGGCGCAGCGGGCGCTCGGCGGCGGCCTTATCGGGGCCGGCGCCGGCGCGGCGATCGGCGCTGCGGCCGGCGGCGGCACCGGTGCGGCGATCGGCGCCGCCACCGGCGGGGCGCTCGGCGCGATCACCGGCGCCGCGACGACCCCACCGCCCCCGCCACCACCCCCGCCGCCGGGCTACTATCGCTAGGAAAGGCCGCGGCGCGGAAACCTCCGCCGCCGTGCGATCGCGCTTTGCCGCGGCGGTGGAAAGGTGGCACCCTGGCGCGGCATGGCAGGGTCATTCCGGGCAATCTGGGCACCGATGATCGCTGAAGAGCTGGCGCTGTGGGCCGTGACCATCGTCGCGGTCTACGCGCTCCTCGTTGCGACCTATTGGGTGAGCTGCCGCCTCGTCGGGCACCTCAACCGGCGGCTTGGCGCGGCGAAGATCCAGGCGCGCCAGACACCGCCGGCGCAGATCCGCCGCGACCGGCGGCAAAGCCTCCTATCGCTCGTGGCGATCGCGGCGATGTTCGGCACCGGCCATTGGCTTTACGCCGAATTCGGCTGGGGCCTCGCGCCGGCCCGCGGGATCGCCGGAACCCTCCTGTCGCTCGCCCTCTCGCTGGTGCTGTTCGACGCCTGGTTCTACTGGCTGCACCGCCTGATCCACACCCGCCTCTTCTACAGCCGGGTGCACCGCTGGCACCATCTGACGGTGACCCCGGTCGCCTGGTCGAACAACAGCGACCGGCTCGCCGACAATTTCTTTCTGCAGTCCTATTGGCTGGTCGCGCATTTCCTGGTGCCGGCCGCCCCGTTCGTGCTCCTGGCGCACAAGCTTTACGACCAGCTGACCGGCGTTGTCGGCCATTCGGGCTACGAGCACGGCGGCTTCTTGTGCTGGCCGCCGTCGCCGCTGGTCGGGGTCACCCACCACGACCAGCACCACCGCTTTTTCCGCTGCAACTACGCGACGCATTTCACGCTATGGGACCGCCTGATGGGGACGCTGCACCCCGATCACGACCGCGAGCTCCGTCGCAACATCGCGGCCACCGCCGCGGCCCGGCGCGGCGACACCTCGCCGGTGGGGTCAGCTTCTCAGGCGGGGCCGGCTTCTCAGGCGGTCAAGACTTCGAGCACGTGGCCGTTCGGGTCCTCGAAATAGAAGCCGCGGCCGGCCCTTGCGGTGGTTGATCGCCATGTCGGCGCGCGAGCGCGGCCCGCTGCCGTAGGGAATGCCCTCGGCCGTGACCCGCGCGAAGATCGCGTCGAACTCCGCTTCGCTGATACGGAACGCGTAGTGGTGGCTTTCGAAGGGCGCCGCGCTCGTCGAAATCGAGGGTCAGCGCCTCGTTGACCTGGACTGGCGCGAAATGCGAATGCGGTCCCTTGTAGTCGAGCCCGAAGATTCGCGCGAAAAACTTGGCCGACGCGATTTGTCGCGCGCCGGCACGATGGTGTGGTCGAGAACGATGGCCATGGCAGCCTCCTGTGGCGCTCGGAACGGGTAAATTAGCGCGGTTTTACCGCGCGCAGGGGTCCCGCTTTGGATTCATTGGCCGAGCGCGGCCATTCCGGCGGCCTGCCGCGGCCGCGACGAGCCGATCAGCGCCGGCGCGTTCTCGGGCGCGCTCCCAGGGGTACTCCCCGGGGGCGCGATCAGCGGCTCCAGATCGGGCTTCAGCACCTTCAAGAGTTGCACCGCGAGCGCGCTGGTGAAATGGAAATGCCCGGCCGCCTGCCCCGGCACATAAGCCGTTACCGTGCCGAAGAACTGCTCGCCGAGGAAAAAGACGAAGGTCGCGGTGCGGTCGACGACGCGCGACGAGATCATCCCGCCGCCCGGGGAGAAGCGGTCGAAGCGGTTGTCGCCGGTGCCGGTCTTGCCGCCCACCGCGAGCGGGTTGCCGTCGGCCGTGGTGTAAGCGCCGCGCAGCCGCGAGGCGGTGCCGTCGGCGACGACGCCTTCGAGCGCGTGGCGCACCGTGCGCGCGACCTCGACCGGCATCACCCGCTTGGGCGACGCCGCCGGCGCAAGGCTGGTTGCGTAGGGCGTGTTCGCGGCGAAATCGAGATGCTCGATCGTCACGGTTGGCACCCGCACTCCATCATGCATGATGATGCCGATCAGCCGCGCGAGCGCGTCCGGGCGATCGCCGGAGGCGCCGATCGCGGTGCCGAGCGAGGGCACCAGCTGGGCGAAGGGATAGCCGAGCGCCCGCCAGTTTTGCAGGATCTCCTCGAAGGCATCCTGTTCGAGGAGGATGCGGATGCGGACGTCCTGCTTGCGGGGGCTGCCGTTGAAGAGCCAGCTGTAGACGTCTCGGCGAACCTGCGCGCTGGCTTTCAGCACCTCGTCCCATGACGCCCCGGGATGCGTCTGCAGGTAGCTCACGAGCCACAGTTCCAAGGGATGCACGCCCGCGACATAGCCTCGATCGGCGAGGTTGAGCTTGGCCGGAGAATAGCCTAGATAGAGGCTCCAGAGCTCTTTTTCGCTGATCGTCTCGCGCGGCAGGTGCGCCGCGAGGAACGCCTGGAACTGCGCCAGCCGTGCGTCGGGGTGGGCCGAGAGGAAAACCGTTGCCAGCCGCGTCGCGATCGGCCGGGTGCGCCGGGCCAGAAGGTCGAGCGTCTGGGCACTGTCGAGGCCTCTGTAGTCCTTGTAGAAATGGTAAAGGAAATGGCGGCTGTCGGCGTCGACAAAGCGCTGCAGATAGGCTTGGCGCTGCGGATCATCGGGATTGTCGATCAGCTCCTTTAAAGCGACGCCGCTCGCCGCGGTCTCGTAGGTCACGATGTCGTGCAGCAGGCGGATAAAGGCCAGGTTGATCGAGTGCTGGAAGGCGATCTCGACGGTCGGCCGCTCGGCATTTTCCGAGGCTTCGAAATTGCCGAAGCTCTGGCTGCCGCCGCCGGTGAAAAACGACTCCGCCGCCGCCGAATAGGTACGCTGCATCGCCGCGTCAAGCATCGGCTGCAGGCTGCGGTCGCGGGCGTGCGCGAGGTAGGTGGCGGCCCAGCCGGTCAGCGGGTCTTGCGCCGCGGCGGCGGCCTGCGCCAGCTCGCGCGGCGGGGTCGCGGCGAATTGCTTGTGCAGTTTGGCGACGATGTCGAGATAGGTGATGAGGGTGCGCAGCTTGGCGGTCGAGCCGAGCATCAGCTTGGCGCCCGAATTGATGTCGAACGGCTTGTTCAGGCTGTCGGCGTGGATGCGGACATAGTTGCGGTCGGCGCCGCGCTGGTAGAGGACAAAGCTCCAGGTCACGTCGGCCGGATTGCCCTCGCCCAACAGCTGCTTCCCGATCATCCCCGAGGAGCGCAGGAATTTTGGATCTGACAAGCGCTGCATGACGTCGGTGACGCGCGCCTGGGCGGCGGTGTCGAGCGATGTCTTGGCGCTGAGGTCGAGGCGGTCGAGGCTGTAGAGGTCGGGCAACCCGAGCAGCGAGACGAGCTTGTCGCGGATGTCCTCGGTCGCCTTCTGCGGCACATACGCCACCGCGCTCACCGGCGGCGGTGCGCTGCGGAAACCGAGCTTCGCCGCCAGCGCCGCGTCGCGCAGCTCGAGGTCGATGATGCCGGCCTCGCACAGGATGCCCAGATAGCGGTTGGTCAGTGCGCCCAGCGCGTCGCGGTGGCCGATCAGGTAATAGCTCGGGCGCCGCTCGGACAACAGGAGGCTCAGCACCTGGCGGTAGATTTCGCCCTGGCGGGCCCATCCGGCGGCGTCGCGCGGGGTCTCTTCCAGGATCCGCGTCGCCTCCCGGTAATCGGTGCCGAACCAGATCCGCAGCGCCTCGGGAACCCCGATCACCTCGCCGTAGCCGGGCATCGATCCGAGCGGCGTCGCGTTCAGATAGGTGGTAAGGATCTGCTGGCGCCGCGCCAGCGTGTCGGGGCCGCCCATATAGGCGCGCGCCGAGGCGGTCGCCATCTGCCGCAGCTTGTCGAAGATCCCGCTGGTCTGGCCGCGCCGCGAGTGGCGGAATTTTTCGATCTGCGTCGCCAGCGTGCTGCCGCCGCCCTCATGCAGCCCGGGGACCACGAGCCGTCCGATGCGCCCGGCGACCGCCAGCGCAAAGCGCTGCCATTCGATCGCCGGGTTGCGCTCGGGCTCCCGCGCGTCGAACAGATATTTGTCTTCGACGAAGGCGAGGCTGCGGGCGATCACGGGCGGGACGCTGGCGAAATCGGGATAGGCCCATTGCGGGAAATGCGCGCCATAGATCTCGTCGCCGTTGCGGTCGGAAATCGTGAGGCCCGCCTGGTCCTTCTCGGGATAGACCGGGAAGCCGCCATAGTGAACAAAGCGGGCGAGCCCCTCCGACCAGCGCGCCTGGCGCTCGATCGTGTAGCGGTTGGCGGTCAGCGCGGCGAGGAAGCCCGGCATCTGGTTATAGCCGAGCCGGTCGTCATAGGGGCCGCCGCGGGGGAAATGGATCGACGGGCTCGGCCCGGCTCCGACGGCGAAATTCATGCGGCGGTCGAGGCGCGAGAACAGCCAGGCTTCGCCGCGCGAGTTGCGCATCTCGTGGTAAGCGGCCCAGCCGGCCAGCGCGATGGCGCCGGCGAGGATCGCCCAGCGGAACGCCACAACGAGGCGCGGGACTCCGTGCCAAAGGAGCCATGCGATCGCCGCCGGCAAGCGCGCGAGGACCGGCAGCACCCAGAACCACATCACCCGGCCCGCGGCGCGCAGCAGCCATGCGCTCGATGCCGCGAGCGCCCGCAGCGCCGCGGCTGCGGCGTCGCGAGAGGCGAGACCGCCGCCGGCGCGGCGCTCGTCGCGATGCGGCGCGTTGAAACGCGCGAGCCGTTCCCATACCGTGTCGGCGATGGCCATGCTTGTCGCTCTTCCTCGCAGAGACATCCGGGATTGGCGCCGCGCCCCAGCGGAGGCTGAACGGCAGCGAGAGAGAACCACCCCGGACCAAAGAACGCCTCAAACTCGGCTAGCGATCCTCCGCCCGTTATCAACAATCGACGTGTACATGCCCCGGTATTGCAAGTTTGCACCATCCGCCACTGCCGGTGAATACGGCACCTTTATGCTGCGGGAATCCTGGCGTTGAGGGTCGGGATCGTCTCCGACATTCACTGCAACGCGGCCGCCCTGGAGCGAGCCTTTGGCCTGATGGGCGACGTCGAGGAGCTGATCTGTCTCGGCGACAGCATTTACGAATATCGCTTTTCGAATGCGGTGGTGCGCCTGCTGCGGGACCGCGATGCGCGGGTCATCCTCGGCAACCACGAGGAGTATTTTTTCGGGCCGCACGGCGTCCGGGCCCGGGCCCGCGACGGGGTCGATCCGCAATTGGCCGAGTGGCTCGCGGCGCAGCCGCACCGCCGCGCGATGAGCCTCGGCGGCAAGTCGTTCCTGCTCGTTCACTCGACGCCATGGGAGCCGCGTGGCGCCTACATCTATCCGGGCAGCGCCGAGCTCCACAAATTCGCCGAGGCCGAGGTGGATTTCGTGCTCTATGGCCACACCCACCAGCAGCTCGCGGCGCGGTTTGGCCGGGTCCTGGTGATCAATCCGGGTTCGGCCGGCGACGCGCGCGACAGCCGCAACGATTGGCAATTGAGTTGTGCCGTGCTCGACACCGCGAGCGAGGAGGTTTGCCTGATCGATTTCGCCGATCCCCAGCGGGAGGGGCCGCCGCGCGAATGAGCCCGCGCTATTTCGAAGATTATCCGCCGGGCGCGGTGTTCACCGCCGGCTTCATCCCGGTCGGCGAAGCCGAGATCATCGAATTCGCGCGCAAATACGATCCGCAGGCCATGCATACCGACCCCGCGGCGGCAGCGCGCGGCCATTTCGGTGGCCTCATCGCCAGCGGCTGGCACACCGCCGCGATGATGATGCGCCTCTTCGCCGACAATTTCCTGTCGCCGGCCTCCAGCCTCGCCTCGCCCGGGATCGACGAACTGCGCTGGCTGAAGCCGGTGCGGCCGGGCGACGTATTGAGCCTGCGGGTCACGATCCTCGAGGCGCGGCGCTCGCGCTCGCGGCCCGAACAGGGGATCCTGCGCAGCTTGGTCGAAGTGCTCAATCAGGAGGGCGACGCGGTGATGAGCCTGAAGCCGATCAGCCTCATACGGGTGCGCCCGCACTCCCCGGAATCATAGCTGCACCTGCGACGCGCGGAACTTGCGCATCAGGACGACGATCAGCGGGATCAGTAACGGCAGCGCCGACAGCGCGGTCGCCACCCCGAGCCGCGGCTGGGCCATGTCGAAGGCGTAGCGAATGCTGAGCGTCGCCAGCACGCTCGTGGTATGTGCCGGCCCGCCGCCGGTCACGAAGTAAATCGGGTTGAAGTCGCCCAGCGCGAAGATCGTCGTCAACAGCGTGCAGGTCAGGTAGAGGTTGGCGAGCAGCGGAAAGCTGATGTGAATAAAGCTGCGGAACCCGGCCGCGCCGTCGACCTTCGCGGCATCGAGGATCTCCGGCGGGATCGCCATCCGGCCGGCCAAGAGGATCACGGTCCAGAACGGCAGCCATTTCCAGATGTGCGAGCACATCGCCGAGCCGAGCGCCAGCCAGCGCGAGGTCAGCCAGCTCGGCCCGGCGATGCCGAACAGCTGGTAGAGCAGGTTGTTGAGGAGGCCGTATTCGCCGTCGAGCATCCAGTGGATCGACATGTAGGTCGGCTGTGCCGGCACTGCCCACGGCAGCACGAAGACCATCAACAGCGCCTTCATCCACCACCCCCGTCGCATGAAAAAGCCCGACAGCAAGAGGGCGCAGAACATCTTCAGGTTGACCGCGACGCCGATGTAGAGCGCCGTATTGACCAGCGTCATCACGTAAATCGGATCGGAAACCAGCGTCGCATAAAGGCTCGGCTCGCTGCCCATCCACAGGCCGAAAGCGATCGGATAGGCGACGAAGGCGAGGAAGAGGGCGATGTAGGGTAGGCAGAACGCGACCGCCCAGGCGTATTCAGATCCGCGCAGTCGGCCGCGCCAGAGGTTTCTGCGCATCCGCGGCGCCGCTTCGCGGAGCGGCGCCGCGATGATCCGACCGATATCCGCCATGCGTTGTCGCCGGCTCCGATTTCTTCGCCGCCATAATGGGCCCCGCGGCGATTTCGCGAAAGCGCCAACCGGCGAGGCCCGCGCGCTTGTCAAGCCGGCCGGTGGGCTGCATGGTTCCAGCCCACGCCGGATGAGCCCACTGAAGCGCCAGGATCTGGGATGAGCGACAGCATCATCGTCGACACCGCCGCCCGCATCTTCGCCGATCTGTGCGAGCCGCAGATTGTCAACGCGGCCGAGGAGGGAACGTGGCCCGAGGCGCTGTGGGCGGCGCTTGAGGAATCTGGCCTGACGCTGACCTGGGTGCCCGACGCGCTGGGCGGCGCCGGAGCCGACATCGCCGACGGTTTTGCCGTGTTGCGGGTCGCGGGGCGTTATGCCGCGCCGGTGCCGTTGGCCGAGACGCTGCTCGCCGGCTGGCTCCTAGCGCACGCCAAGATTACGGCGCCCGGCGGGCCGATGACGCTCGCCCCGGTTTATGAGGATGGCCACATCGAGCTCTCGGGCCACACGTTGCGCGGCCGGGCGCGCCACGTCCCCTTCGCCAGCCGCGCCCGCCACATCGCGGTGCTCGCCTACCAGGCCGGGATCCCCTCGGTCGCGCTGGTCGCCACCGACGGGCTCGCGATCAGCCCCGGCACGAGCCTCGCCGGTGAGCCGCGCGACACGGTGTCGTTCGACGGCGCCGCCGCGCTCGCGGTCGGCGCGGCGCCCGACCTCGGCACGCTGAGCCTCGTGCGGCTCGGCGCCGCGGCGCGGGCGCAGCAGATGGCGGGCGCCCTCGAGCGCATCCTCGACCAATCGGTCCAGTGGTCGCTCGACCGCGTCCAGTTCGGCCGGCCGATCGCCAAGTTCCAGGCGGTGCAGCACAACCTCGCGACCTTGGCGGGCGAAGTCGCCGCCGCCGGCGCCGCGGCGGACGCCGCCGCCGAGGCGATCGCGCTGCACGGGCTCGGCAGCGAACTGGTCGCGGCCGAGGTCGCGGTGGCGAAATTGCGGGTCGGCGAGGCGGCCGGCGCCGGCGCCGCGATCGCTCACCAGGTGCATGGCGCGATGGGCTTCACCTACGAGCACTCGCTGCACCACGCGACGCGGCGGCTCTGGGCGTGGCGCGAGGAATTCGGCAATGAGACGCATTGGGCGACCCAGCTCGGCCACATGGTCGCGGCGCGCGGCGCCGACCAATTGTGGCCGTTCCTGACACAGGGCTCGTGACAGCGCTTCATCTCGCGTATCTGAGAGTCTGGCGGCGGCGGAGAGCGAACGATGGCCTACAATTTTCACTTCGATCCGGTAGACCTGCCGCCTGAGTGCAAGGAATTGCGCCAGGAAGTCCGCGCCTTCCTGCGCGCCGAGATCGACGCCGGCACCTTCAGCCCGGATGGGCGCCGCGGCGACAACGCGCGCGCCTTCGCCCGCAAGGTCGGCGCCCGGGGCTGGATCGGCATGACCTGGCCGAAGCAATACGGCGGCCACGAGCGCACCCATCTCGAACGCTACGTCGTGACCGAGGAGATGCTGGCGCACCGCGCCCCGACCCGCTCCTATTCTACCGCCGACCGCCAATCGGGCCCGGTCATCCTGCGCTACGGCCAGGAAGCGGTGAAAGCGAACATCCTGCCGCGCATCGCCTCGGGGGAATTGTGCTTCTGCATCGGATTGTCGGAGCCCAATTCCGGCTCCGACGTCTTCGCCGCCTCGACCCGCGCGACCAAAGTGGACGGCGGCTGGCTGGTCAACGGTCGCAAGATCTGGACCTCGAACGCGCATAATTCCGACTACATGATCGCGCTTTTGCGCACCTCGCCCAAGACCAAGGAAAACCACCGCCACGGGCTTACCCAGTTCTTGATCGACTGCAAGTCGCCGGGCATCACGATCCGCCCGATCATCAATCTGACCGGCCAGCACGAATTCAACGAGATCTTCTTCGACGATGCGTTCGTGCCCGATCTCCACCTGATCGGTGAAGTCGACATGGCGTGGAAGCAGGCGTCCGACGAACTGGCCTACGAGCGCAGCGGCCCCGACCGCTGGCTTGAGACCTTCCCGGCGCTGGTCGAACTGGTGCGCCGCGCCGGCCCCGAGCCGAGCGAGCGCCTCGCCGAAGGCATCGGCCGCGAGGTCGCGCACCTGGCGACGCTGCGGCGCATGTCTGCGAGCGTCGCCGGCATGTTGCAGGCCGGCAAAACCCCGGCGGTCGAGGCCGCCGTCGTCAAGGATCTCGGCACCAACTGGGAACAGGCGCTGCCCAACAAGGTGCGCCTCTTGGCGCCGCCGACCGGCGATTCGACGCCCGACAGCAACGACGACCGCTTCGAGGAAGCGCTGCGCATGACGACGCTGATCGCCCCCAAGCTGACGATCCAGGGTGGCACCCGCGAAGTCCTTCGCGGCATCATCGCGCGCGGCCTGGGCTTGCGCTAAAAATCTGCGGGCGGTGCTCGCGGCGGATCGGGTCGCGGGAAGCCTGCCATAGAGGGGGAGCGCCATGGGAAACGATCTCGTCCGCCCGGCGGTGGCGGAATTCTTCGGCACCTTCTGGCTGGTCTTCGGCGGCTGCGGCGCGGCCGTGCTGTCGGCGGCTTTTCCGGCGCTCGGCATCGGCTTTCTCGGGGTCGCCTTCGCCTTCGGCCTGACGGTGATGACGATGGTCTATGCGGTCGGCCACATCTCGGGCGGGCATTTCAACCCCGCGGTGACCTGCGGCCTGTGGGCCGCCGGGCGCTGCGAAGGCCGCCAGGTGGTGCCCTACATCATTGCCCAGGTGGTCGGTGCGATCCTCGCCGCCGCGGCGCTGTGGGTCATCGCCTCGGGGAAACCCGGCTGGGTGGCGGGCGGCTTCGCGGCCAACGGCTACGGCGTCCTCAGCCCCGGGAAATACGGGCTCGCCGCCTGCTTCTGCATCGAAGTGCTACTGACCTTCTTCTTTCTCTTCGTCATCATCGGCGCGACCGCGCGGCGCGCCCCGGCCGGGTTTGCCGGGGTCGCGATCGGGCTCTGTCTGACCCTCATCCACCTGATCTCGATCCCGGTCACCAACACCTCGGTCAACCCGGCGCGCAGCACCGGCCCGGCGCTGTTTGCCGGCGGCGCCTATATCGGCCAGCTTTGGCTGTTTTGGCTGGCGCCGATCGTCGGCGCCGTCATCGCCGGCTGGCTGGCGCGCTGGCTGCAACACATCGACCCGGCGGACGCCACCAGCGAAGCGCGACCATAACCCGAGCGCAGCGCGACCATAACCCGAGCGCAGCGCGACCATAAAACGAGACCGCAATGCCCGATTTGAGGCCACTCCTCTCGCCGGAGAGCGTCGCGATCGTCGGCGCCGCCGGCGACGATTCGCTGCGCGGGCGCCTCACCAAGCAGCTGATCGAGCACGGCTATGACGGCCGCCTCTACCCGGTGACGCGCAGCCAGAAGGAGGTGCTCGGGCACAAGGCCTACGCGACGATCGCCGAGATCCCGGAGGCCGCCGACCTCGCGGTGATCCTTGTGCCCGCCGCGCATGTCGTCGCGGCGATCGAGCAGTGCGGCGCCCGCGGCATTCCGGCCGCGGCGATCATCAGCTCGGGGTTCGCCGAGGAGAAGAGCGACGAGGCGGCGGCGCGCGACACCGCCTTGCGGGCGATCGCCGAGCGCACCGGCATGGTCATCGCCGGGCCCAATTGCGAGGGGCTCGTCAACCCGCTACGGCCGCTGGTCGCGACCTTCAGTCCGGTGTTCCACGACCACACCGTGCCGCTGTTGCCTGAGAACAGCCGCTCCCGGCCAATCGCGGTCAGCTGCCAGTCGGGTGCCTTGACCTTCGCGTTTCTGTCGCGCGGCCGCGACCGCCAGCTGCGCTTTACCTACCAGATCAGCGCCGGCAACCAGACCGTGCTCGAGGCGCACGATTATGTCGACTGGGTGCTCGACGCCGGCGGCGCCGATATCTTCCTGTGCTACCTCGAAGGCATCCGCGATCCCGCCCGCTTCCGCGCCGTCGCCGACAAGGCGGCGCGTGCCGGGAAGCCCTTGATCGTCGCCAAGGTCGGGCGCTCCGACGCCGGGCGACGCGCCGCCGCCTCGCATACCGGGGCCTTGGCGCATGCCGGCGCCGCCGATGATGCGGTCTTCCGCCACCACGGCATCATCCGCGGCGAAGACCTCGACCACATGGTCGATGTCGCGACCGCCTTCGCCTATTGCAAGCTGCCACGCGGGAATCGGGTCGCGATCATCACCGGGTCGGGCGGCAGCGCGGTGTGGATGGCCGACATATTGTCGGCGCACGGGCTCGAATTGCCGGTGCTTGAAGAGGACATCCAGCGCCGCATCATGGCCCTCTTGCCGTCCTACGGCTCGGCATTGAACCCGATCGACGCGACGGCGCAAGCGATCGGCGAAGTCGGCTACGCGCCCTTGGTCGAATTGGTGCGGCAATCCGAGCGGATCGACACGATCCTCCTGATCAGCTCGCTCGCCAACGAGAGCCGCGCCAAGAAACTCGCCGCGGAGATGGCCGAGATTACCGCGACCTGCGACAAGCCGATCCTGCTCTCGACCTATACGACCGCGACCCCGACCTCGATCGGCGCCTTGGCCGAAGCCGGCATCCCCTGCTACACCGCAATGCCCAGCTGCGCCCGTGCGATCCGCGCGCTGGTCGATTACAGCGCCTTTCAAGGGCGCCTCACGCGACGCACCGCCCCGCCGGCGGCGGCGGTTACGGCGCGCGACGAGGTCGCGCGGGCGCTGGCAGCATCGGGCCCGGTGCTAACCGAGATCGCCTCGAAGGCGCTCCTCGCACAATACGGCGTGCCATTGCCGCCGGAAGCGCTGGCGACGAGCGAGGACGAAGCGGTCGCGGCGGCGGCGCGGATCGCCCAGGAAACCGGAAACCACGCCGTCGCGCTGAAGGTGCAGTCGCCCGGCATCCTCCACAAGACCGAGGCCGGCGTGGTGCTGCTCGGCCTCGCCGGCGAGGCGGCGGTGCGCCAGGGCTATCGCACCGTCGTGGCGCGGGCTCGGGCGGCCAAACCTGACGCCGCGATCGACGGCGTCCTGGTGCAGGCGATGGCGCGGCGCGGCCACGAGATGATCCTCGGCGTGACGCGCGACCCGACTTTCGGGCCACTGCTTATGGTCGGGCTCGGCGGCATCCATGTCGAGTTATTGCGCGATGTCGCCTTCGCGCCGGTGCCGCTTGGGCCCGACGAGGCGCTGGCGCTGATCGGCGAACTCCGCGGCGCAGCACTGCTCGATGGCGTGCGCGGCGAGGCCCCAGCCGACAAGGCCGCCCTCGCCCAGCTGATCGTCGCGCTGTCGCGCTTCGCCGCCGACCACGCCGGTGCGATTGCCGAAATCGACCTCAACCCGGCGATCGTGCATGCCGCCGGCGAGGGCCTGACCGTCGTCGATGCGCTGATCGTCAAACGCTAGGGAGCAAAACCATGACCGATTACAGCGGGTTCAACGAGATCGGCGTCGTCCTGGAGGGCATGGTGGCGACGGTCGAGATGCGCCGGCCGCCTAATAACTTCTTCGATGCCGCGCTGATCGCCGAGATCGGCGAGGCCTTCGAGCGGCTCGACGCCGACCCCGCGTGCCGCGCCATCGTGCTGGCGGCCGAGGGCCGCAATTTCTGCGCCGGCGCCGATTTTTCCAAGCGCATGGATACCGGCACGGTGCAGGAAGCGGCGAAGAGCGGCCGCGGCAAGCATCTCTACAAGGAGGGCATCCGGCTTTTCCGCACGCAAAAGCCGATCGTCGGCGCGATCCAGGGCGCCGCGGTCGGCGGCGGGCTCGGCCTGGCGCTGGTCCCCGATTTCCGGGTGACCTGCGCCGAAGCGCGCTTCAGCGCCAATTTCAACCGGCTCGGCTTTCATCCCGGCTTCGGCCTGACCGTGACCTTGCCGCGCCTCGTCGGGCCGCAGCAGGCGGCGCTCCTCTTCTACACCGGCCGGCGCATCGCGGGGGACGAAGCGGTGCGCATCGGCCTCGCCGACCTGCTGGTGGCGCAGGCCGAGGTGCGCGCCGCGGCGCAGGCCCTGGCGCTGGAGATCGCGCAATCGGCGCCGCTCGCAATCGTCGCGACGCGCGAGACTCTGCGTCGCGGCCTCATCGACGCGGTCGAAGCGGCGACCGAGCGCGAGCTCGTCGAGCAGGACTGGCTGCGCCAGACCGAGGATTTCAAGGAAGGCATCAAGGCGATGGC
>Ga0070731_10000310_pt1 | contig 75489 bp, 63 predicted proteins | sample Coa_R1_2_FD_66448 | JGI IMG/M metagenome (GOLD analysis project Ga0070731, IMG submission 66448) | Surface soil microbial communities from Centralia Pennsylvania, which are recovering from an underground coalmine fire - Coalmine... | ecosystem: Environmental > Terrestrial > Soil > Unclassified ... | reverse complement strand
AGGGTCGAAGAGGTCGTCGGGGTGGAACCGTTGGTGGTGTAGTAGATGCTGACGCCTGGAGTGGAATCCGACAGAGTCACCGACTGCGGAGTGTTGTAGTTGCCAGTGCCCGGTGAGAAGCTCGGAGCCGCCGCCGGGACGGATGCTTGCACCGCGAGCACTGCCGAGTTACTTGCGATTCCGTTGAAGCTCGCTGCGATATTCGTGCTGCCGGCTGCCACCGCAGTTGCCAATCCTGACCCACTGATCGTGGCTATCCCTCGATTCGAAGAGGCCCAAGTCGCCATACTCGTCAGGTCTTGCGTACCGCCATCGTTGTAATTGCCCGTCGCGGTGAATTGCATTATGCCGGGCAGGTGAATGGTCGCACTTGTGGGACTGACAAGAATCGACGTAAGCGTGGCTTGCACGGTCAGGAAAAACATGGCGACTTCCGTAGTGCTGCCGGAAGTTCCTGTTACTGTAATGGCATGCAAACCGCCGGCTGTCGATGAGCCAACTGTAATCGTCATGACCGACGTTCCATTCGCAGTGATAGAACTTGGGTTGAAGCCGATAGTGACGCCGGTTGGTTGACCCGTTGCAGACAAAGAAATCGTCGAGTTGAATCCTGCTTGCGGAGTACTCGCAATGTTGGCGGTTGCCGAGTTGCCCGGCATGACCGTTACCGAAGCAGGCGATGCGGCAAGAGCGAAGCTAGGCGAAGGGGAACCTGCCGCTAGGGCATTGATCAGACCCGGTCCGTTCGGACTGCCCCAACCCGTCGCTAAGTCGTAGCCGGTGGTTGCTGCGTAGCCATTGTTCCCGCTGCTGATGTCATGGAAAAGGTTCTTATAGCTCGAACCTAAGCCAAATCCATAAAGAGCGGGGTTGATAAAACCAAGCGGCGGATTACCGTTTCCAATGGCTTGTTGGTTGGCCAGTGCCGTGTACCCCGCCCACATAGGTGCCGCAAAACTTGTGCCTCCCCATATATTGGCTGTGCAGGCTTCCTGATTAGCGCACACGTAAAAGGTGAAATCTGCATTGGCGGAAACATCGGGGCCGTTGCGAAAAGTCGGGGAACATGACGAACAACCCCCGGCTGTGGTCGCCTGCCAGAAAGGAATCAAAATGTTATCGGGCGAAATGCCACCACCGCTCCAGGGCCAAGCTGTCTCTGCACTCCACGCACCGCCTGCACTCGCCGTCTCCAACGATGTGCCTCCGACCGAAGTCACATAGGCATCATCCGCCGGGTAAACGTACGCATACGGAATCCATGTTCCGCTATCGCCGGCAGCCGTGAAAAAACTTTGACCTTGGGCGGCGAACTCCAGAAGATATGGGTCATCCACGCTTGGATCTGCCGGGTACCACATCCAGGAACAGCTCAATTGCGCGTTCAATGGAGTAGCAGTAGCCATCGCGTTCAAAATGGCAGAATCGGTTGATCCCACATACATCACCAGCCCTGACAAACCCGGCGCCATGCCGAGAGCCTGGGTCATGTCCAAGGTCTGTTCCGTGTCGTCGCAGCCTTGATTGGCGAAGCAGTCGGTAGAGGTTCCATCGGTAGACACGATCGTAATGGGCGCACTGTTAGTCTGGCCCACATTCGCGTAGTAAGTGTCCAGATCAGACAAATTGGTGCCGACATACTCCACTAATCCAAGGGACTGGCCCGTGCCGGTGAGAGATCCGCCATAGTAAGCCGCCCTCATGTCACTACCCAGAAAAGAAGAGCCAGGGCCGGAGCCAGTGGTCCCGTTTGGCTTTGGGCCCGAACCACTCTTACGCACCAGAGGATGTGGGATGGAGTAGTTGTCGAGGCCCGCGATGTGCCAGAGCGTCAACGGAAGATCGACGGTCGGCTCTCGGTCGGGAGCGTAGAAGGTTCGGTTTTCTGTTGGGTGCTGGTAGACACTCATGGTGACGTGGAAAGCCTTCTCAATGTTCTCAACGGACCCTACAACATCGACGTTCATGCGATTGCGCGAAGTGCCAACCACAGTAAATTTGTTTAGCTTTGCGAAGCGAATGACCGCGTCATAATCCTCCTGTCTTGGGCCAAATCGTTCAGTGAACTGTTTCACCGTAAGAAAGTGCCGATAGGAACGGCTGGATGGATCATAGAGTTTCTGGAGAACGTCTTCGAGCTCTGACTGATCACGTAGCGGCAGCGCCATAACAAGGCGCATAGACTTTGTGGCCGTCATGTGTCCGAGTAACTTCGCTTGTCGATTGAGGATCAAGTCGCGCACATGACGCGTCATCAGGGATTGTTCCTGCGCGACACAAAGCGTGCCTGCGACGGACATTATTGTGATCAATCCGGCGACGAAAAAGATGAGAGATGCATGTGAAACTGAGCGAAGCGGGCAAAGAATATTGCAATGAGTTTGCATCAATATCGAAAGGCAGAACCGATGACGCGTCATGACTTCCTCCCGTGAACTTTGGCCTCAGATGCGAGGGTGGCTCCTGATCAACGCTGTTGCGAGGGCAAGACGGTGCCTGTCTAATACATCGTCAGAATCCGCGTAGACGTGAGTGTCCGCGCGAGACTTACCCGCTACGCACGAAAAGATCGTCCGTTTCGGGCAATAAAGTTTTAGGAGATGGACGGCGGATTCATCGGTGCGAATCGGGTGACCGGATTCGAACCGGCTTTCGGGCAAGCCCATTCCGGTCACGGCGGGAGAACACCGTCGTTCAGTTATCTAGAAGGGCAGCTTGCAACGCAAGTCACCGTTCTTGCCAGCCCTCAAGATGTCACTGGCATCAACATCTCGATTCGAATAGTTCCTTAAGAAAATGCAGACTACACCCAGCTGCAGGACGCCGAATCGTAGTGATTATGCTTCCACTCCAGCAACGGTGCACTTACGTTCTTCTTACATGTTGGTTACGCAATGTTAACGAGAAGAAACTTACGCGCGAGGTGTTTGAATTGATTTACTGAAGTTACGGAATGTTCAGTGCGAAAATTGTTTTCGCGGCGCGCTATTCGATTAGCATCTTCCTGCACGCTGTCCGGGAATTTGAAATAGTTGTACCCGTTTGTTTTCGCTATCCACAATATAGAGGCAGCTACCGGAGTCTACCCATGCCCCGGAAATCCAGTTGAATTGGCCGGCGCTGGTTCCGGGCTGTCCGAAACTATAAAGAAATCTCCCATCATGGTCGAACGCTTCGAGGTGCTCGATCTCCGGGTCGGTTACATAAATCTTGCCTTCGTCGTCAACCGCCAACCCAGCCCGGTTGTCAACATTGGCAAGTTGAATCTGTTTTTCAAAGCGACCTCTTGAATCCAGGATTTGTACTCGCGAGTTACCTACATCGAGCACGAATATTTCCTCAGCCCGGGCCACCACCTGTGTTGGATACTTGAATTCCCCCGGTGCAGTCCCCCCGCCGCGCTTGCCCAAAGTGGCGATGACATGGCCTTTCTTGTCAAGAACGATGACCATGTGTCGGGGCGTGTCGCAAACATATATGTGTTCTGTTGCGGGATCGATTGCAATCCCAAGAGGTGCGTCGAAGTAAGATTCGTCGCCGCGAGGCTTCTTCAGATAATGAAGGAACTTACCTTTCGAATCATAGACGAACACGGTTCGCAAGCTGCTATCGCTCACGTAGACATTCCCGTCATGATCGGTAGCGACCCCCAGCGGGGAGCGCAGGTGAGTACCAGTTCCAAGTACCCAATATTCGTGGTTGGCAAAATCAAATACGTGCACCACGCCGCCAGTAACATCCGTGACGAAAATGCGACCGTTGAAGTCGCTTGTCACCGCATGCGGTTGCAGCAACATGCTCTCAGGCGGCGGCGAAGGATCCTTTGGACCAGCAACAATATCGAGAGCTTTGTTCAAAATCGGGTGAGAAATCCCTTTGACGTCTTCGGCCGAAGAAAACTCGCGGACAAAACTCAGGTGCACTGACGTACTCAGGTGTTCGTTGCTAGGCTGCGGGTCGGGGAGAGCTGAGCCTGGCAAGATGCTTAGCGACAGTAAGAGCGAGCGCGCCCAAAAACGCACACCTCGCAACAATGGCGGATCGGAGGCGGGGTACTTTTTGGCTTTCTCGTCTTTTCGGAGAGGTTCCCGCAGAAATCCTTTTCCCTCAAGAAGCGCCTGCATACGGTGATCCATTATTAAGCAACGCGTCGAAAACACTCGCCCACCTACGGATGAGGAAGTTTGGGGCCGTGGTCGAGTCCCCACTCAAATGACTGGACCCGGTGATTCCCCGTATCGGCCACATAGATGCGATCTTGCCCGTCAATCCAGATCCCCGCGGGTTCCTTGAACTGGCCATAACGAGTGCCAGTAACGCCGAATTGGAAAACCAGTCGCCCATCATTCTCGAACACCTGCATCGTGTCCTGTGGTCCATCCAGGTAAATGCGGCCTCGGCTATCGATGAATAAACTTTGCGAGCGCTGCATGGATTCAAGATGAAGACTTTGCTGAAAGTTTCCTGCAAGATCGAACACTTGAATACGATAGTTCTGCGAATCCAACACAAATAGTTCGCCGTTATGCACCATTACATCGCTTGGGGCCAGAAACTCCCCCGGGCCTTCGCCGCCCCTGGTCGTGCCAATCTTTGACAGAATCTTGCCCTCGGAATTCAGGATGACCACAATATTTCGCGGAGGGTCGGCGACATAAATATGACCAGAAGTTAAATCGATTGCGATGCCGCTCGGTCGATTGAAAAGCCGCTCCCCTTCCCGGTTGCCTATATAGCGCCGGAACTTCCCGTTTTGCTGGAAAACGAGAATGGCTCCAAGGTAGGCATCCGCCACATACAGTTGGTCGTGTCCGTTGACGGCCAGGGCAGAGGGAGATTGAAGGAAGGTACCGGCACCTTCAGTAATACGCGAGTGTTTTCGATTTTTGAAATCGAAAATGTGTATGGCCGGGAACATCCCGCGATCGGCCACGATCAGACGTCCTTGGGAATCGCCGATTATCCTGTAAGGCGAAGACAGTTCACTTTCCTGGGCAAACTCTCGCGTGCCGGCAAATGCGTCGACCACCGTTTCACAACGTGAAGAATAGCCGTCCAAGCCAACGCCCTCAGGAATCTGAACTGGCGGCCTTCCCAGGAGTCCGAAGGCGCCGCAAATGCCGCTGGATGGAACGAGATCCTTTGCCGAGGAAAAGCTTCCCAGGTAATAAATACTACCGTGCGTGATGCCAGACTTCCCTGTTTCCCTCAGATTCTCGCTCTGCGCCAAAGCTGGGATTTGCAGGATTGCAAGAAGAACAGGAACGAGCCACACAGGAGCTTGTCTCGTCCTGGAAAGGCTGCCGCAGTTTCTTGCTCCCATCGCGACGAACGAGAAGTCGGACCTGGCTATCATTGTTTTCACCCGAATTTGCCCACGAAAAATAAGCTACTGCGCTACTGCTCCGGTCCCTGGTTTCAGGTTCGAATGTTTTTTGGCTTGGGCCATCAGTTCCAGCACTTTTTGTTTGTTCTCGTAGTTCGGATTCGTGTCCAGCAATTTTTGCCACGCGGCAAGCGCGCCGTTGACATCCATTTTGCCCTGCCACTTCACTACGCCAAGGTTGAATAAGGTGTTCGGCTTGTTGGGTTCTAAGGAAAGAGTCTTGTTGAATTCGGCAATCGCCGTGTCGGCATCTCCCGTGTACCAGATCGCGGTGGCAAAATCGGTACGCACTGCGGTATTGGCAGGTTGCAGATTCAAAACGCGCCGGTAGTAATCAATCGCTGTTGGATATTGTTGGGTGTCGTAGTAAATGTTGCCGGCCTTGGTCAGCAACTCCACATTGTCGGAATCAGATTTTAGCTGTTCCAGCAGAGGAGCAGCTTGCGTGTCGGCCATCTTCTTCATCTGCTCCGGCGACGGCTGTTCGCCCATGCCTGTTGGGGGCACCACGCCGTTGCCTTGTGCGGCCGCCGCGGATACCGGTGAGGCCGAACCGCGCAAAAACCAACCACCGGCGATTCCTACGAGAAGGCAAATCACGATCAGAGTGTAAGCTTGGCTGTTCGTCCAGTTACTGGCATTGGATCTATTTTTGATTTCTGACATGACGTTATTCCTCAGAACCTTTCTTGGGGATGTTCATACCGCTATGTTGAGTAGCATCGGAAATTAGTTTTTTCACCTCAGCTTTTTTCTGCTCCTCAAGCTCGGGATTCAGCTTCAGCAACTCCTTCCAGGCGCTTACGGCTCCGTTCGCGTCGTTCTTCCCCTGCCAGCGGATCATGCCGAGATTGAATAATGCGTTGGCATTTTTGGGGTCATCCTTCAATACTTGGTCAAGTTGCTGCACTCCTCCATCGACGTCACCCGTGTAATACAGGCAGGTTGCCAGTTCGTTGCGAAGGACAACGTTCCTTGGATTAATGGCCAGCGATTGCTTGTAATAATCAGCAGCTTCCTTGAACTGGTGAGTCGTCTCGTAGATTCCTCCGACTTGGGCCAAAAGGGCAGCATTGTTTGGATCAGTTTTCAATTTCCCCAGGAGCGGCCCGGCCTGATTTAATGCCATCTCTTTCATCTGCTGCAAAGAGGGCATCTGGGGTGCGCTGTTATCGGTTTTTGCGACCGTTGCAACCGAAGCTGCAGGCGAGGTCGCCTCAGAGCCGCGAAATAGGTATCCGAGAGTTACCCCGAGGGCCAGGCAAATTGCTGCGCTTATGTAGACTTGCCTGCCCGTCCAGCCAGAGATTGTTTCAGGCATATTGGTTTGGCTCCATCCACCGCCGCTCGTGCGAGAATCCTGGATTTCGCGGCCGAAGACCCCTATCACTGCTGATTCCATGTAACGTCAGCGATGTCTCAGCCCGATGTGATGGAGGTCACAATGGGTCGTGACTGAGCACACGATGCGGCCCTGCTGCTTCCTCTAATGTTGGAACTGGCCAGCAATGAAAAGAAACCGCCTACAGCTGACCCTTTTATTCCTTGTTCTCTGCCACTTGATTTGCTCGGGACAAGCTGTCCCTAAGGTCAGTTTCATTTCGCTGGATTCGGCACAGGACGTTGTAAGAGGAATGAGCAGTTCGCTGCCGACCGAACTTGGCCCGATTGAAACGATTGATGCAGCGAAATGGGCTGATTGGGTGGAGCATCAGGATCGCGAGGTTCGAAATCGGCTCGACCGCGGTACGGAAGACACGCTTACCAATCTCCTGCGGTTTGGGGTTACTTTCACCAAAGAGTACCGAATCGATGATGCATACCTCGTGCACTACGGCGACAGTTCTTTAGTTAATGCCTTTGCAGATAAGCGGGCTGACGATCTTATTCGAGCACTAGCTGCACCAAATCCGCCCGAAGGCATTGCAGGGATGCGTGCTTTTCTCGAGAAGAAGGGATTTTTTCTGAAAACTCCCGCGGAACGCGCCGAGGTCAAGCAGTATCTTCTGACCAATCTAGCCCGAATGCGTGACGACTTTCTGAAATATCGCGCGGAAACCAAGGATGACCGAAGATTCGAGATGTTTCAGGATCGTGGTATTTCGCTCGATAGCAATTTATGGCCGGACTACCAGATTGATGCGACGTTCCGCGAAATGGCAGGGAAAGGGTTGTTAAAGCATGCAAGTGTGAGGCGAATTGCGATCGTCGGACCCGGTCTGGACTTCGCAAATAAAGAGGCGGGAAACGATTTCTATCCGCCGCAGACCATTCAGCCCTTTGCGGTGCTGGACTCGCTGTTTAGATTGGGTCTCGCAGATCCTGCGAGCGCCGAACTGTACACACTGGACATCAGTCCGGAGGTGAATCTGCACATCGAGCGCTGGCGGAAAAAGGCCGCTTCGGGACAGCCTTATGTTGTGCAACTTCCGTGGAATACCGAAAGACCGATGAGCCAGTATTATCGGGAGAGATTTACCACGTATTGGCAGAATCTCGGAAGTGAAATCGGAGATGCGGTTCCCTCAATTCCTGTACCCCAAGCCGCGAGTGCAACCAAGACTCGCGCCGTGAGGATTCGGCCCGGGATCGTGCGGCGCATCACGCCATTAGACGCGAACGTGGTGTACCAACAGCTCGACATCGAGCCCAACCAAAAGTTCGACCTGGTGATCGGAACAAATATTTTTCTTTATTACGGCGCTCTTGAGCAGACGCTTGCAAGAAAAAATATCGCCGCCATGCTGAAGCCTGGCGCCTACCTCCTATCCAATGACAAACTGCCCGATACAGTCCCCTCAGGGCTGGAGAAGGTGTGGGTAACAACGACCGAGATGTCCCACGAGCCGCAAATCATCGATTACATTTTTTGTTATCGGCGCGCGAGAGGGGCCGGACAGAACAAATAAGCTTCTAAAATCACTCTGCCCAAGAGGTCGGGGTATCGGTCGAATGTCCCGCAGGCTTTACGAGCGGCGGCCGGGCTTAACCGCACCTGCCGGCGCACTGGACTGGTGCGCGTGGTTATGACAAACCAGGCTGCAGGAGTTCGTCCCACGGTTGTAAGAGATAGGCGTCGAACCGTTGGGAGCTACCACATTGAGATCAAAGTTAATGAGGCGTTGCCCGAAACTGCTGCCGGGCTGAACCCCCGTGCCGTGAGCAGTGTGACACACTGAACACGAGAAGCCGTCCTGCACCACATGGCGAGCGTGCTCGCTGAAACTGGTGTTATTCACAATCTGCGTGAGATCGTGGCACTTGCCACACAGCGCATACGGCCCTCCGCTGGCGCCTCCCTCGACGCTTAAGCTCGGATTCGGGAAGAGATTTGTAATGAACTTGCCCGGCAGCTGTGCCTGGCTGAACTCGTAACGGCGCTCCAAAATGTGCGTAAATATCGAGCCGTGCGGACCATTCGGCCCGGTGCCTCCGAATTCGCGATTATCGTCGCTATCGTGGCAATCGGTGCAAAGAATGCGACTAGCCATGTTGCGCCCTTGACTCCGGCCGTCGAGGTTGAGCATGTTAGCGCGCAAACTGGGTTGCGGGAGCGCGCTCAGGCGATCATGCGTCACTGGATGACTCGAAATCGCATTGCTGAATTGCGGAATCATGTTCAGAGGATCGCCACCGGAAATCAGCCGTACCGGCAAATAGCCGAAATTCGTTTTCGATTGCTTGCCGGTGCTCGTACCATGGCAGCGCAAACAATTTTCATATTGGTTGATTGCGGGATTCAGTACGCTCACGCCATCGGTTGCGCTAATCCCAAGAATTCGGCCTTGAGAAGTTCGTATAGCGGGCGCTGCGGGAGAGCCGGTCACCTTTTTCGCCGAGTGTGGATTGTGGCAATCCACACACGTGACGTGCAGGTTTTGATTCAATAGTGCATTTTCATTGCTGCGATGCGCCGTGTTCCCTGGCGAAAAAGCGTGACCATTCTTTGGCGCAAGCACTTCCGACAGAATATTGGGCGCGGGAGGCGACACATTCGAGCTGCCGTTATGACAAATGATGCAGGTCTGGTCGTCAACCGCACGCAGCAATGAATTCCCCCCAATGGCATTGTGCTGGGTGTGGCAAGAGGAACAGCCGTTTTTTGCTACCGTGCCATAGGAACCGAGCGAGGCCTGTTTCGCATTGACGGCCGCTCGCTGCTGCGTCGGAAGGCTATTCTCAACCGACACTTGCCTGGCCACACTGTTCGTAGCCATGGCATGAATACTAGCAGACCATCCTGCCAGCGGATTGATTTTGTCCGCCCTTGTCGCGGGTGGGCTTGCGGGCGTTCCCACATTCTTCACTGTCACATTGCCAATCAAATTCGTCGTAATCGGCACAGACGAAACCGCGTGTGTGGATAGTCCGACATTCATCACGGTCAGCTGGTTCGCATGGCTCGCCATCATGCCGAGCGATCCGGACGGGCTTGCAGGGCTTGCGTCAGCGACATTCGTCAGTCCCATTCCCGTACCCGTTGGAATCGTGCTATGGCAAGCCAGGCAAAGTGCGCTTCCAGAATTGTTGATCACCAGAAAATTCGGATTATTCGGGTCAATATTCTGAACGTGCGGATTGTGGCAACTCGTGCACTCCACATTTCCATTGATGAGCTTGACGGCGCCTGTTGTATCGGCCGTGGTGGGCGGGCTCGCCGTCAGCGACGGCACCAAATCCGGAGAAGCCTTCAACGGAAGCACAAAGCTGACCGGATGCATCGTTGAGAGACTTGTGCCAAACACATCCGCAGCATTCATCTGCCCGCTCATCGGAACCTGCCCGTAGGCAACCAGCGCTCCCGGTGATCCCGCCACCGTGCCATCATGGCAACTGAGACATAACGTGCTGTCCGTTCCCAGTGGCGGCGACGGATTTGGCGTGTTCACCAGCGTCGTGCTGCTGTACACCGTGTACGCCTGCACATTCGAAAGCTTTTGGTTCCACAGCGGAGTTTGCGCAACCCCGGCTTGCCCGTTGAGACCCGAATGTGGGGCATGGCAATACAGGCACGAACCGGACAACGTTCCCTTGATCGGAGATGTACCGCCGGGCGACAGGTCATGCGGGCCAATCACATCTGTGCTCTGCCCCAGCACGGCAACGGCAGCCAACAACGTGATCACGATCGCGACTCGGGTCGCTCTCACTGTCCACCTCCTTCAGCTCCCTTGTGCAGCCCGAAGTAATGGAAGACCTGAACCCGCCGGTTGTACGAATCCACCACAAACACGCGGTCGTTGCGATCGATAAACAATCCCGTCGGCAACTGAAATTCCCCGAATCCCGTACCCTTCTGCCCGAAGTAATACAACAACTGTCCTTCGCGGTTGAACACCTGCACCATCCCGCTCAGGCCTTCCACCATGTAGATATGGCCTTCCGAATCGACCCCGATTCCTTTGGGCCGAAACATCTGGCCTTGTCCCTCGCCGATGTGCCCAATTGCATATTTGAATGCGCCGGATCGATCCAACACCTGGATGCGGAAGTTCATGGCATCGACGACAATCAAGCCTTCGTCGTCCAGCCGCAACTCGGTGGGCAACTTGAATTCTCCATTGCCGGATCCCAGCTTGCCGATTCTCTGCAGTACGTTTCCTTGCATGTCGAGCACAAAAATTTGATTGCGCAAAGTATCCGTGACGTAGATCCGCTCGGCTTTCGAATCAACCGCGATTCCGGTGGGGCGCTTAAAGTATCCCTCGCCGCCTTTCAGGCTCCCAATCACCCGCTGAAACTTTCCGTTGGAATCGAAGACAAAGATCTTGCCCGTCTCGGAATCGGTCACATAAATGTTGTCTGCGGCATCCACGGCAACACATTGCGGCGCTTCCAGTCCGTCATCTTCTTTAATATGTGAAATAAATTTGTACTTATGCTCGGCAAAATCAAAAATGTGAATACCGTCTGCGCCCCGGTCGGTGACAATCACGCGGCCATGCGAGTCGGTAACCACGCTGTAAGGAAGGACCACGGAGTGCAACTGCGCTTCGCCGGCGACCACGTCCAGCAAATGTTTCCAGAAACCGCGCTTGGTTCTGACGTCAGCCTCGGAGCCGAAGCTGCCTTCGTATGTCAGCTTGCGTCCGCCGTCGAGTTCAAGCTGCGGTACGCTTGAAAGGCTTGAGGAAGTATTTTTCGGTCCTGCTGCGGCCGGCGACACCAGGGCCAGCACCAGCAAGCTCCTCACTGCCACGTGCCCTACGCGTTTGCATCCCCCAACTACCATCAGAAGAAATTGAACTGTCGCGAAACACCGACGTAATAGGATCCCACCTTGGTAAAAGGCACATCAGCGATGCTAAATCCCTGCACTAACCTACTGTATCCCGCCGTGAAATTCAATTTGCGGAAGTTGTAATAAATAATTGCATTTACATTCTGGTTATTGTTGTTTGAGTACGATATGGTCGAGGCCCTGGTTTGAGTATTGCTGATGCCCTTCGAGAAGTTCGCCGTCATCGTCAGGCCCCGAACCGGGCTCGCTCCAACTCCTGCGGCGTACGATGTGCCATTGAACAGCACAACCGAGGTCGGGTTCAAGATCGGCAGTGGCACGGGCGTGGACACCAGACCAGTGGGCGTAATCAGCGCGTTCCCGTTCGACTTCGCGTAGGAGCCGCTCACGCTAAATTTGTTCAAGGAGAGCGTGGTGGTGTAGCTCTGGCTGGCATTCGCGGATCCCGGCACCTCGGTCAGCAGGCTTTTCGCGCCGGCCGCGTACGCCCCCCAATATGTGTGGCGGCTGAGCTTGCGGCCGAGGCCACCTGTGTAATTGAACCCTGAACTGGTATATGCAATCAGCACGGTCTGGACGTCTTGCGAATAGCCAAAAGCGCCATTCACGTTCCATTTCCCTACTCTGCGAGTGTAAGTGACTGAGTCGTTGGTACCCGTCGTGGCGTGATATTGAATTCCTCCCGTGAGCCAGGTCCGCGTCACTCCCCCGGTCAGGGTTACGTATCCGCCAAACAACGCATTGCTGTACATGACGGTTCCGGTGGTTGAATTCGAACCAAGGTTCTCGCCCAGAAACGATTGTTCCTGCCGCATCACGGTGCCCCGCAGGTGAATATGCGTCCCGATGTCGTAATTGCCGTAGCCGGTCAGGCTCAAAGCATCCGAAGGAATTTCTGCCTCGCCTTGCGGCACGATCGCTCCTGCCCCTAATAATTGCTGGTATAGCGTGCCTTCGAGATTGTCCGTGTAGTACGCATTGAATCCTGCATTGAAGTTCTTGAACGGCGTGACATTGAGGCTTCCATTCAGCGTGGTTATGGTGGCGTCGTAACTATTGCGCGAGCCGGAATCACCTAACACCGTATCCAGGGTGTTTATGCCTGATCTGGTCCAGCCGAAGGAAGATCCCCCATGCCATGGAAGATCATGTGCCACGTCGAAAGACCACGTATTGGTAGTCGAATTTGATTGCAGCGAAGGCTCTGAAACCAGCACCTCGGGGGTCAGTGAATTCGCGCCGCTGTGCTGAAATCCACCGCCCATAAAGAACCCGGCAAATTTATAGGACGACGTTAGCGAGATGTTGTCAAAATGTGTCGTTCCGCTCGCATTCGCGCCAAAAATCGAATAGTCGGCGTCCCCGTCCGCGAAGCTGAAATTCAGCCGCGGCAGATCGTCCAGATGCAGGCCCCAGTTGATACCGAGCGTACCCGTATTGTTGTCGGTGTTGTAGCTCGCGGCCTGCGGCACGCCTTCGCTGTTGAGATTTGTAAGCAGCGGCAGCCCATAATTTCCAGTGCTGTTATAGACCCTCGAATAACTGATGGATCCGGGAAAATTGCTGCCGCTGAAGAGCGCTGCATTTGCGTCCACTCCGCTGGCGGCGGTTACTGACTGAAAATTGGAGTTGAGCCGGGACTGGTTATAGAAAGGCGCAATGCTGAATCCGAGAAAATTGGGATCGTGATAGGAGCCGAACAGATCAGCCGTGCCCGCGCCGATGTTGTTGTGATCCGAGTTGGCGATGTTGGAATAATCTGCGCTGTACCCGCCGGAAAGAAGACCGTTCAGATGAAAGCTGGCGTCTCCAAAATTCACTTGGGCCGTCGCACGCAAACCAAATGCTATCGTCAACGCGACTGCCACAACAATCGATACCGGAGTCCTCCACTTCAAAGCTCCTCCACCTTCGCGTTCTTTCTGAGCCGCGCATCCAGATCACGGCGCAATTCCTCGGTTTTGTTTTTTTGCATTTGTGTGCGCAGAGAATCCTTTACGTCGTCGAACTTCATCGTTCCCTGTGGAATGTGGGCGTTTAACCGCACAACGGTGTATGTATTTTTGTCGAACTCAATCAGATCGCTCACCTGGTCCGGTTGCATCGCCGTCAGCGCGTTTACCACGGCGGGAGGCAGTTTCGAGCGGTCGGCAGCCTTGTGGTCGCCCATCATTACGCGGAAATCATCTTCGGAAATCTTTTCGGCCAGCACCCCGAACTCCTCGTAGTTCTTGGTCGCTTTTGCCTCTTTCAGCGCGTCTTCGGCACGCTTGCGCTCTTCCTTCAACTGCGACGCAGTCGCGTTCGGCGGCGGAAGGAGCGTAATGCTCTGGAAGGAGAACGATTCGGTGATCTGAAAGCGGTCCTGGTGCTGATCGAAGTAAGTTTTGGCATCCGCCATCGTTACCGACGATCGATCCGCCACTTTCAGCTTGAGATACTTGTCGATGAGCAACGACCGCTCTACCTTGGTTTGCAGCAACTGCTGGGAGCCGTGAAACTCCTCTTTCATGAAGTCCCGGTATTCTTGCGGCGAATCGAACTTCTTGCGGAACTCGGTCATGCCCCGCGTGACCTGCTCCGGAGGCACGGTCATGTTGTTGCGCTTTGCCTGCTGGTAAACCAGTTCCTCGAAGACCATCATTTTCATGGCGCCGGCACGGATGTCAGCTTCCATGGCCTGCGGGAAACCGTTGTGCAGGCGCGCGTAGGGGAAGATGTTAAACATTTCGCGGAGCAGGTCGCGATCCGTCAGCACCGCTCCATTCACCCTCGCGACCGGACGGCCTACCGGCTGCAATGCGGGAGTGGTGCTGAAGTGAGAGCTGTTCGACGCATCAGCCGTGGTGGAAACGTGCGAGGCGACCTGAGCTGTCGCCAACGAAAACGCAAACAGCAGCCCGGCAGCGAGCATGCCCACTCGAGCGTAACGTTGCAGCCGGTTATTAGTTTGAGGTGTCATGCGATTAACTCGCTTCGTATCAGGGCACGGCTTCATTGCGAGTGAAGTCGTTTCCTCATGCGAACTGTCTCTGAACTGCCCCACTTTGCTTTCAGCTTCGATCCGATTTTGGAGTTGATGCCCCACAACATCTCTCCTTTAGAACCAGGGAGGGGACCACGCCCCTCCCCAGAGTGAAAAAGCAACTACACAGTGGGAACTCCGGCCACACCGTGCATTTCGTTCGACTCGCCACCATGGCAGTTGCGGCAGAATTGCGCCACAGAGTTGCCGTTGGTGGTCGGGTTGTAATAGCCGCGAATGAAGAACATGGTCGTGTAGGTCGTGCCGTTGGCGCCGACATACGCGGTCATGCTGTGCTGGTCATGGCAGGTGGTGCAGGTGACGGCATTGACCGTCGTGCCACCGAAGGTGGCCAGCGGGTAGCCCTTCTGGTTCCAGAAGGAAGACGGATTGTTGGTCAGGAACGCGGTGAAGTTCGCACCGGTGCTAGGTACGATCTTGTTATTCGTGTTGCCTCCGCCGGTTGCCGCGCAGTCCCAGTTGTACCCGCCGCCGCAGCTTACGTTCGCGCTGCCGCCCACCGGGTGGTCGTTGCTATACGCTGTCCCGGCGGATGGAGCTGCCAGTCCGAGCAGGGTTGGAGCTGTGCCGCCCACGATGGGCAGGGTCTCAACCGTTTGACCCTGCATCATGCCTACCTTCGTCGCCACGCCATCGTGGCAGCTCAGGCAGAACAGGATGACGGTATTGGCATCATGCGCACTGGTGATGGTGCCGCCGGTGGGCAGGGTGACCGGGTAAGTCGCCGCGCCGTCGCCGCTGAAGTTAAACTTCGCGCCGAACAGCGGAGAAAGGTCCTGGCCCCACAGAGCGTACATACCGTTCTGCGGATCGCCGCTTTGCACGCCGTTGCCCCACGCGCCGCTGTGCGGAGTGTGGCACATAACGCAACCGCGGCCGTAGCCGTTGTGCGCGCCCAATACGTCAGGGCCGCCCTTGTAGGTGAAGGCGCCGGTTGGCTTGGGGGAGTAGGTTTGGGTGACGCTGCCAGGTGTGGGAAGCGTCTGATACTGCGCCATCGCCACAGCGGCGATAGCGAGAATGACGAACAGCATTAGTATAATTCTTTTCATAAGTACAACCTCCTATTTGTGTTGCAACACATGACTGCTGTACTAATGGCGGGCCTCGGAGCCCTACCTTTTTGGAGGTCCGCGGACCGCCAAAACTTTTTCGCCGCGTTAGCGCGGGTGACCGTCATTTGGGCGACACCTCTTTCGTCGCGGGAGCAGCGGCGCTCGCCTGCTGCGCCGAATTCGGGCTGCGTTTCTCGCCGCCCTTCGCGCGCTCCGCCTGCTCGGTTTCAGCCTCGGAATCCGTTACGTAGCGGAACAACTGCACGCGGCCGGGGAACGTCTCGGAGACGATGACGCGGTTGAACTTGTCGATGGCAATTCCCCACGGGCCCATGAACTGGCCGGGGTAATATCCCTGACCGCCGAAATAAATCAGCAAGCGGCCATCGTTGCGGAAAACCTTCACCTGGTTCGTGGCGGCATCGACCACCCAGATGTGGCCATCGCCATCGACTGCGATCCCTTTCGGACGCTCCAGGTCATTGGGCGCGTCGCCGTTCTTGCCGAACATGTTGATGAAATTGCCTTCGGCGTCGAAGATCTCGATTCGGTTATTGAAGGTGTCGGTAACGTAGACATTGCCGTCACCGTCGACGGCTACGCCCTCGGGCAGCGCGAAGGTTCCCGGGTCAGTCGACTCATGCTTATGGCTGGGCTTGCCAATCTGGCGCAGCAGCTTGTAACTGTCCGCGTCAAACACATCCACGACGTCGTTGCCCGAGTCGACTACATAGGCAAAGCGATTTTCCGTATCGATAGCGATACCGCCTGGGCGCACCAGCACGTCCGAACCGAAAACCCCTTCCGGCTCATGTTTGGGATTGAGCACCAGGACGTGACGTGCCTTGAGATCGGTCACGAAGATGCGATCGTTGTCATCGATCGCCAGCCCTGCCAGCATCTGAAAGTGCACGTGCTCGTCTTTGCCGATCAGTTCGACTTTGTCTTTATTTTCCGGGTCGAAGACAAAAATTCCGCCGACGCCCTGGTCAGCCGCATAAACGCGCCCCTTCGAATCGGAACCCACGCCGTAGGTGCGAATGAGCTGGAAGGGCAGACTGGTGATCTTGATCTGGTCGGTGTTTTGCGCTCCCGCCAGGCGGTCCATCCAGGTCTGTTTCTTCTTCTTTGCTTCGTATTTGCTACGGTCGATCTTTTCCCCGGTGTAGAGATCGAGAAACTTGATGCGCGCGATTGCCGGCGGGTTCGGCCACACGATCTTGCTGAGATCGAAGTAAGCCGTCTGCCTCTGATCTCCCGGCTTCACGTCAGGAGGAGGCGGGCCCTTTTTCTTCTGGGCACTCAGCGGCAATGCGCTGAGCAGCAGGGACAGCAACAGGGCCGCGCTCGCAGTTCCAGCACGAAGGAAATTTGACCGGCGATCTGGCATCTTACTGGCCTCCCATGTTTACGTCCGTCAGGTCCAAGCCGTTGGCATGGCAGCTCTTGCAGAAAGCCATGTTGTTCTTTTGGTCCTTCACCAGCATTCCCGGCTCGTTCGCGGCGTGCGGCTGGTGACAGGTCAAACAGGTCATCTGAATCGGCATTTTGGTCTTCACGTTCACGACGGTCGAAACCGGATGCCGGTCAGTCGGGTGTCCCAGGTCGTACTTCAGCGGCAGGATCGGCATGCGGGCGAAGTAGTTCTCCGGCAGCTTCACTTGCCCGTTGAAGATCGTGACCAGATGCTCGCTCTCAAGTTTCTTGGGCTCCGCATCCGGACCGTGGCACTCCAGGCACAGGGAGTTGACTGACGCAGCCCGCAATAAGCGCGGATTCTCGCCGCCGTGTGGCTCGTGGCAGGTGCTGCATCCTTGTTTAAATGCCGGCTCGTGAAGAACGTGCTTCTGCTTGAGGTCGGCTATGTCGCTATGGCAGCTCAGGCATATATCTACGCGCGTTGTTTTTGGCAAGCCGGGCTGGCTGCTGGCATGCGGATTGTGGCAGTCGGTGCAATCGCCCGCCGCTCCCGGATGCTGAACCTTGGCGCTTTCGATCAGCTTGGCTTTGTCATCATGGCAAGTCACGCAAAGTGATTTCGCGTCGGCTTGCGTCAGAACGACTTTTCCATCTTTCGGCGCAGCGTGGCAAACGTCGCATTGCTTATCGGCGAATGGCGGATGCGTGAACTTTGCCATCAGCTTGGGAGCCGCGGATTGATGCGGATCGTGACAGGTCAGGCAATCCGCCTTGGCAAAGGGCTGATTCTGATGAGCCTTCTGCAGATCGGCGCTGCTCGCGTCATGGCAATCGATGCAGAGCGCCGGAGTGGCCTTGGTCAGGTGGAAGTCAAATTCCGCTTTGCCCACCTCGCCGGTCTTATGCGTTGTGTGGCAGGTGTCGCAGCCCATATCGAGGGCCGCGTGCCGGCTGCCCTTCGCGGGTACGTCTACGCCGATCTTGTGGCAGCTCAGGCAGAGATTCTGTTTCTCGTCCCCAGAGGTCGCCTTCAGTAGTTGGTTCTTGTTTTCTGAACTATGCGGATCGTGACACTTGACACAGTCGCGGACCGCTGGTGGATGAACCGTGCCTTTCAGATCTGCCGCTTTCTTGTCTGCGTGGCAGGTGAGGCAAAGGGCATAAGGCGTGGTCGTAATCAGTTTGACCCGAGTCACATCCTTATTAGTTCGGATCTCATGGCAACTGGTGCATCCCATCTGCATTGCCGAATGCACGGATTTGCCCTTGGTCTTGTCTTCATGGCAAGCGATGCAAGTGGAGGGGTCAGCTTTGGGATCAAGCAGTACTGGATGCTTGGCGGCGAAGGCGCTGCTCGCGGCAGCCAGAACCAGAGCAAGGCATGCTAAGCTGCGGAACTTTTGAACACCGGATGCAAGTAGCCGACCCAGAACATTTTGGCGGGAGGAATCGATGTTGAAAATTGTTACAGCGGAATTGTTCATCACCTCAGGACCGGTTCCGTAATGGGACTGGTCACAGGACGGAAGTAATCCGCATTCCCTTGTGGCACCTTGCATCTGAGCCGCTTTTGCCGTTGCCATCACGATTGGCCTTGGATCACATTTCATACCTCCTTATTAAGACCCTCTATGATTCGCCTCACATTCTGTTGTGATCCTCATCACATTGCGGAAAAAGGAGTTTTTTTACAGTGAGTTGAGCGGCAATGGCAGTTCGGGGTGGGGGTCAGAATCACCCCAATATTTCGGAACCAAGCCGCCAAAACGAGACCATGTTGAAAAATTCAACACGCACAGTCCGAAAGACATTTTGGACCGCAAAACTGTCTAGGAAAGGCATGCCATGGCTAAGACGATGATTCGGCGAATCTGGCAAACAATTGGAGCGGTGAAAACCGGGGTAATTCTGCTGATCATTACGGTGATTATCTCGGCGGCCGGTACTTTGATCTTGCAGCGGCCGGCAACTGACCCCGACGATCTCCAGCGCGCCTATTCCCCACAAATGCTTCGTTTCCTGGACGGCGTGGGCCTAACTGACGTTTTTCATGCCTGGTGGTTCCTTCTGCTGCTCTCCCTGGTGAGTCTGTCGATCGTTGCAGCATCGATTCAGCGGTTTCCCAATGCCTGGCGCTTTTATTCGCGTCCTTATAAGAGCCCGGATGAGAGTTTTCGCAAAGCCCTTCCTCTTCACGCCCAGATTTCCATTTTGAATGAAGAAACAGCTTTGGCCGCTGCAGAGCGCGTTTTCCAGAAAACCGGTCTGAAACCGGAGCGCATCGTGCGGGAAAACAGCTTTTCGGTTTTCGGCGAGCGTCATCGTATCTCGGAGATGGCGGTTTACATTGTGCACGCCAGCCTTCTGCTGATCTTCGTCGGCGGCATCGTGGATGGTGTTTATGGCTGGCGCGGCTTCTTGTCTCTGACCCGCGGACAGCAATCCAGCCAGATTCAGCAGAACGCCGTTACCCGCACCCTGCCGTTTGCCGTTCGCTGCGACGGCGCCGGTCAGGAAAATTACGCTGACGGAACTCCGAAGCGCTGGTGGTCGAAGCTGGTGGTGGTTGAAAACGGCCGGGAAGTCCAACGCAAGGAAATCGTGGTCAACGATCCGCTTGTGTATCGCGGCATCCGTTTTTATCAGGCGAGCTACGGACACACAGGAAAAGTCGACAAGTTGGTCTTGACGGCTACATCGGCGAAAGGACCCGCCAAGGACATTTCAATTGGTTTAAATGAGACGGTTGCACTCGACGATGACACAACCGTACGCCTTGCCGAGTTCATTCCGGACTACGTCGTCCAGGACGGCCAGATATACGCGCGTTCCAATGATCTGGAAAATCCTGCCGCTCATTTGATTGTTGAGTCAAAAAAGACCGGCAAAGCGGCAAATGTATGGCTGCCACCCATCCCCGGTTTCGAGCAGAACTCCGCTTCACCTTACCAGTTTGAAGGCAAGGACGTTCAGATGGGGTACTACACCGGGCTCGAAGTTTCGCACGAACCGGGGCAGTGGGCAGTTTGGGGCGGGGTGCTGCTCATGGGACTTGGCTTGGCATTCGTTTTCTATATCGTTCATGCGCGGGTTTGGGCTGTGCCAGTCGAGAATGCGTCGGGGCAACTGACCCTGTGGATCGGCGGCGCCGCCAACAGAAATAAAGATGCATTCGAACAGAATTTTCAAAAGCTGGTACGGGGAATCGAAGCGGAGATCAATGCAGTATCAGCAATCACCGCTGTCGAGCACGTGATACCGCTCTCAGCAAAGTAACCACGTATGGAGGAACCTATGTCGCGCGCAAGAGTTGTTGAACAGAAACCCGCCGCCACCGGGACCACGCTGTTGGTTGCGGTCGGCCTGGGTATTGCGTTCCTGCTGTTTATGGCGTTCTTGAACGTAGTCAAGAGCGGGAATCTGCTCAGCGAATCGAACCTGCTCTATGCGGCACTCATTTTCTATGCGGGCGCGGGAACGCTCTATCTCGGCTTTGGCGTGACCGGCACCCCTTCGTATATCCGCTTTGCCTCGCTGGCTACCTGGGCGGGTCTCGTGGCAAATACGGGCGCCGTCGCGCACAGGTGGTACGAGGCAGGCCATCCGCCGTTCGCGAGCATTTACGAAATGCTGCTTAGCTTCGTCTGGACCTTGGCTGCTCTGACATTGATCGCTGAGAAGAAATATGGAGTGAAGGTGATCGGCACCGTCACCATGCCCGTTGCCATCGTAGGCGTGGTACTCATGCAGTTGTTGCGTACCGAAGTTCATCCATTGGTTCCCGCGCTGCAATCCACCTGGTTGCACGTGCACGTTACCTTGGCCATGCTGGCGTACGCGGCGTGCGCGTTGAGTTTTGCGCTGGCGATGATGTTTTTGATTCAGGACAAAGTGAAGACCGAAGCCTTCCTCGCGGCCACTAGCCTGTTCTGCGTCGGCACATATTGCGGAGTGCTCACCCGATTCGAGAAATGGGGAGGCTTGAACGTCATCGCCTGGAACCCGCAAGAAAAATCCGAGATCTTTATCTCGAAAGGCGTGCGGCTATTTGTCACAATTCCTGACCTCGGCTGGCTGATGGTGATCGTGCTGGCCGGCGTCGCTGCACCATTCGTTCTTTATCTCATTGGCCGCAAAACCCAGAGTGAAAGCACGCTGGACATGGCAAATCGCGCCGTGTTTGTCAGCATTCTTCTCCAGATCATGGCGCTTGCGTTCTTTCTATTGAGGGCACGAGACGGGCAATACGCATCGCTCGACGCAGAGGGTTTATATCCGACCAGCCTGGCCGCTAGTCCATTCATTCTCTCAGGTCTGGTCGGCGGAATTTTTGCTTCGCTACTTTATCTACTGCTGCTCTGGCGCCGCACCGATCTGGAGCGCATGCTCCCCAGCGCCGAGGAACTCGATCGCATTACGTATCGCACCATCGCCATCGCATTTCCTCTGCTTACTTTGATGATTGCCGCTGGCGCCTACTGGGCGAACCGCACATGGGGTTCCTATTGGAGTTGGGATCCGAAAGAAACATGGGCAGCCATCACCTGGCTGGTCTATGCCGGCTACCTGCACATGCGAATTACCCGTGGCTGGCGCGGTCGTCGTGCAGCTTACTTCGCCATTCTTGGTTTTGCGGTAGTAATGTTCACGTTCTTCGGGGTGACATATCTTTTGCCGGGATTACACGCGTATGCGTGAGGATCAGCCTGCATAAATGAAGCACTATGCGATCCTGACGAACCGTAAGCGCTCGATCATAGCGCTGATCCACTCGGTCGTTTTTGCGTTGATTGCCTTGGCTAGCGTCCTACGCTCCACGAATGTTACTCCGATCTGGCTCAAGACCGCCGGTACTTCTACCGCGATCACATTGATCATCTATTTAATCGTTTCCTTCGTGCTCATCGTGCTGTTTCGTGTGTCTCGCCCGGCCATAGAAAAGCTTTATTTTGCATTCTGTGCCACTAGCGCCAGCCTTGGACTGCTGCGAAACATCATCGGAGATCAGAATGTCCCGCCCGCCCGGTACTTTCGCTTTCTCATGCTGCTTTGTGCTGTGCTGACTGGTGTCATCATCTTGCGCCATCATTCCCGAGAACTCGTCGAAAACCCAGACTGAGCAGTGCAGGAAATCCGGCTTGCCTCATCTATCCAGCGCAGTTGCGCGATCACGAAGGAGTGGCGAGAAGCGTTATTCGCATCGCAACCGATAAGGCCAGCAGTGCAGACGGTACCAGAATGACCGTGAGCATCATCGCGCACTCCGCGATGTCCTGCTCTTCCTCGCCCGACGAGAGCATGCGAAGAGCCATACCGATGTGTATTCGGCAATAGTCTCAGGCCTCTTTGCGTTTTCGCCGATCATCAGGATTAGCCGTTCGGAAGACGTTCCAATGGGAGGGTGCCTGCTTAATTCGAGCAGTCTCTCGATAATCTTGCGTCCTTGCTCGCCATCATCTGGGGTGCGCGAACTCCAGAACTTGTGCCACGACACCGTGAATTTCTTCCAAAGCATGCCACCCTCTCGCATTGGGCAAATCATAAAAGAGTAAAGGATCTGCATGGTGCGGGGCTGTGATCAGAATCACAAATGATTCTTTTCACGCGATTGTAACAATGGTGAATTGCTTGTTGAATGTGCACAGGAACCGGAGTAACGTTCGGAGAAAGGCACCGAACATTCCAGCGTCCACCGTCGCAGGAGTGAGTTATGAGTACGGCGTTTCCTCTGCGTCCAGTACATGCGGACTGGAAGACCCTCTACCGAGCAGCCATCCTTGAACCAGACAAAAGCATAGTCCGCCAGAAAGTATGCGAAGCGGAAGCCGCCGTTCTCGCGCGGGCGCGCGAACTCTTCTACGTCGGCGGAACGAGAGAAGAGAAGGAGTCCCTGGAAGACGCGCTCTATCTCCTGCGCGCGTACCGAAGCGCGTGGGAAAGCGCCGAACGCATCGGTGATGGCAATGCCCAAACACCCGCCGCATAAATGCGGAGATAAGGAGTAAGCGTATGGACCGTCCCCCATCATGTTGCGATTTTTGCGGTGTTTCCCGAGTGTTCCAGGAATACGGAACCGATCTTGCTGACTTGAACTGGTACGCCTGCGCCGAGTGCACGCGAATCATCGACGCCGAAGTCTGGGAAGATCTGGTCGAACGGAGCGTCTCTGCGCATGCGCGCATTCGCCAGAGTCCGGACGACGGTGAGCCCGTACTCCGAACGCAGGCCGAATATCTGGTGCAGGCCTTCCGTGAGCTTCGCCTGGTCACCGCCTAAACGATCGCCTGCCCGAACTGTTTCTTCTGAAAATCTGCGAATGCAATCATCTGAGCAGCGGGAGAATCCGCTTTTGTATGTCGAGGACGGTCTGTTAATTGGCAGCCGCGCGCTCGTATTGATTTGAGTAGTAAAGGAGTTTCGCTTGCCTGAGGGCAGTTGGTCAAGGTAGGGACCATAGGCCGGGGCCATACGCGGGGATTGCCCATCCCCGGCCTCGTTCGTATCCTTCACCTACGATGCGCGGGAAGTGACGCATTTATCTACCTTGGCCTACGCACCGAGGATAGACCTTAGATGATGAATGGCTATAAACTCAGGGGGCCTGCCGTACAATTCGAACGCCGCACAATGATCGAACAATGGTTCGGTATTTAGAACGTGAACTTCGCCGCTAACTGGATCCCTCTCGGACCGCCTCCGCCCAGAAACGGATTGCCGATACCCACGTCGCCGGTAGCAACGATCGGATATGGGCCGGTGCTGACTTCCCGGTTGCCTTGCACACCGAAAACGCCACTCGGCGACCAGGCGTCGGCAATGAAAGCGGGAAGAAGCGGGCTGGAGAAGTTAGGATGGTTCAGTATATTAAAGAACTCCGCTCGTAACTGCATCTTCACACGCTCCGTTAAAGCGGTGTTTTTGTAGATAGCAAAATCCCACTGCTTGTAGGTTGGACCCACTAGGGAGTTGCGTCCCAGATCGCCAAAATGGCGCGTGCCCGGCACGCAGTCGGAGGCAAAGCCTGACGGCGCAGCCTGTGCGGCAGCGGTGATGGTGCAGGGTATGGCAAAAGAACTGAGCTGCAGGAAGTTGTCGGGATGGCGGTAGTCGTACTTAACGGGGCCAACCACATCCGGACGATCGTAACCTTCGCCGCTTCCACTGAAATCATCTTCTGCGTTGTAATTCAGAGTAAAGGGCTGACCACTTTGTAACGAAACAGTGCTTTCTAGCCCCCAGCCATTTTTTAACCGCTGCATCCCGCCCGTCATCCTGGGAAAGTCGTAAGCGAAGACCCAGGTGAGACGTTTGGAAATGTTGAAATTCGAAGGCCCATATTCAAGCTGGGGATTGTTGCTGTCCTGAGGCTGGGCGGCATTGACGACAAAGTCCTCGCCGTCACTCGCCGTGTCCAGCGATTTGGACCACACAAAATTAGCGGTCGATGTGATGTTGTGCCAGTTGTTAATCCTCAAACTGCTCTGCAACGAGTTGTAGTTCGACTTAGCGGTGGACTGCTCCTGAAAAATATAGAACGCACCAACACCAGCGGTTCCAAATACCCGGGGTACGCTGAAGTCTTGAATACCAGCAGGACCAGCACAGTCCGGCGTTGTGCCGAGATCGCATGCCGTAATTTTCGCCTGCGTAGGCTGATTGAGATCAACAAAGCGGAAGAGACGATGGCCCTGCGACCCTACATACCCCACCTGCAACACCACTTTGTTGGTCAGTTGTTGCTGGAAGTTCAGATTGTAGTTCTCCATATATGGCGTCTTGATGTTGCGTGCAGCGGCGAACACGTCGCATTCGACAATGCCACAATTAGACGGCGCATAAATGGGAACGCCGGGAGTGATGCTAGTTACGCCAAGGCCCGCCGAAGTAACGGGATTTGGTCCAAAGTTGGCATAAGCAGGACCGGGAGCGTAAAAGGCTGGATACGGCAGGTGGCCCATAAACATATCCTGCGAGAATGCATCATAGAAAAGGCCCCAACCGGCCCGAATCACGGTCTTGCTTCTGCCGGTCACATCCCAGGCAAGGCTTGTTCTAGGAGAAAAGTTCTTGTGATCTGGGTTGTACAGCCCAGGCTGCCCCGCTGTTCCGACCGGAACCACAGTCCCTAGGCCAGTATCGGTCGCCGGATTGATGCTGGTGACGGCGAAGTTGTCAAACAGATTGTTTTTCTCGGAAATCACGCCGTAGTAGTCCCAACGCAAACCGTAGTTCAGGGTGATGCGAGGAGTTATGCGGAAGCTATCCTGCAAATAGAGACCATATCCGTTCTCGCGGGTATGCCGCCGCGTGTACCCTGAGTACTGCAGGCTGCCAAACCCACCGCCTTCAGGGTCTCCTTCGAGAAACGTGCTCAAATCGGCGAACTTGATTCTGCCGCGAAAGTACTTGTTGAAATACTGTTCAACGCTGGTACGGCGGAAATCAAACCCCATCTTCAAGTCGTGCTTGGTGATTTTCCACGAGAAGTTTTCGACGAACTGATTGTTGGTATCTACACGCTGCCGCGGATCGCCAGAAGTGGTACCCGGTTGCGCGAAGAAGCTGGTTGCTCCGCTCGGGGTTGCAGCCGCAAGAATAATCGGCATGCCGGAATTATGTGGGACCAGCCCGGTACAGTCCGCCACGGAGCTGGCAGCACATAGGCCAATCGAGCTCGGCTCAAACTTCTGGTCCTGAGGAAAGAATCCTTCCGCGAAACGGTTCCAACCATAGCGTATTTCATTCACTTTGGTTGTGCCAAAGGTGTGGACGTAAGAAAGGGAAACCAGTTGCACGCGAGTTGGCGTGATCGTGTTGAAACCTGGCAATTCGCCGCCGGAAGCTGTCAGCGCCAGCGGAAATGATTGCGTGCTGTCGCCAAAGAAGTACCGCCCCGTGAGGATGTTGCTTTGATTGAAATTCTGGTCAATCTTGGCGATAACGCTGCTCAGGTTGTTGTACGAGGGTGTCACCAGGGATGCATTCGGCCCCGCGGGGCAGCCGATATCCTCGCCAACTCCAGCGGTCGCTGAGGGATTTCCAAAAGTCCCGGGAATGTTCGGCGCTGGCCAGAATTTCAGTATCGCCGCGGTCACTGGATTAGCCGGGCCATTGGCGGCAATGTCGGCGTTGACCTGTGCGGGATCGGGCACGCAATCCAAAGTCACGGTGCCAACGCTTTCGCGCTGTCCTTCATAGTCCAAAAAGAAAAACGTTTTGTCTTTTACAATCGGACCGCCGAGCGCGCCACCAAACTGGTTGTTATGGAACGGCGCGCGAGGCTGGTTGGCGAAGTTAAAATAGTTGCGAGCATCCAGCGCATCGTTGCGGAAATATTCGAAGACGTCGCCATGAAGGTTGTTCGTGCCGCTCTTGGTAACAATGTTGACGGTTGCACCGGCGTTGCGACCGTATTCCGGCTCGAAGTTGGAAAGCACCCGCATTTCTCCTACCGCGTCAATCGGGAGAATTGCTGACGGTACAGCGAAGACCCCGCCCTGGTTAATGGCTGGGTCGTTGCGGTACCCGTCATTCATATCCGTGCCATCGAGCAGATAATTGTTCGATCGCCCCCGCGCCCCGTTCATGGAAAACTCACCGAATGAACCGGGAGAATCCGTAATCTGGTCGGGGGACCCGGCTACACCCGGGTTTAGATAAATGAGCTTGGTATAGTCGCGGCCGTTAATTGGAAGATCTTCGACAGCGGCCGTGGTTAAAACGCCACCTAATTCATTGCTGGTGGTCTCGACGTCAGGTAGTCCGATGCCGGAAACCTCGATCTTCTCTGATACCTGGCCAGGTTTTAGTACGGCGTCGACACGGCGCTCGGTAGCAACGTTAACCACTACGTTGCTCGTGATTGAGGTCTGAAAGCCACCCTGAGTGATGGTCACGGCGTAGTTTCCGATCGGGAGTTCCGGCATGGAGTAGCTGCCGTCTGCGGTGGTCTGCGTCATTCGTTCTAAACCGGTGTCCATGTTCTTGACTTTGACAGTGGCACCGGTTACCCACGCACCAGTCACGTCGGTGACTGTGCCGAGGATCGTGCCGCGGAAAGTTTGTGCGACCAAAGCGGTTGCGGTGAGTACGATCATCACCAGAATCAGCTTAACGAAGGAGAGTATGATTTCTTCGGTTTTCACGGCTTCACCTCGGGCGAGGCGTGCTGGTTTCAAGATCTGCCAGCTACCATCTGTAAAGTGCGGTGCCTGCATTTTCATCACAAGACTGCAAGCCCCGCAGTGACGGGCAACACAGGAATTTGTGACTAGGGAAAGTGGAAGACCTCGTATTCGTTATCTTTTGCCGGGGTTACATGCGTATGCGTGAGGATCGCCTTCATAAATGAAACACTTCGCGATCCTGACGAACCGCAAGCGCTCGATCATCGCGCTGGTCCACTCGGTGGTTTTCGCGTTGATTGCCCTGGTCAGCATCCTGCCCGCCGCGAATGTTTCTCCCGATCTGGCTTAAGACCTCAGGGGTCTCTACGGCAATCACGCTGATTGTCTACTTAATCGTCTCATCAGTGCTGATCCTGCTTTTCGTGTGTCTCGGCCGGCAATCGAGAAGGTTTCTCTTCGCCGCGCTGGGTGGCTTTCGGATCCCAGGCGTATGTTTGCATTTCTTGGATCGTCTTTGGTGCAGTCTGTCGGCAAAATCGAACGAGCCGTTGATTGAGAACCATCGATGCTTTTCGGATACCTTCGTTCACATCATTTTTGCATCGCAATGCCAAATGCCCCGCTTGGTCATCTCGGCTTTGAGTGACGCTGCGGGTGGATCCACGATTACTCTGGCGTTCTTTTGCGGACCAATAAACTTAACAAGGTCGTCAGCGTATTCCGCATCCGTTTTCTGTTGCGGGTAATCAAGAATTTCGTTTCCGATGCCAGAATTGCGAGACAGTGAGAGCCGCATAAAGGACGCCTGAGAAGCGTCAGAGTTGGGCTTCTTTTTTAGACTTTCGTTCCGATTGCGGCTTCATCTTAGCGTTTGAAGCATCCTGCTTTTCCGCTAATAGGCTCAAAATGTTAGTAAATAACGCGTCCTTTTTTCGCCGGTCTCCTTGAACGCCGACCAACTCAATTAAAAACAGCAGCGTTTCAGCCATACGGAGCTACGCTAACAGATTTAATTTAGTTTAAGGAACTGCCCGTACGTGCGGAGCCTTGCCCGTAGGTGCTATTTACCCGGCCCACGTGCCATATGACAGGGGCAGAATTTGCGCGGCTGTCTGGCATCGTCCGCGCTGGCCGCGGGCACGGAGAGAAAGAGAGCGAGAGCGACTGTCAATCGAATGCTCCCAGATAAGCGCGCATGGCCTAAGCAGTATGCGGGTGTGCCAGATAGTGTTGGCGCAGCAAGTCTTTGCCGTAATCGTTTCCGTTCGGCGTTCGCACCACGCAATGAATGTGTTGTTGAGTGGGCTTCTTTTGGGTCAGCGGCAAACGCTTCTTGCCAACTTTAGTTCCGTTTTCCGAATCATCTCTGACCACAAGGAATCCGGATCCGAATTGAAAACCGTGCTGGCGTCCGCCGGAAAAATGAACCACGCCCCCACTTCCACTTCTTTCTGTAGTTGAACAGTATTCCATCCCGCATAACCAAGATAGACGTGGAAACTGCTAGGATTAGTTTCAGTCGAAATGGCCTGTTCGAACAAGGTCTTCTCGGAAATCAGGTAAACCCCGCCGAAGATGTTCTTAGCCCCTTTTATTGCGGGTGACGATTGCAACAAAGCAAATACTGCTGCAGTATCGACTGGACCTCCAAGATACGCTGGGTCAGAACGGCCTTTTGCCGCGGTGAGCCCCTGAAACAGTTTTGAAAGCGGGACATGCGTGCGTCGATTGAGAACCAGTCCGACCACATCTTGGGTATCATAAGCAACCAGGAGAACCACCGTTTCAGCGAAGTTCGGATCGCCAATGTTACGGCTCGCCACAAGCACCTTTCCGATACCCAGGTCCTGAGGATTCTTGGATTGGACCGGAAGAGAAACGTTCCTGAGGATTTTGCCATTCGCCTCGCACACGCCGTTCGAGCAGATTAGATTTTTCACCGGCTGGCTCTTGTGCCAGAGCGACTCATCGGGAGCAGGTACTGGATAGTGGGGCTGAGAAATCGTTATCAGGATGTCATTCTGAGCACTTAGCGTTCCCATCGCCACGATAACAATAACCGCACATAGTCCTGTGAAAACCCGGAATTTGCGCAGAGGCATGGACTACGCTCCCGAGACGTAATCATTATTATTGCGCAGTTTTTGCGTTGACCTACATTGCCATCCGGCCGCGCAGAGCCAACTAGAAAGGTAAAAGTGAAATGAGTGACCTTGCGAAGTTCGAGCGGTGTCATGCGTCAGTCGGAGTGATGAGGTTGCAGACTTCATCGCAGGGAAGTACTCCTGCGGCGAAGTATTCTTTGCACGTGGCCGCAGATCAGAAATAGTAATTACCTACCGCCATAAAATGCGGTACTCTAGTATCCGCGAAAGTTGGCTTCATCCTAATATTTGACGTGGGAGTCATATTCCTTTCATTCCCGGTTCCGGGAGGTGCCATGTCGCGCTCACGAAAATTCTGCTGCTGCTCTTTCCTCGCGATTCTGGTCGTCGCTAACGCCAGCGCTCAATCGAAGCGACCCAAATACGATGTCCAAACCGAGGCGAGGATGAAAGGGGTTGTGGAGGAGCTGAAGCTACCACCAAAGGGTAGCGAGAATGGTGTTGCCTACCTCTTGGTGAAAGACGGAACAGACACTCTCGACGTGTACCTCTGCCCCAAGTCCTTTCTTGATGAGATGGGAGTGACCTTTAGTAAGGGCGCTGAGATCGCACTCGTTGGGTCAAAGGTAAAGGAGAACGGCGCCGATCTCGTCTTGGCCCGCGAAGTCGTCAACGGAAACGATACCGTGGTTCTCCGAGACGATAAGGGTAATCCGGTCTGGGTGTCGCACCGGTGAGCGGCTGTCAGTTATCCTACCCGAAGCAATATGCAACACGGTTCTGCCGAGCTGAAGAAGAAAGCTCCGATTGCGTTGATCGGGCCTCTCGATCTTCCTAACCGGGATACTTTGGCGCTGTTACCATAGCGCGAATCTCTGTCCAACTTCGAACCTTCACTGACTTGCCCCAGCCTCCCGCATAACATGCACTAATTCGTGGAGAGAAGCCGCAGGCGCGCACGGTCTTTTTCCGCTCCCGTCCATCCCGCTGACAAGCTTTGTTCGAGTTGACAGTTCTTTCAGCCCCGCGTACTTTCGAAGAGACTGGATCGGCATGAAACGGATCTCCTCCTGGCTTCTAATGTTGCTGTGCGGAATGATCATTCTTACGACTTCCGTCCCGCCAGTAGATGACCCTGGCACCGCCTACAATGAGTCCGACGGTGCGGTGACCATATCGTTGCCGTCCACCAATGCTGTCACTTCAGTTGCACCGGCTGCGTTTTCAACCAAGCTCTTGCGACCCTCTTCTTCCCATCCTGCGGTTTCCCAAGAGACCCACATTGTCGCTGGTAAGCCAGCGCCGTTTTTGTATTCTTTTCAACAACTCCTCTGTACGTTCCTGATCTGAGAACTCTCTACAGCAGGTGGTTGAAGCATTCTCCGCACAGCATGCGTAAAGAGCGCTGTTCGTAGGTACTTCGTTGCTTTTTCTTTCACGTATTAGAGGGGATTTCCAGCTGATGTCAAATTCACGGGAAAACATCTGGCGGGATCTTTATCGGGATGCCCTGCTGGAACCAGATCCAATCAAGGCGCGTCCTCGAGTCGACAAAGCGTATGAAGCCGTCGAGCACCGGCTGCAAGAACTGGAACACTCGCCAGAAACTCTGGAAATTCGTGAACTCAATCTGGCGCTTCATTTTCTCCACTTGCTTCGATTAGCAGCCCCGCAGCGAGCAGAGGACCTCGAGGCATGATTTGCCGGCAGCGGCCTTGAAGTCGAGACAACCCTTCCCAAAAGAGTTACGCTGCGGGTTGTGCCCGTTTTACCAAGGAGTGCCGGGCAATCCACAAGGAACGGTAAAATCGTGCAGCCGGTTGCAGCTTCCTTAGTCGGCTTTGGGTTGCTTCAGCATGGGGATGTCGTGGCGGCGCTGCAGAAAAGGTAGAACGATCTGGGTTGTCATGCCGGTTTGGTCTTCACCGACTGTTTCGCTAAGGTGCCCTGGATGAGGTCAACTAACTTCGATCCAGTCGTTAGTGACTCATCTGATTTCTCGTAGAAGGCGGCAGCACCTTCTGCTACGAGCTTGTCAGCATTGGAACTGGAAAGGCTCGTCAGCACGATCACTGGGATCTTCTTCGTTTGGCTCTACGATTTCAACGCACGAAGTACCTCCAGACCCGCCACCTTTGGAAGTAGCATATCGAGGAGGATCAGCTCAGGTGTGTTTTGTCGCGCACTCTGCAATCCCTGTTCACCGTCTGCTGCGGTAATGACGCGGTATCCAGCCTTTGTCAAATCCCTCGCCGTCATTGTCCTCACCATTCGGCTGTCTTCTACGATCAATACAGTTTTCATGGATCTCCGTGATCTATGGCATGCGGAATCTATCCGCCACCGTCGGTGGCAGCTGTTCCTCCAGTCTTGTCGCTAACCATGCCTGTAGTTCGGAGGCTTGGTCGGATGGCATAAAAAGAAACGACAACCCAGCATCGCCCATGGCGTTGGCCCAGCACACCCTGCTGTCTGCTGTGATCGGCAAAGATAGCTCTGGCAGCTTGAACTGAGCCATTCCTTCCAGGCCGGACGAAAGCGCGACTGACGCGCTCAGTGCCATGCCGCTTTCACTGACATTCACGGTTCGACCAGAAAAGATGCCGTTTGTCTTTGTTGTAAGTACAGCGGGGACTACGACTGGACAACGGAAATAGCGTCGGCGCTCCCGCACGATAAGGCCATAGGCGACCTTTAAGCTGTGGCGAATGGACTCGGGCGTGAGTGGTCGCTCCAGCACAAAACTAAAACCTTGTTTCAAAGCATGAGCACTCTCGTCGCTGTTGGCACTGATCGCAAATGCCACCGTAGTTTTATTTGAAGCAGACGTGCGCGTTTTCTTCAGAATGCTATAGACCGGTTCCCCAATTGAGAGATCCAACACCACGGCTTCAAACTTGCGATCGCTGATCAGATCCAGTGCAGGCAAAAAGCTCGAACTGAGCTCAACCAACAGTGCATGTTCCTGAAAAGCTTCAATGATTTGTTTGGTGATAATGGAATCCCCGGTGATGAGAAGCACCGTACCAGCTCTGCCTGGATATTTATGTCGGCTCATCCCGCAATCAGCCTCGTTATGCGGACTTCCGCTTTTCATCAGCTTTTACCGTTGGTTGCTGTTCGGTTTGTAAATTCTGGCTAACCCTTAGTTGCAATAATTGCCTGAGCAGACGTATTTGAGCTGCATAGTGCGCAGCCGTGAGCCCCGCGCCAGCCCCGGCACCTAACAGGAAAATACCGAGCGCACTCCAAGAATCCATTAAAAGACATTGTTGCTCTTTTTCTTTTCGTTCTAAGAATTTAGTAAGGTCTGTTACGAAATCCGAACGAATCAACGAATACAATGTGAAAGTCCGAGTATAAAAAAACACGACTAAGCCGCACATTCCACGTTGCTTGTCTACCAGCGACGACAGGTTAGGAATTCAGTACTATCTTGGGTCCCTCGCGTTAAACTCAGGGGACAGCGGTTCCTATACCCGTGGGTGATCAGGACAAAGGGCAGAACGTGTTCGCTGCAGTAGCCCAACCAATTGCATGCGTTGGAAAAACGCGGTTGGGAATTGTGGGTCATCGTTCTCCCCGCACGTCGGATTACTTTCGCTGATTATTCCCGCTGCATTCCGCAAGAAGCAGCAGATTCATCTCCAGATTACAGTCTCGCGCAGTTATCTCGTTTCCAGGCGTCCGGAGCTCCAGCCGACGCGGCGGAGATTGATCTCCAACACTACCCAAAACGACCTAGTGCGACTCCAGTCGTTCGGCGCGTGCCCAAATCCGTCCCTGAGAAAACACAATGACTACAGGTGCAGAGTTCGGAAAGGGGCTAAGTACGACAAAGATGTTTTTCGCCCGTTTTCTTGAGCCATTCAGGTGACAGATTTCGCGTAATAAGGTGAACGGGCAAACAGCCTACGAGGGAATCTCATGAAATTATCTGAGCATCACCGGATTTTGCTGATTATCCTGCTTTTTCTCATGTCAACAACTATGGCTTCTGCACAGAAGAGGACACAGTCAGAAGGCGATGCCCGTCGAGAATTGGATGCATTGACCTCTGCGCACAAACCGCCGACCACCAGGAGCAATATCCTTAATACGGGGGAAGGCACAATCGAACATGAATCCGTCGTCAAAAAGGCAGGCCACAGTTTCACGCATATTAAATGGTCACATGTCAAAAAGCAGGCAGCCCGGGTTGGGCTAACAGCCGCTCGCATAGCGCAAAGCTCAGGCTATTTACCGGTGGTCCCGCGGCTTTCGCAGGAAATACCACCGCAATCCTCTCCCGCTATGCCGCCAGCTCCGGCACCAAAATGAGCGCGCACTCGCGCTCATCTAGGGCAATTTCAGACTCAGACGAGCGAACCGGCAAGGTTCGCTCGTGCGATCTGGAAATCTTGCTAACAATCCATGCATTCTTCATTTAAGCCTCATCGCCATCTTGTATTTCAGCAAACGTGCTTCGAACCTTTTGCGATCGTGCGAATCCGCTGATAATGTGCTCAGCGCCCTTTGTTCACTTTCCACCGCTTTGAAAGCGCTGCCGGACTGAAAGTATGCTTGAGCCAACTGGTCGAGATAGTCGCTACCACCTCCGGACTTTTCGACAGCCCTTTTTGCGTATTCCACTGCAGTTCTAGGTTGGCGAAGGTCTGTCGGCTCACAAGTCAGAAAGCTCTCGGCATAATTGAACAATTCATCGGGAGTAGCTTCCTCGCGCGTCGCTAATTGGCTTGCAATGATTAAACCGCGGGACGTCAATTCGCGTGCTTCGAGCATGTCCCCCCCTTCTGCCAAGGTTCCGCCAAGTACGATCAACGTCTCCGAATACCGGGATGCTGCCAGTACATTTCCCGGTTCGGAGGTTGAGAGGCCCTGAAGGATTTCGAGCACCTTTCGATAATTCGAAACGGCGCCAGATCGATTATTCATCTTGTAGAGTAGGTCGCCGACATAACGAAGCGATATGGCAAAACTCATCTTTGCCTGGGCGTTGTTCGGGTCGCTTCGCGCAGCCGCTTCGCTCAACGCCAAAGCCTTTAGATAATTCTGTAATGCTTCCTTACTATTGTTAAGCGATTCTTCAATTCCTCCGATCTTCTGGTAGGCAAACGCCATGCGGCGGCGGTCTTCAAGACTATTTGGATCGGCGGCCAGCAAATCCTGGAATGTTGCGAGCGCACCCTGGTAGCTCGCCATCGCATCTCGCGTGTGACCATCACTCCCGTCGAGATCGCCCAGGCGGACTTCAACCAGCGCTGCTCCACGCCGGGCAGGCACATCGTTTCCGTCAGAAGCTATTATGGAGTGATAGAGAGCAAGTGCTTTTTGATAGCTAGCTTGCGAGCCAACTTTATCCCCAACGTTAGGCATTCCGCTGTGTCCCTGAAGATCCCCGAGCACCTGATAAGAATTGGCCAATTGGAATCGAAGTTCCTTCTCATGGGGGGCGCGGACTACTAACGATTCAAGAATGGAAGTCGCGTGGCGAAGATCGGCGACCGCTTCGCTTGGTTTCCCCAAAATCGGCAGAACCTGCCCAAGAGATTTGTAACTGCGCGCCAAGTATTCTTGCCCGATTGAATCTTGCTGATCTGATCGCGTCAGCTGCTGACTGATTTCAAGCGCTTTGTTATAGCTTTGCTCCGCTCCTGCAATGTTGCCAAGATTCGCCACGTAGGGGTTACCCTGCACATCGCCAACCTTCAAATAAGCTTCAGCAAGTTCGTGCTCTAAAGTCGCATCGCCACGGGCTTGCGCAGATAATTTGTTCAGATATTGCAGTGCGCGTTGCACCAGCAATTCACGGGCAGGTGTAGATCCGGGAAGATTCTGAATCGCATTGTCGAACTCGAAGAGAAACGAGGTAGTTAGCTTGCGAATGTCGTTGAATTGCTGTCTTGCTAACGCGCGCTGAGATTGGGCAACCCGCGCTTGCCAGGTAGTAGCCACAATGCCGGCGACGAGCGAAACCAGTACCAGAATCGCCGCGGTTACTGCCGCTTTGTGGCGCTGTACAAATTTTCCCGCGCGATAACGGGTGCTGTCCTGATGCGCGGTGATCGGCAGGCCTTCAAGGTGTCGCCTCAGATCCTCCGACAGTTGCTCGGCCGAACTGTACCGGCGTTGTGGCTCTTTGCGCAGCGCCTTGAGCACGATCAAATCGAGATCGCCGCTAAGCTGTCGCTTCAATTTTTCTGGAACAGTCGCCCTTAGATCAGCTACTTGGGCACCGGAGAGGTGGCTACGGGCCTGTGCTTTCTGCGCTGGCTCAAGTTTAAGTGCTTTCGAGGAGGGCTTCTCCGGTTCCTGCTCGCAAACCGCGCGAAATATCTCTTCGGAGCCATCGGTTTTCAGGTTGTAAGGAAACCGGGACGTTAGCAGTTCATACAAAATCACTCCGAGGGAGTAAATGTCGCTGGCCGTACTTACGGCTTCGCCGCGCACCTGTTCTGGACTGGCGTACCAGGGCGTCATGAGTCGAAACTCCACCCGGGTTGCATCCACCGGTTGCGTGAATAACTCCGGCTTGAGCAGTTTGGCAATCCCAAAATCTAGAAGCTTCGGCTTACCATCCGCCGTAACCAGAACGTTGTTGGGCTTCAAATCTCTGTGAACGATCAGATTCTGGTGGACGTAATGGACTGCCATGCAAACGTCACGAAACAGGCGAATACGATCTTGGATCGATAATTTGCGAAAGTCGCAGTACTGATGGATCGGGGTGCCTTCAACATAGTCCATCACGAAGTAAGGAACTCCGTCATCGGTGCTGCCACCATCCAGGAGCTTTGCGATATTAGGGTGATCGAGCGCAGCGAGAATCTGTCGCTCGGCGCGGAATCGCTTCAGTATCTCCTCAGAATGGATCCCGGTTTGCACCAGCTTGATTGCCACCCGCTTCTTAAAAGCATCGTCAGCACGAGCGGCCACGTACACCTCCCCCATGCCTCCCGACCCGATGCGATGAATGACGTGATAAGGCCCAAGCCTCTGACCCTCCCACTTGTTTGCACGTCGCCCGGCACTAGATCCTGAAGCAATCGATTCGCCGGGAGTGGATTCGTGCGCGGATAGGAGGGCTTTGAGCTCAGCAATGAGGGCGTCATCCTGACCGCAGCTTTTACGCAAAAAAGCGTCGCGGTCCTCCGCTGGAACGGCTAGAGCCGAGGTGAAGAGTTGCTTCATGTGCTCCCATCGCTCGACGTTCACGACCCGTCTCTATTCTTCTCAATTTCCACGGTTAGCCAAGCCTTGGCCATGGTCCAGTCTCGCTTGACGGTCGCCGCGGATATTTGAAGCGAGTGCGCGACCTCATCCACACTTAACCCGCCAAAAACTCGCAGCTCAACGATTTGAGCTTGCCGCGGATCCAGCTCCGTCAGACGACTAAGACTTTCATCCAAACTCAGCAACTCCCCGGGCCGCTCGGTCGACATTGCCATGGCATCCTCGATGGGTACTTTGGCCGCGCCACTCCCACGCTTCTCGGCAACGTGGCTGCGAGCGTGGTCCACCAAAATACGCCGCATCAACTGCGCTGTAATGGCAAAGAAATGGCCCTTATCTCTCCAGTGGACGTTCTTTTGTTCCACTAATCTCAAGTATGCTTCATTGACCAAAGCAGTGGGTTGCAGTGTGTGGTCGGGCCGCTCTCGGCGCAAATATGACGCTGCAAGGCGACGCAGCTCGTCATAAACAAGTGGAACGAGAGCGTCGCGGGCATCAACATCGCCCCGGCTCCATCGGGCCAGCAACTCTGTGACCTGCTTGGAAGACTCCGCCGTGGCTTGGACTCCGATCAAAGCTTTCCGCGTATTAGCGGTGAATTCTAATAATGAGCAGAACTCAAGTCAATTAAGCAGAGTCCCCGGTACTGGGCCAGTACAAATTGACAGTACCGAGTTTCCTTTCTTCGCGCATTCCCGACAAATGGCTCCGAGACTATGAGCTCTTTCGCACGGAAAATCCGCGTATTGAATTGAGGGCGAAACAAGCCGCCCTGATCAAATAAATTCGAAAGGTCAAACTACAATGAAAAGACTTTGCAAATCCGGAACTGTCGTAGCATTGTTCTTGGGCGCTCTAATGGTTGCGCTCAGCCCAGCAAGTGCAGCCGCACAAAACCGGGGGCCGGTAATGCCTTCGATGGGATACAACCCGATTGGTTGGATGACGCAGCTCAACAACATCGGCAATCAGCAAGTGCAGCAGATGTACAAAAATTGCATCACGCATCCCGGTGCCTGCCGAGGTCTAGCTACGCCGCAATCTCTTAACAATGCGATCCAAGCCGTACAGAACCAGAGCATCAGCAATGCGCAGCAGACACAGCGGAATATGAACGACACCACCCGCGCGATTTCGAATACAAATTGCGCCATTACTGGCGGTAGCGTCTATACCAACCGGGTCACTCAGCAGAAGGAGTGCTATCGCTAGCGGTAACCGGAGACGCGCCGGCAGATTGCCAAAAACGCAGAGAGGCAGGATGAAGACCTGCAACTCTGCGTTTAGTGCTTGCCATAACTTTTCATATCGGCTCTGATTGGCCTTCCTTGCCAAACGCACACCTGATTACGCTTTAGCTCCTTGCATCCAGCCTTGTAGATGTGTATTTACAGCGTTCAAGATGGGCAGTCGGGGATTACGACCATCCAGCGGGGAGCTCCTGATCGATGACGAACAACGGCTGATGTCTTCGAGCGAACGATCACCGGATTGTCGGCAATGTCCTTGATCTCGTTAGCTTCAACCTCAACGATGCGTCCAATGGTTGTGATTGCGCTGGTAATCATGGAGGCGGTTGACATCGTCGTTCAACAGGTCTCGATCGCGAGGAGACAGCTTGTGGTCGTTAGCCGACTTTCTAAGCGAATCAATGACGTCGTTCAGAAGACCGTTATCGAAACGGCCGTTATCGAGATCGGCCTGCATTTTAGTTAGCTCCTCTTTGGTCCTGTTAAGACGCGCATTTTCTTTTTCGCTCGCGCCTCGACTCCAGACGTGGTCGAGATCTTGGCTGACATATGAGAACAATTGGGATCGCCATTGGTCGCTCGCATAGCGCGCATCGCGATCGTGATACCAGTCCTGTTGGGCAAAAGCAATCGATGTTACCGATGCCAGAATCAACACAGCTGTCATGCACAGTTTCATGGCTACTCCTTTGCTCCAATGATCTTGGACGCATCCTATCGTGCGTAGATACGGCGAGTTTTATTGGACCGCCGTGCGGTCCCAATGTCTATACACGAAATGCTGTACAGCTTGGTTGGCAAAATATCTCGATAATACTCACAATACTTTCGGCAAAGTTGATCCAACGCTATGACGAAGCAAGTGAGAGCTTGCTGTAGCTCGCCAGCAACAATTTGCTATTGGTTCATCATCTCGGTCGTGGCGTGGGGAGCTCTAAGCCTCATAGGACTCTATTGGCGTCCTCTCCGTGCTTCATTCGACGCGACCTGCCTTTTTGCCATGGCCATAGGCTGCCTCGCCAACTGGCTTAGGAATCGCAGCTTTCACTGTGTTATCACTGGCCCGCTATTTCTGATCGGCGGCCTCATTTTCCTGCTTTCAGGAGTGCAGATGATCCGTGTCAACACACGTTGGATCTGGCCGTTCGTTCTCATCGGCGTCGGCATCGCGTTAGTGGTGGAACGGCGCTTCGCTCAGCCTTCTGCGTCCTAATCGGAGCTAAAGGTTTATCAAGAAAATGCAGATTAGCACGATCGTCATGGATACTACGGCACAACGTCCAGAGCAAGTCTTGGATGCATGGGTATCCAGACCTATATCGCGCAAAACCCCGCTCCCGAGCGAACAACCGGCGCACGCTTGCCCTAACACCGGTTTTCGTCAGCCACCGTGAACTACAATCGCAGAAGCGTGCAAAAGCTCGAAATTATTGCCGATTGGCTGAAGGGAAAATGTCGTGTATTGGAAGGTTTTCTGGATTATTGTAACCATCGGGTTCGCGTCATTGACTCTGAGCACATTGACCGGCGCTCCCCCCACGTCCACCGCTCCTGATGCGTTTGCCGACGCCTTGCGAGACGATATCAATCCCGATCAAACTATTCGCGAGGCTCGCCAAACTCTCTATCAGATCGGTGACCATTTCGATTCCGGCGAATATGACCGCCTCACGCCGCCCGCTTTCTCAGCCATGACTCTGGTAGCGCTGGAGTGGTCGCGCATCGGCTGGGCAAGATTTTTACAGGGGGAAACGCTGGACGCCATTCAGTTCCTGAATTCAGCCTGGGTGTTGAGCCAATCTGGTGTACTGGCCGATCGTCTGGGCCGAGCATATGAAAAAGAAGGGCAAAAGGAAACGGCACGTCACTTCTATGCTTTAGCCGCGGCAGCTGGAGGGCCCGACGCGCAGTCCGGACGCGAGCAAGCGACGAGATTATCTACTGGTCCCGATGCTGCCGTTCAGGAAATCGGCCAGGCATCCACCGAGCTATTGGATATGCGAACGGTTAAGATGCCGGCCTCTACAGGGAATCCGGGTTCCGCACAATTTGCCCTCGTCTTTGAAACTTCCAGCAGACCCTCGCGAGCGGAATTCCTCTCTGGCGACGGCGACCTCCGCTCCGCCGCCGACAAAATTCGCGAAAAGGAGTTCCTGGTTCGGTTTCCCGACATTTCATCGATCAAGATCGTGCGCCACGCACAGCTGTCGTGTGCACAAGCAGGCTGCTCGGTTGTCCTGCAACCCCTCGAGGTCCTGCAACCCGTTGAGAACCTGCTGGGATCGTCTGCACCACAGGCGGCGCAATCGACTGACCCGCCGCCGCTCACGGCTTCGCCCGCTGCATCCTTGATCGAAAGGGCCAGAGAGGTGGCATGGCAGTTTTCCCAAAAGCTTCCCAACTTTATTTGCCAGGAGTTCATGTCGCGGTTTAGCCAGCGAGGCCGCGAGGAGAAAACGCCCCTGGACATCGTTTCGGCCGAAATCATTTACGAGGACGGGCAGGAAAGTTATCGTAACGTGAAGATCAATAACCACCCCACGGATAAGCCCCTGCAGGAGATCGGTGGGTCCTGGTCCACCGGAGAATTTGCGTCCATACTGCTAGAGATTTTTGATCCCGGTACCCACGCGCAGTTCCGGTCCGGTGGTGCATCTACTATTTCGGGTTTTACCGCCCATGTTTACAATTTTCAAGTCCAGAGCGAAAATTCACGCTGGATGTTGCACGCCGGCTCTCAAAATCTGGCTGCGGCTTACGTGGGCTCCGTATGGTTGGATCCGAACACCGCGCGTGTCCTGCGGATCGAGATGCAAGCCCGCGACCTACCGTCAGACTTCTCAATGGCTACCGTCGAAACCGCGGTAGATTATTCGTACATGAGGATTGGCGAGACGTCGGTTTTGCTTCCGGTCCATGCCGAGGCCTTGGGCTGTCAACGGGATTCCAGCTACTGCAGCCACAACATCATTGACTTCCGTAACTATCACGAATTCAAATCCGATATCAAGATTCTTCCGCATTGATTTCGCCTGGAACTCTCAGCAGTGCCTGATTCGCCCGTGCCGACCGACTCCAGCGTAGTACACGTCACGCTTACGAGATCACCCGATTACAAACCGGAATAATCATGTCCTCGGGCATGCGCACGATGGCAAACACCTCAGCGTCGAGCCACGTACTGGAGAAGGTCAGCCGGTCCTGATCGAGAATGCGCTCGCCCGATAGATCATCTCCTTCCGCGTGCTCATCCCAAAGAGGACGCCGTGTGACAACGGTCGGAATGTGCACGCTTCCATACGCCGCAGGCGGGTTGCGAAACCGTCGATGTTTCAAAAGATGCTTCGATCGGCGATCAAATTGCTACGCGAAGAAGGAAGCGCCAGCGACTGTGTTAAACGCCCTCATGACGATTTGCCGCGCGGGCGGCGCCGTGGGTTTGGCCAAACACCATTACCGCCTGGTAGGACTGCTGCCGAGTACCGATGAGAATTATTGATTTTGCTGAGTTGAACCTTCTTGAACTGCCTTGCGCGCCATCAATCCGAAGCCTTTGGAACTGGCCGCCTTCTGCAAAGCGCGCAACTCCATCTGGGCTTGCGTACGGTGGTTTGTTTTGTTCGCAAATTCCGCTAACGCAAGATCGTTCTCCAACTTAAGACCGACAAACCCATGGTGTTCGGCGTCAGAGCCAGTCTTCTGGAAGAGCATGTGAGATGCTTCTGGATGACTGGATGCGAGGAGGACACGACCCCTAACCAATTCGAACTGCAAATGAAGAAACCGGTTCTGACTCTTGTTTCCTAGCTGTAGTGCTGCCTCTATTTCCTTTTGAGCTTCGTCTTGTTTTCCCTGGGCGAGAAGTGAATCGATCACTACGAGGCTGGCACTGAGCGCGTCGTCGTCTTGTTGCTCCTGCTGAAACTGCTCTTTACAAGAACGCGCCGATATTTCCGCCTGCGAAGCGTGACCTTCTTCAATGGCGAGTCTCGCCAAAGAGACTCGGCTTTCAGCTGCAGATTGCTTTTCTCCGGCTTGATTTCTGAGATCAAGAGATTCTTCGTATCGCTTCCGCGACAAGACGAGGTCACCCCGGTCCAACGCCACGTCCCCCATCCCATTTAGCACATAGGCAGTTGCGTTCTTGTCGTCAATTTTCCGCGCAATTCCTTCCGCCTGCCGGTACGCTGCCTCCGCTTTATCGAGCTCGCCACTCTGCCTCCAGATGTCTCCCAAGCTGTCAAGATTGAGGACTACGCCTTCCTTATCGTCGACAGCTTGATACTCCGGAATGGACTCCTCCAAAAGTTTCCTCGCTTCCATCAGATCGCCTTGAGAAAAACGAGCGTCAGCAAAATTGCTGAGCGCGGTGGCGACGCCATCCCGGTTGCCAACCTGCTTAAATTTCTTGACTGCCTGCTGGAGCATTTCTGCAGATTGTGTGAGGTCACCCCGTAGATAGTAGAGAGCCGCGAGATCGGTGCGCATCATGGCTTCGCCATTAGGATCCTTGGCCGCAAGCGCCCCTTCAAGAGCATTTCGGCAGATATCGATGGCTTCTGTGGACGCGTCTATGGCGGGCTCTTGCTGACAAAGAATGCCGTAGGTTCGACTGACAATGACCGGTGCTCCTTGCACAGTCGCCTTTTCGATCGCTAAGTTTGCCGCAGCATGTGCTTTGGTAAAGTCTCGATTGATCCACGCGGAAGCCTCGGTCATGTCAATCCGGGCGTCGTTGCCGAGTGGCGGTGGAAGGTGCCGCAGCGTTGCCAGCGTCTGTAGTGATTCCGTTGCACTGAGGTGCATTTGCGCCGAGGCGAATAATAAACCATAGTCCAGATTGTCCGGGAAAAGGTGAAACAAAGAACGATAGGTTTCAACAGCTCTAGGCCATTCTTGGACCGTCCTTTGATATTGTCCCTCGACCAGAAGCCTCTGTTCTTGTGAAAGATGATCCGATAGTTCTAGTGCCCGTTTAGCCTCCGTACCGGCTTTGGCGTCATAGCCCGTGTGCCACCACACATCAGACAGAGCGGCGTGGGCGAGAGGGAAATCTGGGTCCGCAGCGACTGCTTTGTCAAGTAAATCGCGAGCGGCAAAGTAGTCGAAAGCCCACAATCTAGCTCGTCCCTCGGCGTAGAGACGGGCTGCCTTTTCATTCGACGGAAGAGCTGCCCGTGTGGCAATTTCAATACTCTCCGAGGGTGCCGGCACTCCGAGACTTCGCCGCAGTTTCCCGCCCAAATCCGAAACCAGGTTGAAGAGGTCCTTCTCGTCACCCGAGGCGGACTCCTCGGCAATCGTTTCTCCGTCGGCGGTGTCTTGAAGGCGAACATCAAGACGAATCTTCCGCTCAGCGCCGTTCAGCAGCATCGTGTACGACCCCAGGATGACGACATCCGCCCCCGGATTGGTTCGCAAGCGCTGCAAGGTAGATTTGCCGAGAGAACCTTCGTCGCGCAGCGGCAATTCACCCTTGGCTCGCGCCACATCCTCTCCTGGAATCATGCGGAGCTGGCCGCCTGCAGCAAGTTCTGTATTCAGCATTTCGCAGAAAGCGGAGGACAGCCAATTGTCTTCCGACCGGCCAGGCAAATTGCGGAAGCCGAGCACCGCGACCGAGCGACGAATACGTACTGGCGGAATCGAGGTTCGGGCCTGGGCTGTGGAAAGCGGAGGTCCATGCCTTGGGCGGAGAATATAAAGCGCCATGCCCACCAAGAGCAATACGAGCGTGGCGATGATTAGCCCGTGCTTTACTGCGTATCGATTGGGTTGCGATAGCGAGACAGTTGGCGCCGCAGCAGTTGGAACCGAGGAGTCTACAAATGCACTCTCGACCTTAACGGGTGCGATAAAGCGGTAGCCGCGCCGAGGAATGGTTTCAATGAATCTGGGATTGCCCGCATCATCCCCAAGAGCTTCTCGAACCTTGAGTACCGCCACTCCTAAGCTCTTGTCGAATTCGACGAAGGTATTCTGCGGCCACAGCCGGTTTCGAATCTCCTCCCGCGAAACAATCTGTCCGGCGCGTTCCACAAGCAATAGCAATAGCTGGAAAGGCTGCTCTTGCACCCGCACCCGCACCGAATCACGCGTCAATGTGCCATTGGCCGGGTCAAGCACGTAGAGCCCAAAACTGTAGCTGATCTCCGGGGCGGCGGAATTATCTGTAGCAGAGGCCTTCATACATCAGGCGAGAATTTTGAGCGTCGAGTTTAGCACGGAAAACAAGCTAAAACGAGTTAATCAACCTTTGAAACCCCAGGAAAAACAAAGGCTTAGCAGTTAACTCGCAATTTGCCCACAGTTGGTTTGCTAATTCCTTCCATTCGAAGCAAATTCCCGTCATCGCACCCAGGCGACCAAATTCAATCTTGAGGAGGACAGATGAACGCTTGCCAATCTTGTGGTACCGCGTTAGCCGCTGACACTCGCTTCTGTCAGTCCTGTGGGTCATCGACAGCACTTGCGGGAAGCGTTTCTGTGTCTGCGCCCGAGGGCTCGGGCGCCGTTGCTGCCATATCTTCGCCAGCGAATATTGAACAGAAAGCAATGGAGACGAACCTCGTGGGAGCGCTCACCTACCTCGCCGGCTTCGTCACGGGAATTGTGTTTCTTGTACTTGACCCCTACAAGTCGAACTCCTTCGTTCGGTTCCACGCCTTCCAATCGATTTTTTTCAATGTCGCGTGGGTAGTGTTTTGGATCATCTGGATGATTCTCTCGGCTGTGCTAACGCCACTCACGGCCGGAATCTTTGGCCTGATTGCCCTGCCATTGATATTGATTTTCAGCCTGGCCGGCTTCGGAATCTGGCTGTTCCTTATGTATCAGGCTTATCAGCAAAAACTGTTCAAGCTGCCAATCGTTGGAAAATTCGCTGCGGAACACGCAGGTGTGAGGTTGTGATTTCGTCCAGCAATTTGATGTTCGTCGATAGAAGTTTCAGCGTACGGCCCGAAAAAAGGAGGCAAAGTGGTCTTGAAGAGAATTCTGGCTTTGGCATTGTTGCTACTGGTGAGTACGGCTGCATTTGCTCAAGAACCGAGTGGGACCGAGCCCACAGTGCCGTCCTTCGTCCAATATGCTGGCGTCCTCGCCGACGGCAACGGCCGTCCGATAAAAGGCGCTGTTGAGGTCACCTTCTCTCTATACAAAGCGCCCGAAGGCGGAACTGCGCTGTGGATGGAATCGCAAAGAGTTCATGCCGACAGCTTGGGAAAGTATGCGGTCATGCTTGGTTCTACCACGATCCAAGGACTGCCATCGTCCTTCTTTGTGGCGGGCGAGGCACGCTGGCTGGGGGTGCAGGTTGAAGGTCAGCCGGAGGCTACCCGAGTGATGCTGCTCTCGGTGCCGTATGCATTAAAGGCTGGGGACTCGGAAACCTTGGGGGGACTTCCAGCCTCAGCCTTTATGCTGGCGGGAACCGCAGGCGGCATCTCGCAAAACGCCGCACCGCCAAACTTGGAATCAACCACCGCAGTGTCAGCGGCGTTGGGCGGCACCGGTACCACAGATTTCCTTCCACTCTGGACCAACAGCACAACCTTGGGGAACTCCGTGCTGTTTCAAGCTGGAACCGGCAGCACGGCTAAAGTGGGCATCAACACAACGACCCCTGCCGCGACTCTGGATGTAAAAGGCGCAGCCACGGTGCGCGGGAATCTGAGCTTTCCCGCGACAGGTGTGGCCACTGCAACCGCCGGGAAAAACTCGGAGCCGTTGACCTTCACCGCCTCTGTATTCAACAGCAGTTCCAGCGCATCACTGAATGAGAATTTCCGTTGGCAAGCCGAGCCCGTAGGCAACGACACAGCGAGCGCCAGCGGTAGCCTCAATCTTCTGTCTGCTCAAGGTACAGGAGCCTATGCCGAGACCGGCCTGAAACTAGGGCGCAACGGCCTGATCACATTCGCTCCGGGACAGAAGTTTCCCGCGACCGGAACCATCACCGGGGTGACGGCCGGCTCGGGCCTTACTGGCGGCGGAACGACCGGAAATGTCACCCTCGCCCTCGATGCCACGAAGGTCCCACAGCTGAACTCGAATAACACATTTACCGGCGCGCAGCAATTCGCCAATACCGGCATCGGCATGGTGCCATCGAAAACCACTTACACGCCATTGTCGGTGGGTACTGCCAATAGCTTCGGGACGTGGTTGGCGATTAGCAATACGAGCCCCGGCGGGCATACGTGGAACATCATCTCGGCTGGCACCGGCAACGCCGAAGGCGCAGGCAATCTGGGCATCACGGATCTGACCGGTAAGAGCACGCTCTGGCTCGAGGGAAACACAAATGTGAGCGGCGCTCTCAATGTGAATTCTTCAAACAATCCATTGGCGTCCTCTGCCATCACGGCGCAAGGTTACGACGGAAGCGACGGGATTATCGCCACAGGTGGCAGTGGCGATTCGTCGAGCCAGGTTGCCGATGGAAGCGGCGGGGTTTTTACGGGAGCCTCGAATTACTGCTGCGGTAACGGCATTGAAGCTTATACCGGCAGCGACCTGGCTGGATACTTCAGCGGGAATGTCTCCGTGGAAGGGAGTATTAACAAGTTGAGCGGTTCATTCAAGATCGACCATCCATTGGATCCCGCCAATAAGTACTTGTATCACTCCTTTGTTGAGTCGCCCGACATGATGGACATCTACAACGGAAACGTTGTAACCGATGCTACCGGCAATGCAATTATTCCCTTGCCGGAATGGTTCGAGACGCTAAATCGCGATTTTCGTTATCAGCTAACCGTAATTGGTCAATTCGCGCAAGCGATTGTTGTGCAAAAGGTTTCCCATCACCAGTTCGGTATCAAGACCGACAAGCCGGGAGTTGAAGTTTCGTGGCAGCTAACCGGAATACGCCAGGATCCGTGGGCCAACGCGCACCGGATTCCAGTGGAGGAGGAAAAGGACGCCCGTGATCGCGGTCATTACATCCGTCCGGAACTCTATGGCGCGCCGGAGGAGGCAAGCGTCGCCTGGGCCCGCCATCCAACAACCATGCGAAAACTTAAACAGTTGCGCGATGCCGGCCGTAGGAGCGCGACGCAATCCGCTTTAGACGCGCGTAGAGCGCTTCCCTCGAAGTAGAGGACGTATAAGAGGAAAAAAGATGAATTTGCCCTCATGGAGACATATGTCGAACAGCGCTTCAAGGATACTTATCATCGCTCTTGTGTGTGTCGCTTGGCCGGTTGGTATTGTGGCGCAACCTGCCGGAGCATCAAAAATCCGAAGCTATTTTATCGCTGCTGACGAAGTTGACTGGGACTACGCGCCTGGCGGTGTGAACAAGATGATGGGCATGAAGTTCGAGGGCTACTCCAAGGTCTTCGTTGAGAAAGGCCCGCATCGCATCGGCACTGTGTATCGCAAAGCCATCTATCGGGAGTACACAGATGAGACCTTCAGCCAATTGAAGCCACGACCCGCTGAATGGGCGACCGCCGGAATTCTCGGCCCCATTCTCCGCGCCGAAGTCGGCGACACGATAAAAATTCTCTTTAAGAACAACGCTACCCGACCCTACAGCATGCACCCGCATGGCGTGTTCTATGACAAAGACTCAGAAGGCGCGCCCTACGACGACGGAACATCCGGAGCTGATAAAGAAGACGATGCTGTGTCTCCCGGAAAGACGCACACCTACACGTGGAAAGTTCCTGAACGCGCCGGGCCGGGGCCGAATGATCCCAGCTCAATCGTCTGGCTCTACCACTCGCACACAAACGAACTGAAAGACGTCGAGAGCGGATTGATCGGTGCGATGATGATCACCCGCCGCGGCATGGCCGACGAAAACGGCAAGCCGAAAGATGTGGACCGCGAATTCGTCTGCCTGTTTCAGCTGTTTGACGAAAACGTCAGTTGGTATATCGACCACAATATCCAGACCTTCACCAGCGACCCAAAGAAAGTTAACAAGCTTGAATTTGCGCCTGTAGACGACATGGGCAACTTCTCCGGCGTGGGCTCAGGATTCGTGGTTGCCAACGCCAAGTTCGCGATCAACGGCTACATCTACGGGACCGGCCCGATGATGACCATGAAAAAAGGTGAGCGTGTGCGTTGGTACTTGGTTGCGCTTGGTGAACAATTCAGCGTGCACACTCCGCACTGGCACGGCAATGTTGTCTTGCATGACGGCAAACGCACCGATGTTGTCCCGCTGATGCAGGCGCAAATGGAAACCGTGGACATGGTGCCGGACAATCCCGGCATCTGGATGTTCCATTGCCACATTGACGACCACATGGATGCAGGAATGGCAACGCTGTACAAGGTCGAGCCGTGAAGCGAGGTCGCTATGAGAACGATCGTGAAGCAAAGTGCTTTTGCAGTGATGCAAAGTTCAGGGGAGAACAGGCCTGAATGGCCCGACGCCACCTGGGGATGTCCAAACACGCATATGCCAATTGCGACGCTTCGGCTTGCGGTGGCATGGCCGCACACGGTGGAACGACACGGAATCCGAAATCTGCTCGGGGACAAGACAACTGTGGTCTTAGTCCTAACCGGAGTCTTACTGGCGGCCGTTGGAACGTTTGTAGCCACCACTTATCTCTCCGGATTACTGGTGCAAAGAATTCAACACTTACAACAGGATTACTACGAACCTCGCACCCCGGTACCCTGACATCTGGAACTGACAGAGACGGAGGTAGCGCGCTAACGCAGCGATGGAAGTGACACAGGAATCTATCGAAGAGCCTAAACCACTTGCCCAAGGAAGAAGAAGGAGGATCGAAATGATTCGGAGTCGGTGGTCTGCTTTCGCTCTTTCTGTGCCGCTCGTGACGATCGCACTGAGTGCATCGTCGCATGCCGCGGATTCCTGCCAGCCGGTGTTCGATGCCATCGCAAAACTTGTCACGACTCCTAGCCACAGCTATTCCACTGGAGTCCTGAGTGGCAAGCCAAGCAGTACCGAGACCATCTACGTCCAAGGAAAGACCTACATGCTCGTGAAGGGCAAGTGGACGCTGAGCCCGGTGACTCCAAACGATGTATTGCTGCAAGAAATGGAGAACGAGAAACAAGGGAAATCAACCTGTGAATTCGTGCGCAATGAATCCGTCAACGGAGAAGCCGTGGCCGTTTATTCCATGCGGCGTGAAACCGAAATCTTGAAAGAGGACGGTCAGGTGTGGATTTCGAAAGCGAATGGCCGCGCCTTACGGAAAGAAGTTGATGTGGACTACGGTGGTGCGGTGGGGAAAGGCCACCTTTCGGCGCGCTATGAGTACAGCAATGTGAGACCGCCGATGTGAGCCGACACAAGTTCCGATCACTTTTCAAGAGTACACATCGAGAGAGAATTCTATGGCTAGCTTTTGCAAAAATTGCGGCGCACCGTTGAGTGGCGGTCCTTTCTGCGGGAAATGCGGTGCCGACATGCGCAACGTTGGCACACCTTCTCCACTACCGTCGCCGTCCCTGGCGGCGCAAACGCCGCCAGCGCATCCCAGTACGTCAACCACATCGTCCGTTCCCGCCAAGCACGGAATGAGTGCTCTGGCCAAGGTGGGCATCGCGGCAGTGGCAATCCTCTTTGTAGGCGGAGCCGCCGGCGCCGTCGGCGTGTACTACGTTGCGCATCGCGTAAGCCAAAGGATCCATCAAGCGGCCGACGGAATTCTTGGTTCAAGCACGAGTTCCTATGAGGAGGGCTCCGGTTCGGGGGGATCGGGGTCTGGGCGCTCAGCAGAAAGCGGCACGGTTGGGGACACGTGCCGCTTGCTGAGCAAGGAGGAAGTAAGCCGCGCAGTTGGCGTCGAGATTCTGGCCACTGAACCTGGCGAAAACGGATGCAATTACCTGGCAAAAGGCACCCAGGCCGACATGACGGCGAAACACATAACCGCAATGGCGAAGGACAAAGGTGCTGATGCTCAGACGCAGAAGATGGTCCAGACCTTCGCCGGAACTCTTTTTAATTCCTTTCAGGAGCAACATCCAAACCAGCACGCGGACCAAAACGGTGAGGTGCCGGTATTCGTGTTCAGCATCGACAATCAGTCCGCCGAAGTGCAAATGCGCCTGAGTGCCAAAACATTCGGCAACCTGGGTCCGGGTCCGCAAGACCTTCCCGGGATCGGCGATCAGGCATTCGACATGGGAAACGCCATGATCATGGTCCGCAAAGGCGACAAGCTTATTCGCATTGCTTATATGACGTGCCCTTGCAGCACCGAGGCCATCAAGCCATTGGCCAAGATGTTAGCGGACCGCGTGTAGATACACTCGAGCGCGACAAGAAGACGGTTCAAAGAGGAAGCAAATGCGCCAAGTCGTTTGTTCATTGCAGCAAAATGCCAGGGCTTGGGCGGCGCTGCGGGGAATGGTTCACATTTTCAGAATGGAGAGATCAATGAAGAACGCACTGGCACTGGCAACACTCCTTGCACTCAGCTTGACGAATGCCGAAGGTCAGGGAAAAACACTCACGAATGATCCGCTGACCGGCCTGCCGCTAATTTCGGCAACCGATTCCGGGAAACATATCGCGAATATGTCGTACACATACAACAAACCCACGCAAATGCCGGAGGCGCAAATCTGCAAGAGCAAATTTCAAGGCGATTTCTATTCGCTTTACAACATCAAAGTGGACGCGACAGTTGCGTGGTACTCCGCGCGTCTCGCCGGCTTTAAGAAGGATAGCGGATATGAATCTCGCCGTTCGCAAACTGCATTCTACAACTCGGACCGAACAATTCTGATTATTGTGACCGGAGACCACGGTGCTCCGGGCGAGAACACAGACGCATATTCCGTCGCCTACGAACGGTACCAGCCCGGCATTTCTGAAAAAACGATAACCGGACTAACTCAAGGGAAAATAGCCTGCAATTAATTACGCAGTTAGATTCAGCACTTTTAGCTGTGCGGCCGGCCGCCGGGGAGGAGGAATAAATGGGCAGGTTGGGACAACTCACACTTGAGATCTCTGCGATCTTATTTTTGGCATCGACAACTGCGATGGCACAGCAGACGAAGGACGTGCCGCCTATTATTGATGTACACCTGCATGCACTGCATGCCAACTCCTTTGGCAGTCCGACACCGCCAGTGTGTACCGGCGACAAAGATCTGGCTTTCATACCTATCGACCCAAAGAATGGTTATCGCCTGCTTGGCACGGAAGCGTGCTCTGTGCCGATGCTGGCGCCTCAGAGTGATGAGCAACTACAGCGCGATACTTTCGCTCAACTGGATAAATACAACATCACGGCGGTGACGAGCGGTTCGCCGGAGTTGGTTAGCAAATGGCGCGACCTTTCTCCAAAGCGAATCATCCCTGGCCTTGCTTTCAATCTTGAGGGCGCGCCCAGTGTGGAGATGTTACGGCAACTCTATCAAAGTGGAAAGTTTCAGGTCCTCGGCGAAGCCCTCACGCAATACGAAGGTATTTCTCCCGATGATCCGGCATGGGAGCCGTATTTCGCACTGTGCGAACAACTGGATATTCCCGTGGGAATCCACACGGGATTGGGACCGCCGGGCGCTTCTTACTTCAGTTCACCCAAATACCGCGCTCGAATCAGCAACCCTTTGTTGCTGGAGGACGTGCTGGTGCGCCATCCAAAACTGCGGCTTTATGTGATGCACGCTGCCTGGCCCATGAGCGATCAGATGGTTGCTCTTCTGTATGCGCATCCCCAGGTATACGTCGATGTTGCCGTCATTGATTGGGCCATTCCACGCAAAGAATTCCACCAATATCTCCGACGACTGGTAGATGCGGGTTTTGGCAAAAGGATTATGTTTGGCTCTGACCAAATGGTCTGGCCGGGAGCAATCGACATCGCAATCGAAGGAATTCGTTCCGCAGACTTTCTTTCGGAAGAACAGAAACGAGACATCTTTTTTAACAATGCAGCCCGTTTCCTGCGATTGAACGTGAGCAAGGAACAATAGTGCAATCGGTTACATACGAGGAGCCAAACATGAAGAAAGTTTCCCGAGCTGCCCTGGCATCACTCGGCCTTCTGATTGCTTTCGCATCATCCATTGCTACCGCAAAAGCACAGTCACTAACTTCCGCTGCGCAACCTTCACCTGAAATTCAGAGCCTTACCAAAGCCCTGGCAGGGGAATGGTCGCTGAGTGTGAAATTTGAGCCCAGTCCCTCGGCACCGAATGGCCTGGTTAACACTGGCGAAGAAACCTGGCGTTCCGGGCCAGGAGGATTTACGTTGCTGGACGAAGAACACCTGCATTTTCCCGAGGCGGATGGTTTTCTTCTTGGGATCATATGGTGGAACACCGCGACCAAAAGCCTGCAGGGGATGGAATGCCAAAACCTGCTGCCGTACACATGTGATGTCAAAGGTGCGCAAAAGGACATCACCATGAACTGGGATGGCAAACAGTTCGTTATCGATGAAGTCGAAACGTCGCCGTCTGGGAAGAAATCGATCTGGCACGAGGTCTGGTCAGACATCACTCCCAGTTCCTTCACGCAGACCGGGGAATATGGCGATCCAGGTGGACCGAGGCAACGCCTGTTCACGATCCACGCAACGAAAGTCACGAGCAATCAAATCAAGAATGATCAATCAGGGTCCAAGGCCGATGAACCAGCACCAGAAATGCTGAGCCTATCAAAGGCTCTGAAGGGCAACTGGGCGACAACATATGAGTTTGCGCCCGGTGGCATTACCCCTGCCGGGGGCAGCGGCACGGGCGACGAAAACTGGCACACCGGCCCCGGCGGATTCGTTCTGATGGAAGAAGAGCACGTGCGTTCCCCCTCTCAAGAGATGTTTCTCATTGCGTTTCATTGGTGGGACAAAACCACGAACAGCTTGCGCGGTATGCTTTGTAACAATTCCGGCCCGGCAGCCTGCGATTTCAATACTTACTCCAATAGTTCTCTGAACTGGGATGGCAAACAGCTGACGATCGAGATGGAGTTTCCGCAGAACGGCAAAAAGATGACTTGGCACGAAGTCTGGTCCGGCATCACTGCAAGGTCCTTCACGCAAACCGGCGACATGGGCGAGGTGGGCGGCCCGCTGAAAAGAGCCGTCACAATTCATGGGACCAAGACCTGGCATGCCGACTGAAAAATCGTCGAATTAGCCGGAGCTTTTTGAAGGCACATCCATGAATCGCAGAGACTTACTCGCAGCTGGCGCAAAATTGACGCTCACCGGGCTTCCTTTGTGTCTTGCGCATTCATTGCACGCCCGGGGCAAAAAAAATTACGCCTCGGACCAAGGGACCAATCGACACCCCGTGCTCGTCCGCGCTGGCTTCACACGCAAACCCAATGGCGCCGATGAGCGCGCGCCCTCGCCGTCGGGGATGTTCGACACCGAGGTTGTCCGCTCCTCCGACTCTGAGGGGCGCCTTGCGGTCTTTGTCTTTCCGCCAGGAGACCATCACCCCTATCGGGGCGCTCCACTTCACGTGCATCACGAACAGGATGAATGGATCTATGTCATGACGGGGGAATTCGTCGCCGAGGTTGGGGGCGAGCGCATACGCCTGAAAGCTGGCGATTCCTTGCTGATGCCGATGAAAGTCCCGCACCGATGGAGTGTTGCCCAGGATTCTCATTGGGGCGCAATTCATCTCTACACACCCGCCGGATTGATGGAAACAGAATGGGCGTCTGTTGCACGAAGCGAAGATCCGAAGGATCAAGAAGCGCGCAAAGCGGAGTTCGAACGACATGGGTTGACTCTTCTGGGAGAGGCACTCAGCAAAGAAGAGATCGATCAAGTCCTCTAGCAATAGCTACTTCAAGGGCGAACGCGCAGCACCATTTCGGGTCGTCCCCATGGAACGGCCGTCGCATTCGCCCGCGGCGTCATTGTTCGACGGTGAAGACAAAGGCAGCGGTCGGACTAACGACGAGGGAACTGGGACCGGAGGCGCCATTCTGGATCGTCGCCGCTTCGCCGGTATTGGCATAGGCGTAGAGAATGTGACGGCCCAGGGCGAGCTTGGGCAGGGTCACGGTGACCGTGCCGGTGGTGGTGCTCTTGACCGATTTTAGCGACTTCGCGGTCCAAGTGCCCTGCCAGCCGTCGACCTGGTAGAAGACCTTCGTCGGTGCGATCGACGCCGCCAAGCCCGTGAAGTTGCCGGTGGCACTGATGATGACCTTGGGCTGCGTATTGCGGGTGCGGAACAGCGGCGTCGTCGCAATGGTCGAGGCGTCGCTGACGCCTTGCATCGCAACCGAGATCGGCACTGCGTTGGCCGGCGTCAGATCGGCTGTCGGGAAAAACAGGTTCGCGTAGCTAACGCCGCCCGCCGCCAGGACGTGCGTGCCCAGGTCGACGGCCAGCGCGTAGCCGTTGATCTCTTCGGCGCTGGGCGTGATTGCCATTATCGTATTCTTGTTACCGTCGATCGCCGCTAGGGCCGCGCTACTCGTACCGCGCTCGGTGCCGACATAGATGGTATTGCTGAGCGGGTCTACCGTGATCGAATCCGCTCCCGTAAGTGCCGGAAAGGTCTCACCCGAAAGATCCGCGAGAAGGTTGTTGGTCGTTCCGCCGTAGACTGCAACATGCGGAATCGGAGCTGGAGAATCCTTGATACCGATGAGGTAATACTTGCCGGTGACGGGATTGGCCGCGACGCCAGCGGTGGCGCCATAGGGAGAAGTGAACGAGGTGACGAGGGTATTGGTGCTGGTGTTCACGACGTAAACGTTCGAGCCTCCGGTAACGATATAAAGCCGGCTGTTCACCGGATTGAGCGCCGCGAAACTGGCAGTAGCCGACAAAGGGATGGTCGCGGTGACTGTTTCGGTTGCGAGATCGACGACGAACACCGAGGAACCGACCACATAGGCAACGCCCTTAACTGGATCAACGAGGAGGGGCGTTCCCCGCGGAAACTGCCCAATGGGTATCTTCTTCACCACGGTTTCGCTGGTGCCGTCGAGAACGAAAAGGTTGCCACTGAAATAATCGAAGACGAGAATTTGATTCGTGGCGGAATCGACAGCGAGGCTACTCACGTCGAGGTTGGCCGGCATTCCAGACAGAAGCGTCGCAACATTGGTCGCGCCATCAACGGAGTAAAAGAGGTCCGCGCCGTCCGCGACATAGATCTTGTTGGTGGCGGCATTGACCACCAAAGCCTCGGAAAAGGTGGACCCGAGCGAGATCGTGGTTACGCCACTGGCATTGTTCGCCGTGCCGTTGTACCCGGCGGCCGCCTGACTTTCGTTGATCGCGTATAAATTGTTGAGCCGCAAGATGTACACCGTGCCCGTTGCCGGGTTGGTATCGGCGTAGTTGTAGGTCACGGATCCGTCGAGCGCTCCCTCGTAAGCCGGAATGACGTCGTGTGGCATTACGTCATAGACCCTGACGGTGTTCTTCCCGGCATCGCTGAGATAGACCCAGCTTTTGACCGGATCGAAGGCAACGCCAGTCGGATTGATGCTGGCGGGCAAGGGGGTATAGGCGGCTTCGAATCTTGGGTTGTAGAGGCTATTGAGGATCGGGCCCCCGTTGCTCGAGATCAGCCCGGCGGCAGGATCGAGGGCAATCTCCTTAAAAGGACCGGCGGCGAACCCGCTCGGCGCAATATTCGGACAACCGGGGTTGAAGCCCCAGAAATCGTCGAGGCCAAGAACACCCTGGTCGTTGCCAAAATACAGATCGCCTCCCAAAGAGAGATAAAAGATCTGGCGGGCGGAATCATACGCTGTGAGATAAGGGGGAGAAAAGTCGAACGGGCAACCAAGTTGGATGCCTAGTCCACCCACGTTCGTAGATGTGGTTACTGCATAATTATTGGCCGCATCGATGACCGAAATGGCGTTGCCTGCGTTGAACGCTACGAGGGCAACGTTAGTCTGCGGCGCCACCGAAATCGATGTCGCCCCGACGGGGAGTGAACTGATCGTCTGCGCGATCTGGTCGTGAACGCCGTCGATCACGACTACCGAACCCGACGCACCCGTGTTGGCTACGAAGACGGCATGCGTCGCGGGATTGAGGGCCATCGCGACCGGGGTAAGACTCGTGGCAAGGCTAGTCAGCACAGCGCCGGTGTTGGAGTTCAGCACCACCACTCGATTGCCGGTCGTATCCGCGACGTAGAGATGGCCTAGGATCGCATCGGCAACTATCGGCCCTGGCGTTCCGCCGACGTGCCAGGTCAAGGCGGTGGTGCCCTTAATGGCGCTGACCGTCCCATCCCCTGAGTTCGCGATGTAGACCATGCCCAAACCCGTATCGGCAGCGATAGCGACTGGAGCTGCGCCTACCGGAATCACTTCCGACACTGTCAACTTCCTGGTCGAGATCACGGACACGCTGTTGGCACCGGTATTTAGTACATAGGCAAGACCTGCGGCCGAATCGATGGCAATCGGGCCCGGGCTCGCGCCAACCTTAAGGGTCGCCAACGGGCTTAACGTTGGTTGGGGAGAATCTGCACTCGACGTAATCTGTGCCTTGGCTGCAATCGCAAGCAGGGCCACGACGAACACGAAGCAACGCAGAACCGACCGGGAGCTAAGGGTGTTCAGGGTCACAAATTTCCTCCTCGAAGAGCGAGTTGCGTGATCTTGACTTGAGCAGGGTGCAATATGGCCGCGTTTCCAGAAGGGGTCAAGTTATTCGCTACTTACTCTTACATTAACGTCTACGTACCTGATTCCATTACCGGTTACCAAAATGAGTGAAAATGCCATAAGCCTCCGGACCAAGCGGTGCTAGACTCCCAACCTGAAATTATGGTTGTGGGACGGTCCAAGCTGCTGATGGAAACCAAGCCTAGCCAGTCCGGAATCGTGCGTTTTGGAGTTTTTGAAGCGGATCTGCAACGGAGAGAGCTACGGAAAAGCGGTGTGCGCTTTAAGTTGCACGACCAGCCTTTTCAGATCCTCATCCTATTGCTGGAGCGCGCGGGGGAAATCGTCACTCGCGAAGAGATCCGACAAAAGCTTTGGCCGGGCAATACGTTTGTTGAATTTGACAATGGCTTAAATGTCGCTGTGACCAAGTTGCGCACGGCGCTGGGCGACGATGCGGAGAATCCCCGATTTGTTGAAACCGTTCCCAGACGTGGTTACCGCTTCGTGGCACCGATCTCGGTGACCTCGGGTAGCGCCCCGACAGCAGTCCTCACCGAAAACCCTGATGCTCCTACCGTTGCTCCGGCGTTGCCGACCATCCCGAGCCAGTCCACGGTAGTGCCTGCGGCTGAGGAACCGACAAAACGACTCCGCCTGGCGGTGGGGATGATGATTGTCCTCCTGATGGTAGCTGCAATCGCAACCTATCACTGGCGAGCGCTATTCTCCGGAAGAGTTTCCGCGAAATCCAACGCCGCACCAGCCATCATCCCGCGCCGTTCGGTGGCCGTGCTCGGGTTCCGGAACCTGCCCGGACGCCCCGACGAAGATTGGTTGACAACAGCGTTTTCCGAAATGCTGAGCACCGAACTCGCCGCCGGCGGCGACCTGCGGCTGGTCTCCGACGAAGATGTGTCACGGGCCAAGCGGGATTTGCGGATTGGCGGCGATGACACCTTGGCAAAATCCACGCTGGCTAGTCTGCGGATCGACCCGGGAGCTGACATCGTAGTCGTCGGTTCCTGCACGCCCCTCGAAGAGAAAGGTCATAAACGCTTTCGGGTTGACATCCGGCTCCAAGACACCGCAGCAGGAGAAACCATCGACGAGGAAGCTTTCACCGGAGACGAAGAAGACCTGTTTGATGTTGCATCACGGGCGGGCGCGCGTTTGCGCGCCAGGCTCGGGGCCACTCCGGCTTCCACCGAGGCCATGAACGCGGCCCATGCGGCGCTTCCCTCCAATGAGCAGGCGGCGCGGTTCTATGCGGAGGGTCGTGCAAAGTTTTGGGACTTTGACTTCCTCGCTGCTCGCGATTTGCTCGTCAAGGCGGTTGCGGCCGACCCCGAGAATGCGGTCGCGCACTCCGCGCTTGCCGAAGCATGGTCCGCCCTGGGGTACGGAGCCACGGCTCGGGAGCAGGCAAAACAGGCGCTTGACCTCTCGACAAAGCTTTCTCGTGAAGAACAACTTTCGATCGAAGGTCGTTACTGCGAACTCATCTTTGACTGGCCTAAAGCTATTGAGATCTACCGCACCCTGACCCAGTTTTATCCGGACAATCTGGAGTATGGATTGCGCCTTGCCACGGTGCTGAGCAAGGCAGGACGATCTCAAGACAGCCTGCTTGCCGTGGCGGCATTGCGCCGGCTCCCGAAACCCATCTCTGACGATCCACGCATCGATCTGCGGGAAGCGAATACCTTCGATCATGCCGGAGAATACCAGCGGCTACAAACCGCAGCTGCGAACGCTGCCGCCAAAGCCCAAAAGCGGGGCAGCCGGGTTCTTTTGGCGGAAGCGAAGCTCCAACAGAGTCTGGCGGCGAGCCGGCTCAACGATCCCAAGGGTGCGCTTGTGCTGGTAGAAGAGGCCCAGGAAGTTTACAAGGAAGTCGGCGATAAATACGGATTCGCGCGGGCTCAATATCGCATAGCGGACCTCTTGTTTGACCAGGGCGAGTTTGCAGAATCGAATGCCCTTCTCGAACAGTGTTTGCAGATCTTCCACACTCTCGGGAGCGATCGCGACGCCGCCGCGACCTTGAACGATATAGCCGGCGGGCTTTTTGAGATGGGCGAATTAAGCAAGGCTAAAGGAATGTATGAGGAGGCGCTGGTCGGTCAGCGCCTGGTTCGCAACAAACGTGGAATTGCGGATGTATTAGCAAATCTCGGAGAAATCGCGTCCCAGCAAGGAGATCTCGCCAAGGCAAGAAGATACTACGAGGAAGCCCTCGGTCTTTTCAACGAACTGGGCGAGAAGGGCGCTCTAGCAGTTATCCAGAACAACATGGGCCAAGTGCTGGTCGACCAGGGCGATCTCGCCGGGGCTAAGAGTCTTTGGGACCAATCGCTCGCATTGCGCCGTGAACTTGGCAAGGAGAGCGATGTGGCAGAGTCCATGCACAACATTGCCGGCGCGCTCGGTGAACAGGGCGACGTTGCCTCCGCTCAGAAGCTCTATGACGACGTCCTCGCGATTCAAGCTAACCGCGGGGAAAATGGAAATGCGGCCAGAACTCGCCTGGGTAAGGCCCAATTAATGCTCGAATCGGGCGACCCCGCAGATTCAGAGCCGCTGCTCCGCTCAGCACTGGAGCAGTTCAAGAAGGAAAAGCAAGTTCGGGAAGAACTCTCTGCCCGAGCAAGTCTCGCCCAGGCTCTTTTGCAACTCGGCAGGTTGACCGAAGCAAGAGCGGAGGTTGGACAAGCGACAAAGCTGGCCGTTAAAAACGAGAGTTACGATACCCGTTTAACGACGGAGATTGTCGCGGCCCAAGTGCTTTCCGCAGAAGGAAAGGTCGATAATGCGGCTGGGAATCTGCGACACACAATGAAGGATGCGCAGAAAGCGGGCTTCTTTATTCGCCAACTGGAGGCGACCATGGCATTGGCGGAGATTGAAGGAAAAGCCGGAAAGAAGACGGAGGCGCGGGCGCTTCTCCAATCAGTCGAGAAAAATGCACGCAGCAGGGGATTTCTTCTCATTGCCCGCAAGGCTGTCACCGATCGCGGTTAGCCGACGCCGAACGTGGACTCACGGTTCTTCCATCGGGTTCTGCTGCTCCAGTTCCGTCAGGTACTGGCGCACGGTGTGATGGACTCGGGCTGCTCCGTGTTCAGGGCGTCCTGCTTGCCTTTCCTCTGCCCGAGCAATTCTTGCCCAGGCTCTTTTGCAGCCCCGTACCCCAAAAAAAGCGGGCTAAACGGGACATTCATTGCCAACTCTTCCAATGGCGCTACCGACCGACCAGCAGTTCTGGAACTGGCGATAATAACGGAGCCTCTCCTTCGCCTTCACCTCCGGGTGTTCATCCTGCCATCGCTTTGAACGTGCGTAGAAACCCATGAACGCAGCGCCAGCAGAACGTTCCCTCTACGAAGCCTACCTGTCGAAGATAGTGCTGCGCATACGAATCGAACAGCTCACGCCACACTAGTGTGCCATTCAGCGCCAACGATTTCGCGCGCACAATGAATCAAACGAAGCGGAAACCCAGGCGCGAACTCCTTCTACGTTAGTGCGTAGCGCGCCTGGCTCGATCTCGTCGCGTGTCACGCCTGCGGCCTTTCTCTTGCAAATTGCGGCAACGGCACTTAAACGATAGCAGCTTCAGCGTCGCTGCTCTTCCAGCTGATTTCACTTTGACGCCATTAGCGAGGCCTTCATTTCTTGACCGGCGTGCAAGCTCGTTTCCAGAACACCAAGCGTACGGCCTAGACCAGAGATCTGCCGCTGCTGCTTGCGAATCAGTCTTTGCTGTGCCGTAATCTGCTTCTGCTGCTGTTTCACAGCCTCAATCAACAGTGCGGTTAACCGGCTGTAATCTACTCCCCTGGCGTCGTTGCCGTTGTCTTCGTAGCTGACCACTTCCGGTACTACCTGTCCTACTTCTTCGGCGATCACGCCGATCTCGTGCTTGCCAGAGTCTTTCAGGTCGTAGGAAACACCGCGCAATTGCTGGACCTTGCTCAATGCGTTCTGCAGCGGATGAATGTTAGCTTTCCAGCGGCGGGAGCTATACGTCTCCCAGCTATCACTTACCGGATGCCCAGTGCCGCGACCGATCGTGAGAATGTTGGACGGTACGGTTGTGCCGATGCCGACCTTAACTGCGTAGCTACCCGTGCCGCCCAATACCAGCGAGTTACTCTGTTCGACGACTGCATTCGCACCAATGGCCGTGGCATTGCTAACACCGTTGGATGCGGTGCAGCGAGAGCCGATGCAGGTCAGACCAGTACCTGTGGTATTGCTGAACAGAGCAAGGATGCCCACCGCGGTGTTGGAGTTTCCGGTCGTGTTGGAGTACAGCGCGTTGAATCCTGTCGCAACATTGTCAGCACCGGTGGTATTGGAGTAAAGCGCCGAGTAGCCGCTAGCGGTATTGTTTGCTCCAGTGGTGTTGGAATAGAGCGCGACCGAACCGTTAGCGGTGTTTTGGGAAGAGGTGTTGAAATATAGCGCAGAGTTACCGATAGCGGTATTGTCGGTGGCCGTGGTGTTGGAGAAGAGAGCGCCGGCACCCATAGCGGTGTTGAGGCTTCCACTGGTGTTGGAGTAGAGCGCGTTGAAGCCGTTGCCGATGTTGAAGAGACCGGTGGTGTTGCTGTAGAGCGCCTGGTAGCCAAAAGCGTCGTTGTAGCTCCCAGAACTGGAAAACAGCGCCTGGTAGCCAAAAGCGTCGTTGGCGGAGCCATTGGTGTTGGACGCGAGCGCCTCGTAACCAAAAGCGTTATTGTCACTGGCCGCGTTGTTGGTTAGCGCGTTGAAGCCGTCAGCAGTGTTCGAGGAGCCCGTAACGTTGTGGTATAACGCCCCGGCGCCGATGGCGGTGTTGGCGCCGCCCGTCGTATTGGAGAGGAGCGCGGTCTGCCCGGTAGCAGTGTTAAAGTTACCCGTGGTATTGGCCTGCAGCGCCTGGAAGCCGGAAGCAGTATTGTCGATGGCCGTGGTTGTAGCGTTCCCTGCGAAACCGACAAACGCGTTATTGTTGGCATAAGAACCGTAGGCGAACAGTTTTCCGCCAATCTCGAAGCGGCCCTGAGCATGCAGGTTCAGGTTCCCCCCAACATTCACTGCCGTCGTGCCACTTTGAGTCACTATCGAGTTCTGAATATTGGTGCCAGTGCTAAATAGTGGGATCGTGCTTACCGTGCCACCCGTAGTGGTTACGTCGTGCGATGTCAGCGGAGTGGCCGAAGATGCTTTGCTCGCGCCCATCGCTGCTGCGGCATTGTTCGTTGGCGGCCCTGCCAGCACAAATGCCGAAGGCAGAAGTCCGCCGAGCGTCTGCGCATCCCCAGCCTTCAATGCGTAAGGCACACTCAGAAGCATGACGCGGGGCTGTTCCTCTTGTCCTTGCACTTGCACTCCGAGCCAGCGTGCCTCGCCGGATGCAAAGAGATCGGCAGGCAAGCCATGGCTCGTCGTGGAGCCCAGCATGACCGAGTAATGACCGGTCCTGTCCGCTTGTACGTTTTGAGTCTCCATCCAGAGCGGAGCGCCACCTTGCTGATCTTTGTACAGATTGAAAGTGACGCCTACCAAGCCAGTTAATGGCCTGCCATTAACATCTGCCATCGTCCCACTGAAGTTGACCATGGGAGGCACGATAACCTCGGAGGATTGTTGAGCGACTGCTGGCAGAGCACAGGCCACCAGCAAAATGACACCTAGCCAAACATGATCCTGGCGCATAATCATCCCTTCTTTGCAAAGTAAAGTTCCGAATACCCAGCCGAAAACCAGATGTCCTTAATTAATAAGGCGGAATTGAAGAGGAACTGGGATCACGCTTCGACTGCGGAATCAATCAGGCCGGTTGGAAGTCTACCATCGGCGTCAATTAGACCATTAGTGCGTAGCGAAGATACCAGAATGACTCGATCGACGAAGGGCGTGCAGCCAGGATGCAAGCGCCGATCAGCAGCACGCGCTTACTTGTGCGACAAGCAGCCATTGAGGTGTTCGGGGTAGAAGTTCATTTGAGTTGAGATTCTATGGTGGACCGCCGTCCCAGCAATTGACAAACACATTGATTGCAGTCGATTTAACAGCTCAGAAATAATTCCTGAATTCCTGAATCCTTGCTGCAATCCCCCGAATCTCATCAGCTGATGCGAAAACTCCCTGGAGATCCGAAATGGCGATCGTTAAAAATTCGGCGCGATATCTCCGGGACTGCGGCCTGAACCTGTTCGGCGGCAGCTATTACGCACTTTCCCGCTTAACGTCCACCGTCATTCTGATTCTCCGTTAGCTTTCGGCCCAGATTAGCGCTGTCAGCTTCAGTCACTTCAAACGTCTTGTACCCCAACATCTGAACCAAGCATCCGGTCCGTAACCGGAAAAGTGATCAGCCGGACTACGAACGTACTTTCAGCAGGAAAACACACAGGAGAAACTCATGTTGCAGATTGTTGTGGAAGTATCCATGGATTCTGCGTTACTGCGCTGCTCTGGCCGACTTGTCGCCGGCGAGGAAGTGGTTCGTCTGCGTGAGGCTGTCATGTGTCATGTGGACACGAGCACCGTTCAATTGGACCTTGCAGGGCTGAAGACGATCGATGCCGCGGGGCTGGGGCTGTTGGTGTCCCTCCACACACTAGGCTGCGTGGTGGGCTTCAGACTCCAGGTGCGGAATCCCGCTCGTCGCGTGCGTGCGTTACTGAAACTGACCAGACTGGATTCGGTACTCGAAATCCGATCGGCTATCGGAGGTGGAACTGCAACCGCGCGCCACTCAAGTGGTGATCGCTATGTTGTAGGAGGCGGCCCGAAAGCATTGGGCCTCGATCCGGTCAGTGTCGGTACGTAGTTTCGCGCTGGTCGAGCGAATAAACGGCGCAAAGTTGTGCAATCGCACGATTGCGGAAGCTGAGTGCGCCCCACACCGGGATTTTATCCCGCGCATTTAAGGCTCATTTCGTGTAATAGGCATTTCCCTTAAACATTGACAGTACCCCAAATCAGCCACATACTACCGACCCAAGTGCGGGGAACTCCTTGTCGCCTCTTCCTCGCTAATTCCGATTTAACAGATAGGAAGTACTAAAGGAGCTACCATGAGCAACACCATCCGCAACACTGTCCTAACCCTCGTCGCGCTGGCTGCAATCTCCGTGCTCGCCCGTAACTTCAGCGGCGCGGCAACAACTACGTCGACTGCACCGGCTAGACATTTCTACCTGACGAAGACAATGCACGACGGCAGCCATGCCCTCGGCTCCTGTGCCACCGGTTATCATGTCGCTTCCATCTGGGAGATACATGAACCGGCACTCCTCACTTATAACAAGAGCTTGGGTTTGAACTTGGCTGATGACGGAGCCGGACCACCCACCTTCTACTTCGGGTGGGCAAGGACGGGTTGGCTTGCAGCCCCTACAAATATACCTGGACAAGGAAACTGTGACGCTTGGACGAGTAATGCTTCAGGTGACTCGGGCACAATCTTTTTCCTGTCATCGCCGAGCTACTCGTCAGCACCAACAGATCCGTGGACCGAGGATCTAAATGCGTGCAGCGTGCCAGCGAATGTTTGGTGCGTGGAGAACTGAACCAACAGGAAAACGTTACTTCGGCAAAGTCAGGCGCTCATTGACTAATGTAGCGCACGGCGCAGCGGAATAATCTGCTTCGCTTCCACACCGCTTTGTTGTAGGGATGCAGATCCTTCGGTGCACTCCAGTCAGGGCGTTTGCACCAGACTGACGAAAAATCGCCTTTATCACTCAAGTGGTTTCGGCAGGAGTTTTGAGTGATAACGCTGGTTTCAACATTCAGCGCGAGCCGGTGCGTATCGCGGCCCACTGCCTGCAGCTCTGAAATAGCGCGGAATTGAAGCAAACCCCGAGCGTGCAACATCCTCTAACAGCGACCTTCGCGAGTTTCGCTCTGAAAGCAACAGCAGCACGAAAGTTTGGTGGGGGGTCTCCCAATGAAAAACATGCAGATAACACTCATGTTCATGCTGGCAAAGCTGGCGGCGCACGTGGGGGAATCGGCGATGGTCAAGGGTGATGTAAAGGACACCAGTAAGGAAGGCAGTCACTCCATCGATGTTCAAGGCATCGGTAGAGGAACGGGCAAATGCCCAGCCAGCAATTCGAAGGGCGCCCAGGCACCGCCGAAGCAGTAGGTCAAAGCGGTCGCTGGGAAGTATTAGCCGAACTGGTGGGCGCGATTGAAGCTGAATCCCTCCTCAGGGAACTTAACTTTCGGCTTCGCTTACGGCATTCGGCGTTGCCAAGTCAACGGGATCCTGGCTCGCATAATTTCGTGGGTGCATCCATCGGAATGCCCCTTCCTTGAAAAGCCTCAGGATTGTTCGGCGGTTCTCGACAACGACCCGCAGCCACGATGATTTCGTAAGCATCGGGAAGTAGATTCCGCGAAAACAAAGACGCGCCAGGAAAATATTGATGCGATCGCCCACATGCTGATCATCCAGGCCCGCAACCGCCTGGGCCAGCGCTTCCGGGCTGTAGGAGTGAGCCCAGCCGTAGTTCAGTTCGGCATGCGCTTCTTCGATCGTCATCTTCAGCGGAGTGTGCGCCATGGTGAACGGAACGAAATCCTTCCAGTGCCGAGGGCGCGTAAGCCGTCCGGCGGCATCTAGGCGCTTGTACAAAGGAGTTGCGGGTAATGGTGTGAGCAGTCCGAAGACGGGGAGTCCTGGAGGCCATGTGCGCACCTGCTGCAACGTCCGTTCGGCGACTCCCGAAGTATCGTTGTCCATTCCGAAGATAAACGAGGTAATCGCGTAAATATTACGTTTTGCCAGACGCTCCAGCACGGCGGCGTATTCGTCTGGCTTATTAAATCCTTTATTGACGCCCTTCAGATTTAACGGATCAACAGACTCCATTCCGATAAAGATCCACTTGGCACCGGAGGCAGCCATCAAATCAACCAGTTCTTCGTCGCGCAGCAGATTAGCGCTGATCTGTGCCACCCAAAAGACTTGGGCTTTCGCTGCGATGATGTCCCGCAGCAGTGATTTGGTGCGCTTGATATTGATGGCAAAGTTGTCGTCGATAAAAAAGACTGCTATCTGCCCTTGCTCTTTGCGGGCACGGGCTTTCAGCAGCAGCAATTCGTTGACGACGCTTTCATTGGTGCGGAACCGAATAGAGTCGCCGAAGAATCCGGTCACCGTGCAAAACTCGCAACCGTAAGGACAGCCTCGTCCCGATTCGATCGGCACGATTCGAAATGTTCCCCAGCCTTGCCGGAAATTCTTGAGCAGGGGGTGCATCAGTTGGGGAACGAGATTGAACTGGCGGAGATCAAGCTTATCCCATGGAATCGCGGGATAGGGATTCAGCGCAGGCTTGCGCTCCTTGCCAGTACTATCAACAGGCGCATAGATCTCCTTTAACTCACCGCGAGCTGCATCTTCCACGATTTGCGGCCAGGTCTCATCAGCTTCTCCCAGAGCAACGGCATCGGCATGGCGCGGGCCACCGTCGCGGCCGAGAGCTTCATCGGCTTCTTCGGTCACGTGCGGCCCTCCCATGACTACGGGAACTCCCGTTGCCCGAATAGCGTCAGCCATACGATACGCCCTGGCCACCATCCTGGTCATGGCACCAATACCAACTAGTCCGATTTTTTGGTCGCGGACGAATTGCGCAATTTGGTCTTCGTCCATTGGTTGGGCATTGCCATCGATCAGCAAAACTTCATGTCCTGGAGGAGTGAGCGCCTGGAGCAAAAACATCCACAGGTGGGGCATGAAATTGCGGGTTACACCATTGTCAGGGTTATATAGCAGAATTCTCATGACTGATCCTTCTGAAGTCGTAAATACTTCGCCGCCGGGCCGTCACGAGCGATGCCCTGAACTGGCATCTTGCTTGTGTTCTGCGAATAGAATGGTGGAGTTTTCCAGCGTCGGGGAATTGTACACCTATTTGTGGCAGGTTCCAGTTTTGGAGGTTCCAACGATCAGAGATTCCTCTTTCTCTTCAAACCCAGAAACTCCAAATCCTGAGCCCGCACCCTGCCGGAAACAACGCTCGGGAAGTTGGCATTGGTTGGGCGCTGATTGTAGCGGTCGGCTTCGGCTAAAGAGAATCCTGCCGCTGGTTGCAATTCCAAGTTATCATTCCGCTGGTACCACTGATCACGACCTCAGGAAAGGCGACAAATTATTTGGGGGAAGCATGGCGATGAACCTTGTGCCGACAAGCGATGGAAGCGACGACGCCCTACACTTTCAACCGGTGGATCGCCTGAAGGTATATCTGTTCGGGGTAACTGTATTGTTCGCATCGTTTGGAATGGGTGAAGCGGTCTATCGACTCTTGTTTTCAGACTTTGAGGGCGCAACCGATCGTATTCCGCTGGAACTGCTGTTTGGTTTGGTTCTTGCCTGGCTCGCAACTAAGTTCGTCGCCCGCCGTTACAAAAATCGCAAGGAGAAAAGCGCAAGTCTCAAGTTTATTTGGGCTCGGAATCATCGAATACGAGGTGCCCTCCACGGTATTAGTCCGTTAGCCCATCCATCGAAAAATCAGCAATCGATCCGAGTAATCCGCGAAGAGGTGGATAGGATTGAGTGGGCGCTTAAGGAGATCTTGCTGCGCTAAGGGTCTCGGGCAAGCTGCAACTGGTAAACAGCTGTCAAGCTGAAGACTTCCTGCAATGCTTTCGCATTGGTACGGACTCGCTGCTCCAACTGTATCCGGCCGGCTTCATCCAGCAAGCAGTACCAACTGTTGCGATCGCCTAGATCCAGTCTGATGGTCAGTCTCTGCTGAGAAAAATCCCTGCTCTGCTTCGTCGTCGCGGTGCTAACCTTTTTCATTGCCGGTCTCCTTTTTATCTGTGCCTTGAGCACGTCGATAACTTGGGAGCGTACAGCATCCCGTCTGGAGACCGGCCTTCTCATCCCATCTGATAGCGTAAATTGACATTGCTTACCTGTGTGTTCGAGCGGGCTAGTCTAGTTCGTCAGTCCTGTGCGGCGAAGCAGGCTCTGGAATCGGGGGTCGGAACGAACACCATCCCACTCCGGATCGACTTTGAGGTAAATCATCTCGGCCTCATGCTTGGTATAGGCCGTCTCTAACGATTGGAAGGCAGCATCGACTTCGCCCAAACGCAGGTGAAGAAGACCGATGTATAGGTCTTTGACGTAATCGCACCAACCATACCCGGAAAAGCTGCCGAATTTTCGCGGATGTTTTGAGGCTTCCTGACAGAACTCCAACGTTTTCCGCCAGTATCCTTTCTCACCTGCGCGCTGATACGCGCTTCGCAGTTCTGCAAGCCGATTCTCACTAAGTCCGAACACTTCCTGCGCCCTGGTGTATTCCTCGATGGATTGCTGATGTTGCCCCGTCCACTCATAAATCTGGCCAAGATCATAGTGCGGCCATGGCATTTCAGGGGCGAGTTCGAGATTTTTGTGGGCTTGTTCTATCCCCAGGTCATAGTGCCGGTTAAGGTAAACAGTCGGTGAAGTCCATGGTGAACTCGGATAACGGATCTTGCTCCAAGGCTCGTTTTGCCTCGGCCACAGACTCGTCGGGCCGGCCCACCGCAGTCAAGTAATGCGCATACAAGACGTGGGCAACAGAGTAGCTGGGGTTGAGTTCAATCGCGCGTTTGAACTCCCGTTCCGCGCCAGCCCAGTTCCAATTGAGAATCATCTCAACAGCCGCAAGCGATGTATGGGCCTCAGCTAAGTGCCCATCGAGTTGCAAGGCGTGGCTGGCTGCATCTCTAGTCTTCGGCATCATCTCGGCGGGTGAAAGATCTCCGACGAAAATATCGCCGCCCCAGCTCAGCATCGCGTAACAATTGGCAAGGCCCGCGTAGCCGAGGGGATCCGACGGAGCTTCCTTGATCGCTAGTTCGAAGTATTGGATTCCTTTGTCCCCGCCGACGCGAGTGTCCTTGTCGCAGAAATACCGGCCCTTAAGGTAGTCGTCGTGGGCTTGCGGATCTACCGGCCCGGCATTACCCAACAGCTTTTGTTCCTCGGGTGTCAACTTGACCTGGATCTCACTCGCGATCGCCTGCGCGACTCGTCCTTGTAATGCGAGTACATCGCCGACATCACTCTCGTAGCTTTCTGCCCACAAGTGCTTCTCGGGAGAGGCTTGCAGCAAGTTCGCGGTGATCCGCAGATGATTGCCCGAGCGCAACACCGTACCTTCAACTAAGGCATCCACATTCAATTCGCGCGCAATCTCGGGCAGCGGTTTTTTCGTCCCCTTGTACTGGACAACCGAAGTTCTGGAGATCACTCGCAACGCGCTAATCTTCCCGAGGTCTGTGATCAAGGCTTCCGTCATTCCGTCGGCGAAAAAGTCCTGTCCGGAATCTCCGGAAAGGTTGGCCAATGGGAGAACTGCCAACGAGCTGACATGCGGCGGATTGGGATGCCCGAGTAGACGCTCGCGCACACTGAGCCAGCTCAACACAATTATCAGGGCGACAACCAGCGCTAGGCCCGCTTCCAAAGTTTTGATCCGACTTCTGTGAATGCGTGTCGTAACAGGAGCCGCGCTCTGCGGCGCCTCGGACACAGAAGGCTCCGCGGGATCGCCATGTGAAACGGGTTGTGCTGAGCTTTCGGCCTCGACCGGTGCTATGAAGCGATACCCGCGACGCGGAAGAGTCTCAATGAAGCGCGGGCTTTCGGCGGAATCGCCCAGAGCCTCTCGCAGCCGATTGATGGCTGTATTAACTCCGGCGTCGAAATCAACAAAAGTGTCGGTTGACCACAGCCTTTGACGGAGCTCTTCGCGGGGTACTGCCTCGCCAGGTCGCTCCAACAGCATGGCCAATAATTCAAACGGCTGGCCGTGGAGTTTGATTCGCACCCCGCTTTTGCGGAGTTCGCGGGTAGCCAGGTCTGCTTCGAAGGTCCCAAATCGCACAACCCGGGAACGCTCGGGAGATTCGGTTGCCATTGCCACAGCTTTCGTGCCGCAAAGTGTACCACCAGACACTTGTAACAAGAGATTTAGTCATTCCAGAAGTTTAGGCAACTATTCTGGCTTCAACTACTTACAAATCAAGAAACGTTTGAGCGCGAGTCTATTGAGGTACGCGCTGGAATCCTGGATTCTCCCTGTCGTGCGCTGGCGGAACTGCAGAAAGGCCGACGCCAAAAAGGAGAACGGCAGTGAAAAAAGTTCAAGGATTGGCAGTCAGCAAGGTGTTGTTTGCAGCCCTAAGCATGGGCCTGATTCTCGCGGGAATCGCACAGGCCCAAATTCCAACCTTCACCGGAAAGTTTACATTAACCCATCAAGTCCAATGGAGCCGGACGGTCCTTCAGCCCGGTGACTACACCGTCACCATCGCGGGTATGAGCGCGCCGACTTTCGTCCTGATCGGAGACGCCAGCGGCCGCCCGGTCGCCTACTTCCTGGGTCAAGTGGATGACGGGAAGGCAACTGGCGGGAACGCGTTGCTTGTCGGAGAGAAGGATGGAAGACAGCGCGTGTATGCTCTCGCTCTCGCCGACCTGAAAAAGATGTTGGTCTATGACCGGGCCATGGCAAAGGAAGAGGTCACGGAGGCGCACGCGCCCCAAACGGTTCCAGTGACGTTGGCAAAACGGTAGGCGTGAGCTTTGGACTCAGCTTACCGCAACGATTTTTTCGGAACGCCATTTGAATAGCAAAACAAAAAGGAGGGACGAGAAATGAAAACTCTAGGGAACCATTTCGTCACCAGGCTCGTTGTCATCGCCCTGACATTGGGTTTTGCGCCTGGTGTGACTTACATCTTCGCGCAAGCCCAACCACATGCTTATCATCTGTCGGCGAATGCACCAACTCTCGCCCAGGTTGTCGCCCTGGACGAGTGCGATCCAACAACCTTCAATGCAGTTCTGGGGCCTGATTTCTGCAAAAACATCGCCTTGGGATATCAGACAACGTTGGACGATTTACTCAAGGACGCAGCCGACGGAAATCCGGATCCCAAATGGGACTTTGAACCCGATACCGTTCGTATCCACGAAGGAACGATCCTGAGCGTGGTTGATCAGGGAGGCGAGCCTCACACCTTCACTGAGGCAGAGAAATTCGGAGGCGGATTTATTCCGGGACTCAACGGAGGACAAACCCCAGTCCCAGAATGTGAAGCCGGCTTTTCGAGCGTCGCAGCGCAAGAATGATCGAATTGATGCCAACAAGCTGGCGCGATTGGGACGTGTGGACCCCGAGTCGTTGTACCCGATACAGCACCGCAGTCGGGAGGTACGGCAGGACCTGGTGATGCTGCGAGCCCGAGATGCATTGGTGGCAGCGCGGACGGAGCTGATCAACACCACCCGAGGCTTGGTAAAGAGTATGGGCGCTCGGCTACCCAAGTGTTCCAGCCGAAGTTTCGCACAAAAGGGAGAGGAGGCAGTTGCGGTCGAGATACGCGAAGCGCTGCTGCCCTTGATGCGTTTGGCAGCCGCACTCAGCGCTGACATTAAGGAGTACGACAAAAAGATTGAAACACTAGGCCGGGAAAAGTATGGGCACACGGCGTTATTGCGGCAGGTAAAAGGGGTGGGGCCGATCACGGCGCTGGCATACGTATTGACCTTGGAGAATCCGAAAAGATTCGAGAAGAGTCGGGATGTGGGACCGTATCTGGGCTTAGTGCCGAAGCAGGAGGACTCCGGGGAGAGTCAGCCGCAATTAGGAATCAGCAAAGCCGGAGATACGATGGTGCGCAAGCTGCTGGTGGGAAGCGCACAGTATATCTTGGGGCCGTTCGGACCGGATACAGACCTACGACGGTATGGGCTGCGGCTCTGCGAACGGGGTGGGAAGAATGCGAAGAAGAGAGCGGCGGTAGCGGTAGCTCGGAAGCTGGCTGTTTTACTGCACCGGCTGTGGGTAAGTGGAGAAGTGTACGAGCCGCTGCACTATGCGAGCTTGCCACTCCTGTTTACAACTACTACACCACCGCCTTCATGCGACGTGTGAGGAAACACTACTGAGCATACGAAGTTCCTGCTTGAGCACTTCACGCACTTGATACACGCAACGCCACGCAGGATCGTTCGAGCGTCCGTACTGTTGCAGTATGGTCGTCCATCGGTCGACGTTCTCTTTGATGTCTTCAAGAGTCTGTCTGTAGAGATCATCATGCATGGCTATCTCCTGTAAATGTCTCCTCGACACTGCATTATCTCTGACTAAGATAACTCAGTCAACAATCGTGACCGAGTGACGAGGATGCCTGATACATACAACGGAAGACCGTCTTTGCCGCGACACTTCTACCCCGATTACCAGGATCGGCCGACGTAGACATTAAATGTGCGCAGGACTCCATTCAGTTCGGGATTCCAGTAGTCGTGGTAGCTGCCATAGTAGAAGATGAGGCCGCCTTGGAATTTGTGCGGGAAAAGGTAATAGGCCTTCGATTGTCCGATCCATTCCGGCACGATCACCTCGGAAATCTGCGTTGAGCTGAAGCCGAGATTGCTGAGGGCCGCCGAAAACATATTCGGACTGAAGCAAGGTGCAGCGGCACCGGTGTCGCAATTCCCTTGGGAAATCAAGAATTGGTTGCCAAGCAGGGCGGCATTGCCGGGGTTCAAGTCAGGCCGGAATCCACTGCGGGCCGAGTTATAGGTGACTCTGAGATCCAATCCCAGACGCCGCTTGATCGTGTAACTGCTCTCGCCCCAATAAGTCTGGGCGATTTGCTTGTAAGGGAGCAACGCCTGGTCGAGCACATATCCGACGGAACTGTCGTTTTGAAACGCCATGTATGTGTTGAGATTGTTCTGCTGGTAGGAATAGCCCAGACCAAGATTCCAGTCAGGCAGTGGCCGGAATGAGACATTTGCGGTGTCGATGTAGAAGCGATCGCGACGCTGAAAATCTCCATTAAGGCCGGTCTCATCCGACCGCAGAAGTGGGATCGACGGAAAAGCGTTTTGCACAATGATGCTGATGTCGTTGGCGAAGCTTATCCAGGTTTTTGGTGTAAGCGTCACGTCACTGAAAATACGGTTATTGCTGCCCGGGACGATCAAGTAGCCGGGGTTGTGGGTGCCCGTCCACTCATAGCCCGCCCGCGCGCTCCATAGCCCATTGTCGTGATAGCGGAGCGCCATGCCAGTAGTGTTACTGAACGAAGAAGGTATGACCATCCGGAGATCCGTGTTGTCGATGGAATACACCTGTGGCCAAAGCGATGTGTTGGAGCGCGTGATTGAACTGCGCCGGTAGTAGACTTCCGCGTCGAAGTTCTTTGGCAACTCGTATTCCGCTCGCAAGCCTTCCCAATGATCGTGGTATGACACATCACCGTACATGGTGTAGTAGGGCGTGAAGTCGTTTACTAAATTTTGTTGGTGATAATCGCCAGTAATTCGCAAGCGATTGACCGGGAGCCACGTCAAGGTTTCGTCGGCGCCAAAAGCGTTCTGAGGATAGTTGGTGAACGTGTTTGTGAGGCGCGTGTAATCCACATTTCCGTTGAAGATAAGCGTGGGCGAGGCAGTCCAATTCAAGCTAACGCGATCGGATGAAGCCTGACTCGGCGAGGGAATATCGATTGGATAGTTGCCGGCAGCGAAGTCCCGTGGAGGAGGTCCGGAGGGCGGCGGGTTCACGACGGAGAGGCCTTCGTTCTCGGGTGTAAAGGGGCCGGTGAAGACGCCAGTCGGGAAAACAAGCCGATCATTGAAGCTGCTAAATGTGTGTTGGTAGGTCAGGCGTACAGGACCAAGATCGGCATCGGCGCCGCCGGCAATGTTACGCGTGGTGTAATTGAGCGCCTGGAGCCCTGATTGGAAGTGGCACTGCGCGCCACAAGTTGTGTTGATCAGAGTTGGCGGCGGTGTCGGATTGGGAGCATACACCGCAGGAGTGGTGTTCTCGTCAAGGTAGGCAAACTGGGTTACACCCGCTCTGGCTTGCCAGTCACCTTTAACGAACAAATGGACCGGCCAATTCGGCACTTTTACCTGCCCGTAAGCCTTGCCTAGCCTTCGCGTAACTGCAAAAGGAGCGTGAGCAGGTATCAGGTCGGTGGTGCTGTCAGGAGGTGTAGTTGTTCCTGGTGGGATGTCTAGTATGGGGAAGGCATAGAAAGGATAATGGTCTTGTTGCTGCACAAAGCTGCGCAAATCGAAGCCGAATTTACCCCAATCGGCTGCCGTCACTTGTGAGCCGGCCTGGTAGTCCTTGCCACTTAGGACGTTGGCTCTCGAAACCACTGTGAGGCGATTCAGAGTAGAGACATAGGCGGTTTCTGCATCCGCGCCCGCCGATTGTTCGAGCGTGTCGTACTCTCCAACGCGGCCCCCGAAGCCGGTTTTATCAACAAAGCGGTAGGAACCGGGAATGATCGAGTAATTGCCAAAGGAATTTTCGGTTTGCACTTCGTTGGGAGCCTGATTGTCCTCATCGAAGTTCCCACCCGACAGCGGTGCTAGGTTTCTGCCAGACAGAATCCCCATCGCGCCTCCAACCGCGCCCGCCGCGTACGTTGGCACATGTGCTGGTACGGGTTGGATTCCCGAGATCGTTGCCAGCGCAGAATGGGCGGGGGAAAGCCCGACTCCGGAGCCGAACGAAGTGCGCAGGGCAGGATCAGACGGTCCCTTGTCAATGAACCTGCTCCCTCCGGTGGGCGTGGGGACATCGGTGCCGTGGATGGAACCATGACAATTGGTGCAGCGATCCAATAGTGGCAAACCGGCCCCATTATGGTGTCCAGCGTGGCACTGCAAACACAATGCAGGTTCACTTACGCTTAATAAATTTGTATTTGGTGAGCCGTGCGCAGTATGACAGAGCATGCAGTTCTCGCTCACTGGCGGATGCTGGTAGGCATACGGTCCGCGATATTGAGCGTGGCAACTCAAGCACAGCTGGTTGGTGTTGGCCACGCGAAGATTATTACCAGTCGGGCCGCCATGAGGGTCGTGGCAATCACCGCAACTCACCTTTCCTTCACGGAGCGGGTGATGATAGGGCAAGCTCATCTGGCCGCGCTGTGTCTGGTGACACTTTAGGCAAGCCTCGTTAGCCTGCCAGGGCGACTGCACGATGACTTTAGTTTCTGGAACGAGATTCTCGACCGCGCCAAGCCGTCCGGGCGTCATGAGGTTGAAACTTACTTCCTTCGGCGCCGACGACTTAGCATAGGTGTGCGTCTGATGGCATTCGGTGCAGCGCACCGCGTTTGAGGCATGCGGTCCTGTGACCCAGTTACGAAGCCTCTCATCTCTTACGTGACAGCTCAGACAGACGCCGTTCGCATCGATCGCGGAGCGATGCGAGAAGGAAATGATTTTTGTGATATCGCCGCCACCCTGTACGTGCAAGCTCCCGGGACCGTGGCAGGCTTCGCACTCGACGCCCTGCTGCGCATGATAGGCATGCCGGAAACCATTGGTCACATCAGTGTGACATGTCGTGCAGGTCTCGCTTCCAACCGGGGCGGCTCCCGGAATTTGTACATAACGTGCAAAAGAGTCGACTACATGCGACTTCTTTGCAGCTAGTAAAGGAAAAATAAGAAGAAGGCTCGATGCAATAATGGCAAAGAGGGAGCAGTTGCGACGCATGATCGCACCTCGCGGCTATTGCCGGTATCAGGATCGAACACTGACTCTCGGCAGCCAACTACTTTAGGGTTAGACGGGATAAGCGTATTGTAAGCTGATTGTCAACTTCTGTGACGCAACTCACAGTGATAGCGGTCGCAGAATGTCAATCTCTGTGTCCGGTATCACTGGGTGAAAAGTGAGCCGACATCGCTGTTGCAAAATCGCCTCTCTGACAATGTCGGCGGTGTTAAGCTCCTTTTGAGCACACTGCCGCGTGCACTCAGAGAAGAGCGCCATTTCGCTCTAGTTGAGGGTTTGCCTTTTCCAACCGTAGGCTCGCTTGTAATCGTTGAGGTCAGGAACTCGGTCGACCCCATGCATCTCTTCGGTCTGCAACTGCGATCATGATTACTGGTTCAGACTCCCCTGGAATGGGGAGCGCGATGCCCAATCAATATCTCGATTCCGGGTGAGCTAGGCGTCGTTCACCGAGCTCACCTGTGTCGGTATCCACG
>Ga0070731_10000306_pt1 | contig 75765 bp, 55 predicted proteins | sample Coa_R1_2_FD_66448 | JGI IMG/M metagenome (GOLD analysis project Ga0070731, IMG submission 66448) | Surface soil microbial communities from Centralia Pennsylvania, which are recovering from an underground coalmine fire - Coalmine... | ecosystem: Environmental > Terrestrial > Soil > Unclassified ... | reverse complement strand
AAGTTTGCTGGCCAGCGCCAATGACGGACTGCGCGCGCCGGTGGTGACGGTGACGCAAAGCAGCTTCTTCTTCGTCGGATCGTTGGCGGCGACTTCTTTTTTTGCAGTCGGCGGGAGAAGCTGCAGTTCGTGAATCGACCAGAACAATCCGGTGACCGAGCCGGTCTGCGTGATTTTGATGAACTTCGTTTTGACGGGCGCGAACGAAATTTCGGTGAGTGCATTGTTTCCCTTCCCGTCCGCGACAGGCTTCGCGCCCCAGTTTTTGCCGTCCATCGACACTTCGACTTTGTAGCCGCGCGGATAATCGCCGCCGGACGAGGCGGCGTTCAGCACAATGCCTGCGACTTCGGTTTCCTTCGGCAGTTCGATCTGAAACCACATTCCCGGCGCCTGCGACGCGCTGGTATCCCAGCGCGTGCCGGTGTCGTGATCGACAGCGTTTCTTACGGCCCTTTGATTGTGGCTGGCCGTCAGCTTCCAGGTGTCCTCGTTGCTCAACACCGGCGGCTGAAGCTTGCGCAATTCTTCGATGGTCCACGGCGTCGTGCGCGCTTTGCATTCGGCGCGCATGCGCGCGGCGTCCATCCACGTGATCATTTTGCCGTGGTTGCCGAAACTGTTGCGCACGAACGAGGCCGCGTCGGCGATCCAGACGTCGTCGTTGGTGTTCATCGTGACCATCTGCGCGTCGTACGTTTTTCCGTTCACGGGGCCGCCGAGACCGTTCATCATTACGCGCAGAACAGTGTCCGCGTCGTGTACGTCGCCAGAGCCGCTCAGCGGCGGCGCGAGTGTCGTGGCATTGCCGCTGTTGCCGGTGAGCTTGACCGTCGAGGGCGCGGCGTCGCGCGGCATGCCTTTTCCGTCGAAGCCGTGGCAGCCGAAGCAGAGTTCGTGGTAAATCGCTTCGCCGTGGCGCAAGTGTTCGACTTCGCTTTTCGTGAAGCGCTTTTCGTCGAAAGCCGGGCCGGTGTTGATCAGCGCGGAACCGAGTTTCTGAACGCCAAGCGCTTTGTTGCCGGTCATCACGGTTTGAATGAATTTCGTCGTGTCCGGCGCGGCGAGGTATTTCGTGGAGAGCAGCGTTTGCACGACCACGTTGGGATCAGTGTCCTTCGACATTTCGCGCACGGTCGCTTGCAGCGCCGAATCGCCTCCTTTAATGAGCGGCTCGCTGAGGCGGATGCCCATGACGCGCACTTGCGGGTTGGCGTCTTTGAGCGCGTCGGCGATGAGCCTTTTGTCGAGCGCGCCGAGGCCTTCGAGCGTCCAGAGCGCGTGGATGCGCGCGAGCGGGTTCGGATTTTTGCGCGCCATCTCGGCGAGCGCGGGGACGACGGATTTGTCGCCCTTAAGCACCAGCAAGCGCTGCGCGGTGTCGCGCCACCAGCCGTTGGGATGATCGAGATGCGCGACCAGTTGCGCGGGCGTTTCGTCGAGCATGTGCGGCTGGGGGCCGGGTTTAAAATCTTTGTGCGTGAGCCGCCAGATGCGCCCGCGTCCGAAATTTTTGTCGAGGCCGTTTTTGACGATCATCGGGCGCAGGTAACTGCCGCGCTGCGTCCAGTTGCCTTCCTGAATGATGCCGCGGTACATGTCCACGACGTAAATGCAGCCATCTGGGCCGTTGACGAGATTGACGGGGCGGAAATTCGGATCTTTCGAGAGAATGAATTCGCTTTTCGGATAAGCGTTGCGCAAGTAGGTGAAACCGTCCTTGTTGTCGATTTTCGCGCGGCGGATCAAGCGGCCGACGGGTTCGTTGAAGAGCAGATCGCCGCGCAAATCTTCCGGCTCGCAGTCGCAGCGCACGACTTCGATGCCGGCGGTGGCGGTGACATGGTTGAGCGTCAAATTCTCCGGGCGGAAGCGGCCCGGCCCCCCTTGCACGTCGGCGAGTCCGACCAGCGGCCAGACGGTTTTGAAATCCGCTTCCTGCTGATCGGTCGGATTCAACGCGCCGTAAATGATCGGGACCTGATAATTGAGCGGCCCAATTTCGCCGCCGCCGTTGCAATTCCAAACCTTGCCGTAATTGTCCTGGCACAAGCCCCACTGCCCGCCGTTGCCCGGCGTGTTTTCCTTGACGACGTCGTTGCCTTTGATGCGCAGGCGATACGAATTCACCGCCTGGTACATCCAATTGTCCAGCGCCCAGATCAGCCCGCTTTGCTGATGTTCGAGATTGCCGCCGCGTTTTCCGCCCGCGTAAAAGAGGTCCTTTTTGTCGGCGACGCCGGCGCCTTTTGTGTCGCGGTACACGTAGATGTCGTTGGTGTCCGTCTCGCCGATCAGCACGCGGTCGTCGAGCGCCAATACTTCGCGCGGGAGCAGCAGCTTGTCGGCGAAGACGGTGTGCTTGTCGAAAACGCCGTCGCGTTTGGTGCTTTCATGCCGCGAGACAAGGCCGACGGCTTTGAGTTCATCGTGGGCGTCGATGTCCTGCATGTAGCTGCGCATTTCGCAGACGTATATGCGCCCGTTGCCGTCGAAGACGCAGACGACCGGTTCCTTGATGCCCGACGAAGCCTCATCGAGCACCAGTTCCATTTTGTAGCCGTCGGGCAGGACGAAGAGTTTGGCTTCTTCTTCAGCGCTCAGATAGGGGACCTGATGCTGAACCGGCGGGTCGGGTTGTTGTTGCTTGGCATCGCCAGCGAAGAGGGATGTGGAGAGGAAGAGGCAGAGCAGAGCGGGCAGATGCGAGATTTTCATGGACGGAATCGGTCATCCTTAATAGAGAGAAAAACGGGCGTTATTAATAAACCGCGCGGGGCCGTTTATCCGCGGGATTCGCTCGGATAGGCACGCGACGAATTGAAGCATTCTTTTTCGCGCGAGCGACCGTCTTTGAACGTCTTTCGTGATTTCCCGATATGAGTTCGCTGGCTGTTACGCCCAACGCTTGCGCGACTGTTTGAATCGTGTTCAAACTGGGCGAGTGCTTTCCATGCTCCAAGCGGGACAAATTCGGTTCGGCGATGCCGGTCTTTTTGGATAAGTCCGCCAGCGTCAGGAGCCTTATCTGACGCCAATGCCGCACGTTTTTTCCGACGTTTGAGGAAGCTGCCGGCTTGCCTGCGTAATATTCGTATGCGGGCTCGCAATGGTGGAGCACAAAATCAGCCGGAAAATCGATTTCAACACCCGACTTAAGTCGAACAATTGCGGCTTCTCCATTCTGAATTGTCGTGACCGAAACAGGAGGCGTACCGTCGTAGTCATCGGAGACCGAAATTGATTCGATCGGAAGCTCGTAGATGACGCCCGTGTCGAGTTTGCAAACAATGTGAGATTTCGTGTCGGTCAGTGCAACATAGACGAATCGTGGGTCGGGAGATTCAAACACCGTGCTGCTTTCTCCATTTTTGAATTGCCTTGTAAGCTTGGTCTCCCGCATGATACGGTCCTTTCATCCACACATTATTCTCAAGGTCGAATTTTCCGATGGGCCGGGCATCCTTGCTCACATGCACGTGAAGCGGCGGATGATCGACATTGTATCGCGTGATCTCAATGCCACTGACGGTCCAAGTGGGCATGGCAGTTCTTGTCTCGCAGCGTTCACGCGGGTAAGTTATCACATTTGATAAGGTCGTCAAGCAGTATCGGGAGCGTTTTGGAGAGTTACCTCCCCTCCCGCAACCGATTCGCCAGAAAATCATCCAGCTCCGGTATCGCGTAGATTTTGCGGCACGTCTCTTCGACGTTGTATTCGACGCGCCGCCAGACGATCGTGTCGCCGTCGAAGGTGATGAAGCAGGCGCGCGGGTCGCCGTCGCGGGGCTGGCCGACGGAGCCGACGTTGATCAGGACCTTCTCGTGCGAGCCGAGGATGTACAGGTCGAACATATCCGACGGGTGCGAAAACCCGCTGTTGGGGGTGAAAACGCCGGGCGTGTGGGTGTGGCCGCAGAAGCAATAGTCTTCGAGGCAGGCGAAGATTTCGGCCATCTTCTTTTTGTCGGAAATGGTGTCGCGCGGCATCACGTATTCGCGCGTGGGGTCGCGCGGCGAGCCGTGGACGTATTGCACGCCCTCCTGGCGCGTCTGGATTTTGAAGCCCTCCATTAATGTGCGGCGCGCCTGCCGCACGGCAAACGGTTCGGTGTCGTCTTCGAAGAGAATCTTGCGCGTCCAGGTCAGCGCTTTGCGCGCGCGTTCGGTGAAGCTGGCCGGGATGCCGGAGAGCACGGCTTCTTCATGGTTGCCGAGGATGGTGAATTTCGCGACGGATTTGACGATGTCGAGGCATTCGCGCGGCTGCGGGCCGTAACCGACGACGTCGCCGAGGCAGATGATTTCGCGCACGCCAAGCTGGTCGATGGAGTCCAGCACGGCTTGCAGCGCTTCGAGGTTGCCGTGGATATCGGAAATAATCGCCTTCACACTGCCCCTCGAAATATCATTTCGTCACGGAGAACACACAGGACACTGAGGAATACAAAGGTATTGAAAATAAGACGAGGATTATCTTTGATCATCTGCGTAAATGTGCGCCCCAAAGCTCCATAATTAGTCTACGGCGGAATTACGTTCGCGCAAATGCGACTTCGCCGCCGGAGTCGTTTTGACCGCGGGGCTGCGGCGGAGCAGGGGATTCGGGAAGCGGCGGCGAAGAGGACGCGAGAGGCTCAGCCGCTCCCTTGCGGTCGCGGTTCTTGCCGTCGCTTGGACGCGCGTCCGTGCCGATGGCAGCGGCTGATTCGAGGCGGAAGAGGCGCGAAATCCAAGCTGAGGCATCAGCGCCGCCGCCTTCGCGCGTGGCTTGCTTCAGCGTGTCGAGCGGGCCGTGCAGAAGCTTGCCTTGGAAGCGTTCCATCGCGCGGCGCACGGCTTCGGCCGATTTGGGGTCAAGATGTTTTTCCAGATCGAGCGCTATCTCGGCGCGCGCGGCATCAAAGTGTTCGATCAACTTCTTGGCCGTGTCGCGCGGCTCGGAATCGCCCAGCATGCGTAATAATTCGCGCGCTTCTTCAGCGGATTTCGGGCGCCAGCGCGCGGCCACGGCTTCGCGTTCGCGCCGGCCGTCGCGCGCGAGATCTTCGAGATCGTCGATGTCATAGAGAAACGTGTCGTCCATTTCGTGCACGGCGGGATCGACGTTGCGCGGCACGGAAATGTCGATGAGGCACAGCGCCCGGCTGCGGCGTTTGGCGGCGACGGCTTTGATTTCCTTCGGGCCGATCAGGTAATGCGGCGCGGCGGACGACACCAGCACGATATCGACCTGCGCGAGATACTCGTCGAGATGCAGCATGTAGCAGGCCTTGCCGCCCTCCTGCTTCGCAAACTCCTCCGCGCGCTTTTCCGAACGGCTGGCCACCAGCAGTTCGCCCACGCCGCTGGATTTCAGCGCGCGCACGATGCCCGTCGCCATTTCGCCGGTGCCGATGACCAGCACTTTGCGGTTGCGCAATTCGAAAAGTTTTTGGGCAAAAGTAACCGCTGCGGAACTGATGGAGGCCTGCGAGCGGCCAATGCCACCGTCGGCGCGGACCTCCTTCGAATGGAAAAATGCGCGTTCGAAGACCGCGTGCAGAACTCGCCCACACGTGCCGTTTTCCCTGGCGACGCGGTACGCATCTTTGGATTGCGCCAGGATTTCGGTTTCGCCGAGAACTTGTGAATCGAGCGAGGCGGTGACTTCGAATAGATGGCGGATGGCGTCGGCGCCGGCGTGATCGTAGAGCGCGGGGGCAAATTCGTGTTCAGGGACGCTATGAAATTCAGCCAGAAATGCCCGAATGCGCGCACCGGGATCGCCGCCCTCGCGCGCCACGGCGTAGATTTCCACGCGGTTGCAAGTGGAAAGGATCACTGCCTCGTGGAAGCCCTGAGCGAGCACGCCGGCCAGCGCCTTGGGCAAGGCATCCGCGCGAAAGGCGAGCCGTTCGCGCAGCGAGACAGGCGCCTTATGGTGCGACAGCCCGATCACGCGCAGCGCGTGGTGAAGCGGAAGGGTGCTCATGCAATCCTCCCGCTAAAGGCAATGTAAGTGTCGTGAGCAGTGCAACAGGTGTTGCGTGGCCCACCCCAGCGGGGTGGGTGCCCAAGGCACAAGAAGCCCATTCCTAGCCGCACGACTTTACTCGATGCGTAAGTCTTAGGATTGACTTCTTGTCGCTTCGCGACCCACCCCGTTGGGGTGGGCCACCCGTCGAACGTTGAACCTTGAACTCTTGAATTTTGAACCGCGCTCGTTGCGAGCGGATGGCCCAGTGCCAGCGTGACGACGACCAGCGCGGCGCCCGCGAGGACGCATTTGGCGGCAGTGCGCCCATTAATGAGACGCAGGGAGCGGCCCACCACGAGCGTGAAAAAGACGATCCACGTCACCAGCGTTGAGATGAATTTCCAATCAGTCCAGAGCGGCGCGTTGGCGGCGTGCGCCATGGCCGCGCCAGTGGCAAGGGCAATGCTGAAGACGACCAGGCCCAGGCGCGAGCAGAGAATTTCGAGACGTTCGAGGCGTTCCAAGCTAGGCAGATCTTGAAAAATGACGCCGAACATTTTGCGTTTCAGCAGGCGCGCCTGTTCCAAGTACAGCACGCTTGCGCCGCAGGCAGTCAGGAACAATCCATAGCCGAGAAAGGCGCTGAGGATGTGCGACGCGAAGAGGCTGTCGGCGGGGCGGTTCAGCGGCGGTTGGTTTGTGCCGGAGAAAAGTGAGAGCGCCATCAGCAGGACCATCAGTGGCATGGCCAGCGCTCCGGCGGAGCGGACGCGGCAGACCAGCATCGCCAGCAGATGGCTGAGCGCCAGCGCCCAGGCCAGCAGGCCGTAGATTTCGGAGCCGCTGTTGAAGAAATGGCTTTCGCTGCTTTTGCAGGACATGCCGATCGCGGCGGTTTTGAGCAGCGCGCCGAGGCCGGTGAAGAAAATCTGCCAGCCGATGTTTTTGAATGCTTCGACGCGGAAGCCGGCGATGGCCGCCGCGGCGCCGAGCGCGAAACTGATCAACGCTGCATATGCCAGATGTTCGGGTTTCATAATAAGGTCACCGTTTTAATTCTTAGAATCGCCAAACGCGCGTATGATACCGTGTGATACGAAAAATCCAAGGGGCGATAAATGAGCCCCTATCTATAGGGCCTATAATTGGGCCGGCGACGCGCCTTTGAGCAAGCCTGCACAGGGAAGAGCGGCGAGATAGCACCTGCGCCATGTGCAAGTTTGCAATCGGGGGCATTTACGCTTGCGCAAAAAAAGAAAAGCGCCTATAGTTTGATTTTTCAGCAATAAAGGCGGGGTTTCCACGTCAAAAGGGTTAATATGGCTTTTGGCGCAGGGAGTGCACGCGAACGCAAGGAAAGGTCCGATCATGGCTGACAAGCCCACGATTTTGGAACGACTGGCGCGCTGGACGCGCTTTGTGCTGCTAGCTGGGATTGCGATTGTGTTGGGGTTGATCATCACCACACCGCGCAACCAATACCCGCTGACACTGACGCCCGCGCAGGCGGCCGGCATTTCGTCCACGCCGGGATTTATCCTGACGACGGTGCCTTCCGGCAACGCCGCGGAGAAGTTCTGCCTGCTGGACTCCAATAACAAAGTCATCTGCATTTACAGCCTCAACGGCGATCAGCTTCTGCTCACCTCGGCCCGCAAATTCGATTTCGACAATCAAATACCGGATGGCACCCATCCCATGAAGAACATCCGCATCTCCGGGAATGCCAACGGCATTTCGCGCGACGAGGCGCGCATCTTCCTGGATGGCTGGAAAGAATTCATCGCCAAGCAGCCCAAATAAATCGGATTCAGTGCTGACGTTTTGAAATGAGGATTTCGATCATGAACGAAAAATGCAAAATGGACTGGGTCGTCAACGGCTTGCTTGCGGCCATTCTCGTACTGCTGGCGGGCAATTACATCAGCCAGCATGCGTTCTCCACCGCGCGCGCCGGAACGGGCTGGGACACCGATGGGATCACGGTGATGACCACGGCGGCAAACGAGCGGCTGGTGGTGGTGGATACGCAGAAGAAAAACATCATGATTTACCACGCGCAGACCGGAGGCAAATTCGGCTTGACCGGCGTGCGCTCCTACGAGTACGACGTTCTGGCGGAAGACACGTCGAAACAAAACGTGGGCAGCGGTTTGGATTACTTGAGCACGAAGGTGCTCTACGAGAAAAAGTAGGATGCCTTGTGGTGCAGGCTTCCAGCCTGCATCGGCTCTTGCGCGCGGCGCGGGAGCGGATAAGTTGTGAGAGGGATAACCCAAAAAACGCGTTCCTAAGCGAACGGGGGATTGAATCGAATGAGTGACGGAGAATTGCTTGACGCACGCGAAGCCATGTCGCTTCTGGGCATCAACGAAACGGATTTGCAAACGATGGTTGCGCGCGGGGACCTGCGGGCGTTCCGCTCGGCGGGAACGATGAAGTTCCGCCGCGACGACGTGATGAATATCAAGACCGAGAAGAAGACCGATCCGACGATTCCGGTCATTCCGCCCGAGAAGCCGAAGGCCAAGCCGGGCAGCGGAATTCTGCCGACGGTGGCGACGCGGACCGCGCGCGCGTCGTCGAAGAACTTGCCCACGGTCAGGCCGACGATTCCGACTAAGCCGGCCGCCGCGAAGGCCGCGACCGCCGATTCGGGAACGAGCAGCGATCAGATTATTCTCGAAGAATTCGAACTGGCGCCAAGCGAAGTCGATCCGGTCACCAGCACGCAGCAGATCACCGCGCAGCAGACGGCGGTTCCCGGCGGCGTGACGGTGGTGGACAACGCCGTCGAAACCGGCAACGTGACGGTCGTCGAGCCGGGCGTGGATACGGTCGATACAGCCAGCGCGACTGCCTCGGCAATCGCGCCGGTGGCGGTGCCCAGCCAGCAGCGCAAACCTTCGTCGCGCATCGCCGAAGCGTTGCCCGCCGCGCCGGCGATGAGCCGCGTGCGCGCCGCGGTCAGCGCGTCGGGACAGAGCGCGGCGTCCAAGCGCGCGCAAGCCACGGCTCAACAACGCACGGGGCACCCGATCATGACGCTGGTGCTGGTGCTCACCACCGGCCTGCTGCTTTATGCGGCGACGATTGTGGGTGTGCAGATGGTCGCTGGAAATTATAACGAAGCGACGCAGCAGCGTGTGATTCCGCCGTTCCTTACTGATGCGCCGCTGTGGAATTACCGCACCGCTTACGACAATCTGCCTGGCGTGACGGACGACAAGGAAGGCACCGCGAAGCGCCCGTCCACGGAGTACGGCGGCGGCAAGTAATTCCAGTTCATGAGGCGAAATAAGTGATCCGTGGTGCAGGCGTCTCGCCTGCACGACTCGCAGGCGGGACGCCTGCGTCATGGGCCTCACTCGATTCGCCGGATGAGCCGTAATTTCAAGTTTCTGACAATTTCGCCAATTCCGCGAACCCTTTGGAAAATTCCAAAGGGTTCGTTACTTTTGGGCGTCTGTATTTCGTTCGAAAGAAAGCAATTAACCCGGTTTCGGCGCAGCGACACTAACATTGCGCGCGGGAGAATTTGCAATTTGAATTTGGATGGGCCGGTGACAGTGGTGATCAAGGCATTCTTTTCAAAGCGCGGCCAAATTGGCGCCGCAAAACTCCTGTGTACGATTGTGTTATTTTTCGCGATGACGCTGCCGCTTTATGCCGGCGCCGTCGAACTGCAGCCGTCGTTTCCCAATCATGCGCTGAGTCTGGTTCCGCTCGACGGCCCGCGCGCGGCTGCCCGTTCCGCGGACGAAGACATTCCGTTCACGTGGGACCAGACTGCTGTGGTCTACGAAGGCTCGTCCGCCGAAAAAATCTACCGCGGTTTCGATCCGGAATTTCAACCAATTCAAGTGGACATCCTGGACACCGTTGGCGCGCCGATGCCTATCGCGATCGCAAGCGCGTCTCAAGCCAAGGCCGTGGTGACCATCGACACCGGTATTGCGCACGGTTATCAAAAAGGACAGAGCGTGGCGATTGCGGGCGTTCCCGTGGATGGATACAACGGCACGTTCGTCATCACCGGCGTTCCGACGACGACGACATTTACGTACAACGCGAAAGCCGGGCTGGCCGCGACATTTGGAGGCACCGCGACGGCGGTGCTGCTGACGGTCACCGGCTTCGACGGAAATTTCGGCGTGCAGGACGTCTCGATCAAAGGCAAGACCGGCGGCAACATGGAGACGTTTCAATTCCGCATCATCGCGCGCAACATTCCCAGCGATCCGGCCAATTTCATCTACGACATCCGCAGCGTCAATTCGCGCGTCCGGCTCGAACCGGTCCTCACGCGCTCGGCGGGCGCGTTCATCAAGCCCGGGCAGATTGTGCGTTACTCGTGGACGCCCACGTCGTCGTCGGAGCGCTTTCCGAAATGTGAAGCCGCGCTCACCGGCCGCACCGGCACGGCAAAAGGACTTGAATCAAGCAAGATCACGCAGGTGCTGGCGATTCGCGTGCAGCCGAAAGTGCTGGGGCATTATCTGATGCTGGTCACGCCCCGCGACGTGAGCGGCCAGCCGCCGCTGGGCTCGACCAGCAACGGGCAGGTTTTTCAATGCGCGTTTGGCAGCGCGAATTTGCCGCCCGTCGCCGATGGTTTTTTCGCCGACACGTTCACGCCCGTGGTCAATCAGACCGTGACGCTGCAACCCAATCTCACCGATCCCGAAACCGGACAGACGACGTTCACGAATCAGACCTACGAATTCGGCGACGGCACAACTGCCGCAGGCGTGGACGGCGCGACCACGCACAGCTACGCGCTGCCGGGAATTTACCGCGTGCGCTGCACGGCCGCCGACGATCAGGGCGCGACCACGACCGCGGAGGACAGCATCATCGTGGGCGCCACGGCCGTGGGCAGTTTGGCGATGACGTACGTCAAAGAGATCGTGCCCGAGGAAGCCGGCATCGGTCTGAATCAAGCCGACCTGCTCAGCGTCACGTTCAGGGATCTCCCCGGCGCGATGGTGAACAAAGGCGACCGCATCATCTTCACTTACAACCGCAATCACTTTGGCCGCGTGAGCAGCTCGGACAACGCCGACGACACCGACATCGTGCTGGGGCCGGGCAAAGTTTTTACGGGCAAGACGCGCGTCGCGAACAACATCTCCGTCAGCGCCGGCGGCGGAGTGATCTCGATCAAGATCAACAACGCGCAATTCGACCGCACCGGCGACCCGCGCCTTGGCCGCAGCGAACTTAAAGGCATCTTCAAAAACCAGCGCATCGCCCTCTGCATCATCCCCGCCGACAATTCCACGCCGCGGGTGCTGCTGTACACGGGCAACATGCAGGGCGCGGTGAAAGGCGGTCAAAGCGCGCGCGGATTTTATATTCCGGAAGAACACATCACGGGCATGGCGACGACGAAAGAGCCAAACCCGAAGACGCAGGAGCCGTGAGTGTTCATTTGCAAATCCGTTGGACTTTTCGCCAGGAACGATTCCTTGCCCGCTCCATCTTCGTTGGAGAATGGTGTAAGAAAAAAATGGGGGTAGTCACTTATTATTACTTCGTATTAAATGGCGACTGTCCCTATTTTTATCACCGGTGATTTTTCGAAAACAACCCGGCGTCAGGATAGCTACCCGGCCCAAGCAACCTGGACCAGGACGGGACTTGCACCCGCTGGAAATGTGCGCTAGCGTGGCGCACTCTGTCCCCGGGATTCCGGGATTCTGGTCTGCCGATTCAATTTTCATTATCTTTCCGTGTCGATTGCTTTGATGGTGGGCAGTCACTCACCATTGGACAAGTCGTACTCCCCTATTTCGCTTCCCGCAACTTTTCGATCCCTCTATCCGCCAATCTCTCGATTAACTCGACCGCAGTCGAATTCACCAACAACACGTCCGGCGATACGCTGTTGAACAAGCCTGTGGGCTGTTGAGAATCGGTGACTATCAGAACCAATATCGCGGGCTGTTTGCTTCGTCCGGCGATGCAGAGCGACTCGGCGGCCTCAACCACGCTTTCACCACGCCTCTGAACACGGATGAGAATAGGAAATTCACCAGGGTTTGCGTTTAGAATCGCATCCATGCCGCGATTGCGTTGCACGGGAACGATGGGCAGGCCGCGCAAATGCGCCAGCGCTTCTTCGTCAGACTGGATGTACGCGTCCCGCCCTTTTTGAAGCAACTCGGACGAAGTCCGGACCGGCTGCGCCAGCCGTTGCCGCGTCAAATTCACCGCATCAATGGCAATGTCGATTCCCACCGAGTTGCGGCCGAGCAATTCGGCGGCGACGACCGTCGTGCCGCTACCGCAGAATGGGTCGAGAACCCAATCGCCCGGCGCCGTGACCAGCTCGATGATGCGTTCGAGAAGCAGGATCGGTTTTTGCGTCGGATAGCCTACCCGCTCCTTCGCTTTGGGGTTTAGCAACGGGATATCCCATACGTCGCCGACTGGAACACCCTTTTTGTGGCCGTCTTGAACGACGTTTCCCTGCTCGTCACGGGCATAGACGGACTTGCCATGTTCGTCGCGCTGGCGGCGCTGCAGAATCTGATCGATGTTCGTCGAAGGCGAGTAGCCGTCAAAAAGCTGGCGGTATTGGTAATCGTCCGTCTTGCTGTAAAAAAAAATGGTCTGATGCGACGGCATCGGGTTGCGCTGAGAATTCGACCAACGCCGATATTGCCAGACGATTTCCGAATGGAACATCGATTCTCCGAACACTTCGTCGAGCAGAAAGCGAATGTGGTGCGACGCATTGGCGTCGCAGTGAAAAAACAATGAACCGCTGACTTTTAAGACACGGCGAAATTCTTTCAAGCGAGTGCCTAAAAATTCGTTGTATTCCGCTCGCGACTTCCACTCGTCGCTGAATTCGAAGGTGGTGCTGCGGTCGCGAGTGACGAGCGAGTGCGTCTTCTGCGTAAAGAAAGGCGGATCCACGTAAACGAGATTCATTGATTCGGAGGCCATATTACGGACAACCTCCAAGCAATCGCCGTGTTGGACTGCACTATGCATGTGGAGCCGTCCTTTCCGCCGCCAAGTCTTGCAGAATCGACAATAAATCGATGCCGGTTCGGTGCTTGACGTAAGACCATGCTGCGTCAGCGTAGTGATACTCGCCTTGCACGCTCTTGTAAAGGCTTTCCAACGTTTGCTGAATACGAATCGCTTGTTCGCGATTTGGATAATAGAACATGACGCGAACCGGCTTGTGGCCAGCGTCGCGAATGGCCTGAATCCGAGTGTGCTCTTTCGTAATATGATCGCCGTCCGTGGTCGCGTCGCGCCACTTGATTTCCAATGCGTCGGAACCAACAAGGCAGTCGATTTCAAAAGACTTCGGCCGTCGGCCTTGCGTGTTCGGAATGCGGATAGACCCGGACTCGGGAAACTTGTTCTTAAAGCAAAGCTTCGCCGCCTCTTCGAGGAATGAACCGGCGTATTTGTAGAGAAACCGTCCCTTGTTCTGGTAAACGTCTATGAGCTTTCCCTCGCGCTCGGAAACTCCGAGAACTTGGTAGATGAGTACATGGGACCGATCATCCTGCTCCATCTCAGCCACGCGTTCGTCAGTGCGTCGTTTCAATGCGTCAGCATAATGGTCAGCAAGTGCGCGGATTTCTGCTTTCATCAGACATAAGCCCCTTAATACAGGTGTTCTCAGAATTACCTAGGTTTCCCCCCATGCTTTCTTCAAAAACCTAACAAAATTCCCGTGCGCAATCTTCTCGACATCCGCATGGCAATAACCGCGTTTTTTAAGCATGTCGGGCAGGCGCGCCAGATCGGCGATGCTCTCCAAATCCATTGGCGTCTGCTCCGTGCCGAAGGCGCCGTCGAGGTCGCTGCCGATGCCGGTGTGGTTGGCGTTGCCGGCTAATTGGTTGATGTGGTCGGTGTGGTCGAGGAGTTGTTCGAGTTTCAGGTTGGCGGATTGTGGGGTCGTCTGTTTCCGAATCCAGCCGGGGACGAGCATCCAGGCGTCGAGTGCAGCGCCGATCACCGCTCCGCGCGCGATCAGGGCTTTGAGCTGCTCGTCGCTGAATTGGCGGTTGTGCGCGACCAGCGCGCGGCAGTTGTTGTGGCTGGCCCAGACGGGGCCTTTGAAAATCTCGAGCGCTTCCCAGAAACAATCGTCGCAGAGATGCGTGGCGTCGAGGATGATGCCGAGGCGATCCATTTCTTTGAGCAGGTCTTTGCCGCCGGGGCGAAGGCCGCCGGTGGCGTCGGTGCCCATGGCGTAGCGGCCGGGACCGTAGTGCGCGGGGCCGAGCGCCCGCAGGCCTTGCTCGTAGGCGCGTTCGAGGTGGTGCGGGGTGAGGATGGAGTCGGCGCCTTCGAGGCTGAGGATGTAGCCGACGGGGAGGGTGGAGGGAGGAGGGAGGGGGAAGGAGGGAGGGGGGAGAGGTGCCTCTCCTCCCTCCTCCCTCCTCCCTCCTCCCCACATTGACACGACGAGGTCGAGTTGGTCGGCGTTGGTGATTTGGACCATCTGGCCGGCGGCTTCCATGGCTTTGTAGTAGGCGAGCTGGCCTTGCGTCTGCGCCCAGGCTTGTTCGGGGGAGTGCCAGCCGTTGAGCGGGTTGTCGGGCGCGACGAAGCGGGCGATTTGAGTGGCGACGCAGAGGCCGATGTGGGCGCGGCGCATTTCGGGGAAACAGACGGTGTTGCGGCCGCGGTCGGGCTTGTCGGTGAGGCGTTTTTCGCGCGCGCGGATTTCGGCGAGCGGGCGCGTGAGGTCGCGGTTCCACTCGAGGGCGTTCATGGAGAGGTCGAGGTGGGCGTCGAAGATGAGCATGGGGTTCAATTCAAAATGAAAAATTCAAAATGCAAAATTAAGAAGCCAGCGCTCACTATCGCTTGATTTTTGAGGGCGTCAAGGGACGTGAGAAAGCAGAATTGAATGGACGGATCTACTGAACAAGCGGCACGGATGATTTGAACGCGCTGAAGCCACGATCTTTAGCGGAACGAAAGCCGACAATTAATTCTTCTGCAACGACTCGGCATCCTTGCGCATGCGCGTGCGTTCGGCTTTGAGTTGGTCGAGCTTTTGATTGGAAGCGTCGAGCGCTTTTTGGGCGTCGTCGAGCGCTTTCTTTTTTTCGTCATAATAATCTTTGGCTTCGTCCTGGTGGCGCGCGGCGCGGTCGATGTCCTGCTGGATGCGGGCGAGCGCGACGCTGTTGCCGCGGTTTTGGATCGCGCCGTTGGCGCGGGCATTGTAGTTGGCGTTGGCGGTGTTCCATTCGGCGTCGGCGCGGGCCACGCGGGTTTCGGCGTCGGTGATGAAGGATTTTGCGGACTTGACTTTGCGCTCCAAGCGGTCGTGTTCGGCGGTGGCGGATTTCAATTCGCCGGCGAGATCGGCCAGACGATCGCTAAGGGCGTCGGAGTGCGCGGAATTTGGCGGCGTGTTGAGGGAGTTGTCGGCTGAATTCTCGGCGGAGTTCTCCGCGCTGTCGGCGGAATCCGGAGCGGTGCTGGCGGGCGTGGAGATGCCGGCGCGTTTTTTGATGTCATCGATGAAGGCTTTGCCGGTTTCAGTGTCCCACGGCCAAACCAGACCCACGGCGGCGATGTAGCTGACCGTGCCGATGGCGAAGAGGATTGAGCCGATGATGGTGAAGCGGATCAGGCAGCCGACGAACGAGAGGGCGCGGGCCTGCCGTTTGAGGGGTTGAAAGGACTGAGCCATTGCAGCGTGTCCTTAAATTAATATAGAAGCAAAAAATTGTGAGAGACTCGCCAGAAGATACAGCGCAACGCTCTAGAATGCGAGAGTTTCTTGCGGAGAAATTATAAAATGGACTTTGGGACGCGCGCGACTGGAGTTGAACCAGCGCTGCGATATGGGAATTACATCTTACGCTGCAAAGCAGCCTTCGAGGTTCAAGTTCCACTCGCTTACCAACTGTGAATCACCCGCTTCTCGGCCATATAAAGTCAGATTCGACAGTCAGGCGGTTTGGCTGGGTGCCAAGCCGCCTGTTGCGATTTTCTAAAAATCCTGACCTACATCATCGCTCTTGAATTTGCTCGACTCCGACCTCGGAGTGTATACGAAGCTATGAAACTCAAATCACTCATCTTGCTCTTCCTGGCCGCGACGCTGACGCTCGCCTCGGCCGGTGAAGCGGCGCCAAAGACAAAGAATCTGTTTCAGCGCCGCTATGTTCTGGTCTTCGCCAATTTGATGCGCGATGCGGATTGCGAAAAGGTCTTAAGCATCGCGCGGCGCGCGGCGGCGGCGGGTTACAACGGCATTGTGCTGGGCGCTCGTGCGGGCGAGTATGTTGACCTTTTCAAGCACGCGCCAAAGGAGTCCTACACGTCCGCGTTCGCGGAGCTTCGCAAACAGATGGACTTGCTGCATCTGGCGCTTATTCCTTATGCGATCAATCCCAACGAAGTGGGCTACGCGGCGCCGGAGTTGAGTGAAGCAATCCCGTGCCGCGACACGCCCTTCCTCGTTCACGACGGCATCGCCGAGGCCGTCCCGGACCCGGCGCAGCTTCTCGCGAATCCCGGCTTTGAAGCGCTGCATGGAAACTCGCCCGATGCGTGGAGCCACGACAAGCCGGGCGTGATTACGTTCATGGACAGCGAAGTCAAACACGGCGGCAACGCGTCGCTGCGCATCCAGGACCCCGGCGCCGGCGATCCGAAGAACGGGCACGGCCGGTTGTGGCAGACGGTGAGCGTGCGGCCGTTCCGCGCGTTTGAGTTTTCAATCTGGCTGAAAACGAGGGATTTAACGGACGCCGACAAAGTCCAGTTTCATTTTCAAGGCGTGGACGGCGGCCAGCCGCTGGTTTATGCCAACCGCGAAGCCGGGTTTGGCGCGCGGGTCAAAGCCACTCAGGATTGGACCCAATACACGGTCCATTTCAACAGCGCGTCGAATACGAAATTACAGTTGTTCCTGGGCATTTGGTCAAAGCGCGCCAGCGGCACGCTGTGGTTTGACGACGCGGACCTGCACGAAGTCGGCCTGTTTCACACCGTGCGGCGTGAATCGCTGCCGCTGACGGTCGTTTCGGCGGACGGCGCTCAAACTTACGACGAAGGCCACGACTATGCAGTCGGCGACGGGCGCTTGACCATTCCGAAGGGTTCGCGCATCGCCGATGGCGCGCGGCTCAAGGTTTCGTGGTATCAGCGCGCGGAGATGATTGGCCCGCCCTTCGCCAACGCAAGCCATCCAAAATATTTCGAGGTGGAGCGCGGCATCGCCGAAAAGCTCGACACGCTCTTTGTCCACCCGCCCGCATTTATGATGACCTTCGACGAGTGGCGCGTGGCCAACTGGGACCCCGCTGGCGGCAACGTCACGGCCGGTGAGTACGTGGCGAAGACAGTGCGCCAATCGACCGCGCTGCTCAAGCAGATTAATCCGCGGTACGAACTGTACGTGTGGAGCGACATGTTCGATCCGAACGAGAATGCGCTCGAGAAGTATTTCATGGCCAACGGGCCGCTCACCGGCGCGTGGAAAGGGCTGTCGAACGACACCGTCGTCATGACGTGGACAGGCGGCGCAAAGGCGCTGCGATTTTTCTCGGAGCTTGGGCTCAAGCAGATGATTGGCGGGTATTACAGCTCGCTGGACAATGTCAAGAAATGGCTCGACGCGGTGGATGAGGTCGAAGGCGGCGGTGCTAACGGCATCGACGGTTTCATGTATACGACCTGGGACGATAATTTCACCGACATCGAGAAGGTGGCGGAACTGATCAAGGCGCGCGGGCGCTGGCAGGATGGCGCGGCGTTCGGCGAGAAGGGCAAGTGATCGAGGCTTGCCCCGAGCGCCGCGCTTGTCCAAAGACCACTTTCCTGCAAGAATGGCCCGCCAGAATCCGTCCAAATCACAGTTCATCCAAACGGACGCACGCGCTTCATGACCGAATCGCCTTCACTCACCCCGCCCCGCCGCCGCTGGCTGCGCTTTTCGCTGCGCACGCTGCTGCTGTGCGTGCTGCTGATCGGCAGTTCAGCGACGTTGTGGTGGAATTGGGGACCGTGGCTCCCCGAATTCGTGCTACGCAGTCCTCCTGATTTGGTCCAAGCCGATCTGCTCCGCCATGGCCGCGGCTTGATTCTGCTCTTTGACCACCCTGTCGATAAAGACAGGCGCATCAACGAAATTCAATACATCGAACTTCCAAGTGGCCGCATTCGCTATTCCGTGCGCTCCGGGATTGGCGGGGGATACGTCCGCATCTCAACCGGCGAATCCACCATACAGCTTTTCAATCACGCACCCTCCGCACAAAATATTCCCCTGATGGACTCCTGGAACATCGAGACCGGTGAGCGCCTCGACTCCGACCGCATCTTTCACGGCAGCCGCAACATCTCAGTCCAATTCTCACATGAAGATCGCTTCGTGTATGTCTGCTCGGACTTCACCGGTGAACGGACCTTGTTGAAATTCCCCGAACTGACGCCGGCCGGAAATCTGGACGAGCTGTTCAAAAACGATTTCGACAGCAACGATCATCCAATCGCCCGATCTGGCACGTTTTCTCCATTGGGCAGTTGGTTCGTGAATTTTGTGACGGCGGAAAAGGTCCAGTTCATCGACCTCAAGTCCAATTTCGAAATGCGGGAGCTTGTGCTGCCATACGGCGAAGATACGCGATGGCGTCGGCTGGTTTTTTCACCGAACGAGCGGGTGCTTGCACTCGAATACCTACCATCGCACGCTGGTGCGACAAACAAGGTTATGCTGGTGGGCGCAATTTCCTTTGCATCGGGTGACCTTGATCCCCGTCACCGCTTCAATTCGTTACCTTATTTTTCAAAATCCGGCGAGTATTTTGTGGTGAGGAATTCTGATGACGCGACCAAGGAAATTCGGCGCACGAGCGACCCGCAAACGCCGCTGTGGAAGAGTCAACCTGGGCCGCTGGACTGGATTGGCGACAACGTTTTGCGCTGCGATTCGCAAGTGACCCTGTTGGACGGCGCAACCGGGGTAACACTTTGGCAGCAACCGTTCAATACTCAAGTCAGGACCGGTTCAATCACCTCAACCGAGTACATTGCGCTGCATGACGCTCCCGGTTCATTGCTGCTTTGTATCCTAAATGCGCACACGGGCCGGACCGAACTCAACACCCACGATTGGCGTTGGAGCGCGCAATGCGGCGAGTTACACAGCACGGAATTCTGCGGAGATAGCTCCTGCTTTCTCGCGTACAGCAGGACCGACACGCGTATCCGAAATCTGGCCGTCGCCCGCCGCCATTCATACCGCTGGGGCCTTGCTTCCGTTCCCGAATTCTGGCTCACCCTCGTGCTCGGCGCGGGCTTCCTGTGGAGCGTCTGGCGCGACCGGCGATTGGGGATGCGCGCATGAGCACACCCGTCCCGCCCCGGCGCAAGTGGCTGCAACTGCATCCGAGCACTGCGGTGGTGCTGATGTTCGCAACGGGTGGAATTATCTGGGCAAATTCAATTGAAAGGATCAGTTGGGTGTCTTACCACGAAAACAGCATCTATGATTTTAACCGCACGCAATATGAGATTTCTGGAAAATTGGCGGACCACTTAATGAATGGTGATGACCGATGGCGATATTACTTAGTGGACCCTATCTTTAAGGTGCGCAAATATGGATGGCCGTTTCCTGTCTATGAATGGCAAATTCGGTTAACGCCGAAGGACTTTCCAAATGAAGGGGTTGCACCGCAACCTGTGATAAATTGGTATCGTGTCGCCATATTCTTAGATTGCGCCATGACGTTCGTGCTGCTCGCAACCGTCTGGTTCTTGTGCGAATGGCTGATTCGTCGCCGTGCAGCATCGTCTTTTCGTGTCGATTTTTGAGTTGGGGCCATTTTCAGGGCCACGTTGTGTAAATCCTCAGCACTTAACTCTCAGCGCCTGACGAGCCGAAAAAACCGTTGCAACCGGCCGTGGAAAATGCCCGATGGTGGGGTATAAACCCTGCGGCTTGAACATGCCGAGAGTGATGCCGGGGTTGCCGGGGGTGCTGATCGCGATGTGGGTTTTGGGAACGCCCATTTTTTTCGCACGCAAAAATCGAATTTCCTGCCATGTCTTGCCCCATCTTCCGTCTATCATTTATTGTTCTGTTTTTTCGACACGCACCATGCAAGGAGGATTTCGCATGGATCTGAAGTTTCTGCGCCCGGCGCTCGCCCTCATCTGCGCGACCGAATTCACACTAAGTTCCGCGTTTGCCGCGTCGGGCACGCCGTTGCCCGCGGGCAACATCCGCCGCATGTTGCATCTGGGCGCGGCGGAATCCGACCGCATCACCGGGTTCCCCACCAGCGCGCTCAACATTCTCTGGGACAACATGGTCTTCGCCGGTAAAGGCCCCGAATATTTACAGCAGCCCAGTCCCGGGCAAAGCGTGGATTTGCGCGTGGCGGTGAATGGAACCGCCAACACCGTGCTGACGTGGAGCGACGTGACGGCGGTCAATCCGAACGGGGTGTGGGAGAATGGTGTCGCCGACAATTACGTGATGTATTGGGCGATTTACATTTATGCGCCAACGACGCGCACCGCTCGCGTCGCAGTAACGGTTGACGATTATGCAAAGGTGTGGATGGATGGCAACTCCACTCCGATCATATTGACTCCAGCAGACACAAGTACGACCGCCGATGTCAATCTCACCGCCGGCTGGCATTTTTTCATTTGTAAAATGTGGGAACTGACAGGCAACGATTACTTCAGCATCAAATTCACCGACACCAACAATGCCGACATGACCGACTTGCAGTACACGCTGACGGACCCTATTGCGCCGGCAGTTGCGAGTACGTCCCCGGCGAGCGCGCAGGCGAACGTCCCGGCCTGGAGCGATGTGATTTTCACGTTCAGCGAACCGATGGACACGACGGTCGATCCTAATACGGTCGGGTCGATCACAGGCGGGCCGGCGAACGGCACGTGGTATTGGGCGGATAATACGAATCTGATTTGGATCGCGTCGGCGCCGCTGGCGCCCAATACGGCGTACACGGCAACTGTGAATGCGGCCAGCGCCAAAGACCGTACCGGGAATACGCTGACAGGGAGTAATTCCGTTTCGTTTACGACGGTCGCGGCGATTTCCTCGCCGACGTTGACCAGCGCCACGCCGAACACAAGTGCGCCATTTGCGGCGCATGTGGCGCTTGCGGGTACGGGTTTCATTCGAGGCGGCGTGAAACACGCGCCCACCGCTGTGCCATTCCAAGGACATTACTACTCGTACCGCGCGCCGGGCATCGACTGGGCCAGCGCTGTGTCCATCGCCGCCGGCGAGGGCGGGCATCTGGCAACAATCGCCAACGCGCAGGAGGATAATTACGTCTGGACGCTCGGCGGCATGATTAATGGATGGATCGGGTTGACCGAGATCAACAGTCCCGGCACATACAAATGGATCACCGGTGAACCTACCACCTATACGAATTGGGCCAGCGGCGAACCAAGTTTCGGCGGCGAGCACTACGGAATATATTGGTACGGATTGCAATGGAACGACGTGGATTCCGCCGCGGGATCGGTGCGGCCGTACGTGATTGAATACGAAACACAATCCGTTCCGGTGGTGAAATTGTCGCACGCAGGCCAGGCCGACATTGTCGCCGCGAATGTGACTTATATCGACGGCAACAACCTGGCGTTCGATCTAAATTTGACAGGCGCGGTGGATGGCGCGTGGGATTTGGTGCTTACCAATCCGGACGGCGGCACGGTCACGTTACCGGGCGGGTTCACGGTCAGTTCCAGCATTGCTGTCGCAGGACTGACCATTTACTATCCCTTCGACGAAAGCTCAGGCACAAGTACAGCGGATCTTTCAGGCAATGGCAATAACGGTACGTTATTCAACAACCCGGCACGCACTGCGGACTTTACTTTAACGCCAAACAAGTATGCGCTGCAGTTCAACGGTGCCAACCAGCAGACGGTTTCCAGCAATACACTCTTCAACAATCCGCAAATATTCACGCTTGTGCTTTGGTTTAACACGACGACTACAACGGGCGGCAAATTAATTGGCTTCGGCAACACGCAGTCGGGTTCAAGTTCACTTTTCGACCGACATATTTACATGGCCAATAGTGGGCAGCTTCTGATGGGCTGTTACACCGGCGGCGCAATGTCGACAATTACCTCGCCGGCGGCGTACAACGACGGGCGTTGGCATTTGGTCGCGAGCGTCCTTTCAAATAGCGGTATGCAGCTTTTCGTTGACGGCGTGCTTGTCGCGTCGAACGCCACCACGGCGGCACAAGTGTTCTCAGGGTATTGGAGAATTGGCGGCGACTCGCTTGGATCGTGGCCAAACCGTTCAAGCAGCGACTTTTTCACCGGTACAATCGATGACGTGCGCATCTTTAACCGCGGATTGAGCGCCAGCGAGATTCAGGCGTTGCTTCAATTGCAGTTGCCTTCAGCCACGGCGGATTTTTATGGCGCTATTCCGGGACAAACGCTGAGCGTGGCCGCGCCCGGAATATTGAGCAACGACAACAATGGATTCCCCGGCAGTCTGACGGCTATTCTCGACAACACGACGGCGCACGGCAACCTCGCTTTGAATGCCAATGGATCGTTTGCTTACACGCCAACCGCGGGATATTCGGGGACCGATACGTTCACCTACCACGCCACCAATGGAAAGGGCCAGACTTCGGGCACGGCCACGGTGCTTATTCAAGTCAGCAACCAACTCCCCGGTCTAGTGGGATATTATTCCTTCGATGAACCCGGTGGCACGACGGCGCAGGATTATTCGGGAAATGGCAATACCGGCACGTTGATTGGAAATCCGGCCCGCGTGCCTGGACTGATTGGCAATTCATTGCTGTTCGATGGCTCGACGACTTATGTCTCGATCCCGCACAGCAGTTCGATCGACCCGATTACCGGTTGGACATTGGCTGCGTTTATCAAGCGCTCAGCGATGAACACTCAGCACTCGATCATCGAAGGATACGGCTCCAGCGGCGGAAATTATGCCATGCGCATCGGTGACACAAACGTGCTGCAGACGTACCTGCTGAATTACCCCAATTACAGCCAATTATTGAGCGGGACATCGACGATTTACTCGGGCCAATGGTACCACGTTGCGGTGACTTACGACGCATCGCTGAATCAATTGAAAACATACGTCAATGGAAATTTTGACACGAGCGCGACGACCGCGTTTCCGAGCGCTCACGCCAACGCGCCGGTTTTTATCGGGGCGCGAGGCACCGACGCCGCAACCAAGTTTGCCGGGAACATTGACGACGTCCGCGTCTACAGCCGGGCACTGACTGCCGCCGAAATCAAAGGGCTCGCCTCGCTGCCACCGGTTGCGGCAGCGGATTTCTTTTCGACGCCCATCGGTACACAATTGTCCATGACGGCGCCAGGCGTGCTGGCCAACGACACCGACCCGCTCAATCTTGTCAAGACCGCGGTGCTCGATTCGACAACTTCTCACGGGACACTGACGCTGAACGCCAACGGCAGTTTTATTTATGCTCCTGCCGGTAATTATACCGGTTCAGATTCGTTCACCTACCACACGGTCAACGCCAACGGCCTTGCGTCTTCCGTTGTAACGGCGACGATCAATGTGGAAAACTTGTCGGTCGTATCAACATCGCCGGTCTCGGGAGTGGTAAGCCAGACGCTTCCGGGTGTGGCGATCAACGGAAGCGGATTCCGCATGAGCGGACTTCCCACAGCGTCCGGCGCCGTTGCGTTCAACGGACACAACTACCTCTATGTCAACAGCACGATGACCTGGCCCGCGGCGGAAAGCTATTGCGAAGGATTGAGCGGGCATCTGGTCACGATCTCCAGCGGCGCGGAAAATGCGTTTGTGCTCTCGCTGGCCAACACCGTGACCTGGCTGGGCGCAAGTGATCCCGCGGCCACTGGGAATTTTGCGTGGGTAACAGGCGAGCCGTTTAGCTACACAAATTGGTATCCGGGTGAGCCGAACAACCTCGGCGGCGCCGAGTTTTATTTGCAACAATATACGAATGGCCAGTGGAACAACATCGGCGCGACAACCCTGCCGTTCGTCTGTGAATTCGAATCGGTGCCAACTTCGGTAAAGCTTCAGTTAGGGGCTTTGGTCATTCAAGGAACGAACGTGCATCTGAGTTCGACGGCGCAATTGACCGCCGATTTCAATCTTGCTGGGGCCGTTCCGGGCGCGTGGGATGTCATTGTTACAGATCACGATTCGGCGCAAAGCGCGACCTTGCCCGGCGGATTCCAGGTCTTGCAGGCTTCGACTCTGGTGACTGCTGGAAATGTCACGCCGATTACGTACAGCACAAGCGCGCAGAACATTTTCGTAAGCGCGCAGGTTACGCCGCAGTATGGCGCGCTATACGAAGGCACCGTTACATTTCAGCTTGCCAGCGGAAACACCAACATCGGCAACGCAGTTACTTCGCCGACGCTGGCGAATGACGCAACGGGAAATGTTACGTATGTCGTTCCTGCCGGCATTCCCGCGGGGATATACACACTTTCGGCCAAATACAATGGCACAACCAATTATTCGGTGAGCACGGATAGTTCAAAGAGCCTGACGATTAATCCGGCGGCGCTGAGCGTGACGGCGAGCAATGCCAGCCGCGCATATGGGGCGGCGAATCCCACGCTCACGGGAACGCTGGTCGGCGCGCAAGCCGGCGACGGAATCAGCGCAACTTTCAGCACGAACGCCACGGTGCTTAGCCCGGTTGGAAATTACACAATTGTTCCAGCGCTCTTGGATCCGAATAATAGGTTGGCCAATTATACTGTCACTTCAACGAACGGTACATTGACCGTCACCAAAGCGCCGTTGACGGTTGCGGCCTTTAATGCGGTTCGAAATTATGGCGCCGCCAATCAAGTTTTTAGCGGAACCGTCCTCGGCGTGCAGAACGGTGACAATATTCTTGCTACATACTCGTCTCAAGCGACGCCGGCAACCGTGGTGGGTCTTTATCCGATAGTCCCCTCCATTTATGACCCGGATGGCAAACTGAGCAATTATTCTTTTGCTCTGTCAAATGGTGCACTGACGATTTTACCGGCGCCGCTGACAGTTGTGGCGGCGGATGCGTCGCGCCCATTTGGCGCATCCAATCCCGTTTTAATCGGCACAATTACCGGCATTGCAAACAACGACAATATTACGGCGACTTATTCGACAACGGCGACACCGTCCAGCCCGGTAAATACCTATCCAATCGTTCCCGCGTTGGTCGATCCGGACAATAAACTTGGGAATTACTCGGTCACGTTGACGAACGGCACGCTGACCGTCACTGGACAGGCGCAATTAATTGTAACGCCCGCGAATGTAACAATTAAATACGGCGACGCGATTCCCGCGTTGACCGGCACGCTCAGCGGCGTTCAGAACGGCGACAACATTACCGCGACTTATTCGACGACAGCCGCGCCAGGCAGCCCGGTTGGTTTTTACTCGATTGTGGCAACGCTGAACGATCCCGACAACAAATTGCCTGCATATGCCGTGACACTGAACACCAGTACATTAACCATTAATCCCGCGCCGTTGTCCGTGAAGGCGGATGACAAGAGCCGAACTTATGGTCAGGCCAATCCGCAATTCACCGGCACTTTAAGCGGCGTGCTGAATGGCGACGCGATTGCGGCTGTTTTTTCGAGCAGCGCGGCTCAGTCCAGCACGGCCGGCAAATATCCCATAGTGGCAACGCTCAACGATCCCGGAGGAAAGCTGGGCAACTACACGCTCAGTTCGACCAATGGCACGCTGACCATTCAGCAGGCCACACCCGTGCTGACCTGGCCGGCTCCTGCGCGGATTTTCGCAGGGGTGGCACTGGGCCAGACGCAACTTTCAGCCAGCGCCGCCGATCCGAATTCGAATGCGCCGATTTCGGGCACATTCGCGTACACGCCGGCAGCGGGGGCGCTTCTCTCAGCAGGACTGGGACAAACGCTGAGCGTTGTGTTCACTCCCAGCGACGCCGTCGATTACACGACGGCGTCAGCGCAGACGAGCATCGACGTCGATCCTACGATTGCGCCGGCGATCACGAGCGCGCTGAGCGCGACGACGGCGAACAATGCGGCATTTGCGTACACTATAACGGCGACAGGCAGTCCGGGGCCGACATTCAGCGCGGCGGGATTGCCGGCGGGGCTGGCGTTGAACGGCGCGGATATCACCGGTGCGCCAACGGCCAGCGGGATTTTCAACGTGATGTTGGCCGCGACGAACGCCGCCGGTAGCGACTCGGAAGTGTTGAAACTCACCGTGATTGGCAGTGGCACGAATCACGCGCCGGTGATCGCGTCGCCGCCGACGGTGTCTGCCAATCCAGCCGTTGTGTGCACCGCGCTTTCATTCGCGGCTCAGGCAACGGATGCGGACGGCGACGCGCTCGATTACGCTTGGGATTTTGGCGACGGGACGGTCGCGGACGGCGCGAGCGTCTCGAAGATTTTCGCCGCGCCGGGCGTGTACGTTGTGACGGTGGCCGTGTCCGACGGACAGGCCAGCGCGATGCAAAGCGTCGATCTGGTCGTCAATGCACAAGCATCGCAGGACTCGTTTGCGGTGACGAAAATCAAACTCGGATTCAGCTTCGTAAAAAGCGGGAGAGACAACCTGTCGCTCTCCGGCCAAATTCCGCTACCGCCGGGATTTGCTCCGGCGGGGAAAGTGGTGCGGATTCTTATCGGCGGATTCGACACGAGTGTGACGTTGGACGCCAAAGGAACGTCGGGCGACAAGTCGTTTTCGGTGCGTTCGAAGAAGGGCAGTTCGACGGCGAGTTATTCATTCGCGGTGAAGAATCGGAATCTCTTCGCTTCGTTGCAAGGGCTGGGCTTCAGCAAAACCGCATCCAATCCCGTGTTGAATTTTCCAGTAATCGTGGAACTGGACGGAGCTTCGCATTTCACGAATCCGACGCTCGTTTACACGGTGAAGGTCAACAAGCTCGGGCCGCAAAGCGCGAGCGGAAGGCACTGACGCAAGCCGCACGCGGCGAACAGGAGGCATTTCGTCGTGGAGTTTCAGCTCCTACCTAATCGTCCCAGTCATTCAAGTGTGTAAAGCAAGCGGAGCGCGACTTCGTGTGAGAAGCCATTCATGTCCTCGAAAAAACGCGTGAAGTGGGATACATTATTGTCGTCTCGCCAGCATTCATTCAGACAGGTTCTTCAACGGGCTGGCAGGAGATGGGAGATAATAAGCCGCCCCCTCACCCCCGGCCCCTCCCCCAAGGGGAGAGGGGGGAAGGGCGGCGCCTCGCTTCGCGAGGAAATTGAAACGCGAGGATTCAGGACTGGCTCAGCACTCAGAAACAACTTGAACTGCCATTGCGTATGACGGAGAATTCGGTTTTGCTCGATTTTTACTTGTCGCTGTGAGCGCCCAATTATTTCCGTTTGCGCCTGGAAAAAACTATGCCCACTGACCGCCCGCTCAATACGCACGAACGCAACCAACTCAGCACCTTTATCAAAACGGCGATGAAGCACATCGGCGCGGACCGTGCGGCGTCGCCGCATCCCGACAAGCTCGTCGAACTGATCAGCGAGGCGATCGATCTGTATCGCAACCTCGAGGCTGACCGGCGGCAGGAAGCCAGCGTCAGCCTCGGTACGCTGTGGGGGCAGATCATCTGCGACCAGCTTGGCTGGACATGGGTCTCGCTCAAGCTCGACACGAAAACAGAAGTCTTCGGCGTCGTTTCGCCGAATCGTTCGCACGTGATTTACCCGCTGCATCACGTCAATGCGCTGCTTTTCGACACGAGCACGGACCAGAATAGTTTGACGCTGTACAACAGTTTAAAGAAAGGCATCCTGCCGCCGGGGAGCGACCACTCGTACGTGGTGATTGGCTCGGCGGCGAATTCGTGAAATGAGACTGGAGACAAGAGACTGGAGACTGGAGACTGGAGCTTAACTCGCTGCCGATTTCCGGGCTGCTTTGTCTTCCAGTCGGCAAGATTCTGAGATCGGACGCGGTGATGTGAGTTGAACAACGAATCGCACGAATTTTCAGGAAGGGGAGGGGAGCTCATTCGCGCGAAACGGTTTCGAGCGCGATTTCTCCTCACCCCGCGGGCGGGTACGCCGTCGGCCCTCTTCTCCTTAAGGGAGAGGGGAACGGCGGCGGCGGCAGATATTCCAGATAAACAAAATGGCGAGGGCGAGGGTTAACCAGAACTCGGGCATCGTCGTGAAGCCCCACCAGCGGTTGGGGACTCCGCGGCGCCAGACGGTGAAGACGCCGGTGCCGTCGGTGTTGACCATCGCGGTAATGAAGGCGTCGGTATGGTGAGCGAATTTGATGGATTGAATTCCGTAAGGGAATTGCGACGGCCAGCGACATGCGCGCAGCGTGCCGGTGGACTCGTTAGATTCCACGTCGAGGATGCGGAAGGATTTGTCGAAATCATGCGCGTCGCTTCGAAGGATGTAGCGATCGTGCTCGGTTTCCCGAGTTGGCGGAATCGCATTCGGATAATACGCATAAACATATTTGGCGGTGCGGACGTCCCAAGCGGTTTGTGCCTCGAAGGAATACAGTGTGTTGCCGGCGAGTTTCGTTGAGGTAACGCTGAGGTTTTCTTGCAGGACAGTGGTGGAATCCATCTTGAAATCGTAGAGGAGAAGTTGAAGGGGCGCGGGGTGACTGTAGATGAGGCGCGAACTGTCGGTGGTAAAATGGATGTGCCAAGTGCCGGACGTAAACGATCTGACGACGGACGGATTGTCGAGGTCGATGATTCGAATTGAGACAGCGTTCGTGGAATTGGCGCCAATCGAGCTGTAGGCCAACTTGCGGCTGTCGGGCGAAAATAAAAGCTCGGCGGCGCAGCCTTCGGCGTCGAGCGTGCGCGGGGCTTTCCCTTTCGACAGCGAATAAAGAGTGATTTTGGCGCCGCAGGCGAGGGCCAATTGGTCCTTGTCCGGTGCGACGGCAAGGGATTTCGGATTGGGACGTTGAATGCCGGTGTCGCAGAATAGTTCAAGCGATGGAAAGCGAACAATCTTTAAATTGGCCGCGGAGTTGTCCTTTATCAATGCAAATTGCCCCTCGCCGAGCAGGGTGTGGAATTCGACATTGGCCAGCGCGGTATGAGATTTGAGAAGGTCTTCGGCGGTGTCGATGCGCCAGAGGCCGCAGAGTTTTTGGGCGGCGCCGCCGGTGATGTAAAAATAACCCCATTCGCAATGCCACGCGGCGGATTCAAGCATCGGCGCGGGAGTCCACGCGTGCAAGAGATTGCCTGTGCGTGCGTCATATAAGCGGGTTCCGAGGGTTGGCTTGAAACCGGGTTCGAGGTAGTAGGAACCGTCGTAGGAATAGAGGTATTTGTCGTCCTCGGAAAAGGCGATGCGCTCGTCGCGGAATGAAACCGGAATCGCAAACGCCGGCCGCCACGGTTCGCAATTCCACCACGTCATCGCGGCGCTGGCCAGGAGCAGGACGGACAACACGAGCGTGGAGAGGGCGAATTGGAGGCGGTTGTTGCGTTTCTTTTCCAATTTCTTGTCTCAATGCGGATAGCTTGCGCGTCTTGCTCGTGGCATTTCGATTCAATCAAAATTTTTGCGTGCGACTTTGGGATCCGTCAGAGGTTAGACGCTTTGGGGCGGGGTGCCAGTGCAGGCGGGCCGCCTGCACCACAAAGGACAATTCTACTTTTGACAGAATCGGCCAACCGGCGAATCTGATGGTTCGTAGTGTAGGCGGAGGATTTCATGGGCGAAGAGATTGAGGAATTCGAAGGCGATTCGCCGGGCCTTCTGGCACCCCTTCGGGGTGCGGGGACGCCTGGCGATGCAACCGGGGGTATCGGCCGGGCACGGCCTCAACCCCCGGCTACTCTCTTGCACCCCACCGGGGTAAACGGCGGGATTTCGGTTCGCGAAACGCATGGAACCGTTATTGCGAAGGGCAATCCGCCGGTCGATCGCTCTGAGACCGCGCGGCACTGGCAAGGCCAGTGGCACACGAACGGGGAACAAACTGACGGCGAACATTTGCGGTTGACTGGGCGCTTTTTTCCGCTGCGGGCGGTGAAGGGCGTTTGCATCGTTCTGGCTGTGATGCTTTTGGCGGCGGTTTCGTGCTTCGCGGGAGAGACGGGGACGACGGAGTCGAAGAAGGAGAAGGAAAAGGAGGCGCCGTTCAAGTGCGATGCGTGGTGTGTGTTCAGCGATTTGACGCGGGAGCGGCAATACATTACGCCGGATCCGAAGTCGGAACATTCGCGGCCGAATGCTCAAAACCTGGGCGGGTTTGGGCGGCGCGGGCGCTGGGCGAATGTGGTGTTTGACGTGAAGAACACGACCGATCCGAAAGACAAGGAAGTGATGGACGGCACGGCCGAGATCAAGATGGAGTATGCGCGCAGCAACACGCAGTCGGGCGATAGTTACAAGACCGATTACGTGCAGAATTTTCAGGTCGCGCCACAATCGGAGAAGCAATACCACTTCAGCGTGTTTTGCCCGGACGAGGGCTGGTCGCCGAACATTGCGCTCACCGTGAAATGCAACCAGCGCGGAACGTTCACGCGCAGTTTCGAACTCAACGATCTCGACGCTCAGCAGAAGCAGTTGATCGTGGTCGTGTCGGACACGCCCGGCGCGTACAAATATCTGGGTCCGATGCGCAAGATGAACATGGAAGACGTGCTGGCGGCCAACGACAAGAAGCAGATCGAGCGCGAAGTGGCGTCGGTGACGCCGTCAGAATTGCCGGCACGCTGGCACGATCTGGTGCTGGCCAGTTTGATCATCATCGACGGGCCTCCGAAGGAAGGATTGACTGACGAGCAATGGGACGCGATCAAGACGTACGCGATGGCCGGCGGAAAGGTGCTGGTGATGGCGGGGAAAGACCCGGCGCGGCTTAAAGGCGCGGCGGAGGATTTGTGCGGGATTGTGGTGAAAGGCACGGCGGAGTTGAAGCAGTTGGATGCGTGGAAAGAGATCGCGCCGTTCCCGGCGATGATTGGGCCGAAGAAGAAGGGGACAGGAGACAGGGGTCAGGGGTCAGGAGACAGGGGTCAGGAGTCAGGGAATAAGGCCAAGGCTGAGGACAAAGACAAAGGCAAGGCGGATGAGAAGAAGGATGAGGATAAAGAGATCATGGTGCCGATCGTCGAGGTGACGGCACCCGGGTGCGGGATTGTGCGGCGCAACACCGCGACGCAGATTGTGGAGTCGTGCGAGAAGAGTTACGGCGCGGGGCGGGTGGCGTTTTTGCCGTATTCGCTGGGCGACCCGATGTTCAAAGACTGGCCGGGGCGTCAGATGATTCCGCTGGGGTTTGTGCAGAACGAGAAGAATCTGTTTACGTTTGAAGAGCCGTCGGACGACCAGGATCCGACGCAGCAGGCGAACTACAATCCGTATGGCAATAGCTATAACCAAAACGGCCGGCGCTATCGCGGCGGTTATTACCAGCAAAATTTGCAGGAGCAATTGAGCGCGCTGCAGACGTTCCGCAACACGCTGGACACGAGTTTCAGCCAGGACACGCCGGTGATCACGCAATCGCCGAGCATGGTGGCGTGGTTCATGGCGATTTACATGGCGTGCGCGATCCCGCTCAACTATCTGATTTTCGCGCTGTTGCGCCGGCGCGAAGCAGCGTGGTTGATGGCGCCGCTGTGGGCGTTCGGGTTTACGATCGGCGCGTATTACATAGGCTACGCCGGGCAGACGGGAGTGGTGACGGTCAACGAAGTGTCGGTGATCGAGCTTGGGCCGGGGCAGAGCGACGGCGTGGCGCGGACATTCATGGGGGTTTACACGCCGCGGCGCAACGATTACCAGATCGAGTTTCCGCCGCAGGCCATCGGCACGGGAGGGCTGTTCGACACGGAAGCGGTGCCAACGCATCTGGTGAATGCGGAATATTTGAACCGACGCATCGAAGATCTGCCGTCCATGCGCATCCGCGACACGGGAAACAGTGTGAGGATCGACGAGATTCTGTTCCAGTCGCGATCGACGCGGCGCTTTGAAGTGCAGCATCGCGCGTGGGTCAATGGCGGGATTGAGTTGAGGTATCTGAGCGGGGGAGGGGATCAAGATCCAACGCCACGGATGAAGACAACGAACAACACCGGGCGGATGCTGCACAATCCCGTGTTCATCAAAGGCAACCAATACTTGGAATTGAGCGTGGAAAGCGGGAAGACCGATTTTGCGAACGGGCAGTCGATCGACACCACATCGGTCTACACGGGCTGGCAACCGTTGAACGAGCATTTCTTCGAGAAATTTGCGTCGCGTTTCAACACGGACGGGACGCGGCAGCACATTGCGGATCGCGCGCGGGCGGTGGGGCTGTATTTGAAGAACCACATGAGCCAGTACGCGGCGGGCGTGTTGATCGCGTGGGCGGACGGGGCGTCGCTGCCGGTGAAAGTGGGGCCGACGGGTGGAAAAACGCAGGACCCGAACATGGAAGGGATCACGCTGTTTGTGGTGCCGGCGGTGGCGACCAACCGCGGCTGGCGCGCGGTGCAGATTGAGAAGATGGCGCCGAAGGTGAAGTATTCGGTGCGCTACAATCCGGAGAACGACGCGACGACCGGCGAGTGGATCCCGTTGCCCAAGATAGGCGGGATTGGATTCGATCCAAAAATACAGAACAGCGTATACCTGCGGCTGGAGTTCGATCCGATGTGCGGGCAGTACTTGTACGAGATTCCGCCAAAGATGGCGGAACTAAAGTTTGACGTGCGGAATTCGAAGCGGCAGCCATTCAGCGGGGAGTTGATCGTTGGAGTGCGCGATCATGCGGCGGACCCAAAGAAGGAGCCGAGATTCAAGGTGGGGAAAATAGACGGGAGCGAAGTGACGGATTTGACGCTGGGGCCGAACGCAATGGATAAGAATAAAACGATGCATTTCCAATTCAACGATGCGGAGAATTTCACGCCGCCATCGACGATTGTGTTGAAGCTGAGCGCGCGGGCGACGGACGGGCAGGACCCGCGGACGGTGGAGGGGTTGGTGTTGGAGAATGTGGAGGTGAAGGTGGTGCCGCGGCAGTGACGGGCAGGGGGTTAGGGGCCAGGGCACAATGTGCAACTTTTGCAAGAGTCTGGGGACTACGAACGATGTGCAACTTTTGCACGGATAGCGGGAGCGCAACAGCAAGGACCGGAGTACCGGTCCTTGGCACCCACGATGTGCAACTTTTGCAAGCAATTGAATCGGGTTCGGCGGGACGCCGGCGGTAAAGGTTTGGGGATATACAAATGATTGAGGTGCGGGGGTTTACTAAACGCTACGAGCAGTTCATGGCGGTCGATCATCTCGATCTGAAGATCGAGAAGGGGGACGTGTTTGGGTTCATCGGGCCGAACGGCGCGGGGAAGACCACGACCATCCGCTTCCTGGCGACGCTGCTCAAGCCGACCAGTGGGTCGGCGCGGATTAATGGGTACGACGTCAACCGGCAAGTGGACGACGTGAAGCGCTCAATTGGGTTTATGCCGGATGCCTTCGGAATGTACGACGGGATGAAGGTGTGGGAGTTTCTGGACTTCTTCGCGACGGCGTACGGGCTGGTGCGGAGCAAGCGGCGGGCGCTGATTGACGATGTGCTAACGCTCGTGGACCTCAACAGTAAGCGCGATACGCTGGTCAACGGGCTATCGAAAGGCATGCAGCAGCGCCTGTGTCTGGCCAAGACGCTGGTGCACGATCCGCCGGTGCTGATCCTGGACGAGCCGGCATCGGGACTGGACCCGCGAGCGCGCGTGGAGATGAAAGCGCTGCTCAAAGAGCTGCAGAAGATGGGCAAGACGATTCTGGTCAGTTCGCACATCCTGCCGGAGCTGGCGGATTTCTGCAACAAGATCGGGATCATCGAACGCGGCAAGCTGCTTGCGGCCGGGCCGGTGCATGAAGTCATCCGCTCGATTCGGCAGAATCGCATCATCGAAGTGGTGACGTCGCGGCCGAGCGAGATGTGCGAAGTGACGTTGGCGCATCACGAGCACGTGCGGAATCTGACTGCGGCGGAGAACCGCTACAAATTCGAATTCGCCGGCAACGACGAAGACGTGATCTCGCTGCACCGGGAACTGATGTCGCACGAAGTGCCGCTGGTGTGGTTCAACGAAGTGGAGGCGGATTTGGAGGAGGCGTTTATGAAGATTACGAAGGGGTTGGTGGCATGAGCAAAATGGTTGTCCGCGAAAGAGCCGCGCCGTATGGAGAGCGAACGCGCCCGCCGCGCAGCCGCGTGCCCAAGCGCATGACGGAGGACGAGTTCGTTGATTGGTATTGGAAGACGGATGACAATGTGCAAGCAGAATGGGTCGCGGGAGAGGTGATTATGATGTCGCCGGACAATTTGAAGAACAACAAGAACGAGGGGCTGATTTATTGCGTCATGTGCGATTTCGTGGGCATCAAGGATTTGGGCGAAGTATTTCATTCGCGCGTTCAAATGCGGCTTCCGATTAAACCAAGCCGGCGGGAGCCGGATATACTATTTGTCGCCAAAGAGCGCTTGCAGATTTTGCGCGAAACGTTTATCGACGGGCCGGCCGATTTCGCGATGGAAATTGTCTCGCCCGAAAGCGAAAAGCGCGACAAGACGACGAAATACTACGAATATGAAGCTGCGGGCATAAAGGAGTATTGGATTGTTCACGTGCTCGACGGCACAATTAGCGCATTCACGTTGAATTCGGATGGAAAATACGAGCCGATCCCGATGGTCGATGGGGTGGTGCGGTCGAAAGTGATTTCGGGGTTCTACTGGCGCAGGGAATGGATTTTGAATTCCAAGGCAATGTTGGCCACGACCATCTTGAAGGAAATGGGCGCAATCTAAGCGAGGATAACAGATGAACAAGATGCTCGTCCGAGAAAGCTCGCCGCCGTATGGCCTGCGCCACCGCATCACGCGCATGACGATGGAGGAGTTCGACGAATGGTATTCGCACCAGCCTGAATTGAAAGCGGAGTGGTCCAGCGGGAGGGTTTCTATTCACATGGCAGAGGGCGATGACCATAACGGCATTAAGCTTTTGGTTTCTCATCTGTTTGACCTGTTCATAATCGCGCGAGGGCTTGGCCGCACGTTTGCCGATGGAATGCAAATCCGGCTTCCGTTTCCAAGCAGACGCGAGCCGGATTTGCTTTTCGTGGCGGCGGATCGTTTGCAAGTCAACAAGAAGAAGTACATCGAAGGACCGCCGGATCTTGCGGTCGAGATCGTTTCGCCTGATGATCCGGACCGAGACTATGAGGAAAAATTCAAAGAGTACGAGCACGGCGGAGTGCGGGAATACTGGCTGATCGATCCGCTCGCCAAAGTTGTGTTCGTCTATGTGCTCGACAGAAATGGGAAGTACAAGCGCGTCCCTCCGAGACAGGGCAAGTATCGCTCGCGCGTATTGCGGGGCTTTTACTTGCGCGAAGAATGGCTCTGGAATGCGCCGGAAATGAACCCGCTCGTCTTGCTTGACGAAATGAATGCGAATTGATCCAATCCTCCGCAGTAGAATCGCCCTTCGCAGCGTCTTTTTTGCAGTCGTTTTTTTATAGGAACCACCAATGGCCAACGGAACCGTACCCGCCACACCCGTGACGCCCGCCGCGGCGGCTCAGGAACCGCCGCGGCCGAAGGAAGGCTACCGCTCGCCGCGCGAGAACCTGTCGTTCACCGACCGCGTCTTTCTGGCGATCGAAAATCCAGTGCTGCGGCGCGAGTTGCTTACGGCGCTGCGTTCGAATAAATCCTTCGTGCTGCAGTTTTTGTACCTCGCGATTCTGGGCGTGATCGTGTACACGGCCTGGCCGCGGGGCGTGACGGCGATCAGAGGGGAACTGGCGCGCCACCTCTTCCACATTTTCGGGCAGAGCCAATTGGTGCTGCTCTCCATCATGTCACCGGCGTTTTCGGCCAGCGCCATGACGATTGAAAAAGAACGCCGCTGCATCGACCTGCTGCTGACCTCGCCGATTCCCGCGCGCACGATCCTGATGGGCAAATACATGTCGTCGGTCGTGTATTTGATTTTGCTGATACTCTCGACGGCGCCGATCATCGGCGTGGTGATGTGGATGCCCGGCACCGGCTACGAAGAAATCGCGAGCCTTTACGTGATCTTGATTTCGGTCGCCGCGTCGTTCGGCATGATCGGGCTGACCTGCTCGGTGTTCTTCCACCGCAGCCAGACCAGCTTGACGGTGACCTACATGATCGTGCTGCCGCTGGCGATGATTCTGTTTGTCTGCGCGAATTACATCGACAGCTTTTTCACGCCGGGCGGCGTGCTCATACCGACGGCGTTTCTGATTATCCTCGCGGTGGTTCTATACCGCCATTGCATCAACCGCATCCGCCAGCCGTTCGATCCGGTGTTCAAGGCCATGGAAGAGGAAGACGTTGCAACGCAGACCGGCCTGGTGCTGGTGCGCGACCGCTTCCCCGATAATCTGCTTGCGCCGGCCAACGCCAACCAACTGCTGCCCGACCGCGTCAATCCGATGTATCAAAAAGAAATCCGCAGCGAAATTTTCGGGCGCGGGACGTTGTTTTTGCGGCTGATCATTCAGATCAGCATGTTTCTTTCCGTCGTCTTCCTGACGTTCCTGTTCCTGGGCATGGAATACATTTTCGTCGATTTCCTCGTGATCTTCACCATGCTGGTCGCGCCGGCATTCGCCTGCAACACGTTTACGCAGGAGCGCGAGCGCGGCACGCTGGATTTGCTGCTGACAACGCTGATCCGCCCCAGCCAGATTGTGATCGGGAAATTCCTCTCGTGCCTGCGCCTCTCGATTTTTCTCACCGGCCTCGTCGGCGTGACGCTCTGTTTTTATCTGTTTATCAACGCCGGCAACGACACGTTCGCGGCGCGCGCGATGTACCTGGCGATTTATTTTGCGATCCTGCTGTTGACGATTATTTTCGAAACGTCGCTGGCGATGTTCTTCTCGCTGCTGCTGACCAGCACCGTGCGCAGCATGATCACGACGTACGCGGCGGTGCTGATTCTGTTCGCGGCGCCGGTGGCGGCGAATCAGTTGCTGCGCGTGTTTACGGGGCGCGATCTCTCGGAATTCACACTGTTCATGGCGACCAGTCCGTTCCAAGCTGTGCATTCGGTCGTGAGCGGCGGGGCCCGCGAAAGCGGGATGGTCTGGCCGTTTTACCTGGGCTTCTGCGCGCTTTTTTCGCTGCTGGCGATGGCCTTCGTCTTCACGTGGTTCGAGCGGCGCGCGCTGCGCATGTCGAATACGAAATGAAGGCGGAATATGGAATATTGAATGTGGGATGAGGAAGCGTTCGCGTCTCTTCCACATTCCACATTCTGCATTCTAAATTCCGCAAACCTTAAGTAACGGATTTTCACAAAATAGCCGATAAAAGATAAAACCCGTATAATCGAACCGGGATAAATGGACCGAAGCAATTGTTTAGTCACGCTGCCCAGTTCCGCGACCTCCGAGGCCGTGGCGACGCGCCGTATTCTCATTGTCGATGCGGATGCCGGCGCGCGGCGCTGCCTGACCGCGGCGCTTCAAGGCAGCGGTGTGAATGTCGTGCGCGCGGTGAAGGATGCCGCGGAAGCGCTGGCGGCGCTGCGCGAGCAGCCGAGTTTCAACATCGTCGTCTGCACGCTGCCGCAAGCCGCCGCGCGCGGCTGCCCGCTGATCGCGCGGCTGCGCGCGGAAGGCGAACGCGTGCCGGTGCTGGCGATTGCGTCGCAGTGGGACATTGAATCGCTGGCCGCGGCGCTTGAAGCCGGCGCGGACGATTACCTGCAAAAACCGTTCGACTTGAACGAACTGCGCCGCAGCATCTCGATGCTCTGTTCGCGTTCGTTCGAGCGCATGCAGCGCGCCGACAAACAGGGCTTGTACTACGACGCGAAAGTGATCTCCGCGGAAAGCGAAGGCAGTTCGATGCTGGAATTGACGGCGTCCACGTTGTCGGCGCAGATCGACGGATTTGAGCGCTTCGTGGAGCGGCTGGCGCATCCGCTGCTGCCGCCGACGGAACTGATGTATCTAAAAATGGCGATGGAAGAGCTCGTCCAGAATGCCAAGGAATGGGGCAACGGCTTCGATCCGCAGAAAAAAATCCGCATGGAATTGCGGCTGACGCAGGAGCGCATCGAACTGCGCGTCGAAGACGAAGGCGCGGGGTTCGATCCGAGCGCCGTGCCGGACCCAAGCCTCGATCCGCGCGCGCACATCCGGCAGCGCATCGCGTCGGGAAAACGCATGGGCGGCTGGGGCTTGTTTATCGCGCGCAAACGAATGGACGAATTGACGTTCAACGCCGCCGGCAACGCCGTCTCGATCGCGAAGGTTCTTTCGCGCGCGGCGACGCCAGACGTGCCGGACGTGCCCGCGGCGCCGGACGCGGAACGCAGGGGCAAACGCCGCGACACGCGGCGTTTGAGCGTGGGTGAGATATGGATCAAGTCATAGCCGTCGATCTGGGCGGGACGAACATCCGCGCCGCGCGCGTCGATGCCGACGGCAAAATTCTCGTGCGCGACAAGGTCTCCACGCGCGCGAGCGAAGGCATGACCGCGGTGATGGGCCGCATCGCGGAACTTGTCAACACCTTGAAGACGCCTGCGGTGAAAGCCGTCGGGCTTGGCACGCCCGGCGTGCCCGATCCGCACACCGGCCGCATGAGATTGCCGGCGGTGAATCTTCCCGGCAGCGACGACTTTCCGCTCGGTGAACAGCTCGCGGCGAAAACCAGTTTGATCGCCGCGTGCGACAACGACGGCAACCTCGCGGCGCTCGGTGAAAGCTGGCTGGGCGCGGGACGCGGCGAGCCGGTCGTGATTATTTTTACGCTCGGCACCGGCATCGGCGGCGGACTCGTGAACGACGGCAAGGTGTATCACGGCCATCACAATCTCGGCACTGAATTCGGACACGTCTCCATCGACTACGACGGCCGCCAATGCGGCTGCGGCGGGCGCGGCTGTGTCGAGCGCTACGCGTCGGCGTCGGCGCTGGGCCGCGACGCGCGCGAATTTCTCGCGTGCGCCGCGCCAATCGTGCGCGAGACGAGCCTCTGGAAAAAATGCGGCGGGCGCGCGGGGTTGGAGAGCGTCGATGCGCGCATGGTCTGCGACGCCGCGCGCGAAGGCGACGAAGTCGCGCTGTTCCTGCTGGACCGCTGCTGCCGCTGGCTGGCGTGCGGAGTGGGCGCGATGATCAACGCGCTGAATCCAAGCTGCGTGATCATTGGCGGCGGCATGTCGGCGTCGAGCGATTTGATTCTGCCGCGCGTGGAACGCGAATTGAAAATGGGCCGCGCGTTCGGGCCGATTGGCGACGACACGAAACTGCGCGCGGGAACGCTGGGCGACGATGCGGGGTTGTTGGGGGCGGCGAAACTGGCGCTGCAGAAACTGTGAAGGAGGGGCGGCACTCCTTCCGCCCTGAATTTTCGGCGGCAAGAGTGCCGCCGCTCCTATGGCTATGCAACATCGCCTCTTTATCGCGATAAACATCCCCGCCGAACTGCGCGATGCGATCCAGCGCGTGCAGCAACGGCTGCGCTATCTGGCGGGTGCCAATGCGATGCGCTGGACGCGCGCGGAGCAACTGCATTTGACGCTCGAATTTCTCGGCAACGTTGACGCCTCGCGCATCGGCGATTTGTGTGCGGCGATCAAGAGCGCTTGTACTGGAATTGTGCGGATGAAATTGGCGCTCGAAAGCGCGGGCTGTTTTCCGTCGAATCAAAAACCGTCTGTTGCGTGGCTTGGCGTGAGCGGCGACGTTGCGCCGCTTGCTGCGCTTCAGCGCAAAATTCGCGAAGCGACGCAGCCATTCACGGAGCGCATCGAGACGCGCGAATTCTCGCCTCATCTCACGATCGGGCGCGTGAAAAATGGCGCGTTCAAAACGGCGCGCGTCTTCGGCGCGGCGCTGGAAGTGGAGGCCAAGAAAATCGCGCGCATCGGCGAATGGGAAGTGCGCAGCGTTGAACTGATGCGCAGCGAAACGAAGCCGCAAGGGGCGGAGCATTCGGAAGCGGCGCGCGCGGTGTTGGAGTTACGCTGACCCCTGACCCCTGACCCCTGACTCATGACCGCTGTTCGCTGACTCCTGATCCCTGACCCCTTTGACTTCGCGCCCAGTTCTCCTATTATCTATGCGCTCGGAATAAAAGTTGCGTTGAAGTGCTGCTAGAACTCACCCTTGCGGAGAGCCGATGTCCATTCGTGTCGCGTTGAATCATAAGACCGAGTACCATTTTGACCGCCCTGTGTCATTGTCAACACACATTGTCCGATTGTGGCCAGCGCCGCATTGTCGCACGCCGATTTTGAGCCGCTCGCTGAAGATCACGCCGGAAGAAAACTTCCTCAATTGGCAGCAGGACCCGTACAGCAATTACCTCGCGCGGCTGGTCTTTCCGAAGAAAGCAAAATCGCTGACAATCGAAGTCGATCTCGTCGCCGAAATGATCAACATTAATCCGTTCGATTTTTTCATCGAAGAGTACGCGCAGGAATATCCGTTTACTTACGAGAAAGTCGTCAGCAAGGAACTTGTTCCATATTTCGAATCGCTGCCGGTCGGGCCGAAGATGCAGGCGTTTCTCGAGAAGGTTCCGCGCAAAAAACAGCGCACGATTGATTTCATCGTGGCCGTCAATCAGCTCGTCAACAAAGAACTGCAGTACACGATCCGCCTTGAACCGGGCTTGCAGTCGCCCGAAGAAACGCTGACGCTCAAGAAAGGCTCGTGCCGCGATTTCGCGTGGCTGCTGGTGCAGACGTTTCGCAACATGGGCTTGGCTTCGCGCTTCGTCTCCGGTTATTCGATTCAACTCGTCGCGGACGTGAAAGCGCTCGACGGACCGTCCGGCACAACGGCGGACATTTGCGATTTGCACGCGTGGGCGGAAGTGTATCTGCCGGGTGCAGGCTGGGTGGGGCTGGATGCGACGTGCGGACTCCTCGCCGGCTCCGGTTACATTCCGCTTGCGGCCACGGCGGAGCCGTCGAGCGCGGCGCCGGTGGACGGCGCGGTTCTTTTCGACACCGATCCGAAAAATCCCGAAGACAAACTCAAGACAGAATTCAAGCATTCGATGTCGGTCAAGCGCATCCACGAAGATGTGCGCGTGACCAAGCCGTACACCGATGAGCAGTGGAAAGAGATCGAGGCGCTTGGGCACACGATCGACGCGCTTTACGAGAAGCAGGATGTCAAGCTGACGATGGGCGGCGAGCCCACGTTTGTGTCGATCGACTATCCCGACGATCCCGAATGGAACACGGACGCGCTCGGCCCGCGCAAGCGGGTGCTCGCAGGAAATCTGCTCAAGCGGCTGCGCAACCATTTTGCGCCCGGCGGATTTTTGCATTACGGGCAAGGCAAGTGGTACCCAGGCGAGTCGCTGCCGCGCTGGGCGCTGGCGTGTTACTGGCGCAAAGACGGCGAGCCGATTTGGAACGACATGTCGCTGGTCGCCGACGAAGCGATGAAGTACGGCTACACGGAGACGCAGGCCGAGATTTTCATCAAGGCGCTGGCGGAACGGCTGCACGTCAACGCCGATCACGCGATTCCCGGCTACGAAGACGTGTGGCACTACATGCTGCAGGAGCGCAAATTTCCGCCGAATGTCGATCCGCTCGACTGCAAGATCAACGATCCCGAAACGCGCAAACGCATCGCGAAGATTTTCGATCAGGGCTTGGACAAAATCATCGGCTACGCGCTGCCGATTCAGCGCCGCTGGATTGACGGGCAAGTCAAGTGGATCAGCGGGCCGTGGTTTTTGCGGCGCGAGCACATGTTTTTGATTCCGGGCGATTCGCCGATGGGATTCCGGCTGCCGCTGGATTCGCTGCCATGGGTGCGCGAGGAAGACCGCGCGATGCATTACGAACTCGACCCGCTCGCGCATTACGAAGCGCTGCCGCCGCGCACGGAGTTTCAGCGCGCGGCGTGGAGCGCGACGACCAAGCGCGGTCCCGCGCGCGACGAATTGCGCTCGCGCGGAATGCCATCGCCGGTGCTCGAACGCAAACTGCGCTGGCCGCGCGGCACCGGCGCCGGCGAAACTCTCGGCGAAGGCGGCGGCGCGGGAAGTTTCGCTGCGTACAATCCGAGCGGCGAGCCGCTCAGCGATGAGCAATTGAAGAAGCTGCGCTACGACGTGGTGCGCACGGCGTTGTGCGTCGAGCCGCGCGGCGGGCACATGTACATCTTCATGCCGCCGCAATATTGCCTCGAAGATTTTTTGAGCCTCGTTACGGCGATCGAAGACACGGCGTCCGATTTACGCATGCCGATTTTAATTGAAGGCTACACGCCGCCGTACGATCCGCGCATCACGAATATCAAAATCACGCCCGATCCCGGCGTGATCGAAGTCAACATTCACCCGGCGAAGAACTGGGACGAACTGGTCCGCAACACGGATATTCTCTATGAAGAAGCGCGCCTTTCGCGGCTGGCGACGGAGAAATTCATGATCGACGGCCGCCACACCGGCACCGGCGGCGGCAACCACATCGTCATCGGCGGCGACACGCCCGCCGAAAGCCCGCTGCTGCGCCGGCCGGACGTGCTGCGCAGTTTGATTTCGTTCTGGCACAACCATCCGTCGCTGTCGTTTTTGTTTTCGGGATTGTTCATCGGGCCGACGAGCCAGCACCCGCGCATCGACGAAGCGCGCAACGACAGCGTGTACGAAATTGAATTGGCGTTCAAGCAAATCCCCGATCACGGCAACACGCCGCCGTGGCTGGTCGATCGCGTGCTGCGCAATTTGTTGATCGACGCGTCGGGCAACACGCACCGCACGGAATTTTGCATCGACAAGCTTTATTCGCCGGACACGAGCAGTGGGCGATTGGGATTGCTCGAATTGCGTTCGTTCGAAATGCCGCCGCATTGGAAGATGAGCCTGGCGCAGCAGCTTTTGCTGCGCGCGCTGCTCGCGAAATTCTGGGAGAAGCCGTACACGCATCATCTGGTGCGCTGGGGCACGGAGATTCACGACCGTTTCATGCTGCCGCATTTTGTCGAGCAGGATTTTGCGGACGTCGTCGAGGATTTGCAGGAATCCGGCATCGCGATGAAGAGCGGCTGGTTCGCGCCGCATCTCGAATTCCGCTTCCCGTTCTACGGCGATTTCACGCAGCGCGGCGTGCGCGTGGAATTGCGCCAGGCGCTGGAGCCGTGGCACGTGCTGGGCGAGGAAACCGCTGCGGCGGGAACGGTGCGCTACGTCGATTCGTCGGTCGAGCGGCTGCAAGTGAAAGTGCAGGGCATGACGGATCCGCGGCACGTGGCCGTGTGCAACGGGCGGCGCTTGCCGCTGCATCCGACGGGCGTGAACGGCGAATTCGTCGCGGGCGTGCGCTACCGCGCGTGGCAGCCGCCGTCGTGTCTGCACCCGACGATTCCGGTGCACGCGCCGCTGGTCTTCGATCTGATCGACTCGTGGAATGGGCGCTCAATCGGCGGCGCAACGTACCACGTCGCGCATCCGGGCGGGCGGAGTTTTGATACGTTTCCGGTCAACGCGTACGAAGCGGAAAGCCGCCGCGTCGCGCGCTATTTCCCCCACGGACACACGCCGGGGCCGATGACGATTCCGGAGAGCGAGAAGACGGCGGAGATGCCGTTGACCCTGGATTTGAGGCGGTGAATTTTGTCACGCAAAGGCGCAGAGGCGCAGAGAAAAACGACGGGCGATTTACTTCGCCCGCGTCATCTTAAAAGACCCCTTCTCCCCGCCGCCTTCGAACTGGCCGATGAATTCGGTCGCGTTGGCTTTGCCGGTCCAATTGAAAATGCCGGCGTCGCCGAGGCCGAGATCGACTTTGCCGCCGAAGAGCACTTCGCCGTTGCCGGGTTTGCCGTCGAGCTTCACCGAGTAGCGCCCGATGTAGCCGAATTCGGCGACGAAGAGCGCTTCCCATTTATTCGGACCCGTTTCCTTTGTTTCACACGTCAAGCCGCCGCCGTGGCCGTTGGTGGTCGTCCAGCGGCCGGTCCATTTGCCGGTAACAAGCGGCATCGCAGGTTCAATGATTTTGACAGGCACGGGCGCAACGGCCGGTTGCGACGACGCGCCGTCGCAGCAGTCGTTGCAATGTTGGCATCCGGACAAGCCGCCGATGAGAAAAACGGCTAACAGCAGCGCAATGGACTTGTGCATGGTTTCCTTTCATCGCCGATTCTAAAAAGTGGCCAAATCGGCATTTACGTCGAGGCAAGTGCCCCATTGGCTTTTTCATATATGAATTCAGGTTCATTTGAAAGTGCGGAATGAACTTTGCGCGTTCTTAACGAGGCGATTGTAATGTTGCGGAGCCAGCGCGACGATATGAAGGCGACCGGCCATAACGGAATCGGCTTGCAGCCAGGACGGACGGCCATGAAAACACTCACCGCGCCAGGGCCCATCGAAAAGTTTGAAACTGGCGAGCGCAAGTTGCTGCCCGGGCTGATCGAGCGCTTGGACGCGATTCGGCGCAGCGCGCTGGCGTATGCGCAGCAATTCGAGTCGTTCATCAAAGAGGCGCATCCGCGTAGCCGGGCCAGTGCGCGGAATCTGCTGCACTATCTGGCGCTGCGGCAATCGGATATTCGCGAGTTGCAAGCGGACCTGGCTGAGCTGGGCATGTCGTCGCTGGGGCGGACCGAGGCGCACACGCTGGCGTCGCTGAATGCTGTGCTGCGTATCCTGCGATTGTTGGATGGCGATCAACCGGTGGAGTACGAGCCGGCTGAGGTGAGTTTCAAATCGGGTTCGGAACATTTGCAAAAGCATGCGGAGGCGCTGCTGGGGCCGCTGCCTTCGGGGCGCAACACGCGGATCATGGTGACGCTGCCGTCCGAAGCGGCGGACAATTTCATGCTGGTTCGGCGGCTGGTCGAAGCCGGCATGGATTGCGTGCGCATTAATTGCGCGCACGACGACGAGGCGCGCTGGGAGCGGATGATTGGGCACGTGCGCCGCGCCGAGAAGGAACTGGGGCGCGCGTGCAAAGTGCTGATGGATTTGGGCGGCCCGAAGATGCGCACCGGTCCGCTGCAAGCGGGGCCGCGGGTCGTGCATCTCCATCCTGAACGCGATGCGCGCGGCGTGGCGCTGGCGCCGGTGAGCGTGTGGCTGTCCGACAGCGGCGTGCCGCCTCCGCGCGAAATCGAGGCGGATGTGATAATTCCGGTGGAGCGCGAGTGGCTGTCGCAACTTCGCCGCGGCGACCGGATTCATTTCATCGACGCGCGCGGCAAGGACCGCAAGCTTCAGACTGAGATTTTGTGCGCGGATGGTTGTCTGGCGACAACGAAGCAATCGGCTTATGCCGAAACCGGCATTGAATTGGCGATTCGGCGCAAGAAATCGAAGCGCATCGGCATGCGCAAAAGTGAACGCGCGGTCGTCGGCGAATTGCCGCCGGTTCACGTGCCGATCGTGCTCAAGCCAGGCGATACATTGCTGCTGATGCGCGAAATTGCCCCCGGCGCGCCGGCCGAACTGGACCCGGACGGAACGGTGCTGCAGCCGGCGCGCGTGGCGTGCACGCTTCCGGAAATTTTGAGCAGCGTGCGGGGCGGCGACGCAATTCGATTCGACGACGGCAAGATCGAAGGGGTCGTGCGCGAGATCAGCGCCGAGGCGCTGAAGATCGAGATCACATTGGCGAAGAACGACGGCAGCAAGCTCGATGCTGACAAAGGCATCAACTTTCCGGATACGCATTTGAATTTGCGCGGGTTGACCGCAAAAGACCTCGCTGATCTGAATTTCGTGGCGAAGCGCGCCGACCTTGTCGGAATGTCGTTTGTCAATGAACCGGCCGATGTGCAGATGCTGCAGGAGGAATTGAAGAAGCGCGGCGCCGGCGGAACGGGAATTGTGTTGAAGATCGAGACGCGCTGGGGCTTCCAAAATCTGCCGTGGCTGCTGCTGGCGGCGATGCGCAGTTATCCGGCCGGCATCATGATCGCGCGCGGCGATCTGGCCGTCGAATGCGGCTGGGAGCGCATGGCGGAAGTTCAGGAGGAGATTCTGTGGCTGTGCGAAGCGGCGCACATGCCGGCGATATGGGCCACGCAGGTGCTCGAAAATCTGGCGAAAACCGGCATGCCGTCGCGCGCTGAAATTACCGACGCGGCGATGTCGCAGCGCGCTGAATGCGTGATGCTCAACAAGGGTCCGCACATCGTCGATGCGATCGAATCGCTGGACAATATTTTGCGGCGCATGCAGGGCCATCAGGCCAAGAAGATGTCGATGCTGCGGAGCTTGAAAGTGTCATCGGCGATGAAGCCGAGAAATGTTTGAGCAGGACAGGAAATGTGTGTTTTAGACAGACGCGCTTCTTTCAGGCCCCCTTTTGTATCCGGATCGTGCGCGCCACTCCCGCGCGATCGATGCTCCGCGGCGCGCGACCAAATGGCTGGCCGAACAAGCGTTGAGGCCGGCAGTCGCCGACCGGGAAAGTCTGAGGCGGCAACGGACGCAAAACGGCGCGAGCGCGCAAGGTGTGTTGATTTCGGTGTTGCGAACGCTGGCGCAAAAAAGCCGCGGCGCCATGGATTTTCTCGCCTAAACACTGCGAGCCCCGCCTCAAAAAACGCCGCACTTGTAACTACAACCCCCTTTGACACACAGCGCGCAACGCCGTCCAATTCAACTCGATTTGGATGGCGGCAAACAATTTCGGCGAGTCAAGGATTTATGAAAAGATACCGGAGGAGGGAGTCGAACCCTCACAGCCTTGCGGCCGGTGGATTTTGAATCCACTGCGTCTGCCATTCCGCCACTCCGGCTTGCAGGGAGATTTACTTTATTTGAATAACATTCATCGTCAAGCTTATCTTCCGCTGTCCGCTCGTTGCAGTGTAAAGCGCATGTCCGGTTCTTGCATCCCTGCCCTTGACTCCTTCGCTTGCTCCTCTATAAGAAAAATATCTCGCACACAAAGGATCTCTCCATGCCCGATCCCGAAATCTTTGGCGTCTTGCTCTACCTCGTCGCCGCCGTCGGCCTCGGCGTCATGATCCTGCTGCTGATTCGCGTCATCACGCGCTGGCTGAAATCCAATCATCCTGCTCCCGGAAAATACGACACCTACGAATGCGGTGTCCCCCAAATCGGCAGCACGCGCGAACGCTTCTCCGTAAAATTCTATCTCGTCGCGCTGCTCTTCGTCCTTTTCGACATCGAAACCGTGTTCCTCGTTCCCTACGCCGTCACCTACAAACATCTCGGCATGCAAGGCTTCTACGGCGTCCTCACGTTCGTCGCCGTGCTCGGCCTCGGCCTGCTCTACATCATCAAACGCCGCGCCCTCGAATGGGATTAGCACTCGGAAGTTTCAATTGTAAAATGAACCAAAAGCTCAAGACCGTGACGTGAGTCACGCGTTGGGCCGGACCTTCGACTTTCGACTTATTCGACTTTCGACTTGGAGTAGCTACAATGGAAGACCTCGGCACCGGCGTCATCGGCAGCGAAAAATCCGGCGAAGGCGGCTGGATCACCACTAAGCTCAGCGAGTTAGTCAATTGGGGCCGCCGCAACAGCCTCTGGCCCATGCCCTTCGGAACCGCCTGCTGTGCCATCGAAATGATGGCCACGCTATCCTCGCGCTACGACCTCGCACGTTTCGGCGCGGAAGTCATCCGTTTCAGCCCGCGCCAAAGCGACCTGATGATCGTCTCCGGCCGCGTTTGCATCAAAATGATGCCGGTGCTGATCGAAATCTACAATCAAATGCCCGAACCGAAGTGGTGCATCTCGATGGGCGCCTGCGCCAGCACCGGCGGCGTCTTCGACACGTACACGATGATTCAAGGCGTCGATCAATTCATTCCCGTCGATGTTTACATTCCCGGCTGCCCGCCGCGCCCCGAAAGCCTGATCGACGCCGTGATGCTGATTCAACAAAAAATCAAACGCCGCGAACGCAACATGAAGTTGTACGACCGCACCAAACACCCGCTCGATTTCGAACCCGTCGCGCTGGTCTCCAACGCCGCCGAAGCCCCGCCCCAGCTCACCGGCTCGCGGCACAGTTTGCCGGAGAAGGACCGCTGCTTGCAGGAAGATCTCTTCGGCCCGCCGGAACGCGAGGTGAAGCATGTCGGATACATCGGAACGCAGGAGGTAGGCGTGAAGCAGGTGTGAGTCCAAAGGGATAGCGGATGGATAGAGACGAAGAAATATTGGAGCGATTGGAGGATCTTCAAGACGAACTTGAAGAGATCGTCGCTGCGACGGGTGAGAACGACGACGAGAATTACCTGCAAGACTTAAGAATTCGTGTGCGCAAGGCTGGTGGACGATTCTTTCTGGCGTTGACGTGGTATCGAGCAGAGGCTCCGTCTGGTTCAGCAATATATCCTCCGAATGGAAGTTTTCTTTTTAAGTGGTACAAGACATTGGATCGAGATGGATTCGAGGTTTGGGTAAGTGCATTGGAGATTGCAAAAAAATGAACAAGAAACGACACAGAAGCCGTTTGGTATTCGACGACTCGCCGCCAAACGAAGCGCAGAAAAAAGTCGAAGCGGACATTCTTGCGCTGCGCGCAGTGCCCCGCGGCATTCAGATTATGATCCAATCGGAGGTCAACAGGGTTGTACAAGAAGCGTTTCGCGAACGGGATGCGCGTGAACGTACCAAATCCGCGAAGCGGAGGTCGAATGGCGCGAGAATTGGGCACGCAACGCAGTCACTACGAAGAGCTGTTTGACCGAATCGGAGCCCCCATGCCCCTCGACTTCCCCAAACTCCTCACCACCCTCGCCGACCGCTTCGGCCCCGCCGTCCTCGGCACGTCCGAATTCCGCGGCCAGCACATCGTCCGCATTCAGCGCGACTCTAACGTCGCTGTCCTGAAATTCCTCCGCGACGACCCGCTCGCCAAATTCGAAATGCTCACTGACGTCACTTGCGTCGATTCGCTCCGCCTGCCGTCCGACATGCAGCAGGATTACCCCGAACGCTTCGCAGTCGTGTACCAACTCACGTCCCTCTCGCACAACGCCCGCCTGCGTGTCAAAGCCCTCGTCCCCGAAGATCCCTGCGAAATCGACACCGTCTCCACGCTGTGGGATTGCGCCAACTGGGGCGAACGCGAAGTCTTCGACCTGTTCGGCATCGTCTTCAAAGGCCACCCCGATTTGAAACGCATCCTTATGCCCGACGCCTACGAAGGCCACCCGTTGCGCAAAGATTACCCGTTGAAAGGCCGCGGCGAACGCGACAATTTCCCCAAATGGCAACCCGCGTGATTTGATCCTCCTCTCCCTCCGGGAGAGGGCCAACGAGCGCGGCCGTTTGCGCTCGCGGGTGAGGGGAAAGCCCTCGCGCAAACTTTGAACGTTTTGAACACGGAACCTCCTCATGACCGCCACCACCATCGAAGACATCCCCAAAATCGCCCCGACCGCCACGCGCGAAGTGTTCAAAACGATGTCGATGAACATCGGCCCGCAGCACCCCGCCACGCATGGCACGCTGCGCTTAAAGGTCGAACTCGACGGCGAAATTATCGCGCGGATCGAACCCGAAATCGGCTTCCTCCACACGGGTTTCGAAAAGCTCGCCGAATACCGCAACTTCAATCAGTTCGTGGTCATCACCGACCGCGCCAATTATCTTTCGCCGCTCAACAACAACATCGGCTTCGCCATCGCCGCCGAGGAACTCTTCGGCGTCGAAGTCCCGCCGCGCGGCCAATATATTCGCGTGATAATGGCCGAACTTTCACGCCTCGCCGACCACGTCGTCTCCGTCGGTTTGCAGGCGATGGACCTCGGCGCGTTCTCGGTCATGCTCTGGACCTTCATCGAACGCGAAAAAATGTACGATATCTTCGAGGCCGTCACCGGCGCGCGCCTAACCACAAGCTGGACGCGCATCGGCGGCGTCTTCCGCGATGTGCCGCCCGATTTCCCGAAACTCGTCAAAGATTTCCTCGCGAAATTTCCCGCGGTGCTGGACGAAATGGAGCAGATGCTCAACCGCAACAAAATTTTCAAAGACCGCACGATCAACGTCGGCACGCTCACGAAAGAACAAGCCATCAGCTTCGGCATCACCGGTCCCATGCTGCGCGCGTGCGGTGTGCCGTACGACATTCGAAAAGCGAAACCGTATTTGTGTTACGACAAATTGAATTTCGAAATCCCGACGGAAACCCAGGGCGACGTCTTCGCGCGCTATCGAGTGCGCATGGCTGAAATGCGCCAGGCCATCAAGATCGTCGAACAAGCGCTCGTCGCGCTGCCCGAAGGGCCGGTCAATTCCGTGAATCACAAAGTCACGCTGCCGTCAAAGGACGAAGTCTACACCGACATGGAAAGCCTGATTCATCACTTCAAGCTCACGATGCCTGGCCACGGCCTGATCCCGCCCAAAGGCGAAGTGTACTCCAGCACCGAATGCCCGAATGGCGAACTCGGCTTCTATATTGTCTCCGACGGCACCGGCCTCCCCTACCGCATTCGCATCCGCCCGCCGAGCTTTTACAATTACTGCTCGTTCCCGAAGCAGTGCACGGGGAAATTGATTTCGGACGCCATTGCGTGCATGGCCAGCATCAATGTGATCGCGGGAGAACTGGATCGCTAACCATGCCCACCGCGCGCGCAAAATTCGACGGCCGCTATCTATTCAAAGGCGTCGTGGACCGCCCCTCGAATCTGCCGTTCGATCAGTGCATCGAGTTGTCGTCGCAGCTCTCGAAAATTCCCATTAATAATTTCGAGCAAGAATGGGAGGTCATCCGCATGGTTCCGAAGGATGTGGTCCCCATATTGCACAATCGCAAGATCGATTTTATGCTCGTCGGCGCTCACGGAATCAGCGGATGGCTCATGCAGGCGCGCGGAACGCAGGATGTGGACATTCTGCTTCGCGACAAGGACAAGTCCAAAGCAGCAAACGCAATTCTGGCGAAATACCCGGACTTGGTGCTGGAGAAATGCTCCGATGTCTGGCGTTTTTCAAAAGCAAATCAGCATCTGCTCGATCTTATGTCTGCAAATTCACCGTTGGACGAGCGTATTATTGAAGAAAGCGATTTTACGACAGTTGCCGGAATCAAAATCAAAATCCCAAGAGTCGAGTGCGCCCTAGCTATAAAATGCGAGGCAATGCAGGAACATCCGGATTGGAGCAAAAAATATCGCCACGCTGGAGATTTCATTTCCATTGCCAAGAAAAATCCAAATCTTGATTTCGCGTTTCTTCACGAACTCGGCGAACTTCATTACGCCGGCGGCGGCGCCGAATTGTTCAAATACGTCGAAGATGCCCGCGCCGGCCGGCGGCTGGAGATTTGAGCAACCTGTGAACGCTCATGGAATTCCCAATTATCGCGCGCTCCCGGCGGCGTTGCTCGATGCCCTCAAATCCGCCGTCGGTCCTGCCAATGTCCTCACCGGCCGCGACGAAACCACCGTCTACGATTGCGACGGCTTGACGCTGCACAAATCGCCGCCGGGCGCGGTTGTGTTTGTGAAGAATGCCGCGGAGATTTCAGCCGTCGTCAAAGCCTGCAACACGCACAATTATCCGTTCATCGCGCGCGGCACCGGCACGGGTTTGAGCGGCGGCGTGATTGCGCTCAATAATGCCATCGTGATTGAATTGGCGCGGATGAACCGCGTGCTTGAAGTCAACATCGCGGATCGCTACGCGGTCGTCGAGCCGGGCGTGATCAACGCGAGCCTGACCAAGGCGTGCGCGGCGCACGCGCTGCATTTCGCGCCCGATCCGTCCAGCCAGGGCGCGTGTACCATCGGCGGAAACGTCGCGGAAAATTCCGGCGGGCCGCACACGCTCAAATACGGCGTGACCATTAATCATATTCTCGGCATCGAAGCCGTGCTGCCTAACGGAGAGATCGTGACCTTCGGCGGGCCCGCGCCGATGACGCCGGGATACGATCTCGTCGGGCTGTTCGTCGGCAGCGAAGGCACGTTTGGCATCTGCACCAAAGCGTGGTGCCGGCTTACGCCCAATCCTGAAGCGGTGAAAACGCTGCTGGCTGTGTTTCCGACCATCGACGCCGCCAGCCGCGCCGTCACCGGAATCATCGGCGCGGGAATCGTGCCGGCGGCGCTCGAACTGATCGACAAGCACATCATCCGCGCGGTGGAAAGCTGGCTGCATCTCGGCTTCCCACTCGACGCCGGCGCGGTCCTGCTGATCGAACTCGATGGCCTGCGCGACGGACTCGATGCGCTGGCCGAACGCGTGATGGCCGTCTGTACCGAACACGGCTGCATTAGCGTGCGCGTGGCGAAGGACAACGCGGAGCGCCTCCTTTTATGGAAAGCGCGCAAGCAGGCCTTCGGCGCGATCGGGCGCATCTGTCCGAGCTTTTACATTCAAGACGGCGTGATTCCGCGCACGCGCCTGCCGGAGATGATCGCGAAGATCGAGAGCTTGAGCAAGAAATACGGCCTGACGGTCTGCAACGTCTTCCACGCCGGCGACGGGAACCTGCACCCGATCATTCTCTTCGACGAGCGCGAGCCGAAGCAGTTGGACGACGCGCTGGCGTGCAATTCGGAGATCATGCGCACGGTCGTCGAAATGGGCGGCGCGCTCAGCGGCGAGCACGGCATCGGCATCGAGAAGCTCGAATTCATGCCGATGGTCTACAACGAGGACGACCTCGAAGGCATGAGCCGCGTGCGCGACGTGTTCGACCCGAAGCGGCTGAGCAATCCGGGCAAAGCGGTGCCGTCGCGGAAGTGTTGGGAAGTGAAGGGGCATGAGGCGCCGCGGCTGGCGTTTGGAGTTCGTAAGGCGCATGGTTAACAATAATTGCGTTAGTTGCGTGAAATGTTCGTTACTCAACAGGAGTAAAACAAAGAAAGGTGACGATGATTGATTGGGTGTCACAGCTCCAAGCGCGGTTTCCACAACGCACAAGGACGAGTACGGCGGAGTTTGCCGTAGGCGGGATGCGTCCGGCCATCGCACTGTCCCCGGCAAACAATAATGAGGCCGCCCAGATTATCGGTTTCGCCGCCCAAAATAAGATTCCTGTCATTCCATGCGGCCGCCGGACGAACCAGGAATTGCTCGCGCCTCCACCGTCGGATTTCTTGCTTATCAGCACGCGAAGCATGGAGAGCTTGATTCACCATGAACCGGGCGACATGGTCGCGACAGTGCAAGCAGGAATGCGTTTCTATGCTTTTAGCGACGCAATTGCAGCGCAAGGACAATGGCTTCCGATCGACGCTCCGCCGGGCGCCACCATTGGTGGCATTGTCGCGGCCAACACACACGGTCCACGCGCATGGGGCTACGGTAAGCTGCGCGATATGATTCTTGGAATGACCGTTGTTAATGGCGACGGCGTGCTGCGAAAGTGCGGCGCTAAAGTGGTCAAGAATGTCACCGGTTACTCGCTCGACAAACTATACATCGGTTCATTTGGGACGCTTGGGTTGATTACGGAAGTAACTTTCAAACTACGACCACTTCCTGCCGAGGGCATTTTTTTCGAGGCAAGCTTTTCAACAATTGCTGAAGGGCTTTCCGCCATGCGTGCGATCGCTGCGCGAAATCTGCCGTTGGAAATGGTGCGCGTTTTCAAGTTACGCGACGAACGCGCCATGCCTAAAGTTGTGGTTTGTGCAACCGGAACACATACGGAGTTGATAAGAATTGAGAACGAACTTCGTGCGGCTGTTCCCGCAGTGGCCTTTGGAGACAGTGATAAGGAAGGGCATCGCTCATCGGCGGCTCAACGTAGCTGGGTCGCGGGCACGCGTGGCTACCGGAGGCTTAAAGTGTTTCCGATGGAATGCGGCGCCACTCTTCGATTCGGTTGCACTTCCTCACGGCTTGATTCGGCATTAAAAGTTGTCGAAATTCACCAGCGAGGCCATTGGTCACTGGGAACGACGGATGGGGTCATCGACATTTCTCCGCTCACCGCCCCGGAAGCCGCCCGCATTTCCTCCGAGTTCGAAAAGCTTAGTGTCAATTTTGCCTGGGAAAATATAGTCGGCGTGAACATCCCCAACCGCTGGGGCGCGCCGCGGCCTGAATGGGCGCTGATGAAACAAATCAAATCGGCGCTCGACCCTGCGGGGATCATGAATCCGGGGCGGTTTGTGGTATAGTTGCAAACGATGACACAGACTGAGTCCAACGGCGCTAAATTCCAATTTCCCGACACCGCCACCCAATTGCTCCGCTCCTGCGTCCATTGCGGCTTGTGCCTCGGCGCGTGCCCGACGTACCGCGAAGCGGGCAACGAGAACGATTCGCCGCGCGGGCGGCTTTATATCATGAAGGCGCTCAGCGACGGGCGGCTGGAGCCGGTGCCGGAAGTCACGCATCATCTCGATTTGTGCCTCGATTGCCGCGCGTGCGAGACGGCATGTCCCAGCGGCGTGCAATATGGGCAGATTCTGGAAGGCACGCGCGAGGCGCTCAACGCGGCTCAGCCTCCGGGATTCTTCGCGCGGATGCTGAGGACTCTGTTTTTCAAGCACCTCTTTTCGCGCCCGGCGATGCTGTCGATCGTGACCAAGGCGCTGCGATTTCAGCAGCGCAGCGGGCTGCGCGCGCTGGCGACAAAGATGGGCCTGATGAAGCTGCTGCCAAAACGCTTGCGCGAATTGGAGGCGATGCAGCCGGAGATCAAAGAAGAGGCGTTTCTCGAAAATGCGCCGGAGGTTTTCCCAGCGGAGGGCGGCGCGCCGAAGCTGCGCGTGGCGTTTTTTGCCGGCTGCGTGATGGACCAATTCATGGGCGACATTCATCGCGCGACGATTAAAGTGCTGCAAGCGCACGGCGTCGAAGTGCTGTCGGTGCATGGGCAGGTCTGTTGCGGCGCGCTGATGGTTCATTCCGGCGAAGCCGATATGGCGCGCAAACTGGCGCGGCAGAATTTGCAGATTTTTCGCGGGCTGGGCGTGGACGCGATCGTCAACAACTCCGCGGGCTGCGGCGCGCAGTTGAAGGACTATCATCATCTGCTGCCCGGCGATCACGGCGCGGATGAATTCAGCGTGATGGTGAAAGATGTGTCTGAGATTTTGGCGAAGCTCGAGCCTGTTCGGCCGCTCAAGCCGCTCGAAAAAACGCTGTGCTACGATCCGCCGTGTCATTTGATGCATGCGCAAAAAATCACGGCTCAGCCGGTCGCGATTTTGCAGCGCATTCCCGGCATCAAATGGATTCCGCTGCCGGACGCGGAATTCTGTTGCGGCGCGGCGGGTATTTATAATCTCACGCAGCCGGAGATGGCCGCAAAAGTGCTCGCGCGCAAAGTCGAAGCGATCAGAAGCACCGGCGCGGAAATCGTCACCACCGGCAATCCCGGCTGCCTGATGCAAATTCGCGGCGGCTGCAAAGCGGCGGGGCTGAAATGCGAGGTGGTGCATCCGATGGAGTTGCTGGCGCGGCAGTTGTGAAGGACGAAGGCAGTATTAAATATCCGTGTAGCCGTCGATTTATGCACACGCTCGCCTATAATCCAAGGCCCGCACGTTTTTGAGGATTATACGCATGGCTGCCGCCCGTCAGGAACATCGTTCGCGCCAGACGCTGATTAAGGCGCTTGCCAAGGATGGCATTTTGTACGAGCACTTCAACAACCGCGAATTGTCGTGGCTCGAATTCAATGCGCGCGTGTTGGAGGAAGCGCAAGACTGCAGCGTGCCGCTGCTGGAGCGGATCAAGTTTCTCGCGATTTTCAGCTCGAACCTCGACGAGTTTTTCATGATTCGCGTGGCTGGCGTGAAGCATCAGATTTCCGCCGGCGTCGAGGAAACCGGCGCGGATGGGTTGCCGCCGCAGCAGGTGATGGACGCGATCTCCAAGCGCTGCCACGAACTCACCGCGCTGCAGCACAACATATTCACCGACGAACTTCAGCCGGAATTGGAGAAGCACGGCATCCGCATTCTGACACCGACAACGCTTTCCAAGTCGCAGCGCGAATTTTTGCGGCAATATTTCCGCAGCACTATTTTCCCGCTGCTCACGCCGCTCGCACTGGATCCCAGCCATCCGTTTCCGTATTTGTCGAACAAAATGCTCTGTCTGGTCGTGCAATTGAAGCCGGCCAACGACGAGCGCAAGTCGCTGATTCCCTTCAGCAACACGGCCTTCATTCACGTGCCGAGCACGGTAGTTTCGCGCTTTATCCGGCTGCCATCAGAATCGGGCAAGCACGAATTTATTCTGCTCGACGACACAATCGCGGCCTACGTCCACGAAATCTTCGTCGGCTACGAAGTTGTCGGTTGCAGCGCCGTGCGGATCACGCGCGACAGCGACGTGCTGATCGACGAGGACAACGCCGCCGATTTGCTAAAGATGATCGAAGAAGGCGTGCGCAGCCGGCGCAAAGGCGCGGCGGTGCGCTTGCAATATCACGCGGCGCTGCAAGCGGAGGCGCTCGAAGTGCTCGTCGATGAACTCGATTTGCGCGAGAGCGATTTGTACGCAACGGACGATTTCATCGCCTTCGCCGATCTGTTCCAGTTTTACAACGCGCTCGATTTGCCCGAACTCAAAGACGCGCCGTTCATTCCGCAACCGAGTCTTTCGTTCAAAGGCACCGATCATGTGTTCTCGGACATCCGCGAGCACGATATCCTGATTCATCATCCCTACGAAAGTTTCGATCCCGTGATTCGCTTTGTCCGCGAAGCGGCGGACGATCCGAAAGTGCTGGCGATCAAGATGACGTTGTATCGCACGGGCACGGCCAGTCCGATCGCGCAGATGCTGGAACACGCGGCGCTCAATGGCAAGCAAGTCGCGGTGCTGATGGAGTTGAAAGCGCGTTTCGACGAGGAGGCGAACATCTTTTGGTCGCGGCGCCTGGTCGCGGCGGGCGCTCATGTGATCTACGGACTGGTGGGATTGAAGACGCATTGCAAATGCGCGCTGGTGGTGCGGCGCGAAGGGAGTTTGATCCGGCGCTACGTCCATCTCGGCACCGGAAATTACAACGACCGCACCGCGCGGCTGTACGGCGACTTCGGCTACTTCACCTGTGAAGAGAAATTTGGCGAGGACGTGACCAACCTCTTCAACATCATCACCGGCTACGCGCGCCCGCCGGCGTTTCATCATGTCGAGATCGCGCCGACGGGACTGCGCAACAAACTGCTGGGGCTGATCCGGCGCGAAATCGAACATGCGAGCGCGGGCAAACCGGCGCGAATGGTGCTGAAGCTCAACAATCTTCAGGATCCAACGCTGATCGCCGAGTTGTATGTGGCCTCGCGCGCGGGAGTGAAGATCGATCTGATTGTGCGGGCGGTCTGCTGCATCAAGCCAGGCGTGCCTGGATTGAGCGAGAACATACGCGCGATTCGAATCGTGGATCGTTTCCTCGAACACGCGCGCGTGTTTTATTTCCACAACGGCGGGGCGCCCGAATTCTATCTGGCCAGCGCCGATTGGATGCAGCGCAATCTGGACAGCCGCATCGAACTGCTCTTCCCGATTTTGGACAAACGCCTGTATGCGGAATTGGAGAATTTTCTGCAATTGCAGCTTCTGGACAACGAGAAGGCGCGGCTCATTGGGCCGGACGGCCGAAACGTGCGCATCGCGGTGCCGAAAGGGACGCCGCGCATCCGCAGCCAGGAAGTGCTGGCGGCGGCGGCGGCGAATCTGGCGGCGAACAACGGCGCGTGGGGAAATTTGAAGATCGAGGTGCCAGTTCCAAGCGCCGCGGACGCCAAGCCGCATCCGGCTCGAATCGAGATGAAGGCCGCCGAGGCCGTGGCGAGTTAAACCAGCTCAACCATGAACGCGAAGCCATTCGTTCCACGCGGCATAGCCGTTGGGAAATTCTTTTCCGGTGAGATGCTTCAGCGCGCGCCAGGCGGTGGCCGCAACGACCTTCGATGGATCCCGAAGCTTCGCCACGAGAATCGTGAGCACATTCGACGAACGCACCGTATGTCCCAATGCTTCGCAGACAGACGCTTTGATACGTACGACGGAATCGTTCACGTGTTTTGAAAGTTCTTCGATCAGGTTGTCGCGCAGCAGGCTGAAATCGCAAAGTTCTTCGATGGCCAGCGGAGTAAGCTCGGGATTGCCGTTTTGAAACTGCTCTTTCAAACGCGCAAAGTTTTCGTCGCTCTCGAGCGTTTCTTTTTTCAGCCACGCGCCGGCTTCCGTGCTGCTGCTGAATTGCTGCGCAGTGATCGCCTTGCATGCCCACGCGGCATTGGTTTTCACACCGGCGTCTTTGCTCGCTAAAAGCTCGATCAACTTCGGCAGCGCCGCGATGCATTTACAGCGCCCCAGCGCCAATGCGGTGTCCTTGCAGACTCTCACGTCTTTCGAATCAAGTGCGTTCGTCAAAAGCAGCAATACTTCGGGCGATTCCGAAAATTCCACGGCGTTGATTGCCGCGCATTTGACCTCAGCGTCCGCCTCGCTCAAAAAGGGAATCAGCAAACTGCGCGACGCGTGGGTATCGATGCGCTTGAGCATTTCGATCATGCGCCGCTTAGCCGTAGACGCAGTTTCCGATGGCCGTTTCGAGATGTGTTCGAGAATTTTTTCACTGCCGCCAGTCTGTTGAGCAGCGTGCTGGACTGCTTCTATCGCGGCGTTCAATGCCGCGGGATCGTCCAGAGATTTCGCTTCATCGAAGGCTTTGAAGAGCAGCGGCAGCACGTTCGGTTCATCGCGTTGCGCCAATTCGGTCCACGCCTGGATCGCGCCCTCTGGCTCGGTGGACTGCGCCGCGGTTTGAAGCAGCGCTTCAGTAGATTTTGGGGATCCGATGGAGGCAGGCGTCGGCGCCTCCGGCTCGTCGCTCTCCCCGGCAAACGCCGGACTGATGAGCAGCGACAGGGAGATTAGAATCGAATGCGTGGAGATGCGGCCCATTACAGGTCCACCTCCCAGTACGCCAGAAGCACGAATTGTCCTTTGATTCCCGGCGAGGTAGCGGACTTGTCGTAATGGAAACCGCCCTGCCCGCTGTATTTGACAATGTTTCCCACGATGGCGCCATAGAATGCAGCCGTGCCGCCAACGCTGACCGTGGCCGCGGGCGCGTACAGCGTTCCGTAAAAATCGCTGTGGCCGGCGAGGGAAACGAGGCGGGTGCTTGAACTCACGACGTTGAAGTTGCTGGGAACCTGGCTTGGATTAATCACTCCGCCGCCGCGCATCAAGAAACTTGCCGAAGACCCTTGAAACACATTGACGACCGCGCCGGGGCTAAGTATTAGCGTGGCTGAGTTGCCTTGGGAAAACGAACCGTCCACGTAAAGATTGACCACGCCGGAAAAAGTCAGCGTGCCGCCGCTCTGGCTGAATGTGGAGTAGCGGTATGTTCCCGCCGTGATCGTGCCGGAACCGCCCGACTGCGAGTAGGCGCCCAACGAGGCAATCGTCGGCGCGTACGCCGGTGTCGGTGCAACGAAGGGACTCGCCAGCGGCGCGGTGCTTCCGGTGACAGTCGCCCCGCCGATCGTCGAAACCGTATTGCCGGGTCCAGGATTGGCGCTGCCGTAGATTGTCGAGTTGCCCGCCAAGGTGATGGAGCCATTGCTCGCCATATTTCCGCCCGAACCGTTTGGCGTAAGGTGATAGGCGTTGGAGCCGCCGGCACCGGCAACCTGCTGGCTGTAGCTCTGATTAAGGCTGGCGTCGTACGAATCGGCGCCGCCGCTCCCGCCGAGGGTCAACGAGGTCTTCGCAAACCCGCCTCTGGAAAAACGCCCGGCTTGGGCGAGAGACACGACGGCCATTATTTTGCGCTGGACGCTCGTGATGTTTCCTGCGTTCAAGGAATTCGAAACCGTTCCGATCGATTGAACCGTGAAGGTACCGTCGGCGTTGAGAGTAGAAGTGGCGGCGTAGCTTTGCTGCGAGCCCCAATTCGCGGTTGGATTGCCGGGCGTGGTGCCGCCGGAAAGCGCTTTGTTGAGATTCAATTCGTTGATCGCCGCGTTCAATCCGGCATCGGCCAGCATCAAGGCTTGTTCGCGGTCGCGCGTGTTATCGGTCTCGCCGGTCTGCGAGACGGCGACTTGAAGCATCGCGATCGATACGGAGAAAATGAAGACCAGCACCAAGAAGACGGCGATCAGCGCGATACCGCGATCATGACAGCGCGCTAAGATCGTTTTCGATTCCATAGTTGACGCCCCCCGGCATCATTTAATTGTTCACTATCTCGACGCTGGCCTGGCTGGCGGCCCACATCAGATCGTCTGTTGTCGCCGAAGTCGTTTTCAACAAGTAATTGCTCTTCTCCACGACCACGGTCAGCATGACCACGCTCGCCGAAATATTTTCAAAATAAACGCCCGTCACGCCGCGGTCGATGCCCTGCGCGGAGCGGACAGTGTGAACGCGCGCCGAGAGTTGATCGCATAAGATTTGACTTTGTTGCGCGCCGTTGACCAACTCGCGCCGCTCCAAGCAGACCGAGGACCCATACGTGGCGAGCGCGTACGTAATCGGGTTGCCGTATGTCGGCGCGCCATTGGCGTATCCGGTGCAGCGCGAAAAGGTGATGGCTTGGTGCGATGGATCGATCGTCAATGAAGCGTACATACCGCCGCCCGCGTCTTTGAGTTCCTTGACCATGAGATCGACCACGCTCGCGGCCTTGACGTCCAGATCGGACTGAATCGAGGTCGTTTCGACGGAGAACAACGACGCGCGAAAGGTCATCGCGAGCACAAGCAGGAACGCGCCCCCGATGGCGGTGGCGACGATCAGTTCGATCAGAGTAAAACCCTTCTTTTGCATGTGCGTTCCCTACTTCAACTTCGTCAGCATCGTGTTTAAACTCAATTCGCGTGCGCCCGTGCGGCTGGTCCATTGAACATGGATTCGAACCGGCAAAACCGTGTAAGTGCTTGAAACGTCGGTGTCCGTGCTCACTCCATTTCCATTCAGGTCCTGCGGCATGCCAAGCTCTGCATCGACCACGGTTTCATCGAGACGGCCGGCGGCGTTGACCGGAAAGACGATATTGAGCACGCCGTTTTGCAACGTGCCCGCTTGCAGCGAGCTTACATCCACCGTTGCGTTGGGTGTGCCTGGTCCATATTGGCTGAAGATGGAGATAAACGGTGTGTCTTTTATCTCAGCCAGCTTTTGGCGCACGACGTTGACCGCGAGCAATTCCTCCTGGTTGGCCAGAGACAGTTCCGAGGTGGACATGATCGCGGAGATGACGGCCATCAACCCCACCGCGAGCACGGCCATTGCCACTAAGACCTCAAGTATCGTCATGCCGCGCCGCATGTAACGTTGACTGGATGACATCGGATGCTCCTGACAGAAAACAGAACAACAACCCCCCGCAAAGCAAAATGAGTACCAGATAATTTAAGCCGCGAGGGACAATTGCATTGCCGCTATTTGTCAACCATTGAGCGACGATTCGGCAATGCACTCGTGCGTCGTCCGAAACAGCACGACTGGATATTTTTTTCAGCCTAAACTGTAGGACTACTCGGCCAAACAATGTCACTAGCGCGTGGGGAGTCGTTACATGGCGGGTGGAAATTCGAGCTCTGAATCTGTGCCCGTGCGGCCAGTTCACGTGCCGCCAGCGAGTGCGGATTCTTCCAGGCCGCATCCGGCATCTGCCGACGAGATTCAAACGCTGGTGCCGGTTGAACTGCCTGAATGCTGGAAACCTTCTCCGCGCCCCAAAACCACTGCGACCCGAGTGGTTCAGGTGGAACCGCCCTCCGCGGAAAGCGCCCCGCAAGAGCCGGCGGCAGTGCCGCCGACGCCCCCAATTACCCGCGTCTTCTCGGTTGAAGCGCTCGGCCCTTCGCCTTCCGTTCGCTTCAAGCGTGCGGCATCGCAAATTTACGTCGTTCCGATTCCGGCGCGCAGCGAGACAGGCAACCGCGTCAAGTTTGCTGCCGCCGCGGTCGTCTTCGCTGCGTCGATCGCGTGGCTGGTGCAATCGATCGTGTCGAACGAATCCGGGAGCGGCGAAACTGGTGCTGTGCCGGCGCGGCAGCGCGACGTCTCGGCGGCGTCAGGAGGCCAAGGCGCACTTGTCGCCGCAGCGCCGGAATTGACCAAAGACTTGCTCGAACGGAATCTGTCCAACCGTCTGCGGCCCAAAGGATGGGTTGAGAAATTTGCGGGCAACGGTCCTTCGCCTGAATTCGTCAACGCCGCGAATTTAAATTTGAAAGTCACCGATAAGCCCAGCGCCGTTTACGTGCTGCTCTATTCGCAGTTGGACAAAACAATCGAGGAACAATGGCGCAACGCGGGGATGTTCGAAAACGAATCGCCGTTGGGCCTCCCGTTCATCCGCACGGTCACGCTCCGCAATCAGGAATGCCTCGACAATCTGCTCGACTGGCGCGTTGAAGGCGTGGCGTTGAAACAGAAATAGCCAGGGGTCAGGGGTCAGGGATCAAGGATCAGGAAACCAAGCAATTCAGCATTCAAAAACAGCCGGCGCAAAAACGTTTGCGCCGGCTGTTTATTTCACACGACAATTTTCGAATTAACGTTGGTCGCAAGGCACGCGGCCGGGTTGAACGTTGGGCTGTTGGAAACCCTGACGGTCTTCCACAAGCCTGCGGTCACCGGTTCGTTCGGCGTTCGAGCGTTCCAGCGCTTCGCGCGAGAAGGATTCGTTCGTCACCTTACGTTCCCCGGAGACGTTTGCGCCCGAACGCTGTTCATCCTGGGTAAAGCGCCGTTCGCCGGACGTGTTAATTGGCTGCTGCCCATTCATCTGGCGGCCATCAAAATTGTTGCCTTGCCGATTTTCCTCGAAGCTTGCGGGGATGCTCTCGTAGATGTCATCCCGTCCTTCGATCGGCACAATCTTCGCAACTTTGCTGGCGACCAGCAGCGGTTTCTGGTTCATGCGGCCGGCAATTCCAAACGCCGCAATCTCGTCGCCTTCTTTGAACTCCGTCTTCAGGCTGCCGTGAGTTCCCAGATCGACCACGATCACGTGCTCGCCAGGAGTCTGAATCTTGGCCAGCGTGTGCGTTTCAGTTTTGCCTTCCGCCTTTACTTCCGCGTCCTTCATCCCCGCTATTTTGCCGGTCACAATGCGCTGCCGGTAGCTCAAGTCCTGTTGCTTCGGCTCCTTCGATTGTGCCGCTTTGTCTTTGTCTGCCGAGGATTCATTCGGCGTTGTCGGAGTGTCGGCTGCGAAGAGCGTGAAGCTCAGCAGCGCGACAGGAAAAATCAAAAAATGCCTGCTCATTTGCTGTTTCCTTTCAAATCAAAGTTTTTCTGATCGAATCTACACAAGGATATCGTCGTGCAGGCACCTCGCCTGCATTGTGTAGTACCTACCGATGATGCCCGCCGCCACTGCGCGCAGTGCCTCGGCTTGAGAATCCGCCCCGGCTGCTGTTAAACGTCCCCGAGCCGTTCCACGACCCTCGGCGCCCGCCGTCCCAATTCCCGCCGCGCCAGTAGCCCACGTCGAAGTTCACGCTCGGGCCGTACCAATCCGAATACCATCCCGGATCAACGGTCGTGTAACTGTAATCGGGAACGTAGTACCCGTAGTCGTCGTAGGTGTACGGGTAGTTGTAGGTGTAATTATCGTACGGCTGGTAATAGTACCCGCCACCGTATCCACCATGCCAACCACCGCCAACACCAACGCCCAAATGGACATCGCTCGCTTCGCACTGCGAGAATGTGAACATCAGCGCCACACAGAAAAGTGGCGCGGCAATCAAGCGAATCATGATCATGCCTCCTGACTAGTTAGAACCACTGCAACTCCAACTACACATTTAGGAACGCTTGCAAAGACGCGGCCAGAGATGCGCGTTTTTTCGAGAGGAGATGAATGGAGGTGCAATGCCGATTCCTCGTATTCAATACGAACAATCGACGGTCTGAAAATTGCGCGGTAAAATACGAAGAGCGAGGTGCTATTTCGCTGGGGGCGGAACGCTCGGCGTCCGTGCGCAAAGCGTCGCGGTCGTGCGCGGCGTAATTTACCGCAGTGATTTGAGAGTTGTGATCGGGCGTGCTCTCGGCTTAATTTTCGCTCCGTACCTTCGCATAGCGCCGCCGCGCCCAGCCCGTCCACTTGATCCGCAAATCGTTCAGCTCATCGCTGCTGAATTTCTTTTTCGCCAATTCCAGAAACTCCGCTTCGCTCATCGGCGGTGCGCACAATTCGTTGCCCAAGTCCCCATCGCGGCCGGCGGCGATGATCGCGCTGCGCGCCTCCCACAATTCTTCGTGCGCGTCCACCCAGACTGACCGCATCAGCCCGTCCAGCAGCCGCCACCGCGCGCTCGCCTTCGCCGCATCGTAAACAAAATCGCCCGACGTTGAGAAAGGGTTCAGCACCGTATGCGTCGGCGCGCCGCTGGCATAAATTGACGGCATCACCGGCAGGCGCTCCAAATCGTAGTCGCGCGGCCCGCCGGCGCTGCCGCGCGTCTGATACCACAGGCACTGGCCGGCTTCGCCCAGCACAAATGCGATGAACGCCTGCGCTGCGGCTTTGTTCGGCGCGCCGCGCACCAGCGCGATGCCGTCCGGCGTCACCACCGACGCGCCGTTCGGAATCACCAATTTCAGATGCGTCGCGCCTTGCCGGCGGATGGGCGCTGTCGCGTAAAAGTCGATGCACGGCCCCGCCGCCGCCTGTCCCAAACTCACGTCGCGCGGCACCGACGGACCGCCTTCGTTGAACGCGCGCGCATTCGAAAGCATCCGTCCCAGCGTCGCGAAACCCTTCTCCCAGCCCTCCGCCTGCAACACGATTTCAAATGCCTGATGCAGCGACCCGCTCATCGACGGGTCGCCGCACGAAATCCACCCGTGCAGCTCAGGCCGCCCCAAATCGTCCCAGGTCGCAGGCGCAGGCAGTTTCGCCGCGTTCAGCACACGCTCATTGTATACGAACCCAAACCCGCTCAGGCACGCCGCGTGAAAGCGGTTCTGCGGATCGCGCAGCGTCTGCCCGCCCAGCGTCGCCGGAAGTTTCGCGGCCAATTCAGGCGGAAGCGGCGACGGCTCAAAATAATTCATCTTCGCCATGTTCGGCAGCTCCGCCATTCCGCCGCCGAAAAATATATCCACTCCAATCCCGCGTTCGCCGCGCGCCTCCGCCAATTCAAACCGCTCGCGCATGTACTTCACGCATTCCGACGTCGTCCCCTCGTCCAGCCAAACCACGCGCACACGCGTGCCGCTCGTTTTCAGATAATGCTCCGAAAACGCGCGCCCGAATTCCACGCGAATCCCCTCCCAATGCGGCGAAACGATCGTCAACTCTTCGTCGTAAGCCGCCTCGCGCCGCAGCAGCGACGGCCCAAACGCCAGCGCGAGAATCGCGCCAAGAAAAAGTATCGTCCAAAGGTAGCGCATGTGTTGTATTGACAATTGCCAAAGATTTTCGAACGATGATCAATCGTTACTCGGCAATAGTCAAGTCAATCATCAATCTGTTCTGCCGGAGGCTAAGCCACATGCTGAAAAAAATCGCCTGGATACCGTGCCTGTTCGCGCTCCCATTATTCGCCGCCGAATCAATCGACGACGCCATCACTGCCTCGCTCCCCGCCCTCGTGCTCAAATACCAGTTCATCCACTCCAATCCCGAACTCTCGCACTACGAAGAGAAGACCGCGAAATCATTCGCCGCTGAATTGCGCAAGCTCGGTTTCGAAACGACCGAAGAAGTCGGCAAATACGCCGATCCAAAATGGAAATGCCACGGCGTCGTCGGCGTGCTCAAGAACGGCCCCGGCCGCACCGTTCTGCTGCGCACTGAGTTGGACGCGCTTCCGATCGTCGAACAAACCGGCACGCCCTACGCCAGCAAAGTGCTCGTCAAAAACGAAGAGAATATCGACGTGGGCGTGATGCACGCCTGCGGCCACGACATCCACATGACCTCGGTTCTCGGCACGGCGAAGCAACTTTCCGAATCGAAAGACAAATGGAGCGGCACGGTCGTCGTCGTGGGCCAGCCCGCCGAGGAAACCGTGGACGGCGCACGCGCGATGCTCAGCAACAATTTGTACGCGCGCTTTCCGAAGCCCGACGCGATCGTCGCGCTGCATTGCGATCCCAATACCGATTTGGGCAAAATCGGAATCTGTCCGGGCTATTGCTGCGCCGCCGCGGACGCCGTCGAAATCACCGTGCGCGGCATCGGCGGACACGGCGCGAGTCCCGAAAAAGTCAAAGACCCGATCGTCATCTCCGCACAGCTCATTCTCGCGCTGCAAACCATCACCAGCCGCGAAAAATCGCCGTTCGATCCCGCGGTCGTCTCTGTCGGATCGATCCACGGCGGCACCAAATGCAACATTATTCCCGATGAAGTGCATTTGAAGCTGACCGTTCGCACGTACCGCGCCGAAGTCCGCAAGCAAGTCCTCGATTCGATCACGCGCATCGCCAACGGCGTCGCAATGACCGCCGGCCTGCCCGAAGACAAGTATCCGCTCGTGAAACTCAGCCCCGTCGATCACACCGAAGCGACGTACAACGATCCGGACTTCGCCGAAAAAGTCGCCGCATCCATTCGCAAAGCGCTAGGCGCCGAAAACGTGGTGAAATCCGATCCCGTCATGGGCAGCGAAGACGTCGGCGTCTTCGCGATGGACAAGCAAATCCCGCTCTGCTATTTCAAGCTCGGCACGCTCAATCGCGACGCCGCGCAAGCCGCCAAGCCGCTCACCGCCCCCTCGCCGCGCCTGCATTCGTGCTCCTTCGCCCCGCTGCCGGGACCGGCGATTCGCACGGGCGTGCGCGCGCTGACGAGCGTTGTGCTGGATTTTTTGGCACGCGGGGAATAGTGACAATCGCACGCGCGCGGTTGAGCGGCTAATTTATCGGTACGGCACCGCTTCCGCCCTCCGAATCGGCGCGCCCTTCGTCAAATTCCCCGGCACCCCATTCGGGTAATGCTCCTTCAGCAGCGCGTTGATCCGCTCAATGCGATGTTCCGGGTACGGATGCGTCGTCAGCAATTCCGGCTGCCGCCCGCTCGCCGAAAGCTGCTTCAGCACTTCCATCACCCCCAGCATTTCGCGAGGATCGTACCCTGCCTGCGCCATGTATTTGAAGCCGAACTCGTCCGCCTGCGATTCATCGCTGCGGCTGAATCCAAGCTGTATCAATGAGTTCATTTGCTGAGTGACCAGCGCCGCGCCCTGCCCGTGATCGCTGGTCGCCACATAAACGCCGCGCGTGATCGCTTCGCCCAGCTTCCCTTTTTCCATGTGCACCGCCGCGTGCCGGTTTATGACATGCCCGATTTCATGCCCCAGCACACCCGCCAATTGCGCCTCATTCCCCAGCCGCACCAGCAGCGCCTTCGTGATAAAAATCTGCCCGCCCGGCAGCGCAAACGCGTTGACCGTCTGATTGTCGTTGAGCAGATGAAACTTGAACGGATACTGGCTCAGCCGCGCGTCGCTGTTGTCATGCACGCGCGTCCCGATGTGCGTCACGAGTTGCGCCAGCGGATCGCCAGGCGAAACTTCCCCGCCCATCTCCGCCATCATCGACGGTGTCGATTGCAATCCGAGCGAAATCTCCTGCGGCACCGACAGGGAAATGTGCTGTGCCTCGCCCGTCACCGGATTGATCTGCGACTTCCCATAATACCCAATCAGCGCAATCAAAATAATCACCCCGCCCGCCGCCAGCCGCAGACACCCGCCCTGGGCGTTGAACCCCTGGCCGGAATAATTCGGATCGTCGTAGTCCATGTAGTGAAACCTTCAACCTTCAATCTCGATTTTTGCATTTCTCATTTTTCATTTTGAATTCTTGTCACACATCATCCAGCAAATGCCCCAGCTTCTTCTTCTTCGTCCGCAAATACCGCGAATTGTGCGCGCCGGGATGCATCACAATCGGCACGCGCTCGACCACTTCCAGTCCGTAGCCGCCTAGCCCCACAATTTTGCGCGGGTTGTTCGTGAGCAGCCGCAGTTTCGTCACGCCGAGATCGACGAGCATCTGCGCGCCGATTCCATAGCGCCGCAAATCCGGCTTGAAGCCCAATTCCACATTGGCTTGCACCGTATCTTTGCCGCGCTCCTGCAATTCGTACGCGCGCAATTTGTTGACCAGCCCGATGCCGCGCCCCTCCTGCCGCATGTACAGAATCACGCCCTTGCCTTCGTGCGCGATGGCGCTCTGCGCGGCGGCAAGCTGCTCGCCGCAATCGCAGCGCAGACTGCCCAGCGCATCGCCGGTGAGGCATTCGCTGTGCACGCGCACGAGCACCGGTTCGGTCTGCACTTGCCCCGGATGAATCTCGCCCATCGTCATCGCCAGATGATGCTCCTCGCGGTCGCCGATGGACGATTGGTAGCAATACAGTTTGAATTCGCCGAAGCGCGTCGGCAGATTGACTTCGGCCACGCGCTCGATCAGTTTCTCGGTCGCGCGGCGGTATTCGATCAGGTCGCGGATCGCGCAAATTTTCAGCTTGTGCTTCTTCGCGAATTTCTCAAGCTGCGGCAGCCGCGACATCGTCCCGTCGTCGTTCATGATCTCGCAGATCACCGCCGCCGGTTTCAATCCGGCCAGGCGGCACAGATCGACGCTGCCCTCAGTCTGCCCCGCGCGCACCAGCACGCCGCCGTTTTTCGCGCGCAGCGGAAACATGTGCCCAGGCCGCGCCAGATCGTCCGGCCCGCTCTTGTCGTCAATCGCCACTTGCACCGTCCGCGCGCGGTCGGCGGCGCTGATTCCGGTTGTCACGCCCTTGCGCGCTTCGATCGACACGGTAAACGCCGTCCCAAAGCGCGCGGTGTTGTTGCTGGTTTGAAGCGGCAATTGCAATTTGTCGCAGCGCTCTTCAGTCATCGAAAGGCAAATCTGTCCGCTCGCTTTGCGTGCCATGAAAGTGATGCAACCCGCGCTGCATTTCTCCGCCGCCACGACCAGGTCGCCCTCGTTCTCGCGGTCCTCGTCGTCCACAAGAATGAGGAAGCGTCCCGCGCGCAATTCAGTGAGCGCCTCCGGAATCGAGCAGAACGGCGTGCGAGCCGCGACCGCAAGGGAGCGGGCCAGACGCGCTTTTTTTGCAGCAGATTTCATAAGCGGATTATAGTGGACGGAGCGGCGGCTTTCCAGCCTCCCTGTGCAAGACGCGGCCGTTGCCGGTGGCCCATAACCGCACAGGTCCTATTGGCCCTATAAAGGCCTATTCAATCGTCAATAGAAATTCGCACGCACATCTGCAACAATATGCCGATGAACGCGCCCGGCACGCTTTTCTCAGTCAACGGCGAAATTGTTTCCGAATCGGAAGCCGTGATCCCCGTCACCGACCGCGGCTTCCTTTACGGCGACGGTCTTTTCGAAACCATCCACGCGTACGGCTCAAAGCTCTTTCGCCTCGACGCCCATCTCGAGCGTTTGCTGCGCGGTGCACGCGCGCTGCACTTCGAACCGGAGCCCGATTTCCCGCGACTGCGCGAGTGGCTGCTTGACGCCGTCGCTGCCGCTGCTTTTCCCGAAGGCAACGTGCGCCTGACCTGCACGCGCGGCTGCGGCTTGCGCGGGCCGTCGATTCACGGCCCGATTATTCCGAACGTCATCATCACCGTCACCCGGCACCTGCGGCCGCCCGCGGCGTGGCTATCTGAAGGAGTCGACGCGATCATCGCCAGCTTTCGCCGGCAGGAGTCCGCGATCACGGCCACGCTTAAATCGCTCAATTATGTGGAACAAATTCTCGCGCGCCGCGAAGCCGACCTCGCCGGCGCCAACGAAGCGCTGCTGCTCAATAATGCCGGCTTGTTGTGCGAAGGTTCGGCGACGAACATCTCGCTGATTCGCGATGGCAAACTTGTGATTCCCAATCCCCAGCTCAGCGGCGCGTTGCCCGGCATCGCGCAGCTCACCGTCATCGACGCCGCGCACAATCTGCGCATTCCGGTGCTCTACGCGTGCCTCAGTCCGTGGGACCCGCACGAAGCCGAGGAGGCATTCCTAACCGGCTCGATGCGCGAGATCACGCCGCTGGTGCGCATCGGCGGCAGGCCCGCCGGCGGTGGCAAGCGTGGCCCGCTGACGCTCAGAATTATTGAGGAATTTCGCGCCATCGTCGAACGCGAATGCGCGCCGTTCAAATATTGATCGTTAAAAAAAGGGCGGCGAGAGTGCCGCCCCACTTTAGGAGCGGCGGCACTCCTGCCGCCGTTGCTGTTACTCAGCACTCCGCACTTACTGCTTCGCAATCTCGTTGATCAGCGTCTTGTGATGCGTCGGCGCGTCCACGTTGTGTTCCTGCTTGATCACGATCCCGTTCTTGTCGATCACGATCGAATCGCGCTGGCCGGGCACCAGTCCCAAAGCGCGGCTGAGTTCGTCATTCGGGTCGGAGAGCATCGTGTAATTGAGTTTGTAGATCGATTTGAATTTGACCAGCGTTTCCGGTATGTCGCGGGATGCGCCGATCACCGTGTAGCCCTTCTTCATGTACTTCTCCGCATAATCGCTGAAGCCTCGGTTTTCGCACACGCAGCCGCCCGTGAATGCCTTCGGGAAGAAGAAGATTACCACGCCGGTCTTGCCTTTGTACAAGGCCAGCGGATGCGCCGCGCCGTTTTCGTCCGTCGGCGCAAGTTCCGAAGGCAGCGGTTGTCCCACTTGAGCGACTCCCGCACAGAATCCGCTGAAGGCGCAGAAGGCCAGTATCGCGAGCAACGAGTATTTCAGCATGATCGGACATCCTCCTTGTTTTGTTTAAAAACGGGTGAATTCGGGATTGCGTTCAGCGCTTTATATAGAGATTTGCGCGATTGTCGAATTGAGATTTGCACGAAGTTTTCGCAGCGGTTCCTTCTCCGCGTCCCCGCGTTTCCGTGTCCCCGCGTCTGCGACGCATCAGTTCAACGCCGCTCCAATTTCACCTTGACCTCCGCCCGTTCTCCACTATCTTCGCTTCTCCGCTGGGCGCATCAAGCCGGAGCCAGGCCCCATGCAACGAGTGGGGATGAACCTGGTCAGGGCGAAAGCAGCAGCCATAAGTCTTTTAACTCGTGTTCGTGGATCACCTGGCTCTGGTTTTATGCGTCCAGAAAAAAGCCGCTTCCGAAAGGTTGCGGCTTTTTTGTAATTTCGATTGGCCACGGAGCGCTTATCGCGGCCTTTAGGCCGCGCTAAGTCCATCCGCGACCATTTGCGTTTATTGGCGACGAATCTAGCCGCCCGACTGGAGATAAAATGCATAGAAAAGTCGCCGTCCTCGGCCTCGATTGCGCCGAACCTTCCCTTATTTTCGACCAGTTCAAACCGCGCCTCCCCGTGCTCTCGAGTCTCTGCGACTCCGGCATTTGGGGCCGCCTGCGCAGTTGCGATCCGCCGATCACCTGCCCCGCGTGGATGGTGATGATGACCGGCACGTCGCCGGGCGAGCTGGGCATCTACGGCTTCCGCAACCGCACCGATTATTCGTACTCAGGGCTGGGCATCGCCACGTCCGCCTGGGTCAAACACGAAACGGTGTGGGATGTTTTGTCGCGCAATCAGCGCGATTGCATCACGCTTGGCGTGCCGCTTACTTTTCCGCCGAAGCCGCTGCGCGGAAATCAAATCAGTTGCTTCCTCACGCCCGGCCCTGAAAGCAATTTCACTTATCCCGCTAGTTTGAAAGCCGAAATCACCGCGGCGTGCGGCGAGTACATTCCGGACGTGCGCGATTTTCGCACCGATGACAAAGTCGGCCTGCTCAAGCGCGTCTTCGAGATGACCGACAGCCATACCACCTATGCTAAATGGCTGCTGAAGAACAAGCCGTGGGATTTTTTCATGATGGTCGAGATGGGCACCGACCGCATCCACCACGGCTTTTGGAAATATTTCGACAAAGCGCACCCGCGCTACGAAGCCAATCCACACCTTCAAAACTGCATGCAGGATTATTACGCACATGTGGACGCGTGCCTCGGCAAAATCCTCGACGACATCCCCGACGACGCGTGGATTGTCGTGGTCAGCGATCACGGCATCAAACGCATGATCGGCGGCATCGCATTCAACGAATGGCTGATCAAAGAAGGTTACCTCACCCTCAAGTCGCGACCGTCGAAGCTCACGCCCATTGGAAAATGCGAGATCGATTGGAGCAAAACCACCGCGTGGGGCGACGGCGGCTACTATGGGCGTTTGTTCCTCAACATCAAAGGCCGCGAGCCGCAGGGGCAGATTCCGCCGGAGAAAGTCGAGGCGTTCAAGCAGGAACTCACCTCGAAAATCATGGCCATCGGCGACGAGCACGGCCGGCCGATGACGCCGCCGACACAGGTGCTGCGGCCGGAGAACATTTACGAAAAAGTGAACGGCATCGCGCCGGACTTGATTGTGTATTTCGGCGGATTGTATTGGCGTTCGGTTGGCAGCGTCGGCGGAGACAAGCCGCAGATTCATACCTTCGAAAACGACAGCGGCCCTGACGACGCCAATCATGCGGAGGAAGGCATCTTCATTTTATCGAGCAAGGAGCGCATCAAAAAAGGCCTGCGCGGGCCCGACGAGCGCAAAGGCATGCAGTTGCGCAGCGTCGCGAAATCCATTCTGAACCTGCAAGGCGTCGAAGCGCCGCCCGCCATGCGCGGCGATGCGATTGATTTTAGCGCGTTATTGACACGCTGAAATAAATGGCATAACGTATCGGCCGCGCGTTCGTCTGTATTTTCCAGGAGGATACGATCATGAGAATCTTGCGGTTGAGTGCAGTCTTGTTGGTGTCAATATTGGCGTACCGAATTTGTGCGGGCGACGAAAAGGGCCCCGACGTGCCAAATGCTGAAAGCGCCGCGGGCTTTTTCCGCCTCGGCGAAAACAGCATGGCGCACACCTGGACCATCTATTACGAAACGATCGCCGACAAGATCGACGATCGCTGGAAATCCTTCTTCGACCTCGCTCAAAAACTCGGCGCGCCCAAGCAAACCATGGACGCACTCGCCGAAGTCAAAAAGAATCTCTCCGCCCTCCCGCTCGGAAAAGCATATGGACAATGGACCGCCGACGAGCAGAAAAAATTCATAAGTTTCCCCAGCAATGCTGACCCGATTTTCGACTGGATCAAGAAGCCCGATTATCAGGCGCTCTTTTATTTCGACATGGGACGCCTGAGTCTCGAAGGCTACTTCGTCATCCAAAAACTCGTGCTCGATCAGGGCTATTCGATCGACAGCTACAAATCGACCATTCAAGCGATTGGCAACGACGCCGAGATGTGCCTGACCGACACCGGGTTCGAAGCCGCACGCAAGCGTCTCGCGCCCGCCGCGCTCCAAATCCTCAAAGACATTCGCGCGCTCAAAGGCAAACTCGACGACCCGCTCGGCGAAGGCTTCACCAAAGACGATGTCGCCAAACTCGCGCAGCTATGCAAATCGCTGAGCACCATGGCGCGCGAAAACAAACTCCTCGCGGAAGCTGAAAAGCCAAAGTAATTGCGAGGCAAACGATGCCGGCCCCTTCGCCCAAACCTCCGTCGGCCCCCGACGGCCTCCCCTCGCCACCGGGCTACTTCGACGCGCCGCTGAAAGAACCGTTCGACGAAGCGCTCGCCGACTACGGCGTTCGGCCCAACCATTACGTCAACGGCCGCGCGGTCTACACGCAAAAGGAACGCGACGACCCGAAATACATTGGGACAATTCCGCCTGAGTCGCCTGAAAACGAAGCGCTTTTCAAAGCGGCATGGGAAGCGGCCGACGCGCGCGAAATGATTTTGCGCGGCGCCAAACAGCGCTCGGATTGGGCGCCGATGCAAATTCGTCTTGTGCGCATGCGCGTCGGCAAAACCACGTACTACCGCCCATGCATGGTGATGAAATTGACCGACGACGGCAACGCGCTCGTGTTTCTGCTCTCGACGCGCGACGTGTCCAAGCCCGGCAAGGCGTTTGAAATCGACGCCTCGCACCCCGATTTCGCCGCGACCGGCTTGCGCGAAACATCCTACACACTCTTCCCGCTGCAGCTCGTCGCGCAGGAATAATTGCCGCTTACTGACGTGCGCGGCTCTGGAATTACACAGGCTCTCCCAACTCGCGTTTAATCTCCAGTAAGCGATACCCAAACCCCGCGCCGCGAATCGTTGCAAGATCGATCCGTCCGCCGCTGCGTTTATATAATACCGGATGCACCGTCGCTTCAGCTTCCGACGCGCGCGGATAAAATTGGCACGCGTTCGTTTCGATGCCCATGATCGTCCCGGTGTGCGCGGCCAGGAGCGCGTGCGGGATCATCGCCAGCATCGGATTGGTCAGGTCCTGAACCATCAGCGTCATCCCGTGCGCGCGCGCCCAACACGCGCTCAGGATCGCGCCGGTTTGCGTTTTACATGTCTTCAGCGCCACACCCGACCAGCCGAGCTCGCGCCCGAGTTTCACCATCTGCCAATCGTGCGCGCTTTCGTCCATGAAAAGCGGCTTGCGCGCCGAGACGCTGCGCACGTCGATGCGATGCTGTTCGAGTTCGTACGGGAAAGGCTGCTCGACGTAGAGGATCATGCCGTAAATGCGCGGATGGTCGGCGAGCAGGAGGTCGAGAATTTCGTTGACGTATGCCACGTCGTGGACGGTGCAGTTGAAATCGGTCGAGAGCCAATCGACGCCGTTGTCGATCGCGATTTTTCCGACGCGAACGATGCGCTGCAAATCCCACGCGATGTCGTTGCCCTTTAACTTGATCTTCAAGCACTTCAGCTCGTCGGCGCGAATCCAATCGGTGAGGATTTCGGGGAAGCCGTCGTTGAGCGGCGCGCTCGTCAAATCGCTTTGAGTCAGCGGATCAAGCCCGCCGACAAGGTGCCACGCCGGAAGCGATTCTGGGCGTTTTTGCGCGAGAAAATCCCGCGGATATTTTCCGCTGAAATCATAGCGCGAATCGTCCGCGGCGCACAAAAACGCGCTAAGGTCCTGATTCATGAACTGCGCGTTGTACGTCTCGTAAATCGGAATGTTGTGCAGATTTCCATACGCATCGTGAAGCGCTATATCAAACAGCGAGCAGCACACCAGCGCCGCGAGCCAGGGCATCTTGTGAGCGTCGTCGCGCCGCGCGTTTTCAGCGCGCAGCAATTCGATCAGTCGCGCGCGCTGAAAGCGATATCCCACTTCAATCGGATGCCCATAGTCGTTGAATGCGCTCCATTCGCGGGCGAGCGTTTTGCAAAATCGCAGCAGCGCCTGATGCCGTTCTTCATAGGGCAGCGCGCAGGGCCAGACCCATTGGACGCTCATGGGCGTTTCGCCCCAGCCGTGCGCGATTTTTCCCGCGCGGTCGGCAACGGTGAGTTTGACACGCGCACACGTCACGGAGGTCGTGACTTCATGCCCGAATTTCAACGGCAAGCGCGCGCGGACGGGAATGAAGTACAATTCGGCGCCGACGCAGCGAACATCCGTTTGTTTGTTCGAATGAATTGCGATCTGTTTTTCAGAAGACATGCAGTGTAGATTCTCCTGTGCGGCGACAACGATAGCGCGGACGGTTTGCAGTTTCCAACGCCTTCCCCTCACCCCGCGGGCGAGTACGCCCGTCGGCCCTCTCCCGGAGGGAGAGGGGTCCGCATCCCGCGCGTAAAGGACTTCAAAAGGAAGATGACGATGGCGAGCGCATCGAAGAACTACTGCATCGAACATTTCAGCGAAATCGAACCGGTGCGCTGCCCGTGCGGCTGGAGCCGCCGCGCGTTCGTTTCGCCCGACAATCCGCTCGCGACGATGCATTGCGTTGACATTCAAGAAGACGCGCAAACGCATTACCACAAAAGAATCACCGAGATTTATCTGATTCTCGAAGTCGAAAGCGAAGCCTT
>Ga0070731_10000305_pt1 | contig 75779 bp, 64 predicted proteins | sample Coa_R1_2_FD_66448 | JGI IMG/M metagenome (GOLD analysis project Ga0070731, IMG submission 66448) | Surface soil microbial communities from Centralia Pennsylvania, which are recovering from an underground coalmine fire - Coalmine... | ecosystem: Environmental > Terrestrial > Soil > Unclassified ... | reverse complement strand
GGCGCGCCGCGGCCGCGCGCCGAGGGCCGGGACGACGGCCGCTGGGTGCTGCTCGATTTCGGCGACGTGGTGGTGCACGTGATGAACCCGCGGGAGCGCGAGTACTACAACCTCGAGCGCCTGTGGGGCGATACGCCCATCCTCGAGCGGTAGATGCTGCTGACGCTGCGCCCGGCCGAGAGCGGGGACGCGGAGCACCTGCTGCGTCTCTACGAGGGCGTCTACCACGGCGGCTACTCGGCATGCTTCGGCCGGTACGGTACCCTCGGGCCGAAGGACGTCTGGTGGATTCAGTCCGAGAAAGACGTGGTCGTGATCGAATTGAACAAGGAGCCGGCCGGCCTGCTCGTCTTCGGCCGCGACAAGAACCGGCTGCTCGCCGAGGAAGTGCTGCTGGTGCCGGACGCGCTGCGGCATACCCCGACGGCGCAGGCGCTGCGTACGGTGGTCGACCGGGTTGATGCGGAGCTGACCCGGCGGTTCCAGGAGGCCCGGCAGGACCACCTTCGCCTCCGCACGATGGAGCGCAATCCGCTCGGCATGCTCCTTGTCATGTCCGGACGTTTCACCGTCGCCGACGCGCTCGTCATCTCGAGTCTCGATCTGCCGTCCGCGGCCGCCGGCGCCGAGCCGGCGCCGGACGCGGGCGTGGTGCCCGAGGGCTATGTTGTCCGGCGGGCGTTCGCCGGTCAAGACGAAGAAGCCGTCGCCCAACTGGACAAGGAGTGCCTCGGCGGCCGCGCGGAGCGCCACGAGCTTGCCCATCATCTGGCCGGCCGGGACGCGCGCACGTTTCTCGCGACCCGCGACGGCTACCCCGTCGGGTTTGTGATGGCCGCCGCGCGCGATGGGGTGGGGGAGTGGCGGCTCGGCGTACGCGAGACGCATCGCCGCCGCGGACTCGGCACGGCGCTGGCCCGCACTGCCCTCGCCGCCCTCGGTGCCCGCGGTGTGCACATGGTCGTCGGCACGCACTGGGCCGGCGACGCGGTCGCGGAAGCGTTCGGGTCCGCGCTCGACTTCACGACCGAGCGCGTCTATCTCTACGCGGAACGGCCGCTTTGAGGGTGATCTCGGTGAGCCCCGGTGGCGCGTCCGGGGCGTAGACCGTCTCTAAGTCCTCCGGTATAATACGCATTGTCCCGTACGTGACGCGTGGGGCTGTAGCTCAGCGGGAGAGCGCCTCTTTGGCGTAGAGGAGGTCGAGGGTTCAATTCCCTCCAGCTCCACCAGTAATTACTAGGCTTGGCGCGTTGCGGTTGCTCCGTTCAAAACCCCAGTTTGTATTAGAAGAGTATTAGAGATCTCCGCAGCCAGCTCTTGGCTACGCACGTCCGCGTGAACATAGCGGTCCTGTGTAAATGAGGCCCGGCTGTGACCAAGGCGGTCGGCTATGTGCCGGGCATCGACCCGCTGCGCGTTGAGCCAGGTGGCTTGCAGATGTCTCAGGTCGTGGAGTCGAAACCGCGGGCACTTCTCGGCCAGCCGTTCGAGCCGAGGAAAATGGTCCCGGTTACGCAGATTGGACGGGTTGAGCGGCCGGCCGGTTGGGCCTACGAACAAGAGGCCGCTGTCCCTGTACTGCTCTCCGAGCCGGAGCCGCTGCTCCTTCTTCCACACAAGCGCTGCCCGCATCGCCTCGACAGCCTTGCCCGGCAACAGTACCGTCCGTTGCCCGCGCTTTGTCTTTGGCTTCCCGTAAGCCGGGTTGCGACCCGCGCGGCGTAGCGTCCGCTCGATGTTGATACACTGGCCATCAAACGCCTCTTCGGACAGTCCAAGTAACTCCCGCAGCCTCGCGCCCGTTCCAGCCGCGGTGACGTACAGCGCGTATTCGGCTGGGGTAGTCGTGGCTCGCGCGTCCTCCAGGTAGACTTGGAGCTGCTGGACAGTCGGCAACGTGGGCTCGTACTCGTCGGCGCTCGGGGGCGTCGTGCTTGCACAAGGGTTCTTCAGAATGCGGCCAGCTTTGACTGCCTGCTCCAGCGCCGTATGAAGCAGTTGGGCCACGCGCTTCACCGTTGATCGGCTCGTGCCGCCATCGAGCAGGAAGGTGTAGAGGCCGTCGATAGCCGGCGCTCCGAGGCGGGAGAGTGGCACGTGGCCGAGCCGCGGAGCGATGTAGCAGCGGATCAGCATCTCCTCCAGCTCTTGCGTCTTAGGCCGAATCAAGCCCCTCGCGACCCGCTCTCGCGTCCACGACTGCAAGTAGTCTTGGGTGCGGAGGTGCGCCGAAGCGTTCGGACCCGCCCCGGCCCCAAACAACGGATGGTGCTGTAACTGCCGTGCGAACTGGTCCGCCTCGCGTCGACTGGCAAAACCCGAGTACCATTTGTACCGTCGTCTTCCCGTCGCAGGATCTCGGCCGGCGTAACAGGCCACGTAGAACTTCCTATTTCGCTGAACGATGCAAGTACCGGACAAGCTCCACCCCCTTGGTTGCAGTTCTTGAGGGGGCAGGGTTCGCACGGAAGCGAGCTTTCTCCTAGACATGGCCGGCGGCTCCGGCCAAGCGTGGGAAGTAGACCTGATCGAGACCGGTTACGGAAGGGGGAAAGTCGGTGGGAGCGGGCGCGCGGGTGACGGTCTGGGTGAACATGAGATTCCAGTCCATTCTACCGGACCCGGTGATGCTGCGAGCGAAAGCCCGTTCGCAAGCCAGGGGTCAGCCTCTTGCGACGAGGGACGCGTTCTCCAGTGAAAGGAGTTCAGACGTTAAAATGGAAGGTCCGGCTGAAACCAGCGGTCCGAGGACGCCGCTCGAAATAAGGAGGGGAAAGCGCGATGGCGGCCGGAGGGGAACGGGCAGCGGGATCGGCGGGCGTGCAGGGCGAGTTGTGGGGCGGCCGGGCAAAGGATTGGGCCGAAGTGCAGGAGCCCGTCCACCGGCCTATGTACGAGGCGGTGCTCGCCAGTGTTGAGGTGGGGCTAGGGACGCGGTTGCTCGACGTTGGGTGCGGCTCCGGAGTGTTCTGCGGACTTGCAGCCGCACGCGGGGCTTCGATTACGGGTGTTGACGCGGCACCGGCGCTGATCGGGATCGCAAAGGAACGTGTCCCGCAGGGTGACTTCCGTGTCGGGGAGATGGAGGCCCTGCCCTACGACGACAGGGAGTTCGATGTCGTGACCGGGTTCAACTCATTTCAATTCGCCGCGACCCCGGCCAACGCGCTTAGGGAAGCACGTCGGGTCGCGCGCCCCAACGCACCAATCGTCGTCACCACATGGGGGAAGCCGGAGCGCTGCGAGACTGCGCGGTACCTGCAGGCCTTACGCACACTTCTGCCGCCCGCGCCTCCAGGGGCTCCGGGGCCGTTTGCCCTCTCCGTGGAGGGTGCACTCGAAACCTTGGTGGCCGAGGCCGGTCTGACGCCACGGGATGTCCGCGATGTGGCCTGCCCTTACGAGTACCCTGATTTGGAGACCGCTCTGCGAGGGCTGCTGTCCGCCGGTCCTGTAACCAAGGCGATCCAGACGTCAGGGGAAGCGCGCGTACGGGAGACGGTCGTGACCGCGCTCGCGCCGTTCAAGCGCGCGTCCGGTGGGTACCGGATGGAAAACGAGTTTCGCGTGCTGATCGCGACCGCGTAAGAAGCCTTCGGGCCTTGTTAGCCCTGACAAAGGACAAGCCGAGGTACGTAAAGGCTCGAACATTGTACCCGTGACCCTATTGCGGTGCCGAGACTCATCCAACGCTCCTGTTCGGCAGGAGGGCTCTACCGAACATCCGGAACCGCAACGATGTGACCGACGTTGAGCGCCTCCACGACATCGAGCAGAAATTGCGCTGCTGGGGCTACCTGTCGCATTACCCGGATGCGGAGTGTGACGTGGCTTGGCTGCTTGAGCGGTTGGCAGAGCAGACCGAGCGCGTCGCCGAATTAGAGGCGCGGCTGCGGTGGAACTAGTGGTCGTTCGCGCTGCCACGACAGGCCGTATGTGATTATCCGCCCGGCCGTGGCTTGCCGCTGATCCCCTTTTGCGCGAATGAGGTTTGTCTTTGGCGACTCGTCCGCCCTGTGCATCAGCCACCTTTGATAAATCTCGCAGGCAGGGAATTCCTCGTGACGACGCCGAACCCGGAGCGCAACGTCTGTCATGAACTTTGTTTCAATTGTTTGTGACTTCGTAGCAACGTCCCATACGTGCCGTCATTCGCAGCCGCTCCAGAACACGACCGGTCCGAATAGAGTCCGAGGGGGGGAGTCTATGGGCTTGATACGTGCTCTGGTTCAGCACGGCTCTGCTCAGGTTTCAGCGAAACTCGGTCGGTGTCCTAAGTGCATGGGTCTTTCTCTTAGCGGCGCGATTATCGGCTGGATTGTGCTGGCTGCTGTCCTCTACTTCTGGCCGCAGTTTCCGTTCGCGAATCTCCTAACCGTATGGCCGTTGAGCTTTACGGCACTATGGGTCCTCCACATCACAATCTTCGGCGGCAGGGCAGTGGCGTGTGCGCGGCGCGAGACATCAGGTGTAGCAACGACAGAGCCTGCGGCAATCTCGTTGATTAGTAGGCGGCGGATGGTGGGAGTCTTCGCCAGGAGCGTTTGTCTCGGAGTTCTGGTCTCCGCCGCCGTGTCAGCTAACGCCTTCGCCGCCCCATCCAAACCCTTTTGCACCTGCACCGTCCACAAGCCTTTCTGTGGTGGTTGTACGCCCTGTCCCGGCTCCAGCTGCCATCCCGGAGACTGTACGCCGGTTAGCACATTTGACGGGAGGTGCTTCTAAAACAGCAGGTGCGATTGAAGCCGTGCTAGCATCTGGCGTGTCCGCGCAAGGGTTATTCAGGAACGCACGGGGACGGGAGCGGGTCAGGGATTCTGACTCGCTCTCGCTATTTTTCTGGGATCGCTGGGACCTTTGAGTTGTCGCCGATATTGTTGCCCTCGCTCGGAGTTTGCTGCGGTGCCGCCTTCGTTCGGGAGGAGTCTCCCACCGAACATCCGGAACCGCAAACGGAGTGGCTCCGCCCCGGACCCAAAACCCGATCCAATACTGGCAACTCCGCTCGTGTCTGACTATCGAGCAGGCCGCGCAACGGGTCGCGATTTCGCTGGACCGCTACCGCGCTATCGTCGTGTTCGGGAAAGACTGTTTCACGGAGGAAGAGATTCGGAGAGTCCTTGTCGTCACGGGCATCGCTGAGGATAGACTCCGGGCGTGGGAGCAGCGGCCCCGAGGCGATACGCGAAACCCACTAGCGCGGTAGACCATATGATAATCGGATTGCGGGCGGGGGGCAATTCAATAAGCTACCTTGTTGGCGATGAGGGGGAACGCCGGAGCCGCCGTGAACTGTGCTTCCGATGTTGAAAGAAGATCAAGCTGCGGAACTTCTCAGGCAATGCGAGGGCTTGCTCGGCAGGCGACTCGGGGACACCCGGGACCGCTTGGGCCTTGCGGAACATCGGGCCGGGGCGATTTGGGAATTGATTGTCATGGACTCGGCCGGACAGATTGGAAGAGTAAGTTACCAGCCACAAACTGGTAGCAGTCGTCCAGACATAAAATTGCAGATTTCGGCTGATCGCACTATCTGGCTCGAGGCGACGTTTCTTCACCCTCGGTTTTGGAAAGAGGAGCTAAAACGCGAGGCATCTACGGAATTGATCGTACAAGAGCTCAGACGACGAAACATTCCTCCTGGGAAAGTCCATTTTCGCTTCGCGACAGCTGTCCGCAGCGACGCAGGCCCCAAGGTGGAGTTGCCCGAGTTGAGGGAACGCGACTTGATTCTTCGCGAGCCAGGACTATCTTCGTTTCTCGACGCGATCGAGAAACAGCCGTCTGAAGACCGCAGCTATAAGACGCCGCATTACTCGCTCTCTCTAGTTTACACTGCGAATGCTGACAGCCGCTTCATAGGCAGCAGCGCGCCGAGGCTCGATGCCCCTCAGACGGTACTAGAACACGGGCTGCACCGAGCGCTCGTAGAAAAGGCCGATCAGCACAGCGCCACTAATCTTCCGCTAGTCATTTGTGTGGGAAGCGATGCGAGCCCTGTTCTTACCTCCTTTCCCGGACCAAACCAGCCGGAGAATCGAAGAGTAGTCGAGGAATTCTTCCGCTATGCACCCTGGGTATCGGCCGTCGTTGTCGTCGCGATAAAATCACAAAAGCCCGCCGAGGGGGAGATTTTCCGCAATTCGAATACACGCTTCCCTCTTAGGGAAAATGAGTTCGACGCTCTACTCAGGTTGGATTTCAATCGGTGGGCATACACTTTTCCGCTGACGCCTCGGGATGCTCCCGTCGGTCCGGAGTGGATTCGTCGCGTCTGGGGTAATCCAATTTTGCGCCCATCGGGGGTTCCGCTATGGAGGTGGCAATACCAAGTAACATTTTGGTAGAGCTACTTGCGGGTAGAATGACGCCTCAGGAGGGATTGGGGCTCATCGCCAAGCCGATGCTGGACCGGTGGGGTATAGTTGACTGTCGGTTCGAAGCTGGCGATATTCAAGCCGGGAGAGCCGCGATGGTAGTCCTCACACTCGCTCCGATTCAGCCGGTTTATGGGTTGAAAGAGCCCACGGAAAAGAGCTAGTCCGAAGAGGGGAGCCCCGATCCTCCGAGGCTCCCCGCGATTGTATTAGCAAGGTATTGACGGCTCCTCGCCAGCCCGCGCAATCTAAGCCTTAACGATTGCAGCGCCTCTTTGGCGTAGAGGAGGTCGAGGGTTCAATTCCCTCCAGCTCCACCATATTTTAACTAGGGCTAGCGCGTGTTCGCCTCGCCGTTCAAAACCTTCGGTTGCATTAGCAATTCATTAGCAATCGCCGCCGCCTGCTCTTGCCCTCGCGGGTCAGCGTGAATATAGCGATCCATTGTGAATGACGCCTGACTGTGGCCGAGCCGGTCGGCAATATGGCGGGCGTCGATCCGCTGGGCTTTGAGGTAGGACCTCGCAAGTGCCGCAGGCCATGCAGTCGGAAGCGCGCCATTTTCAGACGTTCGAGCCGAGGGAAGTGGTCGCGGTTACGAAGGTTGCTTGGGTTGAACGGTCGGCTAAATTCGCCCACGAACAGCAGTCCGCTGTCCCGGTGCTTCGGCCCGAGTTTGAGATGATGACAAGGGACGCGTGGATTGTCTGGGGATCATCGCCGCACCCGCAGGTGAACTCGGACCAGCGCGTGGGCTTGTGTCAGTTCCGGCTCGGTAAATGAAAACACTTGAGAGGTGCCCCTAATGAGGCACTGGGCTCGTTGGCTAAGCCTGAAACGACCCATAACTCGGTGTGGGGGCTTCGGGGCCGGTTCTTGTTCGGCTTGGTACCTCTCAAGACCGCGTGTCGCGAGCCGTGCTTGAGGCGCTGCCGATACTCGACGTCGACGATGAGTGCCGGCCGGATCGATCCACTGTGGCCACGTGTCCGGTAGGCGACGGCAATCATCGCGGAACGTCGGCACGCTGCGGAACGGGCGCGTCTCCGGGACGCGGGCCTGCCGTCGAGAAAACGGGTGTGGTGATCCGAGCGGCTATACGGCCACGAGTTCCGACGACTTCAACTTCGGCCGCCCCGTGGCAAATGCCGTAGCCGTAGCGACGGTTGCCTCGCGCCTCCATGCCAGGTAAGCGGCCGCGGCATCCTCTCCGACTGCGCCCGCGGTGAGCAGCCACCGGACGGTTGCGTTCGCATCCGCTGCGTCGCAGGCGGTGAGAAGCGTGCTCACCATGTCCCATGTCCGCCCGGACGGCCAGGGGCAGCCCTGGGCGCTTGGTTCGGCGGGCTCGCTGTGCAGGAAACTCGGCTGGGCACGGATGAACGCGGCTACGCCCGCCCGGGTCGCGGAAAGACTGCGCTGCCAGCCTTCCGGGAGCGTCGGCAGGGTGAAACGCCAACCGGACAAGTATCCCTCGGACCAACTGTCGGCGTCGGGCGCCCAGGTGATGTGGACCATGCGGTTCGCAAGCGGCGCAGTGAGCAGCTGCATGCTTGCTGCCGTTTCAAGAGGGTTCAGGGCCGCGGCGCAGCGGACACCCAGCGGCAGTTGAAAATCTCCGACGCGCCGCTGCTGCACGATTTGGAGCAGAGCGTTCTGGACGGCCGGCGGAGCGTAGGCGATATCATCGAAAAAGACGAGTCCGTCACCGCCCTGCTTCACTGCTTGCGCGGCGAGCGCGACGGCCCATTGCAGGGATGCGCGCATCGTGCGGGTATCCAAGGAGCCGCTGGACGACAGAAACGGCAGTCCGGCAAAATCCGTCGCGTCATGGATCGTCGCGGTCATCGTGTGGATGGGCCACGCGAGGGCATCTGCGATCGAGAGAACCAGCGATGTTTTCCCGGTCCCGGGGGCACCGCGCAGCGCCAGCGGCACGTTGGCCAAGATGGCGAGCCCGATCGCCGCCACGGTGTCTTCCGTTGAAGAGTTGACGATCGATTCGCCGCTCGCCCGTGAAACCGGAGTAACCGGTATTTGGTTCATGATCCTTCTCCTCTCATCGCGGAACTGCGCTTTCATAGTAAAGAGGTTGGGTATCGGGTGCGAGAGGATTGGCACCTCACGCGGTGGAGGTGCTAGAACTCTGTTCTGTGCAACATTGATCGAACTTTCGGTCAGTCTCTTCTCAAGACACTGAGCAGCGGCAGAATGTTCTGTGCGCCCCATGGTCCTGACGCTTCCGCGTTCCGACCGTGCGACGTCGCAGCATTCGTCGTGGGCGGCACGAGTATCGGCGCGCCTCAATGGGCCGCGCTCATCGCGCTGGTAAACCAGGCCCGCTGCGTCGTTGCTGGGGTCCGGCGGTGTGAGCGGACCGCCGCTGTACGCGGCCGCGGGCGCATCGTACTCCATCAACTATCATGATATTGCGTCCGGAAGTAACGGCAACTGCGGCACGCTGTGCACGGCCGGCGCAGGGTACGATTTCATCACCGGGCTTGGAAGCCCGCAGGCCAACGCTCTCATCGTATACCTGAGTTCCCACTAAGCCGAGGGCGCCGTACCGGCGACTGCCCGCGGGATGCGCTCCGGCCGCGAGCGCGGGATAATACTGCGGCTTAAGCGTCCATTGGGTAGGCTGCCCAGTAGAGCCCCTACCGTCGCGTTTGCCTTGTCGGTTCACGGCGCGCGTAATAGATGAAAAACTGCGTAGATTCACGAACTACGCCGCCTACGGAATGGGTATTTTGGGAAGAAGTCTGACCATCCGCTGAACAGGTTGGCCCGGATGAGCGACAGCGTCATACGAGCGCGGAATCTAAGCGGCGGGAGCAGCGGCGCCCCGAACAGCGAGGCGACCGAGGCCGAAACCTTGGACGCCCTCGCGGCGCGCGTTCAGGCGCTGGAGCAGCAGCTCCGCACTACCGAGGAACGGTACCAGCAAATCTTCAACAACGCCCACGACATCGTCTACGTCCTTAACATGGAGGGCGCGTTCATGACCGTGAACGCGACGGCCCTCCGTCTCACGGGCTTCACGCTGGACGAGGTACGGGGCAAGCCGTACAGCACGGTCGTCGCGCCGGAATACCTCGAGGTGACGCGCGAGAACGTGCGCCGGAAACTGGCCGGGGCCGGGCCCACCACTTACGAGATCGAGCTCGTCGCGAAGGACGGGCACCGCATCCCGATCGAGGTGAGTTCGCAGCTGCTCATGGCCGACGGGCGTCCGGTCGGAATCCAGGGGATCGCCCGCGACATTACCGAGCGCAAACGGCACGAACTGGCGCTGCAGAACTCCGAGGCGCAGGCTCAGCGTCACGAAGCGCAGATCCGGCAGCAGCTGGAACGGCTCACCGCGCTCTACGGCGTGGCGGAGCAGCTGTCGCTGACCCTTGACCTGCAACATCTCGCGCACGACATCGTCCGCGCCTGCGTCGAGTCTTTTGGCGTCACGGTCGCGTGGCTGGGGCGGGCCGAGTCCCCGGGCGCGATCCATCTCCTGGCCCACTATCCGCAGGAGACCGATTTCCCGCGTCACATCGCGGCGAATTCCGACGAGTCCGGCCGGCCGCACAACGTGGCGATGCAGGCCCTGCGGACCGGTATCCCGGCGGTCCAGATGGACATCACCGAACAGCCCGTGGCGGCGCGGTGGCGCGCGACGCTGCAGGATCTCGCGGTCAGATCCGTCGGCGCGTTTCCGCTGATCAGCCGGGACCGGCCGGTCGGCGTGCTCAGCCTGTACACGGCGCAGCCGGCGTTTTTCAGCCCGGAGCGCATCGAGTTCTTTCAGGCCTACACGCACCAGGTCGCCGCGGCGCTCGAGAACGCGCGGCTCTACGACGAGGCCGAGCGCCGGCTGCGCCAGCTTCAGGCGCTGCGGGACATCGACGCCGCGATCAGCGGCAGCCTCGACGTGCGGGTCACGTTCAACGTCTTCCTCGGGCACGTGATATCGCTGCTGCGGGCGGATGCCGCGGCCGTGCTGCTCTTCAACCCGCACCTGCAGGCGCTCGAGTACTGCGCCGGCCGCGGGTTTCGGACCGCGGCCGTGCAGCACGGGCAGCTGCGCCTCGGCGAGGGGCACGCCGGACGCGCCGCGCTGGAGCGCCGCATGGTGACGGTGACGAACCTGGACTCGGATCCCGGGGACGCCTCACGGTCGCGCCTCTTGGCCGCCGAGAAGTTCTCGGGCTATGTTGCCGTTCCGCTCATGGCCAAGGGTCACGTGAAGGGCGTGCTCGAGATCTTCCAGCGGACGCCGCTCGGCGAGGGACACGACTGGCAGGAGCTGCTGACGGCGCTGGCCGGACAAGCGGCGATCGCCGCGGACAACGCGACATTGTTCGATGACCTGCAGCGCTCGAACATCGATCTCGCGCTCGCCTACGATACCACGCTGGACGGCTGGTCCCGCGCCCTCGACCTGCGGGACCGGGAGACGGAAGGTCACACCCGGCGGGTGGCGGAGATGACGCTGCGGCTCGCGCGCGCGCTCGGCGTGCCCGATCCGGAGCTCATCCACCTGCGCCGCGGCGCGCTGCTGCACGATATCGGGAAGATGGCGATTCCGGACAGCGTGCTGCTCAAACCGGGTCCGCTGACCGAGGAGGAGTGGGGGATCGTGCGGCAGCACCCGCTGACCGCCTACGAACTGCTCTCCTCCATCGCGTTCCTGCGTCCGGCGCTCGACATCCCGCACTGCCATCACGAGCGGTGGGACGGGACCGGGTACCCGCGGGGCCTGCGGGGCGCGCAAATCCCCTTCGCGGCACGCATCTTTTCCGTCGCGGACGCGTTCGACGCCATGCGGTCCGACCGCCCGTACCGGCCGGCGATGAGCGACGACGAAGCCCGCAGTCGGATCGCCGAACAATCCGGCAAGCAGTTCGATCCTCAGGTGGTGGAGGCGTTCCTCCGCCTCGCCTAGCTACTTCGGCGTTAGATCCGCGGCCTCCACGATCCGGGTGAAGGGAATCTTGGCCGTCTCGTTGACCTCGCGGACGAGCGCGGCGTTCGGCGCTTCGAACAGGCACATGCAGTGCGCCTCGCCCGGAACAAACGTGCTCCGGATGTACCGGACCGGCTTCCCCTCCGCGGTAAACTTCTTGCTGGTCTCGATTGCCGCTTTCTGAGCCGCGGCGAGCTGCTCCATCGTGACGCCGGGCAGGTCCCGGTCCACCATGTACGTGCCCAATGTCGTCCTCCTCTCGCGGCCGGCCCCTTGACCGGCCGCCGTGTAAATGACGCCCGGCGGCTTCGCGGCCGGGCACCGTGTCATTTAGTGCCTGTCGGCCAATTCCGGACCTCCTGCTCTATCCGGCATCGTCAGCGTCAAGGCTTCCTCGACCGCCCTCTCCGCGTCCATACGCCGGCCGGCCGACCACGCGCTGTCGAACGCTTCCCGGCCGAGGCGGGCGAGCGCGATCTCGGCGGCGCGTTCGCAATCCGCCCGGTGCGCCGGCGGCAGTTGCGCGCCCATCGAGCCCCGCAGCGCTTCGCCGGCCCCGAGCAGCCGCACCGCCCGCTGGGGCGAGTCGCCGACCGCGGCCGCCGCGAGGTCCTCGAGACATTCGGCGATGCCGACCTTGTCTCCCAGGCGTTTCCGGAGACTCAGACCTTCCTGGAGGAGGGCCGCCGCCTGAACGTGCGCGCCGCGCAGCCGCGCGGCGACCCCGAGGCTGACGAGCGCGGTCGTCACACCCCACGTATCCTCGAGGGCCCGGAAGATGCCGAGACTTTCCTCGAGCAGGGCCTCCGCCAGGGCGGACCGGCCCTGATCGCGCGCGACCAGGCCGAGGACGTGCAGCGAGAACGCGACGCGCGAGGCGTCGCCGAGCCGGCGATTGAGATCTACACTTTCCTGTCCGGCGGCCTCGGCGCGGGCGTAGTCGCCCTGATCGCGGGCGACAAGCGCCAGAAAGTGCAGGGCGGCCGCGGTACCGGATGGATCGTTCGCGCTTCGGAACAATCCCAGGCTCTCTTCCAGCGCCTCGCGCGCACGACCGTAGTTGCCCTGGAACCGCGCGGCGTTGCCGACCGAGATGAGCGCGGTTGCGATGCCCCACGTCTCACCCAGCTCGCGGAACATCGCCAGGCTCTGCTCGGGGAGGGCGGCGGCGCGCGCGTAATGGCCTTGCGAGCGCGCCACCTGCTCGAGCAGCGAGGTTGCGGCGGCCATGCCGAGGGCGTTGCCGAGCGCGCGGGCGATGTTGAGGCTCTCCCGCCCGAACGCCTGCGCCTGATCGAACTCTCCCTGCCGCCAGGCGAGAAACCCGGCGCCGTAGAGCGCCCGCGCCCGCGCACGCGGATTGTCGGTCGGACCGGCGCCGATGGCCCGCGCGAGCCAGCTCCGGCCCTCCGTGAGATACCCTCGCGTGTGCCAGAACCACCACAGCGCGGCGACGAGTCGCACCGCCTCGCCGCCGGACGGTTCATCAAGCGAGAAGGCGATGGCCTCCCGTAGATTGTCGTGCTCCCGCTCGAGCCTTGCGATCCAGCGTTGCTGATCGGCGCCCTGGAGCTCGGCCTCGGATCGCTCGGCGAGCGCGAGGTACCAGTCGCGATGCCGCGCGCACGCGCGGGCCCGCTCGCCCTCTTCGAGAAGACGGTCCCGGCCGTACCAGCGAACAGTCTCCTGAAGCCGGAACCGCGGTTCGTTCTGCGGCCGCTCCGCGAGCAGCAGCGACTTGTTCACGAGCCGTCCGACGAGCGGACCGATCTCGTCCGCGGCGACGCCGTCTTCGGCGCAGACCGCCGTTGCCGCCTCGAGCGTGAAGCCGCCGGCGAATACCGATGCGCGCCGGAGCACCGCGCGCTCGCCGTCCGACAAGAGGTCGTGGCTCCAGTCCATCGCCGCCCGCAGCGTCTGGTGCCTCGGCAGGTCGGTGCGGCTCGCATCCGTCAGCAGCCGGAACCGGTCGTCGAGGCGGTCGGCGATCTGATCGACCGTGAGCGCGTTCAGCTGCGCGGCGGCCAGTTCGAGGGCCAGGGGTATGCCATCGAGCCGGCGGCATATCCTCGCCACGGCCGCGGCGTTCTCGGGGATGACGCGAAACGCCGGCGCGATCGCGGCGGCGCGCTCCGCGAACAGGCGCGCCGCCTCGCACGACATCAGGTCGTCCGGCAAGAGTGCCGCGTGCTCGTGCGGCAGGGACAACGAAGGCACGCGGAAGGTGATTTCTTCCGCGACGGCAAGCGGCTCGCGACTCGTGACGAGAATCCTTACAGACGGACACGCCCGCAGCAGCCCGGTCGTGAGATGCGCGGCGGCGGCTACCAGATGCTCACAACTGTCGAGGATCAGCAGCAGCCGCTTCGAGGCTGCGAACGCGACCAGGGAGTCGGCCGGGGTACGGCCCGGCTCCTCGGTGACCCCCAGGGCCGTCGCCACCGTCTGGACGACGAGGCTCGGGTCGGACAGCGGTGCGAGCTCGACGAACCATGCGCCGTCCGGGAACGTGTCACGCAGGCCGCCGGCGACCTGCAGGGCGAGCCGCGTCTTGCCTCCTCCGCCGACGCCCGTCAGCGTAAGAAGCCGCGTCGTGCCGAGGAGACGGGTCACCTCGGCGCTCTCGTGTTCGCGGCCGATGAAGCTGGTGGTTTGGGACGGCAGGTTGCTCATCGTCTGATTCCGATCAAATGTTACCCTACGTTCACGCGGTTCTTGCCGCGGGTTGGTTGCGGGACCGGTTTTGTGGCACTGTCCCGACGGGGGCACGATCGTTGAATGCGACGCAAACGGAGGGCCGCACCCGTTGGGCTGCGGCCCTCCGCGATCAATCAGTATCCCGGCGGCACCGCGTGCGCCGCCTCATTTCGGCCCGCTAGTTTTCGGGAGTGTTGCACCCCTGGTTCGATCGAGGGTCACACTGCTGCTGCTTCTGGTACCCGGGCGCGCCGCCGCTATTACCCCGTTGTGGCTGTGCTTGCTGCTGCTGCGGCTGCGCCGGCTGCTGCGGTTGCGGCCGCTGATAGGTCGGCTGCGCTTGCTGCGGCTGCGGCCGCTGGTACGTCGGCTGCGCTTGCTGCGGTTGCGGCCGCTGGTACGTCGGCTGCGCCTGCTGCGGCTGGGGCCGCTGGTAGGTGGGCTGGGCCTGCGGCTGCCACTGTTGCTGCGGCCGCTGATAGGTCGGCTGCGCCTGCTGCGGCTGGGGTCGCTGGTAGGTGGGCTGGGCCTGCGGCTGCCACTGTTGCTGCGGGCGCTGATAGGTCGGCTGCGCCTGCGGCCGCTGGTACGTCGGCTGGAACTGCTGCGGCTGGGGCCGCTGGTACGTCGGCTGGACCTGCTGCGGCTGCGGCCGCTGGTAGGTGGGCTGGGCCTGCGGCTGCCACTGTTGCTGCGGCCGCTGATAGGTCGGCTGCGCCTGCTGCGGCTGGGGCCGCTGGTAGGTGGGCTGGGCCTGCGGCTGCCACTGTTGCTGCGGCCGCTGATAGGTCGGCTGGACCTGCTGCGGCTGGGGCCGCTGGTAGGTGGGCTGGGCCTGCGGCTGCCACTGTTGCTGCGGCCGCTGATAAGTGGGCTGCGCCTGCGGCGCCGGCAGCGCGCGATGGGGTGCCGACCACGGACTCGGCCGCGACGTCACGGTCCGGGCGATCTGCTGCATCTGATACCTCGGCGCGTCCCAGTGCGGATCGCCGACCGCAACGGGAGCCTGCACGTACACGTTCACGTACGTTCCGCTGTAGCTCCGATAGGTCGGATGATAGTAGTACGAACGGTACGGCCCATAGTACGGATAGCGCCGGTACTGTCCATCGTAGTCACGCACGGCAAGGTACTGGTAGTTGTTGACCGTGATGATTCCGAGGACCGCTCCCAAGAGCGGCTCTGCCGCCAAGATGAGCGGGGCGGACGCCGGATAGTAGCCCCCGTACGGCCGATACCGCGCGCTGTAGTAGTGGTGGTAATAGGCGCCGTAATAGGGATACCGATAGTAGCCGCCGGAGGCATTATGGGAGATGAGGTACAACAGTCCGGCGACGAGGACAGTGCCGAGCACCGTGCCCAACAGCGGCATCGGTGCGATCGCGGTCTGAGACGCCGCGAGAACAGGGACGGGACCCGTCACGTCGATCTGCGTCGCGATGAACTCGCTGCCGTACGGTACCACCCAGGCGTCAACGGGCGCGCCGACGTAGCCTTCGAGTGTGCAGAACGGGACGGTTGATTCTTGCACGGCGACTGCTGTCTGATCCGATGCGTAGATCGTCTCCGTGTTGCCGGCCGAGTCGAGCGTGAACGTGCCCGATTGGCAGTCAACGGCATCGATACTTCCTTGAAGTTCCGCGGCCGTCTGCGCCTGGCCGACTCCGTTGAGACCAAGGAACGAGACAAATACCGCGATAGCGGCGGCGATGAGCGTTTTCACGTTGGACCTCCTCCTGCGTCCTGGTTCCAGGGTACCCTCCGCGGGTGAACGGTCTGTTGGAAAGCGATGGAGAAATTGTGGGAAACTTATGAAGGCGCGTTCGCAGATTTGAAGGGCCGCGTCGGACGCCGGTCCGCAAGATGATCCGGCCGGCGCCTTGTTGAACCGGTTGCCATGCCGGAACTGCCGGATGTCGAGTTGGTCGCGCGCCGCCTTCGCCGGTCCGTCGTCCGGCGCCGCGTGACGCGCGTCGCGATTCGTGACCGGTCCGTCGTGCGATCTCCGGCGCCGCGCCTCTTCGCGCGGCGACTGCGCGGCCGGCGGATTCGGACGGTCGGCCGGCGCGGCAAGTATCTCCTCGTCCACCTCGGCGGAGGCCTCGTCATGGTTGGCCATCTGCGAATGACCGGGGATTTCGTCGTGGTGCCGAGACGCGATCCGATCCACCCGCACACGCGGCTTGTCCTCGGGCTCGGTCCCCGCGACATCCGGTTTGTCGATCAACGCCGGTTTGGCCACGTGGACCTGATCGCCGCGGGCGAGCTCGAGACGTTTCCGGGCCTGCGGGCGCTCGGAGTGGAGCCGCTGACGCCGGCGTTCTCGCTGGACCGTCTGCGCGCGTTGATCGATCGGCGCCGCGGTGGCCTCAAAGCGTTCCTGCTGCGCCAGGACCTGATCGCCGGGATCGGCAACCTCTACGCGGACGAGATCCTATTCCAAGCGCGGCTCCATCCGTCCCGCTCGCTTCGGAATCTGCGTCCCGCGCAAGTCCGTGCGCTCCACCGTTCCATCCGCGGGGCGCTCCGCCGTGGCATCGCGTCGCTTTCGGGTCGGGGCCGGCCGATCGGAGACTTTGTTGAGGCTCGCGAGAAGGGCGGCACGTGTCCGCGCTGCGGTGGGCCGCTGCGTGTGGCGACAATCGGGGGCCGCACGACGTACTACTGCCCGCGCTGCCAGCGGTAGGGGCGCGCGCCGCGAACGAAAGAGGGACGGCCTAACGGCCGCCCCTCACTGTCGTCCAGTTGAGCGGGGTCGTTACTTGCCGTGGAACAGATTCAGCGCGGATCCCTTCCGGAACCACTCCAATTGCGAGGTGCTGTACGAATGGTTGAGCCACACCGTCTCGGTCGTGCCGTCGGCGTGGCGGATCCGGCACTCCACCGGCTTGCCGGCCGCCATGCCGGCCAGACCCACCAGGCTCACGCGGTCGTCCTCGCGGAACCGGTCGTAATCGCCGGGCTCGGGCAGAGTGAGCGCCAGCACGCCCTGCTTCTTCAAGTTCGACTCATGGATCCGGGCGAAGCTCCGCACGATGACGGCCCCCGCGCCGAGCAGCCGCGGCGACAGCGCCGCGTGCTCGCGGCTGCTGCCCTCGCCGTAGTTGGCGTCGCCGATGACGACCCAGCGCAGCCCCCGCGCTTTGTAGTCCCGTGCCACAACGGAGACGGGCTGGCCCGCCTCGCCGGTCACGGCGTTCCGGACTTTGCCGGCTTCGCCGGTGAACGCGTTGGTCGCTCCCATGAACATGTTGTCGCTGAACCTGTCGAGATGACCCCGATACCGCAGCCATGGGCCCGCGGGGGAGATGTGGTCCGTCGTCGTCTTCCCCTTCGTCTTCAATAGAATCGGCATGTCGACGAAGTCCTGGCCTTCCCAGGCCGGCCAGGGCTCCATCAGCTGCAGGCGCTCGCTGCGCGGATCAACTTTCAGCTCGATCCGGCTGCCGTCGGCCGGCGGCGCGACGTACGTGATGCGCCCCGGGTCGAAGGGGCGGGACGGCACCTCGGGGGCCGGCGCGGGCGGGCGAAGCCGGAACGGCTTCCCATCGGCGCCGGTCAGCGTATCGGTGAGCGGATTGAACGACAGCCGCCCGGCGAGTGCGAGCGCGGTGATGAGCTCCGGACTGCCGATGAAGTTCATCGTCGTCGGCTGTCCGTCGTTGCGCCGAGGGAAGTTGCGATTGTAGGACGTGACGATGGTGTTCGGAACGGCCGCGGCCTCTTTGGCCCGCCGCCACTGCCCGATGCACGGCCCGCAGGCGTTCGCGAGGACGGTCGCCTTGATCTCCGTCAGCGAGTGCATCTGGCCGTCGCGCTCGATCGTCGCCCGGATCTGCTCGGAGCCGGGTGTCACGAGGAACGGGACGGCCGCCGTGACCCCGTGCGCGCGGGCCTGCTCGGCCACGTCGGCGGCGCGGCTCATGTCCTCGTACGATGAATTGGTGCAGCTGCCGATCAACGCGGTCGAGATGGCGTCGCGAAACTCGTTCTTCCCGTCCTGCACCTCGGCCGCGAGCTTCGACACCGGGCGTGCGCGGTCGGGGGAGTGGGGACCGACCACGTATGGTTCCAGCGCCGAGAGATCGAGCCGGATCACCCGGTCGTAGTGACGCTCCGGGTCGGCTTCGACTTCCGCATCCGGCGCCAGCAGATGCCGGTGGGCGCGGGCCGGCTCGACGAGCTCGCCGCGGCCGGTGGCCCGGAGGTAGGTCGCCATCCGCTCGTCGTACGAGAACATCGACGTCGTCGCGCCGAGCTCGGCCCCCATGTTGGTGATCGTGGCCTTGCCGGTGGCGCTGATCGTCTGCGCGCCGGGTCCGATGTACTCGACGATGGCGTTCGTCCCGCCCGCCACGGTGAGCTGCCCGGCGACGTAGAGGATGACGTCCTTCGGCGCGGTCCACCCGCTGAGCTCGCCGGTCAGGTACACCGCGATGTGCTTCGGATAGAGGACCTCCCAGGGAAGGCCCGCCATGACCTCGACCGCGTCGGCCCCGCCGACGCCCACCGCGCAGGCGCCGAGGCCGCCGCCGTTCGGCGTGTGCGAGTCGGTGCCGATGATGAGCTCGCCGGGAAACGCGTAGTGCTCGAGGACGACCTGGTGGATGATCCCGGCGCCGGGGCCCCAGAACCCGGCCCCGAACTTTGCCGCGGCCGACTTGAGAAAATCGTAGACTTCCGAGTTCTCGGCGATCGACGCCTGCAAGTCGGCCTGGCCCTCAACCCGGGCCTGGATGAGGTGATCGCAGTGGATCGTCGTGGGAACGGCGACGTGGGTCCGCCGCGTCTGCATGAACTGCAGCATCGCGGTCTGGCCCAACACGTCTTGGAGGACAACGCGGTCCGGCCGCAGCAGGAGGTAGCTCCGGCCGGGCTCCATCTCCTGGGTGTCGGGATCGTCGAGGTGGCCCAGCAGGACCTTGTCGGCTAAAGTGAGCGGCCGGCCGAGGCGGCGCCGCACGACGTTGAGCGTCCGTTCCATCCGATCGTAGACCGCGGCCGCCATCGCGGCGGTGGACTCGATTGTGACCATGCGCGTGCCCCCCAGGCGAAGATCGGAACCGAAAACGAGCATAACACTCCGCCGCCCACGCGTCACCGGGACGCACGAGGCGGCGACGCGGCCGGAGCTCCTGCGAGAGACAGGGCAGGGGCCGTCGCGTCATCGTCGAACGGCGGTCGCCATGATACGTCGCGCGCCGCGCAGCCGGCAGGCATAGCCGGACGCCCGTGGCCGAGCGCCTCATCGCGCACGTCGACATGGACGCCTTCTTCGCGGCCGTCGAAGTGCGCGACCATCCGGAGTATCGCGGCCGGCCCGTCGTGGTCGGCGCGGGGCCGCACGCGCGCGGGGTCGTCGCGGCCGCGTCGTACGAGGCGCGCCGGTACGGCATCCACTCGGCGATGCCTTCGCGCCGCGCGTTTGCGCTGTGCCCCGGCGCGGTGTTCCTGCCGCCCGATATGGCGCGCTACCGCGCGGAGTCGGAGCGCGTGTTCGACCTGCTGGAGACGTTCACGCCGCAGATCGAGCCGGTCTCGGTCGACGAGGCGTTCCTCGATCTGACCGGCTGCCCCGTGCCCGCCGGCCACGCGTCGTCGTCCGCCGAACCGGGCCTCGCGTTCGGGCAGGCAATTCAGCGGCGGATCCGGGCGCGCCTCGGGCTGCCCGCGTCGGTCGGCGTCGCGCCGAACAAGTTCCTCGCGAAGGTCGCGTCCGAGCTGGCGAAGCCGGACGGCGTCCGCCGGATCACGCCGGACGCGGTGCAGTCGGTGCTCGATCCACTGCCGGTGGAGGCGCTCTGGGGCGTCGGACCGGAGACCCGCGCGCGGCTTCAGGCCCTCCGCATCGCCACGGTCGGCGCGCTCCGCCGGACCCCGGTGTCGGCCCTGCGCGCCATCCTCGGATTCCCGGCGGAACGGCTCGTCGCGCTGAGCCGCGGAGAAGACGACCGGCCCGTCGATCCGGGCGGTGAGGCGAAGTCGATCGGGCGCGAAGTGACCTTCGACCACGACACGCGCGACCGCGACCTCCTCGCCCGCACGCTGCGCGCGGCGTGCGAAGACGTCGCGCACCGGCTGCGGGCCGGCGGCGTCGCCGGCCGCGTCGTCACGCTGAAGGTGCGGTTCGAGCCGTTCGAGACGCGCACGCGCCGCCTCACGCTGCCCGCGGCGACCGACCACGGCGGCCGCATCGCCCGGGCCGTGACGGACCTCTGGCGGCGGTTCGAGCCTCTGTCGCGCCGCGTTCGCCTCGTCGGCGTCACCGTGTCGGGACTGGAGCGCCCCACGGGGGCGCAGATCAATTTGTTCGGCGGCGCCGGTCCGCCGCGCCCGGCGGGCGCCGGGGAACAGGCGTCGACGTCATGGTCGCCGGCGGCAGATCCGCCGGTCCTGCACAGTCGGGTCGATCGCGTTGTCGATGCGATCAACGAGCGATTCGGTGAGGGGACGGTCGCTCCGGCGCGCGTGCTGGAGCCGGGTACGGCTACGGCTCGGCCGCGCCGGCGTCGGGAGGCCCCGCGGCAGAGGGGGACGCCGCGTCCCGCGCCGTCGGGGGAGCGGCCGGGGCGCCGGCGGCCAGCACCTCGTTCTTGAGGACACCGATGAACGGCAGGTGGCGATACCGCTCGCGATAATCGAGCCCATAGCCCACGAGAAAGCGGTCCGGCACCTCGAAGCCGCGGTAGGCGATGTCGAGCGTCTCGAGGATGCGCCGGTACGGCCGGTCGAGGAGCGTGCAGATGCGCAGGCTGGCCGGCGCGCGCGCCTGCAGAAGCCGGAGCAGGTATCCCGCGGTCAACCCCGTGTCGATGATGTCTTCTACGAGGACCACGTCGCGCCCCGTGATCTCGACGTCGAGGTCCTTGATCAGCCGCACGACCCCGCTCTGCGCCTTGGCGCTGCCGTAGGTCGTGATTGCCATGAAGTCGATCTCGACCGGGACGGCGAGCGCGCGGGTGAGGTCGGTGAGGAAGTAGACGGCGCCCTTCAGCACCGAGACGAGGAGGGGGGCGCGGCCGGCGTAGTCCCGGGAGATGGCGGCGGCCAGCTCGCGCACGCGCCCGGTGATCTGTTCTTCCGTGAACAGAATCTCCTGGATGTCCGCGAACGGATCAGTCACTACCGCGGCGCCAGCTGCCGGTCGCCGGCGGGCGCCATCCCGTACTTCAGCAGCAGCTGCCGGTAGTCGCGGCCGTAGAAGATCTTGACGTTGATGTCCGGGTACAGCTCCCGCAGGCGCCGGAGTTTGCGGTTCTTCTTGGTGACGAGGCTCTGCTTCAGCGTCGTCAATTCGATGTAGAGGTTGAGGTCGGGAAGATAGAAGTCGGGGTTGAAACTCTCGATCGCGCGGCCTCGGGCGTCCCAGCGGAGGGGGAAACTGCGGGGTTCGTATTCCCACCGGACCCCGTAAAAATCGAGTATTCTTGCGAACTCAGCCTCGCTGGCGTGGGCGAACCGCGGATGCCCGTCGCCGGCGGGCGAACGGCTCCTCACCGAGCCCTCATGGTCCTCCGGCGCACGACCTGAACGCTAGTATAGCCGCCGGTGTAAAATAGATCAAGGAGAGGGTTTAGGGGGCGGCGAACGTCTGCCGAACCTCAAGATATGCCCTCTTCGGCGGGCCCGGGTCCCCGAGCGTTCGCAAATCGCGAAATGCTCCGGGCGGGCTGGGAGGCAGTGTGCCATGACGACACCCCCTTCGGGTAGTCGGCCGGAATCGACGGGGCCGGAGCACGACGTCGAGCGCTACGTGCAGCAGCTGCGGAGCGCCGACGTCACTCTGCGCAGCGACGCGGCCCACGCGCTCGGCAAGCTGGCCGACGAGCGGGCCGTGCCGGCGCTCGCGGAAGCCCTCCACGACCAGGACGAATACGTCCGGAAGAGCGCGATCATGGCGCTTCGTCGGATCGGCGGCCAGGGCGCCATGGAGGCGATGCGGCTGGCGCTCGGCGACCGTTCGGAGCAGGTCTGCGTGCAGGCGGTCAAGGGGCTCGGCGAACTGCGCGACGCCGGCGCCGCGGAGGCGCTCATCAAGGTGCTGTCGCGCCGGGAGCGGTCCCTCGTGGCCGCGGCCACCGACGCGCTCATCCGGATCGGGCCCGACGCGGTCGGCCCGCTGATGGAGGCGTTCAAGGACCGCTACCTCCGCCGCCGGATCGGCGCGCAGGTCTGGCGCATCCTCACCGAGATGGGCCCGCGCAGCATGGACGCGCTGCTCGCGGCGCTCGGCGACGAGAACTACTACGTCAAGCTGACCGCGCTTACCATTCTCGGGCGCATCGGCGACAAACGCGTGGTGGCGCCGATCATCGGCGTCTTTCTGAGCGACCCGCGGCTGCAGGAGACCGTCGTCGGGACGATCGGCCGGCTCGAGGAGCGCGTCGTGATCACGCTCCCGCCGGGGGATCGCGAGGCCGGGTTGCCGGTGGAGGTCGTGCACGCGTTGTCGCAGGGCGACCGCGAGGCCGTGCTCGCGGCCCTCGGCGCCGCGATGGAAAACCCGATCGGGAAGGTCCGCCGCTTCGCGCTGAAGGCGATGTTCGCGCTGCTCGGTGAGACGTCGTTCGAGCGGCTGCTCGGGTACCTCGCCGACGACGACCCGGACGTCAAGCGCCTGGTGGTCCGTCTCCTCGGCAAACTGCGCGACAAGCGCGTGATCGAGCCGCTGATGGATCTGCTCCTGAAGGACGGGGGCCAGGTCGAAGAGGCCGTCTGGGACACGCTCAAGGTGCTCACGAACCTGCACGAATACGAGGAGCTCCGCAAACGCGTCGCGCGCGAGAAGGCGGGAACTCGTCCGGTCGTGAAGACTTATAAGAAGAAAGATGTCTCACCGGACTGGTGGCGCGACCAAGACTGACGCGCGGCCTGCGGGCCGCGGCGCTTCGCTTCGCGTTCTTCTGACCAACGACGACGGCATCGCATCGCCCGGGCTGCTCGCGCTGGCCCGGGCGATCAGCCGTGTGGCGGCGGCGTTTGTGGTCGCGCCCGAGCACGAGCGGAGCGCGGCCAGCCACGCGATCACCCTGCACAAGCCGCTGCGCGCAACCCGGGTGTCGCTCGACACCGTCGACGTGCCGGCCTGGGCGACGAACGGCACGCCGGCGGACTGCGTCGTGCTGGGGGTCCTCGATCTGCTGGCCCAGCCGCCGGATATCGTCGTGTCCGGCATCAACCTCGGCGCGAACCTCGGGATGGACCTCATCTACTCGGGGACGGTATCCGGCGCCGTGGAGGGTGCGCTCTTCGGCCTCGCCGCCGTCGCCATGTCGGTGACCGCGTTCCGGGACATCCACTGGGAACCGGCGGCCGACTTCGCGGCGCAGCTGGTCGGGCAGGTGGCGGAGCACGGCCTGCCGCCCGACACGTTTCTGAACGTCAACGTGCCCAACCGTCCGGCCGGGGAGATCGGGGGCGTGGAGATCACGCGGCAGAGCACCCGCCGCTACGTCAACCGCGTCGAGAAGCGGTCGGATCCGCGGGGCCGCGACTATTACTGGCTGACCGGCTCGGCCGAGACCGAGGAGAGCCCCGCCGGCACCGACGCGTGGGCGGTGGCCCGGGGCCGCATCTCGGTGACCCCGCTCCGGCTCAGCATGACCTACGAAGAGCTCAGCCCGATCCTGCGGTCGTGGACGCTGCCGGTGCCGGGCCGGTGAGGGGCATACAGTTGCCGTGAGAGCATGGCCGCCGGGGGGCGAGCGGGCGACGGGCAACGGGCGCGTGACCGGCGAGGGGCACGTGACGGGCGACGGACATACTGACCCGATGGTCCGCTTCTCGCAGGTGTCCAAGACGTACGCGAACGGGGTCGAAGCGCTGCGCGACGTCTCGCTCGAGATCGGCGCCGGCGACTTCGTGTTTGTCGTCGGCCCGACCGGCGTCGGCAAGTCGACGCTCCTCAAGCTGATCTACCGCGAGGAACTGCCGACCCGCGGGACGGTGTCGGTCGAGGGCCGCGACGTGACCCGCATGCCGGCGCGCGAGATCCCGTTCCTGCGCCGCCGGGTCGGCGTCGTGTTTCAGGATTTCCGGCTGCTGCCGCGCAAGACGGCCTGGGAGAACGTCGCGTTCGCGCTCGAGGTGACGGGGACCGCGCCGCCGGACGCCGGCCGCCGCGTGACGGAGCTGTTGGAAATGGTCGGGCTCACGGCGCGCGCCGACGCGGTGCCGCGGGAGCTGTCCGCGGGCGAGCAGCAGCGGGTCAGCATCGCGCGGGCGCTGGTACACGGGCCGAACCTCCTGCTTGCGGACGAGCCGACCGGCAACCTCGATCCGGACACGTCGTGGGAGATCGTCCGGCTGCTCGCCCGAATCAACGCGGGCGGGATGACGGTCGTGGTCACGACGCACGATCAAACGATCGTGGACCGCCTGCGCCGCCGGGTCATCGCGATCGACAGGGGCGCGGTGGTGCGCGATGACGCGGAGGGCGTGTATGCCGGGGAAACCTAAGGCGGCCGGCGGCGGGCGGCGCGTGCGTCCGCTGGGCCTGGGTTACGCGCTGGCCGAGGGGGCGCAGGGCTTCGTGCGCAACGGCCTCGCGAGCGTCGCGTCCGTCCTCATCACCGCGATGACGCTGGTCGCCCTCGGCGCGGCGCTCGCCGTCGCGGGCGCCTTGAACCACGTCGCCGCCGCCCTGGAACAGCAGCTGCAGGTGGTCGTGTACTTCCGCTCGGGGGTCACGCCCGAGGAGGTCGTCGTGGCGCGCAGCCGTCTTCAGCAGATCCCCGGCGTGGCCGGGATCGAGTACGTCTCGCCGCAGGAAGCGCTGCGCCGCCTCGAAGCGCAGCTCGGCGCGCGGGCCAAGTTCCGCGATCTGCTCCAGCACAACCCACTGCCGGCGTCGCTGGTCGTGACGGCGACCGGGAGCGACCGGCTGCGCGCAATCGCCGCCGGCGCGCGCGATCTGCCGGGCGTCGACGAAGTTCGCGACGGCGGGCTGGTGCTGGAGCGGCTGCTGGCCGTCACCCGCGCGGTGCGGCTCGGCGGAACGGCCGCCGGCGCACTGCTGGCCTGCGTCGCGCTCGTGGTGATTGCGGGGACCATCCGCCTCACGGTCTTCGCGCGGCGGGCCGAGATCGAGGTGATGCGGCTCGTCGGCGCGACCGCGTGGTTCATCCGCTGGCCGTTCGTCGTGGAGGGCGCCGTCACGGGAGCCTGCGGGGCCTGCGGCGCGGCTGCGGCGGTCGCGGCCGGCTACGCCCTCATCGCCGGCGGCGCCGCGCGGGCGCTGCCGTTTGTGCCGCTCCCGGGGGCGGGGGAGGTCGCCTTCGATATCGTCTGGAAGCTCGTGGTGTGGGGTGTGCTAATCGGCGTAACCGCGAGTCTGCTCGCGGTGCGCCGGTACGTGCGCATATAGAGTCAGGAGGCGAGAAACGATGGCGAAGGCAGTGATGACGGCGCCGCGTGAAGACGCCTGGCAGGTTGCGCTCCGGCAGTTCCAGATCGCCGCGGACATGCTCGGACTCAAGCGCGGCGTGCGCGAGCTTCTCGCGCACCCGAAACGGGAGCTGACCGTCAATTTCCCGGTCAAGCTCGAGGACGGATCGGTGCGCGTCTTCACCGGGTACCGCGTCCACCATACCACCGTGCCCGGTCCGACGAAGGGCGGCATTCGCTATCATCCCGACGTGACCCTGAACGAGGTCCGGGCGCTCGCGATGTGGATGACCTGGAAGTGCGCGGTCGTCGGGCTGCCGTACGGCGGCGCGAAGGGCGGCGTCATCTGCAATCCCAAGGAGCTGTCGCTGCAGGAGCTCGAGCATCTGACCCGCCGGTACGCGACCGAAATCTCCATACTGATCGGCCCGGAGAGCGACATCCCGGCGCCGGACGTCGGCACCAATCCGCGCATCATGGCGTGGATCATGGACACCTACAGCATGCACCGCGGCTACTCCGTCCCGGCGGTCGTGACGGGGAAGCCGATCTCGATCGGCGGCTCGCAGGGCCGCGTCGAAGCCACGGGCCGCGGCTGTATGATCGTCGCACGCGAAGCCGCCAAGCACCTCGGCATGCCGCTCGCCGGGGCGCGCGTCGTCGTGCAGGGGTACGGCAACGTCGGCAGCATCGCGGCGATGCTCCTCCAGGAGCAGGGCTGCAAGATCGTGGCGGCGAGCGACAGCGGCGGCGGCGTCTACAATCCCAAGGGGTTCGACCCGGCCGACCTGCTGCGTCACAAGGAGCACACCGGCAGTGTCGTCGGTTACCGGGGGACCGACGCCGTCACGAACGACGACCTGCTCGAGCTGCCCTGCGAGATCCTCGTGCCGAGCGCGCTCGAAGGCCAGATCACGAAGGACAACGCCGAGCGGATCAAGGCCCGCATGGTGGTCGAGGGTGCGAACGGGCCGACGACTCCGGAGGCCGACGAGGTCCTGCGCGATCGCAAGGTCTTCGTCGTGCCCGACATCCTGGCCAACGCCGGCGGCGTCGTCGTGTCCTACTTCGAGTGGGTGCAGGACCTGCAGTCGTTCTTCTGGACCGAAGAGGAGATCAACGAGCGGCTCGAGCGGATCATGGTGCGGAGCTTCCGCGAAGTGCTCGAGACGTCGCAGGAGAAGGAAGTTCACATGCGCTCCGGCGCGCTCGTGCGCGCGGTGAGCCGCCTGAACGACGCGCTGCTGACGAGAGGCATCTACCCTTGACATTCTCTGCGGATCAAGCCAGAGATTCTCGTTTCATCGAGGCCTGCTCTCGTCGAGAGTCTGACGGTCTCTCTGCGAGCATTTTTCGTCTCCGCGTGCCCCGCGGCGACACCCAGCAATCTCAGTCCTTGCGTCCGAATATTGATGGCGGCGTTGATGTCGCGGTCGTGCAGCGCCCCGCAGGCGCACCGCCAAATCCCGTCGTTCAGGGACAGTCTATTGTTGCGCGTGCCACATTGGCTGCACAACTGGCTGGAGGGGAACCACCGGTCAACCAGGGCAAGCTGACGATGATTCCATTTTGTTTTGTATCTTAACTGGAGAAGGAGTTGCCCGAGGGCGGCGTCCTGGACGCTCTTGGCCAGCTTGGTTCTCGCAAGGCCCGTGACGGCCAGGTCCTGTAGGCATAGCGCGTCGTACGTGCGAACGAGCTGCGTGGTGACCTTATGTGTAAAATCTAAACGCCTGTTGCTGACACGCCGATAAAGGGCGGCTATTCGAAGCCGCGCGCGGTGACGACGGCGAGATCCAGGTCGGCGACGAGAGAGGCGGCGTTGCGCACGGCACAGAGACCGCTCGCTCTTTCGAAAGTATCGTGGCGCGGCGATGCGCATGCCGTTGGACAGGACGACGAAATTCGCCAGGCCCTGATCGATGCCGACGACCCTTTCCGGGTCCAGCGGACGGGATGGTGGGTCCGGCATTTCGATCGCCGTCCCAAAACTGACACCCCAGTGTCCCAACTTGTCTTCCGTAAACGTTGTACTCGTGATGCGCCCGTCGATTGGCCGCGACTGACGTAAGCGGACCCAACCAATTTTCGGGATGAAAACGCGGCCGTTGGCAATTTTAACTCGTTGCGGAATTCGGAAAGTAGGACGATCCCATTTCTTGCTCTTGAATCGCGGGAAGCGCGCTCGTCTCGCGAAGAAATTTTGAAATGCCTGATCGACGTCGCGGACACTGGCCTGAAGAGCCTGGGCGTCAATCTTCTGAAGCCACAGAGTCGTCGGCTGCCGTTTCAAGATCGTCAACTCGCGGCAAAGCGCGCCACGAGTGAGCATCGCGCCGTATTCACGGTAATGGTCGATTCGTCGCGCCAAGGCCCAATTCCAGACCCACCGGCGAGCGCCGGCCATCCTGACGAGTCCGAGACGTTGAACCCGTGTCGGTCTGAGTCTAAATCGGTATCCCTTTCTGATCGTTGTCATGGTATACAGTAGTTCAGATGTTTTGCAGTCTAGATGTCCATTCGTACTGAGTTTGCGTGAATCCTTCAGACAGTCAGCCGAGTGGGGATCTAACCGCATCCGGAGATGGGAATGTTGAGGTTTCTTCGTACACTATTTTTAGGACTATCACGGTCACCCTGGTTTCGCGAGTTGTCGCTTCGGCAACCTATCTTGCGCCGGGCCGTTCGTCGTTTCATCGCGGGCGAACGGCTCGACGAGGCGCTGGACGCCCTCGGCCGGCTCAACCGGGACGGCCTGTCGGCCACGCTCGATCTGCTGGGCGAGGACGTCACGACGCCCGCGCAGGCTGAGGCGAGCGCCGACGCTTATCTCGGTATCGTCGACGCGCTGCGCGCGCACCCGGTCCCGCCGGATCTGCCCGGGGTGGACAACAATCTCTCCCTGAAGCTGACGCAGCTGGGCCTCGCCGTGGATGCGGCCCACTGCGCCCGCCTGCTGCGCCGGATCCTCGACCGCGCCGCCGTCCGCCCCTGGGCCTGCGGGGCGAGCCAAAGATGCCCAGACGGGGCGCCGATGTTCGTGCGGATCGACATGGAGTCGAGCGCGCACACGGGGGCCACGCTGGCGCTGTTCGACACGCTGTGGGCGGAGGGCCGCCGCGACGTGGGCGTCGTGATCCAGGCGTACCTGCACCGCAGCGCGGCCGACGTCGACCGGCTCAACGCCCTCGGCGCGCGCGTCCGGCTCGTCAAGGGCGCGTACGACGAGCCGCCCACCGTGGCGTATCCCCGAAAGCGGGACGTGGACGCGGCCTTCGCCCGCCTCGCCGAGGCGCTGCTGCGGGACGGCGTGTACCCGGCGTTCGCCACCCACGACGAGCGTCTCATCGACCACGTGGTCCGGACCGCGGCGGCGGCGGGGATCCCCGCGGACCGGTTCGAGTTCCAGATGCTCTACGGCATCCGGCGCGATCTCCAGGCCGGGCTGCGCCGGCGGGGGTACCGCGTCCGCGTCTACGTGCCTTTCGGGGAAGAGTGGTACCCGTACTTCATGCGGCGGCTGGCCGAGCGTCCCGCCAACGTCGGCTTCGTCCTGCGCAGCCTCATTCGAGAGCGCCCCGGCCGACCGGGTCGGCCGGCAACCATGAAATTAAAGGCCGCCTGACCCCGGGCCCCGCGGCGGGCGCCAAAGCGTACCGCATCCGTCAAGTTAAGCCAGGCGAAACGCGCGGGCCGCACGCAGGGAGTTGCGCGTGCGGCTGCGAACCTCCCAACGCGATTCCTTCATGATTTCCTTCGTACGGAAACGTTGGGGGAGAGCGTACCAGGGGGTGGTTACGTGAGAAGAATTATCGCATTGATGAGCGTCCTGGCAGTGCTGGGCTTTGGATTCGCCGGTCCGAGCGGCGTGGGCCTGCATGCCGCGAACGCGGCCGCCGGCCGCGTCGTCAAGATCGGCGTGGACCTGCCCATGTCGGGCGGCGAGGCGCCGAACGGCGTGCCGACCAACAACGGCGTCCTGCTGGCGATCGACCAGGCCAACAAGGCGGGCGGCCCGTACCGGTTCGAGGAAGTGCTGAAAGACGACGCCGTGAACGGCGTGCACGATCCGGCGCAGGGCGCGAAGAACGTGCAGGAACTGGCCGCGGATTCCGCGGTCGTCGGCATCATCGGCAACTTCAACAGCAACGTCGGCAAGGCGTCGATCCCGATCAGCAACGCGGCGGGCGTGGTGCAGATCACCCCATCTCAGACGAACCCCTCGCTCACGAAGGGGCCGGATGCGAAGGCGCTTCGGACCAAGCCGAACAACTACTTCCGGATCTGCGCGACGGACGACCTGCAAGGCCCGGTCGCGGCAGACTACGCCTTCAAGGCGCTGAAGGCCCGGAAGATGGCGATCCTCGACGATACGGAGACGTACGGTAAGGGCATCGCCGACGAGGTGGAGAAAGAGTTCAAGCGGCTCGGCGGTACGGTCGTGAGCCACGACGGCATTCCGAAGGGCAGTCAGGACTTCCATGCGATCCTGACCAAGATCAAGGCGGAAAATCCGGACATCCTCTTCTTCGGCGGCGTCACCACCACGGGCGGCGGCCTGATCCGCAAGCAGATGGCGGACGTCGGCCTGAAGGCCCTCTATGAGGGCGGCGACGGCATCGTCGAAGACGAGTTCCTCAAGGTCGCGGGCGATTCGGCGGACGGTTCCTACGGCACGGTCGCGGCGATCGACGCGACGAAGATCGCTTCCGCGAAGGCGTTCCTTGCGGCCTACAAGGCCAAGTTCAACGACGATCCCGGCGCGTACAGCGCGAGTGCCTACGTCGGGGCGAAGATCATCATCGACGCGGTCAAGGCCTCCGGGCCGGACCGTGCGAAGGTCCTCGCGCACGTGCGCGCGCTCAAGGGCTACAAGAGCATCCTCGGGACGTTCGGGTTCGACGCGAACGGCGACACCACCAACCGGGTCATCAGCGTCTACGTGGTCAAGAACGGCAAGTGGGTCTGGGCGGACCAAGAGATCGCGCAGTAGCTAAAGATACCGAAAGGGAACGAGGGGGCGGGAGGCAGATCGCCGAGCCCGCCCCCTCGGCCCGTCTGCCATGAATTGGGTCCTCTTCAGCCAGCAGCTGATCAACGCCCTGTCGCTCGGGGCCATCTATGCCGTCGTGGCCCTGGGCTACACCATGGTCTACGGCATCATCGAGCTGATCAACTTCGCCCACGGCGACGTGTACACCGCGGGGTCGTTCGTCGCCCTCGCGGTGCTCGTGTTCATGGGCGCGACCCACCGCATGGTCGGGGTGGCGCTCACGTTCACGCTCATCGTGGTGTTTCTCGTGACGATGCTCGTCATGGGAGCGACCGGGGTGGTGATCGAGCGGTTTGCCTACCGTCCGCTGCGGGGCCGGCAGCGTCTGGCCCCGCTCCTGACCGCGATCGGCGTCTCGTTCAGCCTCGAGAATCTGCTCCAGCTCTGGATGGGGCCGTCGCCGGTGCCGGTCCCGCAGATCATCGCGAACCCGTTCTTCGACATCGGCCCCGTGAGCGTCGGCCAGATGCAGCTCATCGTGATCGGTTCCTCGCTCGTCATGATGATCGCACTGCAGCTGTTCGTCAACCGCACGAAGCTCGGCCGGGCGATGCGGGCGACGGCGCAGGACTGGATGGCCGCCGAGATCATGGGGATCGACATCAACAAGACGATCGCGCTGACCTTCTTTATCGGCTCGGTGCTCGCGGGGGCGGCTGGGGTCATCACCGGTCTGTACTACGGCAACGCCTGGTTCATCAACGGCTTCCGGGCCGGACTGATCGCGTTCACGGCCGCGGTGCTGGGGGGCATCGGCAACACGACCGGCGCCGCGCTCGGCGGGTTCCTCATCGGGTTCATCGAGGTCATGACCGCCCAGTACATCGGCTTCCAGTGGGCCGAGGTGACCATCTTTTCCGTGCTGATCCTGGTCTTGATCTTCCGGCCGACCGGCCTCCTCGGCCAGCAGCTTCCGGAGCGCACGTAGGCCCGTGGCCGCGCGTTCGGCGGGGTCGGATGCCGGGTCGCGGCCCGGCGTGCTGGAGCGGCTGGGGCGGTATCGCTTCGCGCTCGGCGCCCTGATCCTCTTTCTGCTCTATCCGCTCCTCGATCACAATGCCGGGCACGTCAACGCCGCCGCCGACGCGGCCGTCTTCGCGCTCCTCGCGCTGGGCCTCAACATCGTCGTCGGCTTTGCCGGACTCCTCGATCTCGGCTACGCCGCGTTCTTTGCGATCGGCTCGTACACGTACGCGCTGTCGGCGTCGCCCTTCTACAACGTCCACATGCCGTTTTGGCCGATGCTGTTCCTCGGCGCGATCATCGCCGGCATCTCCGGCGCGCTGCTCGGCGCGCCGACGCTCCGCCTCCGCGGCGACTATTTGGCCATCGTGACGCTGGGGTTCGGCGAGATCGTGCCGACCGTGTTCCTGAACCTTCCAAAATATACCGGCGGGACGAACGGCGTGGTCGGCATCGACAAGCCGACGGTGTTCGGCTACAGCTTCGGATTCAATCCGGTCCCGTACTATTACACGTTGATCGTGATCCTCGTCTTCTCGGTGATCGCCGTGCTGCGTCTGCGGGATTCGCGGCTGGGGCGCGCGTGGCTGGCCGTCCGCGAAGACGAGACCGCGGCCGCCTCGATGGGCATCAACCTCACGACGACGAAGCTTCTCGCGTTTTCGTTCGGCGCGTTCTTCTCGGGGTTCGGCGGCGCGCTCTATGTCGCCAAACTCGGGGTGGTGAGCCCGGAGCAGTTCAACTTCACCGTCTCCTTCACGATTCTGGCGATGGTGGTGCTGGGGGGGATGGGGAGCGTCTTCGGCGTGATCGCGGGCGCCGCGATCCTCTACGAGTTCCAGACTCTCTTTCTCAACGACCTCACGCAGTGGTCGCACGCCATCGGCACGGCGTGGGGAATACCGCTGCTCACCCGGCTCAATTTCGTCGACCTCAAGTTCCTGCTCTACGGGCTGGGGCTGATCTTGTTGATGCTGCTCCGACCCGAGGGGCTCTTCCCCGAGCGGCGGACGCGGGCGATCATCACGGAGCGGGTCGCGGCGGAGATCCCGCCCGAAGACGTCTCCGCCGCGGCCGGCGCCACCGGGGCCGCGGAGAGCCCGACGGAGGACGGCGCGTGAGCGAGCTTCTCCTCGACGCGCGCGGGGTGACGAAGACGTTCGGCGGCCTCGTCGCCGTCAACCACGTTGATTTCACCGTGCCCGCCGAGAGCGTCGTCAGCCTGATCGGGCCCAACGGGGCGGGGAAGACGACGTTCTTCAACGTGATCGCCGGGCTGTACCGTCCCACCGCCGGCACGATCACGTTCGCCGGGCACGAGATCACCGGCCGGCGGGCGCACGAGATCGCCCGCCTCGGGATCGCGAGGACGTTTCAGAGCATCCGGATCTTCGCCAACATGACCGCGCTCGAGAACGTGCTCATCGGCATGCATACTCATCTTACCGCGGATCCGCTCCGGATCGTGCTCGGGACCGGGGGAATCGTCCGTGAGGAAGAGGGCGCGCACCGGGATGCGCGCGAGCTGCTGGCGTTCGTCGGGCTGCGAGGACGCGAGGACGAGATGGCCAAGAACCTCGCCTACGGCGACCAGCGGCGGCTCGAGATCGCGCGGGCGCTCGCGCTGCGGCCGCGCCTCCTGCTGCTCGACGAGCCCGCGGCGGGCATGAATCCCGAGGAGGCCCGGCGCCTCATGGAGTTCATCCGCCGGCTCCGGCGGGAGCTGCGGCTCACCGTGCTGCTGATCGAGCACCAGATGCGCGTCGTGATGGGCGTCGCGGACCGCGTGACGGTGCTGGATCACGGAGAGAAGATCGCGGAGGGCACGCCGGACGAGATCCGCCGCGATCCCCGGGTCATCGAGGCCTACCTGGGCAAGGCGGCTTTGGGATAAGACGATGGCGAGCCTAGTCGTCGAGGAGATCCACGCGTTCTACGGCCACATCCACGCCTTGCACGGCGTCTCGATCACCGTGGAAACCGGCGAGATCGTCACGTTGATCGGTGCGAACGGCGCGGGCAAGAGCACCACGCTCAAGACGATCGCCGGATTTCTGCGGCCGCGCCCGGGGCGCATTCTCCTCGAAGATCGGCCGATCCAGGGCCTCCGGCCCCACGAGATCACCCGGCACGGGATCTGCCTCGTGCCGGAGGGCCGCCGGGTCTTCCCGCGCATGACCGTCCTCGAAAACTTGCAGATGGGGGCCTTTTCGCGCTCGAACGCGCGGGAGATCCGCGAAGACCTCGACCGCGTGTGCCAGCTCTTTCCGCGCCTGGCCGAGCGCCTGACGCAGACCGCAGGCACGCTGTCGGGCGGCGAGCAGCAGATGCTCGCGATCGGCCGCGGCATGATGGCCCGGCCGAAGATCCTGCTGCTCGACGAGCCCTCGATGGGCCTGGCGCCGGTGCTCGTCGAGTTGATCTTCAAGACGGTGCAGGAGATCAACGCCCAGGGGGTCACGATCCTTCTCGTGGAACAGAACGCGCTCATGGCGCTTTCGATCGCCAAACGCGGGTACGTTCTCGAGACGGGGCGGGTCGTCTTGACGGACCTGGCGGAGAGTCTTCGCCAGAACGATCTCGTTAGGAAGAGTTACCTCGGCGAACTGTAGCGGGGATCAGTTCGCCGGGGCGGACGTCGCCTCTCGCGCCAGCGGCAGCGCGACCGAAAACGTGCTGCCCGCGCCGGGCCGGCTCGTCACCATAATGCGGCCGCCGTGGGCGTCGACGATGTGCTTCGCGATCGCGAGTCCCAGCCCGCTGCCCCCGGCTTCCCGGCTCCGCGACCGCTCGACCCGGTAGAAGCGGTCGAAGATCCGCGGCAGGTCGTCGGGGGGGATGCCGCGTCCCGAGTCCGTCACGGATACCACCGCGTCGGCGCCGTCCTCGCGCAGCGTCACCTCGACGGCGCCGCCTTCCGGCGTAAATTTGATCGCGTTGTCGATCAGGTTGGTGAAGACCTGCAGGATGCGGTCCGCGTCGGCCGTCACGACCAGGGTGCCGGCGGCGGAGGCCCGCAGCGCGATGTGGTGCTGCGCGGCCTGCGGGCGGAGGCGGCTCGCCGCTTCCTCGACGAGGGCGTCCAGGCGGACCGGGCCGAGCTCCATCGGTTCGGCCCGCGACTCCAGGCGGGAGAGGGCCATCAGGTCGTCGACGAGCGTCATGAGGCGCGTCGCCTCGGCGTCGATGATCGTCAGGAACCGGCGGCAGGCCTGCTCGTCGGCCGCGGCGCCGGCGAGCAGCGTTTCCGTGAAGCCCTTGATCGACGTGAGGGGGGTGCGCAGCTCGTGCGAGACGTTCGCGGTGAGGTCGCGCCGGAGGCGCTCCGCGCGGCGGAACTCCGTGACGTCGCGCACGACGGCGACGGCGCCGGCGTTCCGTCCGCCGGCCGCGCGCAGCGGCGTCGCGTTCAGGTGGAAGAGGCGCTCGCGGGCGCCGCTGCCGAGCGTGAACTCTTCCGCCGCGTCCGTGCCTCGGCGCGCCGTGTGGTCGAGCGCCCGCCACACCGCGTGGTCCCCGAGGGCGTCGGCGGCGGGACGGCCCGCGTCGTCCGGGCGGAGGCCCAGCAGATCCCGCGCGGCGCCGTTCAGGAGGAGGAGCCGTCCCGCGCCGTCGGTGGCGACGACGGCGTCGCTCATCGAGCTGATGATCGCCTCGATCTTGGTGCGCTCCTCGGTGAGGGCGTCCAGCTTCTGGCTCAGCTGGTCGGCCATCCTGTTGAACGCCGCGGCGAGATTACCGATCTCGTCCCGGCTTGCCACGGTCGCCCGGCTGGCGAGGTCGCCCGCGGAGATACGCCCCGCGGTGAAGGCCAGTTCTTGGACCGGCGCCGACAGCGCCCGCGCGCGCCACGCGCCGAGGAGCCACGCGGCCGCGGCGCCGAGCAGCAGCGCCGTGCCGAGCGCGGTCCAGACGCGATTCAGCACGGCCTGGACCCACACGTGCGGGACGCTGATCTGCACGACCCCCGTGACGCGGCCGTTCGAGACAAGCGGCGCCGCCGCGAAGAGACGCGTCTCCCCCAGCACGGGATCGTAGCGGATGTCGACCGGGGAGGGGGCGCCGTGGAGCGCAGCCGTGACCTCCGGCGGAACCGGTCCCGCCTGCGCCCAGCGGCTGGTGGCCGGCGCCTGGCCGTCCGCGTCCTTCACGCCCACGTAGACTTCCGGGCGCCAGGCCAGCCGGTTGGCCGCCGCGTCCAACTGCGAGAGCGTGAGCCCGCCGGCCTGCGATCCCTCGAGCATGCGCGCGGCCATGCGCGCCTGGCTCAGCACGGCGCGTTCGTACATCTCCGTCTGCAGCTGGACCAGCGCCGGGACGAGATACGCGGCGGCGAGCGCGAGCGAGAACACCACCAGAAGCAGGTGGCTCGCGGTGAGTTTCCAGCGCAGGCTGCCGAGTTTCATCTCGTGTCCGGCGAGGGCCCTCCGGCCGCGTCCCGCTTCAGCTTATAACCGACCCCGCGCACGGTCACGATGAACGTCGGGGTGTTCGGGTCGTCCTCGATCTTCTCGCGCAGGCGGCTGATGTGCATGTCGACCGTGCGCGTGCTGCCGAAGTACTCGTACCCCCAGATGTGCTCGAGGAGAAAATCCCGCGTGAAGACCTGATTGGGATGGCCCATCAAGAGACGGAGGAGATCGAACTCCTTCGCCGTGAGCTCGATCGCGCGGTCGCCGAGGCGCACCTCGTGCGTGAGCGCGTTCAGGACGAGCCGTCCCGAGACGAGCGGTGTGTCGGCCCCCCGGACGTCGTCGCGCCCGGTCCGGCGCAGGATCGCGCGCACGCGCGCAACGAGCTCCCGGGGGCTGAACGGTTTGGTGACGTAGTCGTCCGCGCCCGACTCCAGGCCGAGCACGCGGTCGTGTTCGCTGTCCTTGGCCGTCAGCATCAGGATCGGCACCGGCGTCTGACGCCGCAGATGCCGGCAGACTTCGAGTCCGTCGACGTACGGCAGCATCAGATCGAGGATCACGAGATCGGGCGGGGCGGTACGCGCCTTCTCGATGGCGTCATGGCCGTCGTAGGCCACGTCGACCGCAAAGCCTTCCTGGGTCAGGTTGTACCGGACGAGCTCCACGATGTTGGGCTCGTCGTCCACGACGAGGATCCGCCCGCCGAGTTTTGCCCGGCCGGTGTTGTCCGTCTGCCAGTCCGATTTAACCGCCGCCATCGCCGTGCGCCTCCACCCCAGGGGTCGCTTTCCGGGGTTCGTGTCGCTTCTCCGTGCCTCCGGTCTTCCCTCCAACGGGCTCACCCGGGCTCCCGTTGACAGCATTGTCCTCGGGTCCGGTAGGGCGACCGTCACGATTCGGTCACAAATGCGTAACACGGGTCGGGAAGCGCAGGAGGGGCGATGCCGGACCGGACCGAAGTCACCGATCCTGCGCGGGCCGCGACGCCCGCGTTCCGACGTTGTGGCTGGAGGAGGACCGCCGCTGGATCCCTTTACCTTTCCCCCCGCTCCGGACCCGAAGGCCCCCGAATGGCCCGGGACGCCGATCGGCGCCAGCAATACCACCACGAAGACGAAAGGCCGCACGGCCGTCCACGACAAGACGATCGATCGCGCGGAGGGCCGCCGCGATGAGCTGGTGTCCTCCGCCGTCGAGCACATCGTCCGAGCGGCGGGCAAAGAGCCGCTCAGCCTCCAGGATGTGGTCATCCACGGCGTCCGCGTCCGCGCCGTCACCAACTCGAAGCACCTTGCGAACTTCTGGCTGACCAACTGGTACACTCCCGACGAGTGGCGGGCCCAGACGGGTCTGGAGCCGCCGGTCAAGCCGCAGGTGACCGTGTACGCGCTCGGCCGCGTCGCCGACCAGCAGGAAGCGGCCTACTACAGCCGCCGCACCAACACGGTTGTCTTCTTCAACACCTCGTACTACGGGCAGTTGAAGTCGTGGGTCCTCGGCGCCGTCGGCCGCGTGCTCGCGGAGGACTGGGGCATCCACAGCATCCACGGCGCGTGCGTCGAGAAGGGCGGCCGCGGCGTGCTGTACATCGCGCCGACCGGGACGGGGAAGTCGACGTCGTCCTATGGGCTGCAGGCCGTGTACCCCGACACGCGGTTTCACTCGGACGACTGGGTCTACGTCCGGTACGCGTACGCCACGCGCGGTGGGGACCGCCTGGCGCCGCTCGAGGTGGTGCCGGCCCAAGGCGCGGCGATCCGGGGCTACCGCGTCTTCCGGTGGATCGAGGAGCATCGGAACGCGGCCGCGCAGGTCCGCGGCCTCGACCTGCGCAACACGGAGCGCACGGTGTCGCTCACCGACCTCGACCACAGCCAGCCGCCTCAGGCCTACGCGTACACGAGCGAGAAGATCTTCTATCTGCGGACGAACCTCGTCGCCAATTTCCCGCTCTCGGCGCACGAGATGCTGCGGTCGCCGCTCGAGAACGTCCCCGAGGTGACGGCGGCCTTCCTGGACGGCCGCGCCGCGGAACTGGACGCGCTCGTCGACGACATCCTCGTCGTTACCGGAGGGGACGACCAGTACGCGCGGGAGGCCGCGGCGCACCTGGGCGCGATGCCGCGCGAGGACCTGCGGCGCCTCTTGGCCCGCATGATCGCCTTCGACAACGGCCGCGCGATGCTCGACATCACGCGCATCCTTCCGGCGTCGCGCGTCGTCACGAACCCGATGGAGCCGACGCCGCTGGCCAGCGTCATCTTATTGAAGCGGAATCCGAGCGACCGCACCGTGCTCGAGACCCTGTCGCTCGGCGCGTTCATGGGCCGCCTGCTGCTCGGGGAGACGCCCGACCGAAAGCGCGAGATTGCCTACAACGCCTACCGCGCCGTCGACGATGAGGCGGAGCAGGCTGTGATCGCCCGCATCGAGGCGGAGGCCGCCCGCGACGGGGGGACCGCGGAGGCGCTCTACGCGGCGTTCCTGCGTCAGCACGGGGTGCCGGAGACGCTGGCGGAGGAGTTCGAACTGTTCCGGGTGCTGCACGAGGCCGCGCGGTGCTACGACCTCAACACGATCCTGGCGCGTGATCCGAAGGTGACCGGGCTCAAGGAGGCGGTCGCCCGCACGATGGAGCTCATCGGCTACGCGATCGAGGCGCGCACCGGCGCGATTCATCTGACGCTGGACGGCTACCGAGACGTGGTCGCGGCCGCGCGCGCGTCCACCTGATCCGGCGCCGCCGGAGGCGGCCGCGATGACAAACCCACTCGCGTTCCTCGACGACGAACTCGCGGCGCTGCGGAGCCAGGGTCTCTACCGCTGGCCGCGGCGCCTCACCGGCGAGCAGGCGCCGGTCTGCGTCTACGACGGCCGGCGCGTGATCAATCTCTGCTCCAACAACTACCTCGGCCTGGCCAACGACCCGCGGCTCAAAGAGGCGGCCCGGCGGGCGATCGACGAGTACGGGGTGGGGTCGGGCGCCGTCCGCACGATCGCCGGCAACCTCGCGATCCACGAGCAGGTGGAGGCGCGGCTCGCGGCGTTCAAGCACACCGAGGCGGCGCTGCTGTACCAGTCGGGGTTCACCGCCAACGCGGGGACGGTGTCGGCGATCCTCGGCCGCGGCGACGTCGTCGTCAGCGACGAGCTCAACCATGCCAGCATCATCGACGGCTGCCGGCTCAGCGGGGCGGAGCGGAAGATCTTCCCGCACCGCGACGTCGGCTCGGCCCGGCGGCACCTCGCCGAGGCGCGCGCCGGAGCGGCCCGGCATGTGCTGCTCATCACCGATGGGGTCTTCAGCATGGACGGCGACGTCGCGCCGCTGCCGGACCTTGTCGAGGCCGCGGAAGAATTTGGGGCGATCATGATGGTGGACGATGCCCACGCAAGCGGCGTGATGGGCTCGGGCGGCCGGGGTACCGTGGACCACTTCGAGCTGCACGGCCGCGTGCACGTGCAGGTGGGCACGCTCAGCAAGGCCTGGGCGTGCCTGGGCGGCTACGTCGCCGGGAGCCGCGCCCTGATCGAGTTTCTGATGCAGCGCGCGCGGCCGCTGCTGTTCAGCACGTCGCACCCGCCCTCGGTCGCCGCGACGGCGCTCGCGGCCCTCGACCGGATCGAGGCGGACCCCGGGTTGATCGACCGGCTCTGGGACAATACCCGGTTCCTCAAGGCGGGACTGGCGCGGCGCGGCTTCGACACCGGAACGAGCGAGACGCCGATCACGCCGATCATGATCGGGGATGAGGCGAAGGCGATGCGCTTCTCGGACCGCCTCTTCGAGGAGGGTGTGTTTGCCCTCGGCATCGCCTTTCCGACGGTGCCGCGGGGCAGGGCGCGCGTGCGGACGATCGTGACGGCCGGGCACACGAAGGAGCAGCTGTCCGAGGCGCTCGACGCCTGCGGGCGGGTGGGGCGCGAGATGGGGGTCACGGGATCGTAGCCGAGGAGGATCACACGACCGCGAGCGAGCCCGTTGGGCCGTTGCAGCTGCGGGTCGGCCAGACGGCGCGGCTGACGAAGACCGTTACGGACGTCGACCTGCGCCTCTACGCCGAGATCACAGGAGATTATAATCCCCTGCATTTTTCCGACGATTTCGCCGCGCGGACGCGGTTCGGCCGGCGGGTCGCGCAGGGCGGGATCGCGGCGGGCCTGTTGAACGCCTTGGTTGCGATGGAACTGCCCGGGCCGGGTACCGTGTTCATGAGCCAATCGCTCACGTACCGTCGTCCGGCATATGTCGGCGATACGCTGACCGCCACGGTGGAGATCCTCGCGCTCAAGGCGGACAAACCCGTCTGTCACCTTGCCTTCGCCGTCACCAACCAGAACGGCGAGACCGTCTTAGACGCGGAGGCGTGGACCTACACGCTGAGGCCCGACGCCGAACAAACGTGAGTACGCGTCCCGCGTCGTCTCAGAGGTCGCGCGCGCGCGCCGGTCAGGCCGGGCGGTTCTGCCGCTCTTCGAGGCGCAGGACCTTCCACGCGCCGTATGAGAGCGACCAGGTGAGCACGAACAGCGCGACGAGCAGGTAGCCAAGCCGGCCGAGGTCGAGGGCCGCGAGGCCGCCCCAGACCCCGGCGGTCAGGCCAAGGGCGCGGGCGATCGCCTGGGCGAGCTCGATGCCGCCGATGAGCAGCGCGGCGACCACGGAGAGCCCCGTCACCGTGAGGTTGTAATACACTTTCCGGATCGGCGTCGCGAACGCCCATCGGTATGCGGTCGTCATGAAGATGCCATCCGACGTGTCCATCAAGCTCATCCCCGCGCCGAACAGCAGCGGCAGGGCGAGCACGCCCCAGACGGGCAGCGCGCTCGCGGCGGCCCCGGCGGCGAGGGCGAGCAGCGCCACCTCGCTCGCGGTGTCGAACCCGAGGCCGAAGACCATCCCGAGCGGGTAGACGTGCCAGTCGCGGGTGATCAGGCGGAAGAGCGGGCTCGCCACGCGCATGACGAGCCCGCGGGAGAGCAGGAGGCCTTCCAGTTCCTCCGCGTCGTGATGGCCGCGGCGCATCCGCTGGAAGATCAGATAGATATCGAGCCAGATGAACAGGTTGAGCACGCCGATGAGCAGGAGGAAGCCGCCGGAGACGGTGATGCCGATGAGCCCGCCGACCGTCTGGAGGTACGGCAGCGACCGCTGCGTCCAGTGCGTCACGAGCACGGTGGCCGCCGCCATCAGGAACACGACGCTCGAATGCCCGATGGAGAAGTAGAAACCGACGCCGAGCGGGGAGCGCCGGTCCCGGACGAGCTTGCGGACGACGTTGTCGATCGCCGCGATGTGATCGGCGTCAAACGCATGGCGCAACCCGAGGGTGTAGGCGAGGAAGCCCATCCCGAGCAGCGCCGGGTGCGCGCGGGCCGCCGCGACCAGCGCCGCGGCCCCGCCGATGTGCAGCGCGAAGATAGCGCCCCCGTACCCGGCGCATCCGCGCCACTGTCCCGGCGTCACAGTTCTTTTCCTTTGGCGATCAACCGGCTGTTACCTGGGTCCGAGGTGCCGATCCATCCCTGGCAGGCGGGGGGCCGATGTTATACTCTAGGTTGCGATGCCTGGGTTTACGATGCTACTGACCCCGCAGGAGGCCAAAGAGCGGTTCGCGCGCGCGTACGCGCCGCGCCCCCGCGGGATGGAACACGTCCCGCTCGCGGAGGCGTACGGCCGCGTCCTGGCGCAGGAGGCGGTCGCGGGGGAGGATCTTCCCGCCTTCGACCGTTCCACCGTGGACGGGTTCGCCATACGGGCGGAGGACGCGTCGAAGGCGGCTCCGGACGCCCCGGCGGCGCTGCGGCTTGTAGGCGAGGTGCAGATGGGCGAGACGGCCCCGGTTGCGGTCGGGGCGGACGAGACGGTGCGTATTCCGACCGGCGGCATGCTGCCGCCCGGCGCGGACGCGGTCGTCATGCTCGAGGACGTGGACGAACGCGACGGCCGGATCTCGGTGCGGCGCTCTGCCCGGCCCGGGGATAACGTGATTCGCCGCGCCGAGGACGTGCGCCGCGGCGACGTGGCGCTGCGGCCCGGCACGCGCCTCCGGCCGCAGGACGTCGGCCTGCTGGCCGCCGTCGGCATCACCGCGGTGCCGGTGTTCCTCCGGCCGCGGGTGGCGATCATCGCGACCGGGGACGAGGTCGTGCCCGCGGACCGCACCCCGGAGGGCGGGCAGGTGCGGGACGTCAACACCTACACGCTCGCGGCGCTGGTGCGGCAGGAGGGCGGCGTGCCGCGCGTCGCCGGCATCGTCGAGGACGTGTACGACGTGCTGCTGCGGGCGCTGCGGGACGCGCGGGCGGACTCAGATCTGGTGCTCGTCAGCGGCGGCAGCTCCGTCGGTGAGCGGGACGCGGTCGCGCGCGCGATCGGCGAGCTCGGCCGGCCGGGCGTGATCGTGCACGGCGTGAGCATCAAGCCGGGCAAGCCCACGATCCTCGCGCTCGTCGACGGCACCCCGATCGTCGGGCTGCCGGGACACCCGGTGAGCGGGATGGTCATCTTCGATGTCTTCGTGCGCGACGTGCTGCGCGGCCTCGCCGGCCGGACCGACGTGCGGCCGTTCGGCCGCGTGGTCCGGGCGCGTCTCGCGCGGCCGATTCCGTCGGCCGGCGTGCGGGAAGATCACATCCGGGTGCACCTCGAGCAGCGGAACGGCGAAGTCCACGCGGTGCCGGTGCTCGGCAAGTCCGGCATCATCACCACGATGACGCGGGCCGACGGCGTCGTGGTAGTGCCGATCGGGCAGCGCATGCTCGACGCCGGGACCGACGTGGACGTGGAGCTCTTCGAGCCGTGACGGGACGGCGCGCCGCGCTGACGCACGTCGGCCGGCGGGGCGCGCGGATGGTCGACGTGGGCGCGAAGGCCGAGACCGTTCGCGAGGCGGTGGCGCGCGGCGAGGTCGTCATGCGCGCCTCGACCCTGCGGATGATCACGCGGGGCGCCGCGCGCAAGGGCGACGTACTGACCGTCGCGCAGATCGCCGGCATCGCGTCGGCGAAGCGGACGTGGGAGCTGATTCCGCTGTGCCATCCAATTCCGCTGACGGGCGTCGCGGTGACGCTCGAGCCCGACGCGGCGCGCGGCCGGGTGGTGATCGAGGCGCGGGTGCGGACGCGCGGACGCACGGGGGCGGAGATGGAGGCCCTCGTCGCCGTCGCGACGGCCGCCCTTACCGTGTACGACATGGTGAAGGCCGTTGAACGCGGCGTCCGCATCGAGGGAATCCGCCTCACGCGCAAGTCCGGCGGTAAGTCGGGCACCTACCGGTGGAACGGCCGGTGAGCGCGGAGCCGCGTCTGCGGGGCGTTCGCTGCGGCATCCTCACCGCGAGCGACTCGGTCAGCAAAGGCCACGGCAAGGACGACAGCGGCCGGTACCTCGCGGAGACCCTCGAGGCCGAGGGGGCCGAAGTCCTTGTCCGCCTCGTCGTGCCGGACGATCTGGAGACGATCACGCGGTCGCTCGCCGACATGGCGGACTCGTTGCACGTCGACCTGGTGCTGACCACGGGCGGGAGCGGCGTCGCCCCGCGTGACGTGACGCCCGAGGCCACGCTGCGGGTCGTGGAGCGCCAGATGCCGGGGATCCCGGAGGCGGCGCGGATCGCGACGGCCGCGCGGACGCCGCTCGCGATGCTGTCGCGGGCGGTCGCCGGAATCCGCGGCCGGACCCTGATCGTCAACATGCCCGGCAGCCCCAAGGCCGTGCGGGAATGGATGGACGTGATTCTGCCGGTGCTGCGGCACACGGTCGAGCTCTTACAAGAGAAGCGATTGGAGTGGGGCCGGGAACACCGGCCGTAGGCGTATGCCGCTGGTCAGCGCCGTCAACCTGACGAAGTCGTACGCGGGCGTCTCCGTGCTCGCCGGGGCGTCGTGCGCCCTCGAACCCGGCCAGAAGGTCGGGCTCGTCGGCCGCAACGGCGCCGGCAAGACGACGCTCCTGCGCCTCCTCGCCGGACTCGACACGCCGGACGACGGCCAGGTCGCGCTCGGGCCCGGGACCACCGTCGGCTATCTCCCGCAGATTCCCGCAGTCGAGGAGAGCCGCACGCTGTGGGGAGAGGCGGCATCCGCGTTCGACGCCGCGCGCGGCGCCGAACACCGGCTGCGGGAGGCCGAAGCGCGTCTGGCGCTGCCGGAGGTGCACGGCGACGAAGCGGTGCTCGCGGCCACGCTCGAGGATTACGGCCGGCTGCGCGATGTCTTCGAGCGGGCCGGCGGCTTCACGTACGAGGCCGACATCCGCCGCACGCTCGCCGGGCTGGGCTTTCAGGAGGAGCAGTGGCAGCGCCCGCTCGCGTCGATGAGCGGCGGCCAGCGCGCCCGGGCTGCGCTGGCGCGTCTCCTGCTGACCGCTCCGGATCTCTTGCTGCTCGATGAGCCGACCAACCACTTGGATCTCGACGCGCTCGAGTGGCTGCAGGCGTTTCTGCAGGGGTTCCGCGGCGCCGTGCTGGTCGTGAGTCACGACCGGTATCTGCTCAACGCGGTGACGACGCGCACGCTCGACCTCGATACCGGCCGGATCGAGGACTATCCCGGCGGCTACACCGCGTACGTCGCGGAGCGGGAGGCTCGCCGCGCGCGGCAGCAAGAGCTCTTCGAGCGGCAGCGGGAAGAGATCGCCACACTCGAGGAGTACATTCGCCGCAACCGCGCCGGGGGAAAGCAGAGAAGCCGGCAGGCCAAGTCCCGGGAGAAGCGCCTCGACAAAATTGTTCGGGTGGAGGCTCCGCGGAACGTCCGCGGGCCGGCGTTCCGGCTGGACGCGCCCCGCCGCGGCGTCGAAGTGGTGGTCCGGCTTCGCGACCTCGGCAAGCGTTATGGGGAGACCGCGGTCCTCTCCGGGGTCTCGCTGGAGGTGCGGCGCGGGGAGAAGATCGGCGTGATCGGTCCAAACGGCGCCGGCAAAACGACGCTGCTCCGGATCGTCGCAGGGGTGGAGCCGCCCAGCGCGGGGCTCGCTGAACTCGGTCCCGGTGTGCGGGTCGGTTACTTCGCGCAGCACGCCGAGGAGACGCTCGATCTCGAGCAGACGGTGCTCGACGCCGTCTTGGGAGACCGCGCCATGTCGCCGGAGCAGGTCCGGCGCGTCCTCGGCCGGTTTCTGTTCTCGGGCGAGACCGTGTACAAGTGCATCGGCGATCTGAGCGGAGGCGAGCAGCGCCGGGTCGCGCTGGCGCGCCTCGTCCTCGACCGGCCGGATCTGCTGCTGCTGGACGAGCCGACGACGCACTTCGACCTGCCCTCGCTCGAAGCGTTGGAGCAGGCGCTCGGCGCGTTCGAAGGCGCGATACTGCTCGCGTCGCACGACCGCTATCTGCTGGACCATGTGGCGCGGCGCCTCCTGATCGTGGACGCGGGCGGCGTGCGCGGTGTGCCGGGTCCGTATCACGCCTACCGCGAGGCGCTCACCGCCGGGACCGCGACGGCGGGGGCGGGTCCCGCGCCGGCCTCGGGCAAGCCGTCGTCGTCGCCCGCCGCATCGTCGGAGTCACGCCCCGCGGCATCCGGGCAGGACCGGGCGCGCGAAGCGGCCGGAGGTCCCGCGCGAGACAGGGGAGGAGCGCGACGCGGATTCGGCCGCGGCCCTTCCGCGGACGTCGTGGACGTCCACACGATGCTCGAGCAGATCGCGTCGCTCGAAGAGGAACAGAAGCACCTCAGCCGCCTGATGGGCGACCCCGAACTGTATCGGGACGCGGCGCGCGCCCGCGAAACCGTGCGGCGGTACGAGGAGGTCAACACGGAACTCGAATCGCTCTACGCGCGGCTGACCGCCGCTGAAGAGGGCGCCGGTGGATAAGGCTGCGCCGGCGTCGCCCCCTGAGGGGACTAGCCGGCGGGATGCGCCGGCGTCGCGCGACGCGGGCACCTGCTTTGCGTGCGGCCAGGCCAACCCGATCGGCCTTCGCCTGCGGTTCGAGGCGGACGGGGAGGGGATCCGCGCCGAGTTCACGCCCGGTCCGCACTATCAGGGATACGAGGGCGTGCTCCACGGCGGCATCATCGCCGCGGCGCTCGACGACGCGATGGCCAACTTGTTTCATATGCGCGGGCGCGAGACTGTGACCGCGCGGCTCGAGGTCCGGTACCGCCGCGAAGCGCCGATCGGACAACGGTTGATCGTGACCGCGCGGACGACGGGCGAGCGGGGCCGCTTCTTCACCGCGGAGGCGACCCTGGCGCTTCCGGACGGCACGTGTCTCGCCGAGGCGAGCGGGATGCTCGCGCGGGGCGGGTGAGGCGTGGCGGAGAAGAACGGCGACGGGGATCTCCGCGTCATCGCGACGAACCGGCGCGCGCGGCATGAGTACTGGATCGAGGAGACGCACGAGGCCGGGATCGCGCTGACCGGGACGGAAGTGAAATCGCTGCGGGCGGGACACGTGATCCTCGGCGACGCGTTCGCGCGGGTCGACCGCGGCGAGGCGTGGCTGCTGCACCTTCACATCAGCCCTTACGAGCAGGGCAACATCCAGAACCACGATCCGATGCGGACCCGGAAGCTGCTGCTGCACAAGCGGGAGATCATGCGCCTGGGCGCCCGCGTTCAGCAGCGCGGATACACGCTGGTGCCGCTCCGCCTCTACTTTCGCAACGGCGTGGCCAAGGTCGAGTTGGGGCTCGCGCGCGGGCGCCACACGTACGATAAGCGCGAACGGATCGCCGAGCGCGATGCCGAGCGCCGCATCGCCCGCTCACTCGGCGCGCGGGATGCCGGGCGTGGGCCGTCCCGCCGCGAACGCTGATGCCCACGCTGAGCGCGCTGGCGCTATACGTGCCGGTCGCGCTCGTCATGGCGGTGACGCCGGGGCCGGCGACCCTCTTCGTGCTGAGCCGCGCGTCTTCGTACGGACGCGAGGCCGGGCTGCTCTCCGCCGCCGGCCTGCTGACCGGGACGATGGGGCTCATCGCGCTGGCGGCCCTCGGTCTGACCGGCATTTTGGAAGGGGCGCCCTTCGCGTTCGACGTGGTCAAGACCGCCGGAGCCGCGTACCTCGTCTATCTCGGGCTGCGGACGCTCGTCGCGCCGAAGGACCGCGGCGCTCTGGGCGCGGTTCGCGGGCGCGGGGATGTGCCCGTCCGCTCGGGGCCGCTGCTTTTCCGGGACGGGATCGTGACGGAATTGTTCAATCCCAAGGCCGCGCTGTTCTATGCCTCGGTCTTGCCGCAGTTTGTGGACGCGCGCCGGCAGGACGTGCCGCTGCAGATGTTCGCGCTCGGCGTCATCTTCGTCGTCTTCGGCGCCCTGTCGCTGGGTTCTATCGCCTTCTTCGCCGGCACCCTGCAGGCCAAGGTCCGCCGCGGGGGAGCCTGGCGGGGCGTGACGCGGTGGGTGTCCGGCGGCGTGCTCGTGGCACTCGGTCTGCGCCTCGCCGTCAGCCGAGTTAGATAACGCTGAGCCTGAACCTCGCGCCGGTTCCGCCCGGACTTAGGTTGTTCTGCCTGGGGAGTTAGACGTGCGTGATATAATAGTGGTGCCGATCACGGGACGCGCGGGTGTGGGTCCGCGCGCCTACTAGTCTAGGGGGCGAACGGTCTCGACTGAGCTCGCAGAAGCAGGGTTGCGCGCCGAGGTGGTCCGGGTCCTCGTTAAACAACCGGACGGCGCATACACGCCGATACACAGCTCGCACTCGCTGCTTAACTAAGTAGCGACGCTCCCCCCGCAGCGCCGGCGGGCGGGGAGTGGGCGCCACTCAGCCGGCTGCTCCGGGCCTCCTCGCTCCGGGAGGACCGGCTAAGACCTAGAGAGCTAGCGGGATCGGTATCCGGTCTGCGGGAGACCGGTTCCGCGAATTCAAAGCGCAGGCTACGCGCGTAGACGCTCTGCCCTCGCGGCTCTAGGACGCGGGTTCGATTCCCGCCGCCTCCACCATCTCGAGCCTTCGATTTGGCAACGCTCTTTCGCAACGAAGGCTGGACACTTGACGTCACCGTCGGCTGCGGGTAGAGTAACGCCAAGATGAAACCTTGCTCCGAGATCGGGCATTACGAATCGCCGCGAACGGCGCTGCGGCGACTTCGTGTGACTCTTTCTATGCCGCCCGTCCGGACGGAGCGTCCATGCACATAGGCTAGAGAGCAAGACTCGGTACGCGGTCATACCGGCTACGGGTGGTGCAGCCCGTAGCCGGTTTGTTTTTGTTCCGTACGAGTCACACGAGCCGAAGGCGTGGAGGCGGTGAGCATCATGGAAGACTACAACCACCGTGCGATCGAACCCAGGTGGCAGCAACGGTGGCTCGAGGCCCGCCTCTACGCGCCCGATGTGCGACGGGCAACGCGGCCCTTCTACAACCTCATGATGTTCCCGTATCCCTCCGCCGAGGGACTCCATGTCGGGAACGTGTACACGTTCTCCGGCGCCGACGTGTACGGTCGGTTCAAGCGGATGCAGGGATGGGACGTTTTTCAGCCGATCGGCCTGGACGGGTTCGGGATTCACTCTGAAAACTACGCGATCAAAGTCGGCGAACATCCGGCACGCGTCGCCGCACGAACGCGGCGCCGTTTCTACGCGCAACTTCAGGCGACGGGCTGTGGGTTCGCATGGGAGCATCGGCTCGAGACGTACGATCCGGCCTACTATCGCTGGACGCAGTGGCTATTTGTCCAACTGTTCAGGCGCGGTCTGGCCTACCGCGCCGCAGCCCCGGTCAATTGGTGTCAGAGCTGCCGTACGGTGTTAGCCGACGAACAGGTCATCGACGGCATCTGCGAGCGGTGCGGCACCACCGTCGTGGTGCGTCAGCTGGAGCAATGGTTCTTTCGGATTACCGCGTATGCAGATCGGCTGCGCGACAATCTCGAGCAGCTGGATTGGTCGGACAAGATCAAGAACGCGCAGCGACAGTGGATCGGCGAGCGCGGCGCCGGGCTGCACTTACGCGACTGGCTGATCTCGCGGCAACGGTACTGGGGCCCGCCGATTCCGATGGTGTTATGCTCCGTGGACGGCTGGGTCCCGGTGAAGGAAGCAGACCTTCCGGTTCTGTTGCCCGAAGCGGAGCAGTATCAGCCGTCGGCTGATGGCCGCACCCCCCTGGGCCACGACGAAGCTTTCCTTCAGGCCACATGCCCGCTGTGCGGCGCACCGGCGCGTCGCTCGGACGAGGTCTCCGATACCTTCCTGGACTCCGCGTGGTACTTCCTGAGATATCCATCCGCCGATGTCCATGACCGGCCGTGGGATCCTGAGATCACGCGCCGCTGGCTTCCTGTCGATATGTACATCGCGGGCGCGGAGCACGCCGTGCTGCACCTGCTGTACACACGCTTCATCACCATGACGCTGTACGACATGGGCCACCTCGAGTTCGAGGAACCCTTCCGGCGGTTGCGCGCCCACGGCCTGCTTCGCAAGGACGGCGCCAAGATGAGCAAGTCGCGCGGCAACGTGGTTGCACCGGACGACTACATTCGGACGGCCGGCGCCGACGCGCTGCGAACGTACCTCCTGTTTACCGGCCCGTTCGATCAGGGGGGCGACTTTCAGGATAGGGGGCTGCGAGGCATCACGAGGTTTCTCGGCCGCGTATGGCGGCTCACATGGGAGGCGGCCGGCGTAGCGGGCCGGGCGCGGGACTCGACGCTCGCGGGCGCGCTGTCCGATACTGTTCGCAAAGTCACCGCCGACGCGGATGATCTGCGGTTCAACACCGCGATCGCGGCACTGATGAGGTTCGTCAATGTGTGGGACGCGAACCGTGAACGAGCCGCGCGCGACGTGCCGCACGTGTTCCTGAGACTGCTGGCGCCCTTCGCCCCGCACCTGACCGAAGAGTTATGGGTGGCGGCCTTGCGCGAGTCGCCGAGTATTCATGCATCGTCCTGGCCGCAGAGTGACGCCCAGTGCCGCCAGGGCACGACGGCGATCATCGCGATACTCGTCAACGGGAGGGTGCGGGATCACATCGAGGTGCCCTTTGCCGCAACCGAGGAGGACGTGATCGCTCGGGCGCTCCAGCGCCCGGCCGTGCGCCGGCTGGTTGTCGGGGATCCAGCACGGGCAGTATACGTACCGGGGCGCGTGCTCAACATCGTGGCGCGTGCTTGACCTTCGCTTCCCGCAGCACGGCGTGGAACGGAAGTTCTGCCGTAGTTCGAATTCTTTGCGTCCGGGTCCACCATGCAACGAATTCGAACTGCCTTCTGCGGGCGCAGGCATATCCGAGTCCGCGACTTTTCGCCGCTACGGGTCCGCCAATAGCAAACAAGTGTTCGATATGATACGATTAGCTCGGCGCGGGATTCTACAATAAACCTAAGCGGTTGGGTATAATCGTAAATAGTGGTCACAGTTCACGCTCGAGGCGTTGCCTTTCGAGTGTATCCTCAAGACCACGGGCGTCGTCACGTACACGGTCTATATGCGGGGGTCGCAGTTATAGTAAGTCTAAGAGTAGATGGTACCGTCGCTCTCGCGAATCGTAAGGATCGCGTCCGACCTGGCAACGCGAAACGTAGCGACGTACGATGGGTGTTGGAGACCGCGGCAGAGCAGTTCGAAGCCCTTGTTGCTGCGTGGGAGGCTATGCACAAATGACGCGGCACCGCGTCATCACAACGGATGCAGAAGTCGACGCCGCCATCGCGGAAGCGCGTGCGCAACAAGATGATCGGGCGCGTGCGGTTGCGGCGTACTATGATGCGTCGAACGATAGGGTCGTTATTCGTCTCGCTTCAGGTGTTGATGTTGCTATTCCCCGTAGGCACCTGCAAGGTCTTGAGAACGCCACAGACGCCCAGGTCGCCAATATCCAGATTGAAGGGGCAGGATCTGGGCTGCATTGGGCGTCCCTGGACGTGGACCATTACGTTCCTGGGCTCCTGGCAGGTGTGTTTGGAACAAGGCGTTGGATGAGCGAACTTGGACGAAAGGGCGGCTCTGTCAGAAGCGTGGCCAAGACGGCGGCCGCTCGCGCCAACGGCCGCATGGGCGGGCGTCCTCGTCAACACGCCCGTACGGAGACTGGAAAGGGGGAGCGTGTAATGTCTCGCGGACTGGATGAACGTTATAGAGACAAAGACGGTGAGATCCGACGGAAGCAAGGCAACACCAGAGTGAGCACACTACGTCAAGTCTACGGGGAGGATTTTGCGCCCGACTTTCGCAGCGACGCGAAGCTAGAAACGGTCCTCGAGGAGACTGGCTGCGAATCGCTTTCTGAATACTTGAAAACGCGCCCGCACCGGTAACGATGGAACTGAGGTCATGCGCGGGTTAGTAAGGCGTGATTTGTTGAGGGGAACGAGACTCCGCCAGCCGGAGACGAGCCGTCTGCGCGATCGGATCGACCACCGCGCAGTAGCCGTGGCTAGGAAGACCCTTGGTTTCATGTTAGGTCCGGCCGCTGCTTTGATCGCTTCGCTCTTCCGACCCGCGCCATGCCCGCCGAGTCACTGGTGCTCGAAGTCCCAACGGGCTGCCTGCATAAGTGCGGTCAGCATATCATCGTAGGATCGTTGCTCGTCGGCACGGAATCCGAACTCGCGTAGAAGCGAGTGGACCCGCGCGCCTGCCATCCAAACCTCCTCCAGATTGTGTCCTCTGGCTCGCGCAAGGTTACAGGCGTCGAGCGCGACAAGTCGGCTGTCATTATCGGGCAGCCCCCGCACGAACGCGGAGAGATTGCGCAGCGTCGCGACGACCCGATCCAAACTCGCCAGCATCTCATCGCTCTTATCCTCGGCCGTCAGGTCCGAGAGCGTCGGCCGCCTCTCGCGTTACGAGCGTCGTCGCGCTGCGCGGCGACATCTCTAGTCTCGTCTTCGATGGCCTCGGCCACAAGTTCCGCGATCGTCCGCTTCACGCGCGTCACCCCTTCACCGACTGCCTGTCCTGCGTCTGGCAGTTGGGTCGATATCCTAGGAAAACCTAGATCGAATTGCAGCGACTAAGCTGACGGGAGCTTTTTCAGGATAATTCACGATTCCGGCCGCTTGACCTACGGGAGAGAGTGACTGTAATCTTGCGGCATGAGGTACGGTCGTCAGCTCGAGTTGAAGGCCAGATTGGACAAACTGGTACCGCGTGGTCTCCGGGGTAGCATACAAAACCGCTTCCGCGCACTCGTTTCGTTCTACGCCAGCCAGCCACGCTACTCGTTCGAAGATGGTCTGACTCTAGCGCTGGCTTCTATTAGAGAGAGCGATCCCAAATTTGTTCCGCTAATCAAACCTGACAGCTAGAAGTCGCCGTGAGGCAATTCTAGGGCATCGGTTAAATTGCGCGCCTCAAGCCAGGCAACTGCTTTCGCTACAGTCTTCGGGTCCACTTCGAGTCGCCTCGAGATTGTTGAGAAGTTCAGGCGCAGCTGAGACAGCCGAAATGCCTTGGGAGCGATCTATTGGTAGAGCGCCCTCGCGTTCGTGTCTAGCAACACAGAGTTGAGGGATAATTGGGCTGTGGTTCGAATTCTTTGCGTCCGGGTCCACCAGTTCACCTTGCCACGTCAGCCCGCCGGTTTGATGTTCTGGTTCACGCGGAACACGTTGGCCGGGTCGTACAACTTCTTGATCGCGGCGAGGCGCGCATAGTTGCCGCGATAGGTCGCTTTGATCCGGTCCTCGCCCTCGTCCATCATGAAGTTCACGTACGCTCCTCCGGCGGAATACGGGTGCAGCGCGTCCCAGTAATCCTTGGTCCAGTCGATGATGCGGCCGTTGTTGGCGGGATCCGGATCGACGCCCACGATCACCATGGCCCACGTGGCATCGCGATAGCTCCAGGCTGTCTCGTTGGCGCCCACGCGGTGTGCGGCGCCGTCGATGGGGTAGAGGTGCATCGTGGAATGCATGGTAGGCAAGAGCGCGCCGTGCGTTGTATGCTCGGCGATGGCCGCGTCGCTCAATTCGCGGACAAAGTCCGCGCGCCAGTACCATTGCAGCCCGGGCGGATACAAGGCATCGAAGATGGTCTGCAGTGCCGGGTGCGGCATCGGCCCCACCAGTTCCAGCGCCGGCGGTTTGAAGCGGCGCACCGGCGCAAACGTCTGCTCGAAGCGCTCGGCCGGGCCGGTGTAGCACCACACCACACCGCACATCTTTCTCAAGTGTAGGTGCTCCGGGAAGATCGGCGCCGGTGGCACCGTGAGGAAGGCGAAGAACCCGGTCAGGTCGTCGGGGGCGTTCGGGAGGAACCCGCGGTACCACTGCATGACTTCGGCGGCGTCGTCGAGGTCCCAGAGCATGGGACCGGCGCACACGGTGTCGATCGGATGGAGCCGGAACAGAAACGACGTCACGACGCCGAAGTTGCCGCCGCCGCCGCGGATCGCCCAGAACAGGTCGGGCTGCGACTCCGGGCCGGCCGTCACAACGCGGCCGTCCGCCAGCACCACGTCCGCCTCCAGAAGATTGTCGATGGCCAGGCCGCACCGCCGCGTCAGATGGCCGAGCCCCCCGCCGAGGGTCAATCCGCCGACGCCCGTCGTCGAGATGACCCCGCTCGGCGTCGCCGCCCCGAAGGCGTGCGTGGCATGGTCGACGTCCCCCCACGTGCTGCCGCCTCCGACGCGGACAGTGCGGGCCGCCGGGTCGATGCGCGCATAGCGGATCGGCGACAGGTCGATCACCAGGCCCCCGTCGCACACGCCGAGCCCGCCCGCGTTGTGGCCGCCGCACCGCACCGCAATGAGCAGATCGTGCTCGCGCCCAAACCGCAGTGCGGAGGTCACGTCCGCCACGTCCGCGCAGCGGGCGATGAGCGCGGGGCGCCGATCGATCATGGCGTTGTGCACGCGGCGAACCGTGTCATAGGCGGCGTCGCCGGGCAGGATGAGTTGTCCCCGAAACTCCTGTCGTAGCGTCTCTATGCCAGCCTGCATCGCCATGGCGGTCCCCTCCGTCGCCGATTTTGTAGGCTATTTGACCAGCGTGGTCGCTTCGGCGCCGAGCGGGAGCAGGATGCTCACCGCGACGCGGGTCGTGAGGGCGCCGCGGTTGACCACTGCGTGAACGGTGCCGGTCTGCTCGCGGAAACTCTCTCCGGCTTTGACCACCTGTTCCTGGCCCGCCTGCTGAAGGACGAGCTGACCGGTGAGCACGGTGGCCACCACCGGCCCCCCATGGATGTGCTTGGGAATGCCGGTGCCCGGTGCAAAGTCCAGCACCAGATTGATCAGGTCGTAGGGCTTGTCCGCGGCCGTGACCGGAAACGCGGCTTGGGACACGGTGACGGGGCCCGCGGACGTCGCGTTCCCCGCGGCAAGGGGACCGGCCGCCGCTGCGGCCAGCATGCCGATGGCAAGCACCCAACCGATGTTCCGCCGAGCGGATCGCATTTCTCAACACCTCCCGTGTGGTCGCGCTCGAGCGCGCGTGGCGTCGAACCCGTGTTGGGTCCGATCGGGGACACCATACGGGGAGAGGCGTTCGCGAAGCGTTCGCCGCGGCGTTCGCGGCGAGGATTGCCGCGGGGGGCCGGCGTCAGGAGGCGGGCTCGGGCGCGACGGCTAGGGGATAGGCGCGGTCTGCGAAAGTGCTGCGCGGGCGTCCCGGAGGTCGGGCGTCTCGAACCCCTCGGTGAACCAGCCGAAAACAGGGGCGAGCAGCGCTCGGGCTTCGTCATGCCGCCCCCCGGCCGCCCACCGGCGGGCGAGGCTCAGGGCTGCGCGCAGCTCGAGCGACTTCGCGGCCTGGGACTGGGCCACGTCCAGCGCCTTGAGAAACAGGGGCTCCGCCGCCTCCGGGCTCCCAAACTCGCCTTTCAGACGATAGAGCTCCGCGGTCCACCACACATCGCCGTTGTGGGCCGCGGTCGCAAGCGCCGCATCCACGACGGCCTCAGCCTGCGCCCGCCGCCCCGCTCGGGCGTGGACCTCGGCGAGCAAGGCGAGGAAGTAGGGCCGGCGCGTCTCGGCATGAATCGCCCGCAGACGGTCGAGCGCGGCCTCGATCTCGCCGACAAGTGCGCCGGCCGGCTCGGTGCCGGACCGCGCCCAGGCGCGGAGAATATCGCACCACTCCGCATAGTAGACGAAGCTGTACTTTCGGCAAAGCTCGTGGACCTCTTCGGCGTGCGCGAGGCTTCGCTCCGTTTCCCCGCGCAGCTGGAACAGCACGGCGGCATACGCACGCACCAATACCTGGCTATACGGATGGCCGAGATCGTCGGCAATCGCCACCGCCCGAAGGCAGCGCTCCGCGGCGAGATCGGGGTAGCCCAGCAGCCACAGCGTGTGCGACTCCCACGCCAACAGGAACACGCCCAGGTTGGAACCGAAAGGCGTCGGCCGCGGGTGGGCGAAGTCGTAAAGCGCGATCGCCTGCTCAAAGTAATCGCGCGCCTGCGCGAGCGCTCCGGCGCTCGCGAGGCCGCCGGCAAGTAGATGCAGGCTGTCGATCAGGAACCGGCCGTCCTTCTGCGCCAGCCGGTAAAACGTTGTCGCGAGGGTATGCTGCTCGCGAATGTTCCCTCGGACGAATTGCATGCCGCACAATCCCCAGAGACAGCGCATCACGGCTTCGGTGTCACCGAGCCGCTCGCCCAACGCGCGGACGCGCTCCAGCGCGGCCTCGATCTCCGGCGTCGCGTATCCGGACACGGCGTTGAGGGGAGCTGTCAGCGCGAGCTGCAGCGAGAGTTCGCGCCGGTCGCGCTGTGCGCTCTCCGGCAGCCGGTGGAGCAGGGCGAGCGCCTTCCGGAAGTGCTGGATGGCCCCCTCGCTTGCGGAGAGTCGCGTGTCTTCCCGCGCGGCGCGCTCGTAGAACTGGATCGCCCGGGCTGGCACACCGGCCTGCTCGTATTGTGAGGCAATCTGGGCGCTGGCGGCGTCGAGCTCGGTAGCATACAGTAGTTCGAGGGCCTGGGCGATCCGCCGATGCAGGAGCCGGCGCTTGGGCAGGGCGACCTCGGCGTACGCGACGTCGCGAATCCGGTCGTGGCTGAAGTCGTACGCGTCGGCGGCCTGCTCGCGAAGTATGCGACGCCGCCACAACTCATCGAGCGCGCGGATAAGCTCGGGCTCCTCGAGATCGCTGGCTTCGCGGATCACATCCAGGCGAAACTCGCGGCCGATCGCGGCCGCAAGGCCGGCCAGATCTCGGGCCGGAGGGGACAGCTGCGCGAGGCGCGCGGCGATGACCGCCTGGACCCTGGGCGGCAGCGTGGCCGGCCGCGTCCGGTCGTCCGCGCCGTCGCGAAACGGCAGGCCGGCACGGATGAACTCGACGAGAAAGAGCGGATGACCCTGGGTGCGGCGGAAGACGTCGGCAAGGGTCGGCGCGTCCAGCCGTCGCTCGGCCGTCTGCTGGGCGAGGGCCGTCGCCTCCGCCTCGCCCAGAGAGGCCAGCTCGATCTCCTCGCACTGGCCGGACTGGCGCAGCGCCAGCAACACTTCGGACAGCGTCGGATTGTCCGCCTGTTCTTCCGTACGCACCGTGCCGAGGAGCAGGAGTGGCGCGGTGGGGTCGAACCGGAGCAGGAAGCGGAGCCACTCGAGGCTGTCCCGATCGCACCACTGCAGGTCGTCGAGAAACAGCACCAGCGGCGTTGTCGCAAGCGCGCCGCGGGCGAGCGCCTCGAAGAGGCGCCGGCGCTCCCAGCCCTCGGGTGGCGCTCCGGAGGGCGCGAGGCCGGGGCGGTCCGCCGCCAGTTCGGGCAGCAGTCGCGCGATCTCGGCCCGCCAGACCTCTTCCAGCGCGACAAGCCCGGCCTTGAGCGCCGGTGCGCGCAGCCACTCCGCGATCGGGCTGTACGCGAGCCGTCCCTCCGCCGCGTACGAGCGGCTGCGGACCGCGGGGATACGCTGGGCTGCGCACCACGAGAGAAACTCTTCGGCCAGCCGTGTCTTTCCTATCCCCGCCTCCCCGTAGATCACGCAGCAGACGGACTCGCCGGCGGCCGCGCGCCGCCAAGCGCCGAGGAGATGCCGCCACTCCTTTTCCCGGCCCACGAGTGTCGAGGCCGCCCCCGGTGCAGGACCCGGGGCCCCGGATGTCTCGAGCTCCAAGAGGCGCCGGTAGGCGTCCTGCGTCGCGGCGTCGGGGTGCACGCCCAGGCCGCGCTGCAGAGTGGTGGCACACACGTGGTAGAGTTGTACGGCCGCGGCTCGGTCGCCGTTCAGCGCGAGGAGTCGCATCAGCCGGCGGTAGGTCGCCTCGTGCAGCGGGTCGAGCTGCAGAAGTCTGCGGGCGTGCCGCGCCGCATCCGCGTAGGCCCGCCGGGCCTCCAGCAGCTCGGCAAGATCTTCGAGCGCGCGCACGCACCGCTGCCGCAGCCGCTCCCGTTCCTCGAGTACCCAATCGTCGTAGCTGTCCGGGAGCAGATCGCCCGGATACAGGGCCACCGCCTCCTCGAGCGCCTCGCGCACCGGCGGCTGACCGTCCGGGTACGCGCGGCCGATGGCCTCCTCGAGCAGGCGCACGTCCACCGCACAGGGGGCGTCCGGCCGCCATCGCAGCATTCTCTCGGAGACATCAAGGCAGGCGTCCGACTCCGGCAGGGCGCGGCGGAGGTGATGGAGCTCGCGGCGCAGGTTGGTGAGCGCCTGGGCTTCGTCGGAGTCCGGCCAGAAGAGGAACGCGAGCCGTTGGCGCGGCTGCGGCTGATCACGACGCAGGACGAGATACGCCAGCAAGGCTTGCTGCCGCGCCGTCCGGATCCCGGTCACTTGATGTCCGTCGCGGGTCACGCGGAATCCGCCCAGTAGATCCACGCGAAGACCGGAGCCGGCCATACGAACCTCCCCGTGCCCGCACGGCGCGATTCTGCCTTATTCGCGCAATCGCGCCGCATTCCCCGGCCGCGACGGGCCGCTCCTCGTACGACGAGAAACCGATCGCTTGAGGCGAGGTTCTGTCGTGTTCGTTATGTGTACCTCAAAGCATGCTTGGGCGGCGGTTCGAATTCTTTAGCCCCGCGCTGGGCGCTCAGGGCTAATCGGCCGAAGATTATGCCGAAGCCAATCTTGGCCATCCTGAGTCATCAGGACGCTTGCAACTTGTATACAAGTGTACTACAGTACAGATCAACGTGGTGGCTGTGTCGGACTTTTCACGCTACGAGACTGCGCGCAGCCGAGGCGCGCGCCTCTATGGGCATCTGTACGCCGATATCCTAAGCGGCCGGCTGCGGCCGGGGGAGGCGCTGTCGGAAACGCGCCTCGCCGAACAGCACGGCATCAGCCGGACGCCGGTCCGCGAGGTGCTCCAGCGGCTCGTCAAAGAAGGCCTGCTTCGTGTCGTTCCGCAGATCGGGACATTCGTCGCGCCGATCAACCTCTCATCGGTCAACGGCAGCCAGTTCATTCGCGAGGCTCTTGAGTGCCGCGCCGTGCGCCTCGCCGCCGAGCGGGCGACGCGGGCGCAGATCGCCGAACTGCGCCGGCAGATCGTCAAGCAAAGGCAGGCGATCAAGTCCGAAGATCACCTAACGTTCTTTCAGCTCGACGAAGTGATGCACCGCGCAATTTTGGATATTGCAGGCCAGCCGCTGGTGTGGAGCCTGATCGCTTCGGTGAAAGCGCAACTCGACCGCGTGCGACATCTTTCCCTGGAAGATCGTGAATGGCTGACCATGATCTTCCGCCAGCACCGCGAGATCATCGGATGCATCGCACGGCATGATCCGGTCGGTGCCGATCACGCCATGCAGGATCATCTTCGCACGGTATTCGGCGCGATCTCGCGCATCGCGCAGCGGCACCCGGAGTTCTTTGAACACGAGCCGCCGCTCGCGCTCAAGCAAGACTTCGCCTGAACGAGCGATCGCGATGGAACAGACGTGGCGTTGGTTTGGTCCGGAGGATTCGGTCGCGCTCTCGGAGATTCGTCAAACCGGTGCGGTCGGAATCGTCACGGCGTTGCACCAGATTCCTTACGGCGTCGTCTGGAGCCGTGACGAGATCGCCGAGCGCAAGGATGCGATCGAAGCGGACAAGGCGGTTGGCTTGCGTTGGAGCGTCGTCGAAAGCCTGCCGGTCGCCGAGGCGATCAAGCAGGGCGAAGGCGACCTGACGGCGATGTTCGACAACTACCGGGCTTCGTTGCGCAATCTCGCGGCGCTGGGCGTCAAGACCGTCTGCTACAACTTCATGCCGGTGCTCGACTGGACGCGTACGCAGCTGGCCGCGCCGTGGCCTGGCGGCGGAACTACTTTGCGTTTCGATGCGCACGAATACGCGGCTTTTGACTGTTTCATCCTTCAGCGTACGGGCGCCGAGGCGGAGCAGTCGCCGGAGGTTCTCGCCGGCGCCCGCGCCTGGATACGAACCGCGTCGGAAAGCGATAAGGACACGTTGCTCGCCACCATCATGGCGGGGCTCCCGGGTGCCCATGAGCGTTACGATGTGCCGGGCCTGCGCCGCATGCTCGATCGCTATGCGGACATCGACCATGAAGGCCTGCGCCAGAATCTCGCTCGGTTCTTGCGTGAGGTGGTGCCGGCCGCCGAAGAGGCCGGCGTCCGCCTTTGTATTCATCCCGACGATCCGCCGCGCCCAGTGTTCGGCCTGCCGCGCATTGCCTCGACGCGGGACGATCTTGATTTCATCGTGAAGGCGGTAGACAGCGCGGCAAACGGCATCACGCTGTGTACCGGATCGCTGGGCTCCCGTCCCGGTAACGACCTGCCGGCAATCGCGCGGCGGTTCGCGCACCGCATCTATTTTGTGCATCTTCGCAATGTCACGAAGGAGCCGGACGGCTCGTTCGTCGAGGCCGATCATCTCGGCGGTGATGTCGATATTGTCGCGGTTGTGCGGGCCTTGCTGCATGAGCAGGCGCGCCGCAAGAGTGCGGGCGACCCGCAATGGCGCATTCCGATGCGGTCGGATCACGGGCACGAACTGCTGGATGACGCAGAGCGCAAGACGCATCCGGGCTATCCGCTGATTGGCCGCATGCGCGGTCTGGCGGAATTGCGCGGCGTCATGACCGCAATCGCATCGACGGAGAGGTTGCCGCTATGACGCCGCCGGCGTCCGCTTGCATCGCTCACGACCCTCGGCGTTCGGGGGACGCTCCACAAACGGAGGGAGAAGCGTCATGAGGAAAGGACTGACGGGAATGCTCGCAATCGCCGCCTTGCTGGCGGCGGCATTATCAGCGACGGCGCAGGACGTGCCCGCGCCCGGCAGGAGCCCCCGGATCGATGCGATCAAGAAGGCCGGTGTGCTGCGCGTCGGCGTGCTGGCCAACGCGCCGTGGCTGGTCGAGAATACGACGGGCGCCGGCGCGCATTGGTCCGGCCCCGCGTGGGACCTGGCGAAAGAATATGCCAAACGCCTCGGCGTGAAGCTCGACCCGGTGCTGGTGTCGCACGAAACGAAGATCCCTGTTCTGGCGTCAAATCAGGTCGACATCTCGATCACGCCGCTGGCCGAAACGCCGGAACGGACCCGGGTGGTTGACTTCATTCTCTACTCCAACACCAGCGTCTGCATGTTTGGTCGCGCGGACAATCCGAAGTTCACCAAAGCCAAGACGGTGGACGATCTCAATTCGCCGGACATTACCATTGCGTATTTCATCGGTGGCGCCGAGGAAGCCTGGGTGAAACAGCGTTTCCCGAAAGCGAAATACCTGGGTGTCGCCAATTCGGGGGCGACCGCGCCGCTGGAAGAGATCATGGCGAAGCGGGCCGATGCCGCGCCGATCAACCGCATTCCCTATGTGCCGATGAGCCGCAAGGTGAAGGGCTTGGCGGTGTTGCCGAAGGAGAACAATTGCCAGAACAGCACCGAAAAGGCCCAGCCGGTCGGGGTCGCCATCGATAAGAACCAGCCGGCATTCCTCGCGTGGGCACGCGCGGTGGAGAAGGCGATCCATCCTCAGCTCGCGGCGTCCGAGCAGAGGGTGATCGACACCATGAAGTAGTGCGGCTTCACTACTCGCACGACAGGCGGCGCGGTCCGGCAATGACGGGCCGCGTCGCCGGCCTTCGCAGTGAGGTGGGGTTCCCACGGCCATAAACCTCGATTTCACCCCGGTCTTGGACAGCGCCGGGTTCCTGCTCGGCGGGTTGGAGCTGACGCTCGCGCTCTCGCTCCTGACGATGCTGAGCAGCCTGATTCTCGGCGGCGCGATCGGCCTGGCGCGCTGCTACGGGCCGGCGTGGCTGCGCTGGCCTCTGGTGTTCTACATCGACTCGATGCGTTCGGTGCCGGTATTCGTGGTGCTGGTCTGGACGTATTTCGCGCTGCCGCTGCTCACGGGCGTAATCCTGCCGCCGTTCTGGGCGGCGCTCGCCGCGTTGACGGCGCACGTCGCCGCCTACGTGGCCGAGATCGTCCGCGCCGGCGTCACGTCCATCCGCCCCGGCCAGTCGCGCGCCGCTTTCGCGCTCGGCATGTCGCGGTCGCAGGCGGTTCGCACCATCATCCTGCCGCAGGCGGTGGTGCGCATGCTGCCGGCGTTCGGCTCGATCCTGTCGATCACCATCAAGGATACGGCAATCGCCGCCGTGATCGCCGTGCCTGAGTATATGAACAAGTCGCAGACCGTCGCCGGGCAAAGCTTTCACCCGATCGAGGTTTTTCTGGTGGCGATGGCAGTCTATTTCATCATCCTGTTTCCCGTCACCCGCGTCGTCGACATGATCTACGCGCGGGTCGCGTATCTTGGCCGGTCATGAATTTCGATTGGTCCGTCGTGTGGCACAACGCCGGCGCTTTGGTGGAAGGCACCAAGCTCACCGTTTTGCTCGCGGTGACAACGATGGCGATCGCCATTCCCGGCGGCATCCTGCTCGCGGTGATGCGGCTGTCTCGCGTGCGCGTTCTGGCGGTCGCCAGTGCGAGTTTCACGGAGCTGTTCCGCAATCTGCCGCTGATCCTCGTGATCTACACGGCCTATTACGTGATGCCGGTCGCGACCGGCCTCAGCCTATCGCCGGTTGTCACCGGCATCATCGCGCTGAGCCTGAACGTTGCTGCCTATAATGGCGAGACGTTCCGCGCCGGCATCGCCTCGATTCGCATGGGCCAGAGCGAAGCGGCCTATGCTCTCGGCATGACACGCTGGCAGACGATGCGCGATGTCGTGTTGCCGCAGGCGGTGCGCCGGGTGCTCCCGGTCCTGGCGAGCACCTGGGTATCGCTGTTCAAGGACACGTCTCTGGTATCCGTCATTTCCGTGGCTGAGCTCGCCTACACTTCGATGCGCGTACGCTCGCAGACGTTCCGCGTGCTCGAAATGCTGACGGCGATGGCGGCGATATATTGGATGCTGGGTTATCCGCAGGCCAAGCTCGTCGACTGGATCAACCGCCGCTACTCGGTCAAGGAATGAGTGCTGGCATGGATACCGCCGACCCCACGACGTTGCGGAAAGGAAGCAGCCAGGCGCCGGTCTTGGTTTATCGCAACGTCGTCAAGCGGTTCGCCGGCTTCGTGGCGTTGGCGGGCGTATCGGCAGAGGTGCGCAAGGGCGAGGTGGTGTGCTTGATCGGGCCGTCTGGCTCCGGCAAATCGACGCTGCTTCGCTGCACCAACGGGCTCGAACTGATCGACGACGGCGAGATCATGTTCGACGGCGAACTCCTGCCGCGCGACTGGGAAGGCATGCGGCGCGTGCGGCAGCGCATGGGTATGGTGTTCCAGAATTTCGAGCTGTTCCCCCACAAGACCGCGCTGGGCAACGTGACCATCGGGCCGACGACCGTGTTGGGGCTGTCGCGGGAGGCCGCCGAGAAGCGCGCGCGCGCTTTGCTCGAAAAAGTCGGGCTCGCGGATAAGGCCGCAAGCTATCCTTCTCAGCTATCGGGCGGAGAGCAGCAGCGCGTTGCCATCGCCAGGGCCCTGGACATGGAGCCGGAGGTAATGCTGTTCGATGAGCCGACCTCGGCGCTCGACCCCGAGACGATCGGCGAGGTGCTCAACGTGATGACTCAGCTTGCCCGGGAGGGCATGACCATGATCGTGGTAACGCACGAGATGACGTTCGCGCGTCTGGTCGGCGATTGGATCGTCGTCATGGACCGCGGGGCCATCATCGAGCAGGGACCGCCGAAGCAGATTTTCGAGGCGCCCACGGTCGAGCGCACGCGCGACTTCCTCAGCCATCTCGGCTGGTCGGGCTGAGGCGTCAGCGAAGAGAACCCATCCTCCGCCTATCTCCTGGCGCGCTCCAAAATCACAACGGGGATTTCGCGCTTGGTCTTTCGCTCGTACTCGGCGAAGTTTGGGTAGCCCTGTTTCTGCGCACTCCAGATCCGCGACCGCTCCTCGCCTCGCGCGACTCTCGCCGTAACGTCGAACGTCTCGTTGCCAAGTTCAACCGTCGCGCGCGGGTTCGCCATAAGGTTGTGGTACCAATCGGGATTCGTCGGCGCGCCGCCCTTGCTGGCGAACACGGCGACCTGTTGGTGTCCGAGATTCAGATACATCAGCGGGTTCGTGCGTGGCTTGCCCGACTTGGCGCCGACAGAATGAAGGATGAGCAGCGGTGCGCCCGCAAACGGTCCGCCGACTTTGCCGCCGTTGCCGCGAAACTCCTCAATGATCGCTTTGTTCCAGTCCTGGGCCATGGCGGCCTCCCGAAAAAGGCGTACCCCCCACCGAGCACTCCGGTTCCCTGTCCTGCGAAACGCCCACGGTCGTCAAGACGCTTCCCTCCGCCGGGCTCATCAAATGGCCGAAGCCTATCCTCGGTCAACCCGTCACTTCGACCTCGACCACCTGCAGGGTAAAGGGCTGCACTCTCACGATGACCGATTTCTCCGCGAGGTCCGGCGGCCGAGCAACGAGGCTCCCGCCGGCGATGAATCGTGCGTGCTCAGCCAAGGCAAACGACCGGCCGTCGCTGAGGACCAAAGTTCGGTCGGTCGCCGACGCGACGCGTCCCCTTTCTTCGCGCACCAGCACCTCTCCGTGCCGGATCGTCCCGCGAGGGCGCGGTCCCCCGCCGACTTCCACGACGAGGCTCACCGCGTCGCCGGAGAAGACTTGCCGGAGCTGGATCGGCTCGATGCGGTTTGTGTTGAGATCGCGACGAAAGAACGCGGTGTCGGGAGCGACGGTGAACGTCCGGGTCTGGTTTCCATACCAGGTGATGACGATATCCGGCGAACGGGCGGCGAGGTCCACTCGCACTACGGTTCCCTCTGCGGGCCCTGTCTTGGGCGGCACCGGCACCGCCGCCGGCGGCGAGGACGGCGGGGCCGGTCCGGGCGTGATCGACACGATGTGAAGCTCAGGATCCCATGCGACCGCCGCCCTTAACGCTTCGCCGACGAACCGCAGGGGCACGTAGACGCGGCCTGCGACGATGATTGGTGCCGCGTCCAAGGTGACGGGCGAATCATTGATGAACGCCTGGCGGCTGCCGGCCATGAGCCTGACCTGCGTGCCCCCGCCTGCCGGTACGTTGCGAGAGACGATGACGGCATGTGTTGACGGATCTTCCCAGGCCAGCGTGGCTCCGAGTTGTTCAAATAGTCCTCGCACGGGCACAAACACGCGGCCGTCGACGATCAGAGGGGGACGCTCGAGTGTGACCTCGTGTCCGCCAATCACCACACGAAGCCCCGAATCCGCAGGAGCCGGGAGCGCCGCGCTCAAGACAATCGCCAGCGCGGGGAGCGAAGCCACAAGGCTTCTACTCACGTGGTTCGTACCCGCGCCTCCCGGCCCCACGCGTCTGCCCGGGGCGTCAGCTATGGCGTCGTCACCTGCCATTTATAGTTCGGCGTCAGCACCTGAAGGTTGTACCTCGAGTTGTTCGTAAAGCACCACCCGGTCGACCACGCATACGAGTTCGACGAGTTGGCGTACGTCCAGGTTCCCCCCATCAGCGCCTGAATTTGGTCCGCGACGATCGGTGGGAGGGAGGGGCAAGCATTCGCCTGCTGCATATCGTTTTCGTGGACCGACCAGCCGCCGGAAGTGTCCGGCAGCTGAGTTGTGCTGACCTCGTACGCGAGATCCCACTGGCTGGTGTTGAAGTTGTAGATCATCGCATCATAGGTGACGGATGTCGCGCCGTCCGGGACGGCGGTCTGCACGAGCTCGACCCAAAAGACGTTGGCGCCGTTATAGTACGTCAGATAATTGCTCATGAACGTCGAATCCATCGGAATGGACGTGCCGATACCCTGGGCCATGCAGTGGTCCCAGACCCAGACCGCGCGCGCGGTTTGGGTGTCGCCGGGATACCGTGTGTAGGCCGTGGTCCATTCCAGGCACGAGTTGGCGTTCATGCCGGTCGGCGCGTAAAGAAAGGCCGGCGTCTGCACCGGCCCGAGTTCGAGGTCCGGGGAGGCCGCGTGCGCCGCGTAATATCCCACCGCCGTGCCCAGCGCCGTGTCCATGCCGAGATCGGTACCAGCGTCGCCGTCGCCAAGCGCCGGCCGAGGCGGTGTGCCCCGCTTGGGAAACCGGCGTTTCGGTGGACTTGCGAAGTGCGGCCGCTTCATCAGCAATCGATGCGCGGTCTTTCGATATTGCGCCTGATTTGTGACCGGCCTGGGTGGACTGGTAATGGTTCGCGCCGCGCGAGGCGCCCCCGCCACTTCGGAAATCGGGCCTACCGCTCCAAGCATCGTCAGACTCAGGGTGAGACTCAGGAGAACCCTAATCGGCCATCTCATCAACGCAATCACCGTCCCATTTGCCCCCTTAATTATGGTTTTGCCCAGCGTCCGTGGGGTCCACAGCCCCCGTTCTGGGCGGGCCGCCGACGCCCGGCGGCGAGTGCCATGTCCATGGGAGGAGCCCAGGCGCCAAAATGGTCAAGCTTGTGCCTTCGCCGACAGCGCGGTCAAATCCGTACGGCATGGTGATCAGCTCGAAGGGCATTCCCTATTTTGCGGAGTTCGGCTCGAACAAGATCGCCAGCATCGATCCGAAGACCCTGGAAATTCACGAGTACGCGCTGCCGCATGAAGACAGCCGGCCGCGGCGCGTGGCGATCACTACGGACAACGTGATCTATTACACCGATTACTCGCGTGGATATCTGGGCCCGTTCGATACGAAGACGGGCGCGATAACGGAATGGCCATCGCCGGGCGGGCCAAAGTCGCAACCCTACGGAATCACGATCGTGAACGGAGTCGTATGGTACAGTGAATCGAACACGAAGCCGAACACGATCGTTCGGTTCGATCCTGGGACGGAGAAATTCCAAACGTGGGCCATTCCCTCCGGGGGAGGAGTGGTGCGGAACATGGTACATGCGTTGTGGATTGCGTGCAGCGGCATGAACCGCATCGGGCGAGTGGAAATCAAATAGATCCCGCTCGCCGCGCCAAACTTGCCGTTGAACTTCAAATGAAGTTACGTTGACACGCGAGGATGGCGTGTGTACAGTAGCGGCACACGCAGGTACGAGTCGGTCCAGAGTTGCTCGACACATCATGATAGAGCGGCGGATACGCGCCGCCGTTGGTCGGTCGACAAAGGCAAACCCGCGGTAACTCGGGGGCGCAAAGCCACGGGACCCTTCGTAGGGTCAGCCGGGCCGCCAAAACCGGCAGCAGTGGAACGGTTTGCGGGGGCAGCCGGGTTGCCGAAGCCGGACGACCATCGTCGTTCGGCCTTATTATTTCCGGGTTGAAAGATACCGGACTCGTCCAAGTAGAGACACGCACGGCGATCAATCCGCACCGGGGGGGAGCGGGCATGGCTTCGGCGCCCATCACGGGGGCCCCAAACGGTGTTGCGCGGCGTGGGGCATCGTTGGCGCGCCTCACGGCGGCCCGCGCATGACGTGACGCGATACAGCGTGATCGACCGGGACTACGCGCCCACGACGTCGTTCCCTTGGCGCCTGCTTGGGCTGCCGGGCCGGATCGGTCCCGACCCGGCCGGTCCGCGCGAGCCCCGCTGGATCAGCATTATTCGCATCCTCTTCCTCGTCACGCTGATCCCGGCCTCATGGCTCGGCATCATCCACGTGGAGGAGCCGGCGGTCGCCGTCATCATCGTGCTGTTGGGCGGCTACGTGATCGTACTTACGCTGGGGCTGCGGTGGCTGCCGCCGGTTCAGCGAGCCGACCTCGCCGTCGTCCTGGATATCCTGGTGGTCACCATCATCGTGGTCATCTCCGGCGGACTCGGCAGTCCGTTCTTGTATCTGTATTACTTGGCCATCGTCGAAGCCGCGGCCCAACTCACGCTGCGCGATGCGCTGGCGGCCGCGGTGGTCACCGCGGGCACGATGCTGCTGTTGTGGGTTCAGGCTGGGCACGCGCAAGTGTTGAGCGCCCCCGGCTTTCGCCTGGGGGCGCTCATCGCGGGCGGGTTCTTTCTCGCGCTTCTCTTTGGGACCCACATTCAAGAGTTGCGCAGCGCGACGGCGCTCGCCCTCGCGTACGAGTACGCGATCGAAGGGTGGGCCCGCGCCCTCGACCTCCGCGACAGGGAGACGGTGGGCCACAGCCGGCGTGTCACGGAGACGACGCTGCGGCTGGCCCGGGCGCTCTGCGTGCCCCGGAAGGACCTCGCCTATATCCGCGCGGGGGCGCTGCTGCACGACATCGGCAAGATGGCCGTGCCGGACCGCATCCTCCAGAAGCCGGGCTCCCTCACACCGGACGAGTGGGAGGTCATGCACCATCATCCGGTGTGCGCCAACGAGTTTCTCTCCGCGGTGCCGTATCTGCAGCCGGCGACGGACATTCCGTACTGCCACCACGAGAAGTGGGACGGCAGCGGTTATCCGCGGGGGCTCAAGGGCGACCAGATCCCGCTGGCCGCGCGCATCTTCGCGGTCGCCGACGTGTGGGACGCGCTTCGCTCCGATCGGCCGTACCGGCCGGCGTGGACGGAGGGGGCAAGCCGCGCGTACATCCAGGAGCAGGCCGGTACGCACTTTGACCCTCAAGTCGTGGAGATCTTCCTGACGATCGAACCCTGCGCCCCACGCCGTCCGGCGGGAGGTCCGTCGTGATACGCTACAGCGTTCTCCGCCGCGCAAAACGCGGAATGCCGGAAGGAGGCGACGTGCCTCGTCTATCCGCCTCCGGCGGCCCGGACAAGACCGTCGCCTTCCTCGCTAATTTCGCCAGGAAGTTCACCGCGATCCTCAGCCTCGAGGCCTTGCTCCAATACGCGCTCCGGGCCCTGCGTGACGACGTCGGATTCGAGGCCTGCTCCGTCGCCCTGATCGACGACAACGGTGAGGGCGCGTTTGTCATTCGGGCCGCCTCGGGGCTGTGCGCACGCAGCCGCGGGCTCGCGATCCCTCGCGGGAAGGGTGTTCACGGCGCGGTGGCCCGCGCCCGCCAACCTCTGCTCGTGTCCGACATGGCCGCCGATGCGCGGGTGTACTGGCGGGACATGGGGGCGGGTTCCGGCATCTATGCGCCGCTCATGGCCCGCGGCCGTGTGACCGGCATCCTGAGCGCGGTGCGCCGCCAACCGGCGGCCTTCGATGAAACGGACCTGGACGTGCTCGTCGCCGTGGCGGGCTATCTGGCGGCGGCGCTGGAAGCGGCCCAGCTTCACGAGCGGCTTCGGGAGCAGGCGACGACGGACGGTCTGACGGGGCTCGCGAACCACCGGGCCCTCCGTCGGGCCCTGGAACGGGAACTGGCACGGTCTCGCCGGTCCGGGCAGCCGGTATCGGTCGTGTTCGTCGAAATCGACGGGTTCAAGAAAATCAACGACGAATTCGGGCATCTCCACGGCGATCAGATACTGCGGGCGGTCGCCACGGTGCTGCGGGGTTCATGCCGGGAGACGGACTTGGCCGGCCGCTTCGGCGGAGACGAGTTCGTGCTCTTGCTTTCACAAACCGAAGCGGAGCACGCGGTGCGGGTCGCGGAGCGGGTGCGGCGGCGTCTGGCCGAAATCGAGATTCAGCGTCCACGCGTGACGGCGAGTTTCGGCATCGCGACGTGTCTCAACCACGGAGTCTCCGCCGACGCCCTGTTGGAGGCTGCCGATCGCGCCATGTACCAGGCCAAGCGGGCCGGGGGCGACCGCGTACGCGTCACGTGAGACGGACACGATGTGGAACCGCGGCGCGTCCGGTTGTTCAGGCTAGCGCAGAATCAGGTGCCCCGTCACCGCGAGAATAAGGCCGGCCATCAGCAGAAAGACAAGGAACATCGCGTCACCCTCCTTGATTGGATAGTCTCCTGATTTTTCGAAGCTACCGCCCGGAATTCCTCGAACAAAGACGGCCGCCGTCCGCCGGTTCGCGCGGCCTGACGGCTAGTCCGGCCTGCCGTGGCCGGAGGCGACGCGGAGCACGCCCCGGCAGATATCGCGAAACGCCTCGTCGAAGCTGACGCCCTTGATGCCCCATGCGTAGCCGGCGCCCCGCCGGCGCCACCGCCAGGTCCCGACCCAGCCCGGGAGCGACTCGTTGAACTCGAGCGTGCCTGTGACCAGCGCTTCGTCCGCGGCCCCCGTCGTCTGAGGGGCCGGGAAGCGGCCGGGGCGGAGGCCCCACGCCGAGAACTGGGCTTGGGTCGGGAAGCGCACGCGCAGATCGAAGTCGCGGGCCATGTCGGCGAACGAGGCGCGCTGCGCGGCCCCGTCCGGACCGTCGGCGCTCAGCAGGTAGGACGCGGTGCCGATGCGCACCGCGAGCACCGGGACCACCACCGGGCGCGGTCCGCGCCAGGGCTGCTGCCCGAGATCCGCGACCATGTGGTCGACCCGCGCGGGGATGAACTTGACCGTGAGGTTGTAGGGACGATCGCGGGTGCCCTGCTCGTCGTGTACCGGTCTCCCGGCCATCCGATCCACGTAGGAATACGAGGCGACCAGCGCGTCCGCGCGCGCGGCCAACGCCGAGACGCGCGGGTCGTCATGCAGCCGGGGCTCGCCCGTGACGTTCACGAGCACCTTGCGCAGCGCCTGCGCGAAGCCGATCGGCCGGCTGCGCGCGTCGGTGCCCGTGACGATGACCGTCGCCTGATAGAGATCGTCCGCCGGCTGTGCGCCGCCGGGTGATCCGGTCGCGGCGGCGGCCGCGATTAGGACCGCGATCAGGGTCGCTCTCATCGCCTCGAGATGCCTCTGACCACCGTTTTTTTTGCCTCTAACCACCGTTTCGTAATCGGAGGTTACGGGACCTTTAGGGAGACGAGCCGCAGGAACGTCCGCTCCTCGGCGGCGATAAACCGCTGCTCTTCGGCGAAGCGGAAATTCGCGGCGGCATCCGGATCCGTCCGCAGCCGCGCGCGATAGGCTTCGTACGCCGCGAGGCTCTCAAAGGAGATCAGGCCGTACGCGACGTCGTTTGTGCCTTCGTGCGGCAGCCAGTACCCGACGACCTCGCCGCCGCACGTGGGGATGATCGTCAGCCAGCGACGTGCATACGTCTCGAACGCCTCCCGCTTGAACGGATCGAGCCGGTACCGGATGAACACCGTGATCGTCATATTGCGCCTCCCGTGAGGGGGTGTCGAGGCGAATTCTACAGGCGAGACGTTACGTGGTATCGTGAAATGTGATGGCCGACGACTCCGAGCGTCTCGAGTTTCCCGCCGCCGGCGGGGCGGTGTCCGCGTTGTGGACGCCCGCGGCGCGGGCGATCGCCGTGGCGGCCATCGCGCACGGGGCGGGAGCCGGTATGACCCATCCGTTTATGATGGGCGCCGCGGCCGGCCTTGCCGGCGGCGGCGTCTCCGTCCTGCGATTCAACTTTCTCTACATGGAGGCTCGCCGGCGCGTGCCGGACCGGACGCCTGTATTGCTCGACGCGTGGCGCGCGGCGACCCGGGAACTCGCGCGCCGCGGCGCCGGGCTTCCGATAGTCATGGGCGGGAAGTCCATGGGCGGCCGCATGGCGTCCATGCTGGCCGCGGAGGAGGGTACGGAGTTCCCGGGGGCGGCGCTGGTGTTCTTCGGATACCCGCTGCACCCGGCGGGGGCGACCGACCGGCTTCGGGATGCGCACCTCGCGGAGATCCGAGTGCCGATGCTGTTCATCCAGGGTACGCGGGACGCGCTCGCGCACGCCGACCTGATCGAGGGTGTGGTCCGGCGCCTCGAACCGCTGGCCCGGCTGCATGTGGTGCCGGACGGGGACCACTCGTTTCACGTGCGGGGGACAAAGCGTCCGGACCGCGACATCGGATACGACCTGGGTCGGCTCGCCGCGAGCTACGTCGGTGAGATCGCCCGGAGCCGGCGGGTATGATCGGGCTGTGAGCGCCTCCCCGGCCGCGTCATTCCCGATCGCGCCGCCGATCGATCCGATGCTGGCCGCGCCGGCCGAGGCGCTGCCGTCCGGCGACGGCTGGCTGTACGAGCCGAAGTGGGACGGCTTCCGCGCGTTGGTTTTTCGCAGCGCCACCGACGTCTTCATCCAGAGCCGCGACCTGCGGCGGCTCGACCGGTATTTCCCTGAACTGCACGACGCGCTGCTCGCGCAGCTGCCTGCCGGATGCGTGCTCGACGGCGAGATCGTGATCGTGACGGAGCAGGGGCTCGACTTCGCGGCGCTGCAGCTCCGGCTCCACCCGGCGGCTTCGCGCGCGGCGATGCTGGCGAAAGCGACGCCGGCCGCCTTTGTGGCATTTGACGCGCTCGCGGCGGCCGGCCGGGACATTCGAACCCTCCCGCAGGTCGAGCGCCGCGCGGCGTTGGAGCGTCTGCTGGGCGGCGCGACGCGGCCGATCTATCTGACGCCCATCACGCGGGATCGTGAAACCGCGCTCATCTGGCTTCGCGAGTTCGAGGGGGCGGGCCTCGACGGCGTCATCGCGAAGCCGGCCGCGGGAACGTACCAGCCGGGCAAACGGGCGATGATCAAGGTCAAGCACGTGCGGACCGCCGACTGCGTCGTCGCGGGGTTCCGCTGGCACAAGAGCGGCCGGGACGCGGTCGGATCGTTCCTGCTCGGCCTCTACGACGACCGGGGGACGCTGCACCACGTGGGCGTGGCGTCGGCGTTCCCGATGGCGGTGCGCCGGCAGCTGGCCCAAGAGCTCACGCCGCTGCGGCGGGACGCGCTCGCCGACCATCCGTGGCGCGAGTGGGCGAGTGCCGATGCCGCCGGGCTCGTCCGCATGCCGGGCGGTCAGAGCCGCTGGAGCGCCGGCAAAGACCTGTCCTGGGAGCCGCTGCGGATCGAGCGCGTGTGCGAGGTGAAGTACGATCACCTGCAGGGCCGCCGGTTTCGCCACGCGGCGCTGTTCCTGCGGTGGCGGCCGGACAGACGGCCGGCCGACTGCCGGTACGATCAGCTGGAGACCACGACGCCGTTCGAGCTGGCGCGGGTGTTCGGAGAGAGCCGCCGTCAGGCGTGACGCCGCGCCGGCCGGGCCGGCACCTCGTTCGGATCGGGGACGTCCGGCTCGGGGCGCAGTTCCACCGGTACGCGGCGCAGGTTGACTCGAATGCGCGTCCACGTGCTGGACCGGCCGCGCATCGCGTCGACCAGGATGTCGTCCGCGCCGAGGTAGCCGGCGGCACCGGCATGGCGCGCCCGCCAACGCTCCAGGCCCGCGAGCGCGTCCTCTTTGCGCTGCGCTCTCGCGATTTCGATCAGAGGGTACACGGGGGTGCGCGTCGCCGACGTCACAGCTGACGGCGGCGATGTCCGCCGGCGGGACGGCTGCGCCCGCGGCGGCTCCCCGGCCTGTTTGCGGTAGTGCGGCGGCCACGGCGCATCCCCGAGGCCTTCGCGCGCGTGCCGCACGGAGAGCTCGAGCAGCTCGACGAGCGAGCAGGGCGAGGCATCGATCGCGGCGTGCCGGTCGCCCACCTCCCCGAAGCGCCGCGGCATCGTCGCGAGCGTGAAGTCGCGGGGATCGCAGTCCCCGACCTCGTCCCAGGACAGCGGCGCCGAGACCCGCGCGTCCTCGGTCGGCCGCACAGAGTACGCCGCGGCCACCGTGCGGTCCTTGGCGTTCTGGTTGTAGTCGACGAAGACGCCGTGCCGTTCTTCCTTCCACCACTTGCTCGTCGCGAGCGCCGGCGCGCGGCGCTCCACCTCGCGGGCGAGGGCCAGGGCCGCCCGTCGGACTTCGTCGAACGTCCAGCGCGGCTCGAGCCGGACGAGCACGTGCATGCCGCGCCCGCCCGACGTCTTCGGCCAGCCGGTCATCGCGAAGTCATGGAGCGCGGCGCGGACGACCTGCGCCGTCTCGCGGACCTGCGCCCACTCGACGCCCGGGCCGGGGTCGAGATCGATGCGGAGCTCGTCGGGATGGTCGAGGTCCTCCGCGCGCACCGGATGCGGATGCAGCTCGAGGCAGGCGAGGTTCGCCATCCAGACGAGGGCCGCCGCGTCGCGCGGCACCACTTCGTCGGCGCTGCGACCCGAGGGGAAGCGAAGGGAGACCACCTCGATCCACTCCGGCCGGGTCCGCGGGGCGCGCTTCTGGAAGAAGAAATCGCCGCCGATGCCGTTCGGATACCGCACCAGCATGTTCGGGCGGCCGCCCGCGCCGCGGAGCGCGCCGTCGGATACGGCGAGGTAATAGCGGACGAGATCCAACTTGGTATAGCCTTGGCGGGGAAACAAGATCTTGCGCGGGTTGGACACCGCCACGCCGCGGCGGCCGGCGACGATCGTCTCTCGCTCGACGGGGGCGCCCATAGCCCGCTATCACCTTACCACGGCGATTCGCGCGGGTAACCTGACGGGGCGCGTCCCGGCCGGGACCGGGGCTACGCCTGGCGGGGAGCCGCGGCGGAGACTTCGTCCCTCTTGGGCCGCCGGTTTGCCTGCAGCACTTTCTTTCGCAGGCGCAGCGCCGCGGGCGTGATCTCGACGTATTCGTCGTCCGCGATGAACTCGAGCGCCTGTTCCAGGTTGAGCGCCCGGGGCGGCACGAGGCGGACTGCGATGTCGGATGTGGACGACCGGATGTTGGTCATCTTCTTTTCCCGCACCGCGTTGACGTCGAGGTCGTTGTCGCGCGCGTGCTCGCCGATGATCATGCCCTCGTAGACGGCCGTGCCCGGTCCGACAAACAGCTCGCCGCGCTCCTGCAGATTGTAGAGCGCGTACGCGGTGGTGACCCCGGGCCGGTCGGCGACCAATGCGCCGGTCGGACGGCGGGGGATATCGCCCGTCCACTCGATGTAGCCGTCGAAGAGCGAGTTCATGACGATCGTGCCCCGGGTCTCCGTCAGCAGTTCGTTGCGGAGCCCGATCAGGCCGCGGCTCGGCAGCCGGAATTCCAGCCGCACCCGTCCGGAGCCGTGATTGCGCATGTTGACCATCACCGCCTTGCGCGGGCCCAGCTTCTCCACGACCACACCGACAAACTGCTCCGGCACGTCGAGGAAGAGGCGCTCCACCGGCTCCATCAGCCGGCCGCCGCTCAGCTTCGTCACGATCTCGGGCCGGCCGGCCATGAGCTCGTAACCCTCGCGGCGCATCGTCTCGATCAGAATCGCGAGCTGCAGCTCGCCCCGGCCCATCACCGCGAACGTGTCGGGCGTCCCGCCGTCGGCGACCCGCATCGCAACGTTCGTGAGCAACTCCTTCTCCAGACGCTCGCGCAGGTTGCGCGACGTCACGTACGCGCCCTCGCGCCCCGCGAACGGAGACGTGTTAACGCAGAACTGAATGGCGATGGTGGGCTCGTCGATGGCGACCCGCGGCAGGGGGGCGGGCGCGTCGGGGTCGGTGATGGTGTCGCCGATCGCGATGCCCGCGACCCCCGCGACGGCGATGATGTCGCCGAGATCGGTGGCCTCGATGTCGGTGCGGTGCAGCCCACTGAACGAAAACAGCCTGGTGATGCGGGTCCGCGACACGGTGCCGTCCACTTTCGCGATGCCGGCGTCCGCGCCGGTCCGCAGTGTGCCGTTGAACACGCGGGCGATCGCGATCCGGCCGAGGTAATCGCTGTAGTCGAGGTTGGCGACGAGAATCTGCAGCGGGCCGTCGGCGTCGCCCCCGGGCGCGGGCACCGTCGACACGATCGTGTCGAAGAGCGGGCGCAGGTCCTCGCCCGGCTCCGCGGCGACCGGCGACGCGGTCCCGGCTCTGGCGTTGGCGTACAGGACCGGAAAGTCGAGCTGGGCTTCGCTGGCGTCCAGATCGATGAACAGGTCGTAGATCTCGTTCAGCACCTGCGGCGGGCGGGCGTCGGGCCGGTCCATTTTATTGATGACGACGATCGGCGGCAACCCGGCCTCGAGAGCCTTGCTGAGCACGTATCGCGTCTGCGGCAGGGGCCCTTCGCTCGCATCGACGAGCAGCATGACGCCGTCGACCATTTTGAGCGCGCGCTCGACCTCGCCGCCGAAATCGCTGTGACCCGGCGTGTCCACGATGTTGATCTTGACGCCGTGGTAGAAGACCGCCGTGTTCTTGGCGAGGATGGTGATGCCGCGCTCGCGTTCGAGCTCGTTGGAGTCGAGGACGCGGTCGACCACCGCCTCGTTGGCGCGAAACGTGCCGCTCTGGCGCAACATCGCATCGACCAGCGTCGTTTTGCCGTGGTCGACGTGCGCAATGATCGCGATATTCCGGATGGCCTGTGTCACCGTGCGCTCCAATCTGCTCTCAATTACCTGAGTATAAGCCATCGCACCCGCCGGACGCGGTGTCGGACGTCCGTTCGCCCCGGGCGGAAACGAATTGCGCACGAATTGTGAAAATTGGCCGAATCCGGGGGAAAAGTAATGCGTTCGGGGGGCAACGGGGAGAACTGTGGCTCGCTTCTTCTTCGGCAACGCGGTCTGGGGGTGTCTGCGTCTGCGTGACATTCCGGACCGAGGCCCATGGCATCCGGCCCGGATCGCGTATTGGGACGAAACCTACCTCGACGGTATCTCGCGCCTCGCGCTGATCGGCCAAAAGGTGCGTTCGGCGGCGGAGCTGGACGACGCCCTCAGCGCGTCCCGTCGCGCGCCGGGCATCCGGATGCTGTGGATTCACGAGGACCTGCTCGATGAGGTCCAACGCCGATGGGGAGACGCGCAACAGGCGGTGGCCGTGCCGCGGGGGGCGCACGCGCCTGCCGTGACGGCGGCGGCCGCTGCCGCATCGGCCGCCGCGGCGGCCCTCCTCGTCGTTGGTCTCCTGAGTATGGGGCGGACTCC